>Ga0255048_10000039_pt1 | contig 84912 bp, 68 predicted proteins | sample JV7_2_2_MG_FD_183619 | JGI IMG/M metagenome (GOLD analysis project Ga0255048, IMG submission 183619) | Seawater microbial communities from Jervis Inlet, British Columbia, Canada - JV7_2_2 | ecosystem: Environmental > Aquatic > Marine > Inlet | place: Canada: British Columbia | collected 2016-10-06 | reverse complement strand
ACCACGCCCTGACCGGCGAATGCCGCGTCACCATGGATTAAAACGGGTAACACGTCGTTGGTGGTGCGATCCTCGAATCGCTTTTGCCTGGCACGAACCGAGCCCTCGACCACGGGATCAACAATTTCCAGATGTGAAGGATTAAATGCAAGCGCCAGGTGCATTGGGCCTGAATCGGTATAAATATCGGAGGAAAAACCCTGGTGATACTTGACGTCATAGTTTGAGCGTTGATCCCATTCGATTTTACCTTCGAATTCGTCGAACAGGTCCGCCGGCATTTTACCGAATATATTGGTCAATACATTCAGGCGCCCCCGATGAGCCATGCCGATCACCACTTCGTGAGTACCCGTGGCACCGGCTTCCTGGATTACGCGGTCGAGTAACGGGATCAGAGATTCGCCACCTTCCAGCGAAAAGCGTTTTTGCCCGATGTACCGGGTGTGCAGGTATTTTTCAAGATTTTCAGCAGCAATAATCCGGTCCAGGACCCGGTTTTTGCGCCCTTCCTTGAAATCGGGAGTCGACAGGGTAGTTTCAAGCTGTTCCTGGACCCATCTTTTTTGCGCCAGGTTTTCGATATACATGTATTCTGATGCCAGCGTGCCGCAATAGGTTTTTTCCAGTCGATCGATAATTACTCTCAGTGAAACATCGTCAACGCCAAACATCGATCCGGTATTGAATACGGTATCGAGATCTGCCTCGCTCAGGTCATGCCCTTCCAGCGTCAGGTCTCTAATAATTTCATTACTTTGCAATTTAAGCGGATCGAGATCGGCTTTTTGATGCCCCTTGAACCGATAGGCATTGATCAGCTGGAGAACTGCGACCTGTTTTATCTGGTGTGCGTGCTGGGCAGTATTGACTGTCAGGCTGGAGGATTTCTTGTTCATCACCGCGCTTTTCATTTGCGCCTGTATCGCGAGATGATCCTGATCGGGGGTCAGGCCCCCGTTTTTTAATTCATAAAACCAGTCACGCCAATTTTCATCGACATCGTTTTCATTTTGCAGGTATTTACTGTACAGCTCCTCGATGAAAACAGCATTGTTACCGAACAGGTAACTCTCTTGCTGCATTTTCTTCATGCTCATTTCTGGAAATTCCGCTAGTGAATTGTTTTATTTGATCTTTATGAACATAATAGCGCAAGTTTAAACATAATCTATAGGCAATTTTAAAAGTAATTCACAGTGTGCCCATGACTGATTCAAAATTACCCGGCCCAGTCGCAAAAAAATACAGGCTGATACCCAAAATCATTCAGCGAGATGGACATAATCTGCCAGTTTTTATGGCCGTCCTTATTTATTGTTCGGGCCACATTTTAAAATGTCATTCCCCTCACAGGAATTTTAATTAATGGCCCAATACGTTTTTACCATGAGCGGTGTTGGTAAAGTTGTGCCACCACGAACTGAAATACTGAAAAACATTTCTCTCAATTTTTTCCCGGGTGCAAAAATTGGGGTACTGGGTTATAACGGCGCTGGTAAATCGACACTGCTAAGAATAATGGCCGGTGTCGATAAGGACTTCAATGGTGAAGCCCGTCCCCAGGCCGGTATCAAAATTGGTTTCCTGGCGCAGGAACCCGAGCTCGATAACAGCAAGGACGTTCGCGCCAATGTAGAACTGGGAGTCGTGGAAACCAGGTCTTTACTCGACGAGTTCAATGCAGTCAGTCTGAAGTTCGGTGAGCCGATGTCAGACGACGAAATGAACGATCTGCTCGCCGTGCAGGCAGAACTTCAGGAAAAGATTGACAATGCCGGTGCCTGGGAACTGGATCGTAAACTGGAGGTTGCTGCTGACGCATTACGCCTTCCACCCTGGGATGCCACGGTGGAAAATTTATCCGGTGGCGAGAAACGTCGTGTCGCCCTGTGCAGGTTATTGTTATCCAATCCCGACATGTTGATTCTGGATGAGCCAACCAATCACCTCGATGCAGAATCGGTCGCCTGGCTTGAGAGGTTTTTAAAGGACTTCGCGGGAACCGTTGTCGCCGTTACCCACGATCGGTATTTTCTCGACAACGTGGCAGGCTGGATTCTCGAACTTGACCGGGGGCACGGCATACCCTGGCAGGGCAATTACTCTTCCTGGCTGGAGCAGAAGCAACAACGCCTCGAAACCGAGGAGCGTTCGGAAAAAGCACGGCAGAAATCGATCAAAGCAGAACTCGAATGGGTTCGATCCAATCCGAAGGGACGCCAGTCAAAAAGTAAGGCCAGGCTCAAGCGATTCGAGGAGATATCGTCACAGAAATTTCAAAAACGCAGCGAAACCCAGGAATTGTATATACCACCGGGACCAAGACTTGGCGACGTGGTGATTGAAATAGATGGCGCTAAAAAATCATACGGCGACAAACTGTTATTCCAGAACCTTGAGTTCAAACTGCCGCGCGGAGGCATTGTCGGTATCATAGGGGCAAACGGTGCCGGTAAAACAACATTATTTAAAATAATGATGGGCCTTGAATCCCTCGACGAGGGCTCGATTAATATTGGTGAAACAGTAAGTATTGCTTATGTTGATCAATCACGTGACGATCTCGAGGGCAGCAACACGGTATGGCAGGAATTATCGGATGGCCTCGATAATATCGTTGTTGGTAGTTATCAAATTCCTTCCCGCGCTTATGTATCACGTTTTAATTTTCGGGGATCCGCCCAACAAAAACTAGTAAAGGATCTATCCGGTGGCGAGCGTAACCGCTTGCATTTGGCTAAACTACTAAAAAGTGGTGGTAACCTGCTTCTGCTGGATGAACCAACTAACGACCTTGACGTCGAAACCCTGCGCGCCCTGGAGGAGGCAATACTGAATTTCCCCGGATGCGTGGTTGTCATATCGCACGATCGTTGGTTCCTCGATCGTATCGCTACGCATATGGTTGCCTTTGAGGGCGAAAGCCAGGTGTACAGTTACGAAGGCAATTATTCGGAATACGAAGCCCACCACAAGCAGCGACTGGGGAATGACGCCGATCAGCCGCACCGTATAAAATATAAAAAACTGAAGGCCTGACCGTGAAAGCGACGCCTGATTTCGACAAGTTGTTTAATCGTTTAAATGAATTACTCGATCGCATTGAGTGGCTGGTCCCGTCTCGTCAGAGTAATGAGACCGATGATTCTTATCGGGCTTATCGATGGAGCGAAAATCGCTTCGAGGGAATCCCTGATTTTGACAGGGTAGACATGGCCGAGCTATTGCATATCGAGCGCCAGAAGAATTTGCTTTCGCGTAACACGGCCCAATTTTTAGGGGACAATCCTGCCAACAATGCGCTGTTATGGGGGGCGAGAGGTACGGGTAAATCGTCATTGATCAAATCTCAGTTGACCCGGTTTTCGAAAAAGAAGTTGTGCATTGTCGAAATACCAAAATCTGCCACTGGGCAGTTGTTCGAGATCATCAAAAGCCTCGGTAGCGACCCGAGAAAGTTCATCATTTATCTCGATGACCTGTCGTTCGAAGCAAACGATGATTCCTACAAATCACTCAAGGCTTGCCTCGAAGGCTCGTTACAGCCCCAGCCGCATAATGTATTGATATACGCCACCTCCAACCGCCGTCACCTGATGCCGGAAACCATGCAAGATAATCTCGACAGTACGATGGTTGATGACCAGTTGCATCCAGGTGACAGTATCGAGGAAAAAATATCGATGTCGGACCGCTTCGGGTTGTGGTTATCCTTCCACCCGTTTACCCAGGATCAATACCTTGCTGTTGTCGAACAGACTCTGAAATCGCGTCAATTGAGTTTGGACCAGGAGACGCGAGTCGAGGCCATTCGATTCGCGACATCGCGGGGCTCGCGATCGGGACGTATCGCGTACCAGTTTGCTGCCTATTGGTCGAGCCTGCTGGATTAATCCAGGCTCAGAGGGATTCACCATGGAACACTATCAAATGTATATCGACGGGGAATGGTGCGACGCCGAAGACGGCACAATCCTGGAGTCAATCAACCCCGCCACCGGAAAAATCTGGGCAACCGCGGCCGTTGCCGGCAAGGCAGAAGTGAACCGTGCTGTCGCGGCTGCGGATCGTGCCCTCAAACAGGGTGCATGGCGCCAGATGAACGCCACTCAACGGGGCAAGCTGCTGCGTAAGCTCGGTGACCTGATTGGTGAAAATGCCTCGCGTCTCGGCGATATTGAAACCACGGATAGCGGCAAACTGGCCAGGGAAACACGCGCGCAGACCGGCTATGTAGCCGACTACTATTACTACTTTGCCGGACTCGCCGATAAAATTCAGGGTGCCACTTTGCCCATCGACAAGCCTGATATGCACGTTTTTACGCAGCGCGTGCCTATTGGTGTTGTTGCCGCCGTGGTGCCCTGGAATGCGCAAATGTTTTTAACCGCGACCAAACTCGGTCCGGCCCTGGCCGCAGGTAACTCGGTCGTGTTAAAGGCCTCAGAACAGGCACCAGCGCCGATGTTCGAATTTGCCAGGCTGGTCGAACAGGCCGGGTTTCCGCCCGGTGTTGTCAACGTCATCACCGGCATGGGCGAGCCCTGTGGTCGATTGCTCACCAGTCACCCCGATGTCGCACGAGTTGCATTCACCGGTGGCCCTGATACTGCTCGCCATATTGTTCGCAATACCGCTGAGAATTTTGCTGTGCTGTCCCTGGAGCTAGGCGGCAAGTCTCCAATCATAGTATTTGAAGATGCCGATATCGAAAGTGCGTTGAACGGTGTAATCGCAGGAAATTTCGGTGCTACCGGGCAGAGTTGCGTGGCCGGATCGCGGGTCTTTATCCAGTCCAGTATCCGTGAAAACTTCCTCGTGCAACTGGTGGAGCGCGCAAGCAGAATTCAAATCGGTGATCCTCTGAAAGAAGACACCCAGGTCGGCCCGCTCGCGACCAGGGCGCAACTCGATCATATCAGCGAGTCGATCAAAGACTCGCTTAGCCAGGGTGCCACCCTGCTCCACGGTGGCAAGCCACCCGAGGGGCTTGGTGACGGTTGGTATTTTACACCGACAATTCTCGATTGCCCGAACCAACAGATCCGCAGTGCACGCGAGGAAATGTTTGGTCCGGTCCTGTCGGCATTGAGTTTCGACACCGAGGAAGAAGCCATAGCACTCGCCAACGATTCACACTTCGGACTGGCGGCAGGGATATTCACCGACAACGTCGCACGGGCATTGCGTGTTTCCGATGCCATTAATTCAGGTATTGTATGGGTGAATACTTATCGAGTGGTTTCGCCAATCGCCCCCTTTGGCGGATTCAGGCAAAGTGGTCCCGGGCGTGAAAGTGGTGTCGACGCGATTAACGATTACACACGCACAAAAACGGTATGGATCAACACATCCTCTGAGCCGATGGCGAACCCGTTTGTCATGCGCTAATGCTGTGTGGCTATATTAGATTACAGATTAATTTAGACTCGTAAGCTATTGTTTTATATGATAAGTATGATTGTAAAATCTATTTAACGCGCAGGATTGTCCGACCGGGCCATAAATTTGAATACCTGCCATTTTTTAATATTCAGGCGCTGAAAAAGTAGTATCCCTGCAATAAGGGCGTAAATCCCGGGTTCGAGATAATCGGCCTTGGTCAGCCACAGGTAGTGAAGCACACCCAGTATGATAATAACGTAAACCAGCCGATGCAGGTTTTTCCAGTGTTTTCCGAGTTTTCGTACCATCGCATTATTGGAGGTTATCGCCAGCGGAATCAATAACATCAGGGCACTGAAGCCAAAGGTGATATAGGGTCGGTCGATGATGTCCTCGACCATGTCGCTAAAACTCAAAGCATGATCGATGATAAACCAGACCAGGAAATGGCAGCAAGCGTAGAAAAACACGTAAAGCCCAAGCATTCGCCGAAAACGAATCAGTGCCGATAACCCAAACCACTGTCGGAATGGTGTCACCGCCAGCGTGATCAGTAAAAATCGCAGTGTCCAGTCACCGGTCGCGAAGGTAATGGTTTCGATCGGATCGGAACCCAGATCGCCATAGAAAATCCGCCAGACTATGCTCGCCATAGGCAGCAGGCACAGTATAAATACCAGCGGCTTTGCGAATTTTGACTTCAACAAATCCTGTATCGGCATATTAAAAATTAGTCATCAAATCCATACCATTGTATAGATGCGCAACCTCTTCTCCATAGCCGTTAAACATTTGCGTGTCGAATTTATTGAGTCTGTCAAGGAGGGAACCGGTAATGCGATGTTCCTTTTTCTGCGACCACCGTGGATGCTTCTTGTTCGGATTAACATTGGAATAAAAACCATACTCGTGATCAGAAAACATATTCCAGCTGGTTTGCGGTTGCTGCTCGACAAAATCAATACTGACAATAGACTTGATACTCTTGAAACCGTATTTCCAGGGGACCACCAGCCGTATCGGCGCTCCATTCTGGTTCGGCATGGTCTTGCCATACATACCGATCGCAAACAGCGTCAAGGGATTGACTGCCTCGTCAATGCGCAGGCCTTCACGGTAGGGCCACTCCAGAACACTGCGGTTTTGTCCCGGCATTTGTTTCGGGTCGTGCAGCGTTTTGAACGCAACGTATTTCGCCTTTGAAGTCGGTTGCAGTGATTTGATTATCGAGGCGAGTGGTATACCCAGCCAGGGTATTACCATCGACCAGGTTTCGACGCAACGTAGGCGATATATCCTCTCCTCGACGTCGAAAGGTTTAATCAGGTCCTCAAGCGAGTAGATACCGGGTTTTTCGCATTGGCCGCCGACTGTAATTTTCCAGTCGTCGGTGTTGAATTTAGTCGCGTTCTCCTTCGGGTCTTCCTTACCGGTGCCAAACTCGTAAAAATTATTGTAACTGGTGACATGGAATTCTGGTGTCAGCTCTTCGTCGAGTGTAATCACCTTTTTTTGATAATCACCGATCTTTATCGAGGCTCCAGCTTTCGGCCACGGATTAAACAGTAAGGTAGTGCCTAACAGGCCCGCTGATTTCATAATTTCTCGGCGCCTGAGGTATACTGATTCGGGGGTAATTTCCGAACTGGGAATATCTGATTGCTTACTAATTTTAATCACTGCGACTCACCCGTTTAAATTCGTTGACTAGACCGGATCCAGATATTTTAGTTCATTATGGAATAAGGGTCGGTAAAGGCATAGATATCTATATCCAGGATTAGCAAAATTTCACCCCAGGTTGATTTGACTATTACTTCCGGATCTGAAAACGGCAATTATACGGATTGAAACTACTGAAAGTATCCCGAATCTGTAATCTTCAGTGATAATAATTTTTGGCTATACCAGTCCGACAGACTATCAGCCTAACCATTTCCTCGCGTTTCTGAAGATACGCATCCAGGGACTGTACTCGCCCCAGTCGGGAGACTGCCACGAATTTTGTATGCTTCGGAAAATTCGTTCGGGATGCGGCATCATGATCGTAAAGCGACCATCATCACTGGTAAATCCATTCAGACCGAGTGCCGAACCATTTGGGTTGATCGGGTAGTATTCGCTAGCCTGGCCATATTGGTCAACATATCGCAGGCAGGCGTTGCCTTTTGCGAGTAGCATCTGGCTATCATCGGGCCGCTGTTCCAGCATCCCTTCACCGTGAGAGACGACAATCGGCATCATCGATCCCTGCATACCGTCGAGAAATAACGAAGCTGACTCCAGTACCTCGACCATTGCTACCCTGGCTTCGAATTGCTCGGACTGATTGCGTACGAATCGGGGCCAGTTCAGCGCTCCGGGTATCAGCGTGTACAGGTTCGACATCATCTGGCAACCATTGCAAATCCCCAGACCGAAGCTGTCGGAACGATTGAAAAACGAGGAAAACTCATCGTAAGCACGTGCACTGTAGATAATAGACTTGGCCCAACCCTCTCCGGCACCCAGCACGTCACCGTAGGAAAAACCGCCGCAGGCAGCTATCCCCTGAAAATTATCCAGGCTCACCCGGGCTGCGTGGATATCGCTCATATGCACATCGACAGGCGTAAACCCGGCCCGCTCAAACGCGGCCGCCATTTCAACCTGGCCATTGACGCCCTCTTCGCGCAGTACCGCTATACGTGGCCGCTTGCCTCCGATAAAGGGCGCGGCGATATCCAGTTCCGCATCGAAACTCAATTTCGAGAACAGGGGCGGTTTTTCGTTATTCAGTATTAGATCGTATTCCTGCTGTGCGCACTCGGGATTGTCGCGCAGTTTTTGCATCTGGTAGGTGGTTTCCGACCAGGCACGACGTAGTGTTACAATCGACTCATCGAGTATCGTGTTACCAACATAGTCGATAATTAACGACTCTGAATCATTGGGCTTTCCTATCTCGTGACAATTTTTACCAAGGCCATTAGCGTCCAGCACTTGATGTACCAGCGACAGGCTAGCCTGCGATACCTGAATAACCGCACCCAGTTCCTCAGCGAACATTATCGACAGGGCTTCTTCACCCAGATTCGTTACATCGCAGCTCAAACCGCTACGCCCGGCAAACGCCATTTCACACAGGCATGCTACCAGGCCACCGTCGGAGCGATCGTGGTAGGCCAGGAGAAGATCTTCCGCTATCAGGATCTGAATCGCGAGGAAAAAAGATTTGAATGTATCGGCATCGTCGAGATCAGGACCCTTGTCGCCGGTTTGTGAGTAAACCTGCGCGAGTGCCGAGGCGCCCAGGCGATTTTTGCCCTGCCCCAGGTCAAGCAGCAGTATATGCGACCCGGTTTCGCAGGCCTTAATCTCGGGCGTTACTGTTTTACGCACATCCAGCACCGGCGCAAAAGCTGAAATAATCAACGATAGCGGAGCGGTGACCGACCTGACCCCGCCCTCATCCTGCCAGGCGGTTTTCATCGATAATGAATCCTTACCCACTGGAATAGTAATGCCAAGCTGCGGGCATAATTCCATGCCCACGCTTTTCACGGTATCGTACAGACGTGCATCTTCGCCCTCGTGTCCGGCAGCCGCCATCCAGTTAGCCGATAAAACGGTACGCGACAGGTCACCTACATAAGCCGAGGCCATATTGGTCAGAGCCTCGCCGATAGCCATTCGACCCGATGCGGGCGCATCGAGAATAGCAAGCGGTGTTTTTTCACCAATACTCATGATCTCGCCACTGTAGCCCTGATAATCCGTCAGGGTGACCGAGGCATCGGCTACCGGAACCTGCCAGGGACCCACCATTTGATCACGCGCTACCAGCCCGCCAACCGAACGGTCACCAATACTGATCAGGAAAGTCTTGTCCGCTACCGCCGGTAGTTTCAAAACCCGGTAAACGGCTTCGATAATGTCGATGCCACCGGTATTGAATCGTGGCTGAGAAACCCCAACATGATCTCCCTGACGATGCATTTTCGGTGCTTTTCCAAGTAGTATTTCAAGCGGCATATCGACAGGAAAATTGCCAAAATGAGTATCTTCCACACGCAGGACACGCTCTGCCGTCGCTTTGCCAAGGACCGCGTAAATACACCTTTCACGTTTGCAAAGCGATTTGAAATCATCCAGTCGCTCATCGGCCACCGCAAGCACGTAACGTTCCTGGCTCTCGTTACACCAGAGTTCCATCGGTGACATGCCCGGTTCGTCGTTCGGCGCAGCACGCAAATTGAGCTCTGCACCCCGTCCGGCATCGTTGATTAGCTCGGGTAAGGCGTTTGATAAACCACCGGCACCGACATCGTGAATCGATAAAATCGGACTGTTATCCCCCTGTGCGAAACAACGGTCAATGACTTCCTGCACGCGACGTTCCATTTCCGGGTTTCCACGTTGGACCGAGGCAAAATCCAGATTTTCACTACTAGTGCCACTCGCCATCGACGAGGCCGCACTACCCCCCAGGCCAATTAACATCGATGGGCCACCCAGCACTATAATATTGGCGCCTGGCGGAATATCCTGCTTGTCGATATGTTCAGGCTGAATCGAGCCTACCCCGCCGGCAAGCATGATCGGCTTGTGATAGCCCCGGATTTCATCACCACCAGTTGATTTAACCGTTTGCTCATAGGTTCTAAAATAACCACAGGTATTGGGGCGCCCAAATTCATTATTGAAAGACGCGGCACCGATCGGACCTTCAACCATGATATCGAGCGCGGAGGCGATTCGGTCCGGCTTTCCATTCTCTTCTTCCCAGGGTTGTAAAAATCCGGGTATTTTTAAATCCGATACTGAAAACCCGCACAAACCACTCTTTGGTTTCGAACCGGTACCGGTTGCACCTTCATCCCGAATCTCGCCACCTGAACCGGTAGCAGCGCCCGGGAACGGCGAAATTGCGGTAGGGTGGTTATGTGTCTCTACTTTCATCAGAATATCGAGTCGCATATCCTGATAGCAGTACTCGGCTGAATCGGGCGAAGGCGCAAACTTTTGTGCGTCGAATCCCCGAATCACCGCCGAGTTATCGTGATAGGCGGACAGGATGCCATTACGATTCACTGCGTAGGTGTTTTTGATCATCTGGAATAATGAAAGATCCTGCGCGTCTCCATCCAGAGTCCAGCTGGCGTTAAATATCTTGTGCCTGCAGTGCTCCGAGTTAGCCTGGGCAAACATCATCAGTTCGACATCGGTTGGATTGCGTTTTAAATTTGAATAGGCATCGAGTAGATACCCGATTTCATCGTCGGACAGCGCAAGTCCCAGATCAGTATTTGCCCGCTGCAGCGCTTTTGCCCCGCCAGACACTAAATCGATTTCGCATAAGGGGCGCGGATCCTGCTCGATAAATAATGCTTCACAATCCCGCAACGACGCGAATACCTGCTCGGTCATACGATCATGCAGCAAGGCTATAATATCTTCCTGGGGTTGCTCCGGATCAGCCAGTTGCAGCCTGTAATGGATACCCCGCTCGATGCGTTTAATAGTCGACAACCCGCAATTGTGCGCTATATCGGTCGCCTTGCTCGACCAGGGAGAAATGGTCCCGGGTCGTGGTACAACAAACAAATCCACACCGCCAGTTTCAACATCATCCACCGAAGGACCGTATCTCAGTAGATTTTCCAGGATATGATGGTCACTCTCGGAGAGGCCATTTCCAGTTGTCTCTACCAGGTGGATATAATGGCTACTTACTCGGATGAGACCCAGGCCCCGGTCATTGAATTGCTGTTGTAGTTTATTAAGTCTGAATTGGGATAAGGCAGGGCTACCGGGAATACAAAGCATATTGGACGGCAATCGGGTCGGGCTGTGGGAAAAGAGCGCAAATAGTAACGGAAAACCACAATGGCTCCAACACAATCCCGACGATATAAGCTATAATTGCCTCACTGGGGACGACCTGGCTTCGACGTGGGTCGCGAAACCTGAGGTGCATGTCGAGAATGTAGAAAATCTCGTTAAATTTTCTGCAACCTTATAGTTGCCAACGACGACAACTACGCACTCGCCGCTTAATACCCGGTAGGGTGCTGTCTGACTGGAGCCGTGTCTATGCGTCCAGATTTCAGGCATCGCTCTCATAGAATCGTGATGGATACTCGTTCGGGGTTGAAGCACTAAACAAGTACCGAAATCGCTGTCTGTTTTCCCTGTCCGGCGGGTAGCAGTCAGTTAAACACAAAGTCGGAATAAACATGTAGATCCAATGGCAGAGGGCTTGCGGACGCGGGTTCGATTCCCGCCGTCTCCACCACTAAATAGCCTTAACTAATTGATAGTTAGGGCTTTTTTATCGATAAAAATAAATTAGTTCAATATTTTCCAGCCGCCTGGTTTCCCTCCATAGCGACCCAGGGCGTATAGGTGTTCTTTTTCAGTTCGAGTTTTACTAACCAGCCTTTCCTGATGCAGTACTTTATAAATCCTTCACCACCCGAGGGGTGATTATGTGTGCTGCAACGTATTACCAGATCAAGAAAGATGGCATCTCCATGTTTACTTAAATAATTTTCCAGTTTATGCCAGGTATCGACGTCGATTTGATCGGTGAGCTTCGGTGTGTGCGCTATTCGGAATCTATTTTTCATTATTTCCCTCCATCGAAAATTGATTAGCGATGAACACTAATTCGTTTTCGTGACTGGTTATTTGTGAGACTCTCCCACTACATCTTATCATGAGTCCACTCGTGATTTATGTAGGACAAATCCTACAACAATGTAGGACGTGTCCTACTTAACAGCGGAAACAACATTGGAAAATTATATCTATTTGGTAAGAAATTCGGGATGTCACTCAAATTTCCAGCACTAAAGATGCGTGCGGTCTTGTTTCGACTCGCTGTATGACAGTTGGCTTTCGGTCTTGCAATTTCCCTGGCTTGAGCGGATTAAAGCCAAAAAGAATTGAAGCCCGACGAAAATCCGAATCAAACATGAATTGAGTCATGTATCCGGTCGCGTGACCAACTAAACGTAGCTTTGGAAAATCCTTTTGCCACCGGGTCATTGGTATTCGCCTTGCCAGAATTGCTTCGGTTTGTATGGCTAGCTCTCGCGGATCTAGATTCAGGGCCAGCGCTTCAGACTGAATTTCTCGTTGTTCGATAATACTAATCAAATCCAGCGAACGTTTACGAGCTTTGGTTGTATTGATCAGGCTATAGGTGAAGTCATTTGGCAATTTTCGCTCATCGAAGTCCTCCGAGACATAGTCGCAAATTTCGGGTTTTCTCGACAGGGTCAGTAAGCCGTCTGCATTACGCCTTATCATCGGGGTTGGTCCACCAAAAAAGTCACTATAAAACTGGACACCAGCCATATTCGCTTCGATGTCTGCATAACTGACGATACCTGTCAGCCTGGTTCCCATGTAGGTTCGTTCGAAAGCCAGGGACAATGTTTTTATATCTTCCAGGTCGAAATCTTTACGCTTGCTGCGGATCGCATTGAAGTAATGAAAACCATCGTCGAATAAATGGGTAATCTTGTCGGCGCCCATGCGTACGCCACATACCTTGATAATTGATGCGAGATGAAACCGGGAAGGTATATAACGCCACTGACCAGCATGATAGACGCTCTCTTCGGGGTACATCTGGATGCGTTCGAACTGGGGCCACCCTGTACAGCTATTAGTACCGATGCACCTTTCAAAAATTCCCCATGCCACGTCACGAATATGACTTGATCGAAAATCGGTGAAAAATCTGAATTCCAATTCGGTATCGTCAGGTATCGTGCCTTTCGAATACCTGGAATTGGTTTTATCAATAACCGTTTGAATCAGGCTTCCAAGTCTATCGCTGATCAGCGTAGCGGAGTCTGCCAGTGGGATATGGGCGTAGGTCCATGGATCAGATTCGCTAGCCTTTGTGATACCTGTAAATCCGAAAAGAAGACCTGCAAGTATCAAACAATGTAATGTCATTTTGTTATTCATATTTAAATCACCGATTTCCATATTTATTAGAACTCACTATGCCAAATCATTATTTAAGACGATATAGATCAGGCCGCTAATCTGTGTAGGTTTGAGCTTACAACCGACGCTCGGGTATTAAAATACGATCCTAGCAGGTTAACATCCTGATACTTTTCAATAACTTGTTGCAAGTTAGCTAAAGCTTGACCACTCTTGTTGTCAAGCCTATCGCACACAGGCAGGCAGCAGTATCTCTAAGCAAACTTTATTACGGACAAATAGAGGTGGTTATGAAGGATCAAAAAGGAAGGCTATTTTCAATAGGATCGCCAGTTGTTTTACCATTTGCGTTTCTTTACCCAGTTATTAATCGAATCAGGGCACGGTGCAGGAAAATATTTCACCAGTTACGGGCAACCCTCCCCTGGCCAAATCAAATCTCTTACCCCGCAGGGCTCCCCAGAGTCCTGCTGCTGGTACCGCTTCTGTCCTTCACTCTCGTCGCCTGTGGCACACTAAAACCTGAGGTAGGCCCCATCTCCCTGATCGAGACTCAGGTTCAACCAGAGATGCAGTTCGATTCATCGAATCAGGCTCAGCACGAAGAACCAATATATTCGGATAAGATCTTAAGAGCCTCGCGATCAGGTGCATTCCTGGCCCAGGGCGCAACTGTACTCGCGGAGACGACATTGATCGATCCGATCATTCGACCTTTTTCATTTGCAAAAGCTTACTATGGACTAGCGATAAAATCTGTTGGAGGCCTAATACATCGCTCTGCAATCAACCAGGTACAATTTCCAACGCTCGAACTCAAGCCGATCCCGCCAGTCACAAATGCGCCAGCGATGAGTCTCGAAGCCTGGGAGCAAGAACTTGACGAAATCACCGGTATTAAATCTAGCCGCGGGGAAATTGAGTTTCTGATCGATGGAGATGAGTATTTTTCCCGATTGGAAGAAGCCTTTAACAAGGCTGAAGATACGATCGATATTCGTACTTACATTTTTGACAATGATGATGTTGGTCTCGAAATCGCCAATATCCTTAAAAACAAATCGAAGCAGGTAGACGTCAAGGTACTGATAGACGGCCTGGGTGATCTTGTTGCAACCCACACTGACTCCCAATCGATGCCGACCGACGTCAATTTGCCATCGTCAATCACCGACTATTTGAAGCATGACTCGAAGGTTCGGGTACGTGTGCAAAGCAATCCGTGGTTCACAGGTGACCATGTTAAAACCACTATCATTGATGATAATCTCGCGTTTGTCGGTGGTATGAACATCGGCCGCGAATACCGATACGAATGGCACGATATGATGATGGAAGTCTCCGGACCGGTGGTCAACCAACTCCAGTATGAATTTGATAAAACCTGGCTCAAGTCAGGTGTCCTGGGTGATTTTGGTTTGATGACCCGAGCAATTCGCGGATACAAACACGAATCTGGTGAATATGGATATCCAGTCAGGGTATTGACGACATCCATCCATAATTCAGAAATACATCGTACGCAAATTGCAGCCATCAGACGGGCGCAAAACCGTATTTACATACAAAACGCCTACTTCTCAGACGACATTATCCTTTTTGAGCTGGCTAAAGCCCGTCGCCGCGGTGTTGACGTACGTGTGATAGTTTCCGACGGTAATGATAACGCCGCAATGAAACTCAGCAATGAATCGACCATCAATTCGATGCTGAAGAACGGCATACGTGTATATTCCTACCCGGGTATGACACACCTCAAGGCGGCAGTGTACGATGGCTGGGCCTGCCTGGGGTCGGCTAATTTTGATAAGATCAGCTTACATATCAATCAGGAAATTAATTTTGGCACCTCACACCCTGAAACCGTACAAAAACTAGTGGATCGGGTTTTTATTCCAGATTTTGCTACCTCGCGTGAGTTGGACAAACTCATACCCCTGCGATGGACTCACCGCATCGCTGAGGTTATTGCAGACGAGCTCCTCTAGTCCCCCGGAGCCGGGACAGGCTTATTCGATTGTGAATAAAATCGGTAGGCTTTATGGCACAATGGTACAGGATTCTTAGCTTTTGAGAGGATAGTAATCCTGAACACAGGCCGCTCGATAGTCAATACATATTCTGAAGGGATAGAGATAATTATCCCTGCGAAGCGGAGCCTGTTTGTCAATGGCTTCCTGGCGCTCTGGTTACTGGCCTGGGCATACGGTGAGGCAGTAATCATTAACAGACTTATAAGCAACGATGGTCAAACCCCGGACGCATATATAGTATTTTTTACAGTCGGCTGGACCCTGGGCGGAATGCTGGCAATACTGGTATGGTTGTGGAATAACAAGGGGCGTGAAATTATCAGGATAGGTGACAGTGAACTGAAGCGTTCCAGAGAATATGGCTTGTTCTCCAGGTCAAGAATCTACCAGACCAGTAATATTGGTAAATTACGCGTTAGCGACCTTTCTCCGACATCGCTTGAAATGGGTGGTGGCATGGAGTTTTGGGGGTTGTCGGGCGGCACTATCACCTTTGATTATAGGCAAGACATAGCGAAATTTGGATTGGGTATAGATGAAGCCGAGGCCAGTCAAATTATTCAGATCATTATTAGCCGATATGAAAATTTGACTTAACGCGGCCATTTTATACAGAGCCATGCCAAATTGACGCACCCTACTGATATTCGAGATAGTAGTCGTTCTTGCCCAGATACTTTTCCAGCGATAACAGGCACTGCTCCGAAGGTGTCACCGACCACTGGCCATTGGTTTTAAGTTCGTACAGGTAATCCTCGTGTTGAAGATGAAATACTACCGGCATCGCATTATGTGAGCGGTAGCTGTCGAGATCGGTGATTAATGTCTCGACTTCAGTCCTGGCACTTCCATTCAGGTTGATGTGTAGTGCCCTGGCATGCGCGAATCGATAGTTTTCCAACAGTTGTACATTGGCTGCCCTTATTTTGATGCCGTTGTTAAAATCGTCATAAGCGATGCCGCCATCGACTACCCAGATCAGGTCTATCTGTACAATATCTTCAATTTCCTGAAGCATTTTGGGAGCCACGCGCACTTCAATTCTGGCGCTTCGATCGTCGAGTGTGACGAAAGCCTCGCGACCATGAACCCCGTTTTTGATGCGAATATCGACCACCAATCCACATATTCTCGTCTGCTGCTCCTTTTGCCGATAGTTTTTCGTGGGCGCCACCCCCGTATCCAGTTTATCCAGCCAATGGGCGAGGTTATTGGGTGATATTTGTTGAACCTCCCTTTCAACCAATAACAGGGGATGACCGGTGAGGAATAATCCGAGCGCCTCTTTTTCCTGTACCAGCCGGTTTTTTTCATTCCAGGCCTGGTATTCCGGTAATAGTTTGACCGGTTCGTCGGGCGCGATCGAGTCAAACATATCGGTCATGCCGGCGTCGAGGTTATTCTGCTGCTGTTCTGCCGAGTGCAGGGCATAATCCAGATGATTCATCAGTGCGGCGCGATTGTCCGAGAAACAATCCATCGCGCCAGCCTTGACTAAAGCCTCGATAACCTTTCGGTTTGAGCGTGAAGAGTCCACTCGCTCACAGAAATCATCAAGCGACTGATATGCCTGATCTTTTCTACTGTCGATGATGGTTTCAATCGCTGCCTGCCCAACGCCTTTTATAGCCCCCAGTCCATAGAACACGACGCCGTCATCACCCGGTGTAAAGCGGTAATCGGAGTGGTTGATATCAGGGGGTAGTATGTTGAGTTGCATGTTTCGACATTCGTCGATCAGGGTCACTATTTTGTCTGTATTATCGAGGTCAGCGGATAGTACTGCGGCCATAAACTCCGCTGGATAATGCGTTTTCAGCCACGCGGTTTGATAGGATATCAGCGCGTAGCCGGCAGAATGGGACTTGTTGAAACCATAGCCCGCGAATTTTTCCATCAAATCGAAAATATAGGTAGCCTTAGCTTTATCGACATCGTTGGCTATCGCGCCTTCGGTAAAGACAGCCCGTTGCTTCTCCATTTCCTCCGGCTTTTTCTTACCCATCGCACGGCGCAGCATGTCTGCGCCACCGAGTGTGTAGCCGGCCAACACCTGAGCAATCTGCATGACCTGCTCCTGATACAGGATGACACCGTAGGTAGGTTTCAAAATTGCTTCCAGGGCCGGATGTGGATATTCAACTACGGATCGACCGTGCTTGCGATTGATAAAATCATCGACCATTCCAGACTGCAACGGACCAGGTCTGAACAATGCCACTAACGCGATTATTTCCTCGAAAGTATCCGGTCCCAGGCGTCGAATCAGGTCTTTCATGCCCCGTGATTCGAGCTGGAATACCGCCGTGGTCTGATAAGACCGTAACAGTTTAAAGGTTGCTGCGTTGTTCAGGGGAATTCGCTCGATCTCGAGTGTTTGCGATGGTCGACGCGCATTGATCGATTTAACCGCCCAGTCGATGATAGTCAGTGTTCGTAATCCAAGAAAATCAAATTTTACCAACCCGATTGCTTCGACATCATCCTTATCAAACTGGGACACCAGACCCGAGCCGCCCTGTTCGCAGTATATCGGCGTAAAATCGGTTAGATCACTTGGTGAAATCACCACGCCACCTGCATGTTTACCGACGTTACGAGTCAAGCCTTCGAGTGACAAAGCCATGTCAATTAGCATCGTCACTTCTTCATCCTGCTCATAGAGTTCGCGCAGCATGTCTTCCTGGTCGAGGGCTTTTTCCAGTGTCATTCCGATCTCGAACGGAACCAGTTTAGCGATTCGGTCAACAAAACCGTAGGGATGAGACATTACCCGTCCTACGTCTCGAATAACTGCCTTCGCAGCCATCGTGCCATAGGTAATAATTTGTGAAACCTGTTGGCGACCATAGTGGTCGGCGACGTAGTCGATCACCTCGTCGCGCCTGTCCATACAGAAATCAATATCAAAATCGGGCATCGAGACGCGTTCCGGGTTCAAGAACCTTTCAAAAAGTAGATCGTACTCGAGTGGATCCAGATCGGTAATATTGAGCGCGTAGGCCACCAGGGAACCCGCACCGGAACCGCGCCCAGGACCCACCGGAATATCGTGTTTTTTAGCCCAGTCGATGAAGTCCATGACGATTAAAAAATAACCGGGAAATCCCATCTGGGTTATAACATCGAGTTCGAGCTTAAGCCTGCTTAAATAAATCTCGCGCTCGATCGACTCGCCCTCCGTACACTGATCCTGTAAAAAAGCGAGGCGTTTTTCCAGTCCCTGCTCTGAGACATGGCGAAAATAGCTATCGGTAGTATGGTCTTCCGGTACCGGATATTCGGGTAGATAATTTTCATCTAACTGCAGCCTGACATTGCAGGCTTTGGCGATATTAATCGTATTTTCAATCGCCTCGGGGATATCACTGAAAAGTTCGATCATTTCATCGCTGCTTCGCAAATACTGTTGCGGCGTATAGTTTTTCGGACGCCTCTCATCTTGCAAGGTGAATCCGGTACAGACACATACCCGAACTTCATGCGCTTCGAAATCGCTGGCATCGATGAAACGAACATCGTTAGTTGCAACTACCGGGACCTGGTACTGCGTCGAATATTCGATTGCCAGATGAATATATTCTTCTTCATAGGGGCGTCCGGTACGTTGTAATTCGAGAAAAAACCGATCTCCGAAAATGCCCTTCCATTGCTTTAAAGTGTCACTTGCCAGGTCTCGATTCTGCATTTTCAGAGCCAGGCCAATATCACCATCGAGACAGGCCGAGAGAGCAATGAGCCCTTCGGAAGCCTGTTTCAACCATTCGATATGAATAGTCGGCCGGTCTGCCAGCTGACCCTCCAGATATGAGCGTGACACCAGGCGTTTCAGGTTCAGGTATCCGATATCATTCTGACAAAGTAATACCAGACGACTGAGCGAATCCCTACGTTCGGGATGATGTATCCAGACTTCAGCGCCAAAAATCGGCTTTAAACCGCTGCTGGTCGCGGCCTTGAACATTTTAACCACCGCAAACAGGTTCGACTGGTCAGTAAGCGCAAGCGCGCCCATGCCCCGGTTTCTGGTTTCGGCTATCAGGGGTTTGAGTCTTAGAGTGCTATCAACTAACGAGTACTCGGAGTGCAGGTGTAAATGGACAAACTGGTTTGCCATTTATGTCACTTCTCGAACCGGCTTAAAGCTGGTGCGATGCACAGGTGAGGCCCCGTATTTTTTTAATAATGAACGATGTAAGCGAGTCGCGTAGCCTTTGTGCTGGGCAAACCGGTACTGCGGATATTGCCGATCAAGTTTTACCATTAGGCGATCTCGATATTCTTTGGCGAGTATTGATGCGGCTGATATGCAGGGTTCGTAAAGGTCGCCCTTAACGATAGCCTGCATTGCCAGGCCAGGAATATCGGGTACCCGATTACCGTCAATCAACGCCTGCACTGGCACCGGGTTCAATTGTAGAATAGCTCTTTTCATCGCCAGCAGACTTGCCTGCAATATATTAATTTCATCAATTTCCGCACAACTGGCTTCACCGATCGCCCAGGCAATAGAATTTTGCTTAATCTGCTCTTCGATTGCGCCTCGTTTTACGGCGGACAGCTTTTTGGAGTCTGTAAGACCGGTAATTGTATGAGGCTGATCCAGTATCACCGCGGCGGCAATTACCGAACCGGCAAGTGGCCCTCTTCCCGCCTCATCAACGCCAGCAACTAGCTTCGCATCTATCATATCATCGATATATAATGTGCAGCATAAAAATTGTTAATTTCACTATGACTCAGGCACTAAAAGTAGCTGTTATCGGTGTTGGCCATCAAGGAAAATGGCATGCTGACAAATATGCTGCATCACCAGATTGCGAATTGCTGGCAATCGTCGACACCGATCTGGAAAACGCAAAGCAAATCGCTCGAAAACACGGGGTCCGTGCATATAGCAACTACCATAACATTCTTTCTCTGGTCGACGCGATCAGTCTCACGGTCCCAACCAGCCTGCATTATAAAATTGCGCGCGATATTCTGGAAGCAGGAATTCATTGTCTGATAGAAAAACCGATCACTGAGACTATTGAGGATGCATCTACATTGATCGAAATCGCGCAACAAAATCGCCTCGTGCTGCAGGTCGGGCATATAGTAAGATTTAACAGTGTGATGATGGATATAAACGAAATGCTACAGGCACCGCAGTTTATTGAATCCACGCGTATTGCACATTTTACCTCGAGAGCATCCGATGTTAACGTAATTTTTGATTTAATGATCCATGATATCGACATCATCCTGGATTTGATTGACAGTCCTATCAAGCATATTTCCGCCAATGGTCTTTCAGTGTTGTCAGATGGGATCGATATAGCAAATGCCCGTATTGAATTCGACAACCATTGTGTTGCCAATATTACTGCGAGTCGAATCAGCCAGAAATATGAGCAAAAACTCCGCATATTTCAAAAAGACACGTACATTTCAGCCGATCTCTTGCATAATATTTTGTCTATATATCGTCTAGAGAATACCGATAATGAGGCCGGATTTAACGAAATCGCCCATGAAAAACGTATCTTTAACGACAATGACGCGTTGAACCTCGAAATACTGGATTTTATTGCTGCCATCAAGGCTGGAAGACGCCCAAAAGTTAGCGGTGAAGATGGCAAACGAGCGCTGAAAACCGTGATTGAAATAACATCTCAAATCATGTCTGCACTATGAACATACCCATGGTTGACCTGAAGGGTCAATACGAAAAACTGAAATCTGAAATTGACCCGGCAATATTGCAAGCCCTGTCCGAGTCATGTTTTATTCTCGGCCCAAACGTCCTCGCCTTCGAGCAGGAAGCGGCCGACTACCTCGAAGTCAAGCACGCGCTTGGATGCGCGTCTGGCACCGATGCGTTACACCTGGCCCTGCTTTCCACAGGAATTAAACCCGGTGATGAAATTATTACCACAGCATTCACCTTTGTCGCCACGGGCGAAGCCATTCGATATGTCGGCGCAAGGCCGGTATTCGTCGATATTCAGGCCGATACTTTGAATATCGATCCACAGAAAGTGAACGCCGCCGTTACCGACAGGACCCGGGCAATCCTGCCAGTACATCTGTTTGGGCGGGCTGCAGACATGGATGAATTACAGGCTATTGCGGAGCGGCATGACTTGCTGATCATAGAAGACTGCGCGCAATCATTCGGCAGTGGATACCGTGGACTAATGACCGGCACCATTGGTCAGGCGGGGGCGTTTAGTTTTTACCCAAGCAAGAATCTTGGTTGTTATGGCGATGGGGGACTGATATCCACCAATGATGATGAAATTGCTCAAAAAATTCGAGTTTATCGAAATCACGGTAATAGCCGCCAATACCATCACGAAGTGATCGGTTACAACAGCAGGCTGGATGAATTGCAGGCGGTAATTCTGCGTATCAAACTGAAACATATAGATAAATTCAATCAAAATCGGTTACGAGTGGCGCAAACTTACAATAAACTACTTGCCGATACAGAACTGGAACTTCCAGCGATTCCTGACGACCGAGATCATGTGTTCCATCAATACACTCTATTAACCGACAATCGTGATCAACTGCGAGACTCGGTACTCTCCCAACAAGTTGCCTGTGCGGTCTGTTACCCAATTCCATTGCACCGGCAAAAGGCATTTGCCGATAACCAAACTACGGCACTGCCGGTTACCGATGTTATTTCTCAACGTTGTCTATCGTTTCCGATATTCCCCGAGATGACCGAACAGCAAGTTCAGACCGTCTGTGGGGCAATATTGAGTGCCCGTGCCTAGTCCACATATTATGATACTGGCCGGCGAGGCTTCCGGAGATGCGCATGCGGCTGAATTCGTTGACCATATCAAGCGATCAAACCCAGATATTTATATCAGCGGCATGGGTACTGGCGAAATGAAAAAAGCCGGTGTCGAGGTGTTTTTCGATTCATCGGTTATCGCCGTGATGGGACTGGTCGAGGTGTTAAGACACTGGGGTGATATCAAACGTGCTATGGCTTGTGTTAAAAAACAGCTGGACGAAACACGCCCCGATCTGCTGGTGTTGGTCGATTATCCTGAATTTAATCTGAAAATGGCGCGCCATGCCCGCGGTCTTGGTATCAAGGTTCTGTTTTATATCAGCCCACAGGTGTGGGCCTGGCGACCCAGGCGAATCCATAAAATTGGGCGCCTGATCGATCACATGGCGGTAATATTCAAATTTGAAAAAGCTTACTACGAACGCGCTAATATTCCGGTCAGTTTTGTCGGACATCCACTGGTTGACAAAGTCATCAGAACCCGCTCACCAGACCAGGTCCGGCAGCAACTGGGCTTAGATCAGGACACGACAGTGATTGGCCTGTTTCCCGGCAGCCGTAAAAGCGAAATTGACCGACTCCTGCCATTGATGCTGGCAACAGCAAAGCATATGGCAGTGACAAAACCGCAACTGCATTTTGTTTTACCTGTCGCCGCGGCACTGGACCTCGATGAAATTAAAAGGCAATGCGATCAGTCACAGCTTGATATCATGGTTACCCGGGAAAATATTTACGACTTGATCAGCTGTTGTGACAGCATTATTTCCTGCTCCGGCACTGTAACGCTCGAAATAGCATTACTCGGCGTGCCGATGTGTGTCGTCTATAAAATGTCGGGGTTTTCGTACGCGGTAATCAGCCGTCTAATTACGATCCCACATATAGGACTGGTGAATATCGTGGCCAGCAAATCCGTGGTCCAGGAATTTCTGCAAAACGATGCAACAGTCGAAAATGTCAGCCGAGAAATGATCAAAACTATTGATGACAATGATTACCGAAAACAAATCAAGAGCGATCTACGCTTAGTACGCGAAAGTCTGGGCGAAGGCGGTGGTTCCGGCAAAATGGCAAGGCTTGTATTATCGTTTCTTTGACTAGTAAAAATAATTAGAAGACCTGCCCAGTCCTGAAGCTACCGGGTTGAATCGGCAAGTATTGGAGTAATAAATATGAGTGTCAGCAAAGCGCAGTCTGAAGGCATTACGATGCGCGGAGGGGGTCTTTACTCGTTGGTTGGCAAGCAAGTATCTAGCTTCTACTGTCATATCGCTTTTATTGGCTTGCCAGGAGTATTCAAATGCTGCCTGGTACAAACAGGTCGACCGCAATATTATTTCTTGCCAAACCAGCAATACCTATAGAATCCATCTTAACTACCAGGAATTGATAATAATAAATCGAGGTCAAATTATTTAATATATTTATTTCATGATTCCACGGGATAACCCGCATCGATCCAGTTCGGCATGCCACTGTGGCTTATACAAACCAGGTGATCCAGCCCCTGCATACTCAGGCTGGTAAACGCAGTCTGGGCGCGGCGCCCAGACCGACAATAAACATAAACCTGCTGGTATTTATTTAACAGGTCAATTTGCTCGTTTTCAGTGCCAAACGGGATATTACGACTACCCGGAACATGCGCCTTTGCATACTCTTCCGGAGTTCGATTATCAACAATCAGACAATGCTCCGGTAATGATTGCCACACCTCGTGCAAGTTGTTCATATCAAATTCACTGAGCAAATAACGATTCGGATCGAAGTTGGTTCCAACACTCATATTGGCAGGTACTGCTTCGTTAATTTTTTTCGGCAGGTCCAGATTCAAATTATTCATCAGGTCGACAAATTCCTGTCTGGAACGATTACCCCCGAGGCGCGAATTCCAGCGTTTTTCTTCTCCTATCGTAGAAGATATCCTGCCGCTGTAATCATGCGCGGGACAGACTCGCACCTCATCGCCAAGAGGAAATAACCGTTCTGTGATGCTGTCGTATAAAACAGCGGGGTCGCCACCCTGGAAATCAGTTCTGCCACAGCCTCTAATTAAAAGGGTATCACCGGTGAACACCATACCGTCGACCAGGTAACTGGTACAGCCTGCGGTATGCCCCGGCGTCGCAATGGCTTTTAAATTATACTTGCCAAGCTTGAGTTCTTCTCCGTCTTTTATCGATACATCGATGGCCTGGATTCCGGAGGCCTCGCCAAACACTATCCTGGCACCGGTGGATTGGCGAATCTTTCCGGCCGACGTGACATGATCGGCATGAGCGTGAGTTTCAATCGAGTAGAGCAGCTCAATGCCCAACTCATTAATAATACCGATATCTCGATCAAACATTTCTCGTACCGGATCGATGATCGCCCCTTCCTGAGATTCCGCATCTACCAGCAAATAACTATAGGTACAGCTCTCCCGGTCGAAAAGCTGCTTCACCATCAGGGATGGTCGTGAATTGGGAATCGGCATGTTATTCAGAGCTCCTCTTCAGTGTGCTGCGAAGTGCCTAACAAATTGCAGCGATGCCGGCAGATGACCTGTCGATCGGTTTATTATTACAAATTTGAACTAGTATCTTAATAATGACTTATTTGCGTGGCAATTTAAAATCGAATCTATATTATCCCGCTCCATGAATATTGAATACTACATAGACCAGGTATGGACGAGTAAATTTGCTCTACCGGCTGTCTTAACAGTACTGGTTATTATTATGATACTGATTCTTAACTGGCGCAAACTTCGTCATCACTGGTTCGAATGGAATACCCAACGTTGTCTGAATAAAATTGGTATCAGGCAAATAAAAAATTTCATCTGTTTCGATGAGCTCGATGGTCACTTTAAAATCGATCGACTGGTTAAGCTCCACGACTCAATCCTTTTGATCGCGTTTAAGCCCTATTCTGGAAATATATATTGTGCTGACAGCATACCCGAATGGACACAGGTGATCGGGCAAAAAAGCTTCAAGTTTGTCAACCCGCTGTTTGAACTTGAAAACCAGGTCACCGCGATTAAGAACATCATCCCCAATGTACCCGTTCGCGGTGTGTTATTTTTTGATCATAGCGCCAGGTTTCCGAAGGGTCATCCTGAGCAGGTGTTAAACCCCGATATTATCCCCGACTATTTTATGCGATCGCTTTGCCCGGAGCCGAGTACCGAAATGCAGAAAGCCTGGGAGATGCTGATAAGACTCCCTGGGCAGGCGAATCAAGCGGCCCTGTTGCAAAAATAGATCATCCGGTTACAACCGGCCCTGTTTAATAATCCGGCCCAGGTACAACCGGGAAAACCGATTTAACTGGACTACCCTTGAAATATGAGGGGAGAAGGCTCAAAATGTCCGCGTTGTCTTATTGATCCAGATCAACCCCAATAATGTTAACCTTTATAACGGTCTTGCATACGGATCCGTTGTGCCTGGATCTAGAAAATTAATATTGCTCAAGCTGAATCAAGCCATTTATCCTGACGCCTGGTTTCAGGTGATGGTCCCCGTCGTTCAATTCGAGAATATATTTAGATGGTTTAGAAACTCCATAACTTGGGCAGGGGTCGTTGGCACAGGGAAGCAGATTCTTGATACCGATAATTTCGCTGTTTTCATCGACCCAGATTACGGTTAACGCGATTCTAGTATTTTTCATCCAGATACGATGATGGCCAGGTCGAGGATATATAAAAAGCATACCGCGCCGATGACTCAGTTGATCCCGAAACATCAGGCCATGATTACGTTGGTAGCTAGATCTGGCAATTTCAAGTAGATATTCTTCTCCACCCAACATGAGTTTTTCTTTTTCAAAAATAATATCACCGGGAATAACGACTTCGACTTTCAGTAGAAAAAGCACAATAAAGGTAGTGATCGAATATCTGTTAGGCATGAAATATTTTAATTCCGGCATACTCATTTATCACTAAATGATTATACCCCAACTACATACTAGTCCTTAATCACGTTTTTCTTTTATATAAACTGCCAGCTATGGCAAAACTTAACGACACTATGTTTGCCAATATCACTACAAATAGTAAACTTATTACAAAGACTTAAAACAATTATTTAACCTTTAATCTGATAAAAACTGCTCAAAAACTTGATTTTATTGACAATTTCGTTATAAGGATGTTAAATTCCGTGACACAGTTCAATGTTTAGTTGATTTTAACTATTCATTAACTTGTATCTACTTAAAATAGACCGCCTTAACTTTAATAGAGTCAATGTGAGGTTTTAATTGATTTCGAATAAAGATAACACCGCCGATATTAAGAGCAGCTCTGACATCGAGCCATACGAAAACGCCCACCGCCTCAGCGTATTACGCCGTAAACGAAAAGTCCTGATTGTTGACGACGAGTCCACCGGTCGAACTATATTATCCAAGATCATTCAACAGGTCGAAGACGATATTGGTGTCGAAGCTTTTGACAATCCGCAAAAAGCCCTCAATTGGCTAGATGATAATCATCCGGATTTAATTATTACCGATTACCGAATGCCCGAGATGAACGGTATTGAGTTTATTAAGAAAATTCGCGAAAGACCGGGTATGCAGGACATCCCTATTGTGGTGATTACAGTCGTCAGCGAGAAGTCTGTTCGCTACGATGCACTTGAAGCTGGCGCTACCGCATTCTTGACACGCCCCATCGATCAGATCGAATGTCGGACCAGTTGTCACAATCTATTAAAGCTGCATGAACAGCAGTCAATCATTCAGGACCGTGCCGACTGGCTGGCGCGCCAGGTCGAGGTTGCGACACAGCAGGTTGTATCGCGAGAAAAGGAAACTTTGTTACGGCTGGCGAAAGCCGGCGAGTACCGGGACGAGGAAACCGGCAACCATGTAGTTCGAATGGCGAAGTATTCGCGCCAGATAGCCGAGGCACTCGGTTTGAGTAATAAGGAATGTGACGAGATAGAGTACGCCGCACCCATGCACGATATCGGCAAAATTGGTATTCATGACGATGTGCTACTCAAACCGGGTAAGTTCGCACAACAGGAGTGGCTCACCATGCAACAGCATACGACGATAGGCCATGCCATATTGACGAATAGCCAGTCTCGCTACATCCAAACCGGTTCAATCATCGCACTCAATCACCACGAAAAATTTGACGGGGCAGGATATCCCCATGGCATTGCAGGCACAGATATACCGCTGGTTGCCCGTATTGTAGCGGTTGCTGACGTTTATGATGCACTGGTTTCCCAACGGCCTTATAAAGAACCCTGGTCTGAATCCGATGCCCAGGATTACCTCGAGAAACAAGCTGGCACACAGTTCGACCCAATCTGCGTCGAGGCCTTTTTCGAACGCATCGAAACCATCGAAAGTATATTCGCAAATTTTAGCGACAGTAAGTAACTATCGTTTATACCTGATCGAAAATGAATTCAGCAAATAAAAAATCTAACTGGTATACGAGGTTGAATCAAAGGTTATCGAAGACCGGCGATTCTGAACCCGAACAGGCTAAGCTTAGACTCGCTATCGGTATTCTGCTTGTTCTGTACTTTTGTTTCCCCTGGGCCGGAAATGAAACTATTTTGGACTCCCTCGCCTCATTCCCAAGTTTAATCACAATTGCCTACTACACTTCCGCCCTTTTGATTTTTCTGGCAATAGTTACCAGGCCAGTCGCTTCACCAGTTAGAAGAGTCTGTGGTGCCGCTCTTGACATGATATCGCTTTCAATTGTCATGTATCACTCAGGCGGTGACAGCGTGCCTCTTTTTGTACTTTACCTGTGGGTAATACTGGGTAATGGATTTCGATTTGGAACCGGATATTTATATATTTCGCAGGGTATTGCTATCGTTGGTTTCTCAATCGCCGCTTTTTTCGGCAGCTATTGGCTTGAGAACAAATCATTTGCTGTCAGCTTGCTGATGATGCTCGGCCTGCTACCTTTATATTCTGCGTTCCTGTTAAAAAAACTTCATGCCGCAATTGACATGGCGAAGCAGGCAAACGAGGCTAAAAGCAGATTTTTAGCCAACATGTCCCATGAACTCCGAACACCGTTAAACGGGGTCATCGGTATGGGCGATTTACTAAGAGAAACTAATCTTAGTTATGAGCAGCGCGAACTGGTAGGGACCTTACATAGTTCTGCCAACACCCTGCTTGAGCTTATCGAGAATGTTCTTGATATCGCAAAAATAGAAGCCGGCAAAATAAATATCGAATCTAAGGACATTGATCTTCACGCAGTTATAAATTCCGTTATCTATATGCTTACCCCAACGGGAGAAGCGAAGGGCCTATCATTAACCTGTAATATCGATCCTGAAACCCCATTTGCATTGAAGGGAGATAATCAACACATTCGACAGGTATTAATCAACCTGATCAACAATGCCATAAAATTCACCGAAAAAGGTCACGTTAATTTAAATGTTAGGCCGTCAGGTGGCACAGAAAAAAATCCTAAAATTCTATTCGAAATTACCGACACCGGTATTGGTATTGCCGAAAAATTCCTGGACAAAATATTTCACGATTTTACCCAGGTGGGAAACAGTAATAATCGCTCAATCAATGGTACAGGACTTGGCACCACTATATCTAAGGAACTGGTTGAATTGATGGGTGGTGAAATTGGGGTCGAAAGCAAGCTTAATGAGGGTTCCAGGTTTTGGTTTGAATTACCATTTATCACTACAGACAGCGATTACACATCAATTTCAAACAATCATATTTTACTATTATCGAGAGAAGAAACTGCATCAATTATCAGGCCAACATTAAAATCCTGGTCAATCGATTTCGACTGGGTAAGAACCTCGGATCGAGCTATATCACAACTCGTGCTTGCAAAAAAGCAGGATCATCTTTATGAAACGGTTATTGTAGATCAGGGCAGTTTAACCGATATTAATGCGGTTCAGTTTGCCCAGAATATAAAATCTAAGGGCCTGCTAGGTAATACATCCCTGGTATTGGTTAATTCATCGGAAACAATGATCAATGCTAATAAATCCAGTCATTACTATATTTCGACTTTGAAAAACCCGAAAGATAAACGCCTACTATTCAATGTTTTGCATGCCGCTCAAAGTGTCAATATCAATGACAATAATATCATCTCTTTAGCCGAGTATTATGCTAATCAGACAGGCTCGAAAATACTAAATATTCTTGTTGCCGAGGACAATTTAGTGAATCAGCAGGTAATTGAAGGAATTCTTCGACACGCCGGTCACAAGGTCCAGGTCACTGATACAGGCGAGAAAGCATTAGATATTCTTGGCGACGACCATAATAATATTGACATGCTAATTCTGGATATGAATATGCCGGAAATTTCCGGTACCGAGGTTGTTAAATCACTTCGGTTTATGGACACTAGCGCATCACTACCCGTAATTATGTTAACTGCCGATGCCACTCCCGAGGCAAAAGAAGCGTCGCTCAGGGCGGGAGTTAATGCTTTTTTAACAAAGCCGATCGAAGCAAGAGGACTACTGGAAAAAATCGCTTCGTTATCACGAAATTTGGATACGGTAAAACTCGATCCAGAAAACCGACGCCCTTTAAGTGTAAAATCTGGCAATATTTCTTCTCAATCCCCCTGGTATGACGAAAATGTTATTCACCAATTAGCCATGCTCGGTAATGACCCTTCGTTTATTCATTCACTGGTAAGCAACTTTATTAAAGATGGAGAAAAGCACATAGCCGGTATCAATAGCGCCATGCAGGATGACTATCTTGAATATCGCGAAAGACTGCACTCGTTGAAGGGTTCTGCTACTGAACTTGGGGCGGGTAAACTTGTTGAAATATGCCTACAATGCGAGGCATTAAAACCTTACGATATTGGATCAGCCGAGATTAATGCGCTATCCGAGAAGCTTGAAGACTTCTTTTACAATACCGTGTCGGCACTTAATAAAGCCGTATCACCAGATCAAAGGCAAATTCCGGGTAGATAGCGGTAGAGTATTCTTCGTTACCAGGATTTTTGACTTCTAGTCGCCTTGGTATTCTGGCGACGTATCAGGCGATGCATCATTCGTAAGTCCCTGGGAGATAATTTTAGTGCAGCATCGGCCCATAACGTAGCTATTTCAGTCAATTCCTGATAACTCACCGGATTGCAAATATCTTTTATTTTTCGCATTGACTTATAGGTGTTCTCGGCTCTATTAGCTGCCTTGATATATCGATACACAGCAACCTCACCCTCGCCTTTTTTGGCAAGGATATCTATTACCCCCATATCGTGTAGCTGTTCGGATGAAAATATCTCCCCGCTTAATATCATTTTCTCGGCGGCGGCAAAGCCTATTTTCCGGGACAATAATGAGTAAGCGCCCATGCCAGGAAACAGGTTGAAGAGAACCTCTGGGAATCCAATTTTTACACCACGTTCAGCAATTATTATGTTGCTCGATAACGCTGCTTCGAAACCACCGCCCAAAGCATCTCCCTGTACCAGGGAAATCGTGGTTAAATCAAGATTGAAATGATAAATATTGCGATACAGTATATCGATACATTTTAATGCATAAGAAAGCAGACTTTCACGATCTCTATCGTCAATATATTGACTAAATAATTCCAGGTCCCCACCAAGATTGAATATACCTTCAACGTCTGACCCGACTACGAGATAGTTATACTTACTACCATTAGTCTTTTGCATGTCAAATTTGACACCATCCAGATAAGCATTTATCTCGCTCAATAACCTGAGGGTAAAACACGGCGTCGGAGCAGCCCTCATTAGAAACCATCCTATTTTATTTTTTTCGTCATAATGTGTTCTTAATTGAGACTGTGGATGGGCTTTGAGATTTTCCCTGGGAAAATTTGTTATAGCTGCTACGTTACTCATACTTCTCTCTCCGACTATCTTTTTGTTTTTGATTTCAGCTCTTCTGTCTGAACTTTTATCGCAATATTACTGCTGCATTTTTTGGTCGATTCGGTGATTATTTGGTTCTTTTTCAGCCCCTAATGTTGAGATTTTACTTTAAGTCTGGGACCTAATTTAACGGATAGATATTTGAATGCAAGCTTAGTGTGAGCCACATCACACTTTACTTATAAGATTTTACATTAAAAAATAACTGCAAGTTATTGAATATAAACAATTATAATTCTATATTTTAAAATTGAAAAAAATGAAATTTTTTTAGGAATTTACACAAAGTCCGGTCAAATAACCTTAAATAAGCTATTGAAGTTATTGATTTAGTTCGATTTACAATTTTTGATATTCGGATTTTTTCGGTTTTTCAAACCTTAATATTCAGAATTTCCGATGTTGCCTGCAGGGAGGTTTTACAGGGGTTACCTGCGAGCCGCAGTGCCGCTTAATCCATCTCCTCAATCCAGGCCATTTGCACGGCTTCGAGAATTTTTTCATTCGATCTTTCCGAGTCGTCGTCGAAATCTTCCAGCGCACAAATCCAGGCGTGTAAATCGGTAAAGCGAATATACCGTGGATCAACATCGGTGTGCGTTTCGAATAACTCGATTGCTATTTCCAGTGTATCGGTCCATTTTAAACTCATGCTCGGGTCCTCCTCATTATCGTAACATTTATTTAGTTAGTGATTTTCAGACACCATGTTGATCGTGTATTTCGGAATTTCGATGACCAATGACTCCTCACCGACCAATGCCTGGCAACTTAATCTAGATTCCATGTCCAGTCCCCAGGCCTTGTCCAGATAATCGTCCTCCTGTTCGCTTGACTCTTCAAGCGAGTCGAAGCCCTCGCGAATATAAACATGGCAGGTAGTACAGGCGCATGATTTTTCACAGGCATGCTCAATTTCTATACCGTTTTCCAGCATGGCATTACACAGGCTGGTACCCGGATCGGCTCTGATCACGGCTCCTTCAGGACAAATCTCTTCATGCGGTAGAATAATTATTTCTGGCATTTTATATCTATACTCGATTTATTTTCTTACCTGCAAGCGCCTGTTTAACACCGCTATTCATGCGTCTGGCAACGTAGGTTTCACTTGTTTTTTCCAATGTCCTGATTGATTTTTTCAATTTATCGGCACAGGCGGATTGAATTTTATTTTGCAGGTTGTCTCTGGCCTGTTTGATCTTCCTGATTTCAGCTTTGCTGAGCAAACTATCGCCATCGCTTGCAAGAGCGGAGTCAATCGCCTCTATGACCCTTTTTGCCTCCACCTGTTGTTCCCTGAGCATCCGTGCTGACATATCATCGCGTGCGTAATCCATTGAATCTCTTAACATTGTCTCGATTTCACTATCAGTTAATCCATAGGATGGCTTAACCACAATGTCAGCAGCGACGCCACTTTTACTTTCCTCTGCCCTGACCGACATGAGTCCATCAGCGTCCACCTGATAGCTAACCCTGATACGTGCGGCACCAGCTGTCATCGGTGGGAATCCACGTAGCTCGAATCTGGCTAGCGATCGGCAGTCAGATATCAGTTCCCTTTCGCCCTGCACGACGTGGATTGACATCGATGTCTGCCCATCTTTGTAGGTAGTAAATTCCTGGGCCCGGGTTACCGGGATGGGCGTATTGCGAGAGATTATTTTTTCGCTCAGTCCTCCCATGGTTTCGATACCTAAAGACAGTGGTAGTACGTCCAGCAATAACATCTCACTGTCAGGTTTGTTACCGGCCAGCACATCGGCCTGAATTGCGGCTCCGATCGCCACTACCCGGTCGGGGTCGAGATCCGACATAAGATCACGCTCAAAAAACTCCGCTACCATCTGATTTACCAGCGCTACCCGGGTCGATCCGCCAACCATGACAACTTCACTGATATCATTTTTCAAGATGTTGGCATCGCGCAATACTCTTCGACAGGGCATCAGTGTGTTTTTTACCAATGGCTGAATTAAAGCATCGAACTGGGCACGATCGATTCTACCCTGCCAATGTTGCGCGCCACTTTGAATAGTAATTTGTGCTATATCCTGTTTAGTCAACTTTTCCTTGGCAGCCCGTGCCGCAGTTAAAACCTGGCGTGACAACTGAGCATCGATCGATTCAAAATTTGCCTGCGCCAGGATCCACTCACCAATTGCATGATCCATATCGTCGCCACCCAGCGAGGAATCACCACCAGTGGCCAAAACCTCAAATACACCCTTGTTCATGCGCAAAATAGAAATATCGAAGGTACCACCACCCAGATCGTAGACCGCAATAATCCCGTCGTGTTTTTGATCCAGGCCATACGCGACTGCTGCGGCTGTTGGTTCGTTGAGTAAACGGAATACATTCAAATTCGCGAGTCTTGCAGCATCGCGGGTGGCCTGTCGCTGGGCATCGTCGAAATAAGCTGGCACTGTGATGACCACACCTGCCAATTGATCGCCCAGCGACTGCTCGACTTGCAAGGCCAGGGTTTTCAAAATCTCGGCCGACACTTCAATCGCGCTAACATCACCCGCGGCAGTCTCAATTCTCGGAACACTCGATGTCTCGTCGCTAATAAAGGTATAAGGCATTACATCCCCCAGCTGCTTAACATCCTCGATGCCGCGACCCATCAACCGCTTTACAGATGAAATACTGTTTAGAGGATCGATTGATTGCAATTTTTGGGCTGCCTGACCAACCAGTGTCTGATCGGCACCATAATGTACGATAGAGGGGAGTAATGATTCACCATTGATGTCGGCCAGGACTTCCGCCTGACCGCTGCGTACAGTGGCTACCAGTGAATTGGTCGTACCAAGATCTATACCCGCGGAATAGCGATGCTGGTGGGGAGCGGTTGATTGCCCGGGTTCGGATATCTGTAACAATGCCACTTTAGTGCTCTTCCAATGTGACAATGACGAGTTCAGCGAGACGTGAAGCGGTTGATCGCAAGGCATACATCGCAGGCAATGGCCCTGTCCTTGTCAAGAGGTATAACGCAGCGAGCGACTGCTTCACGTCTCGCCCGCAGGGAGCTACCCAGATGACCCAATTCGGCGTTGCTGTCCTTGTAAAGGACATGCCATTCACCTCGGACTGCGCCTTGTCTTGGATCATCTGGGTTGCTCTGAATCCGCCATTGTCACATTGGAAGAGCACTACTCTTCTAACTCGATCTGTAAATCCATCAACTGCTCCATGATGCGTTGTATAAACTGCATCTTTCGGCTGCTGATTCGCGCATCGTCAAGTTGCCCCCGGCTAAAATTGGTAACGAACTCAGTTTCGAACTGATCGGCTTTAGATCGAAGTTTTTCGATAATAAGATTGCAGCAACCCAGTGGGTCAGCATTGGAGCGACATTCCTCGATCTCTTCGCGAATCGCAATTTGTTCCATTAAAAAGGCCGTATCCGATGTGGTCTCGGATTCGTCGTTTAGCTTCAGCCCCTTCAACTCGAGCATATAGCGGGCACGCTTGACCGGTTTGGATAATGTCTCAAAAGCCTCGTTTATCCAGGATGCATGTTGCACAGAGAGTCGTTTTTCCCGTTCGCTGGCACCAACAAATCGATCCGGGTGATAAACGGCCTGCAAGCGTTGCTGTGCTGAGTTTAAATACGTGCGATCAATATCGAATGCGAGATCCAGCCCGAACAGTTCAAAATAGCTTTGCTTTAAATCAAGTGTTTGCATGGCCGAATTCTTTGGAAACACTTAGCTACTCTTGTCAGATCATCTTTTAATGCATGCTCTTTGCGATGACGATCAAACAGTAAAGCTCTCTCCACACCCACACTCATCTTTTGCGTTCGGGTTTTTAAACTGAAAACCTTCATTGAGCCCTTCCTTGGCAAAGTCGACTTCGGTGCCATCGATAAATATCAGGCTCTTGGCATCAACCACTATCTTCACACCATTTGATTCAAAAACCGAATCGTCATCGTGTATATCATCAACAAATTCGATGACGTAGGCCATACCCGAACAACCAGTAGTCTTAACCCCGAGTCTCAGGCCAATACCTTTACCGCGACCCTCGAGAAACCCCAGCACCCGGTTTGCCGCCACGTCTGTCAATTGAATTGCCATACCTAAACCTCTTTACACCGCTGCCTGGCGAATGACGGCCGGCAGTTTGTCAATCAAATCCCGCAACTTTGCTACCAGCGCATCGACTTCCTGCAGGGTGTTACTCATCCCAAAGCTGGCACGGACAGCATTCAGTGCCAATCCTTCATCGACTCCCATTGCCGTCAATACGTGGCTCGCCTTGTTGACCTGGCTACGGCAGGCCGAACCACTGGCTAATGCAAACCCTGAACGATCGAGTTCCATTAACAGGGTTTCCCCGTGATAGTAAGGCAGGGAAAAATAAGTGGTATTTGGCAGACGCTTTGAATTCCGCCCGAATATTACCACTCCTGGAATCGTTTCCAGCATGGATTCAAATAGTTCTCTCAGTTGTAACAAATAATGACTCTTTTGCTGTATTTCAAGTGTTGAAACCTGGGCTGCCTTACCCAAACCGACGATCATCGCTACATTTTCAGTGCCAGCACGTCGATTTTTTTCCTGTTCACCACCGCTGATTAATACCTGCCTCGGTTTACGATTGACAATCAAGGCCCCGATTCCCTGGGGGCCCTGCATTTTATGCGCTGACAGTGTCAGGGCATCCACCCCTAACTGCTTCATATCGAGAGGTAACTTACCCGCAACCTGGGTTGCGTCGGTATGTACCAGGCAGCGATCAGGATCAACTAGCTGCGCTAGTTGCTGAACCGGTTGCAATACACCGGTTTCATTATTGGCCAGCAGGACAGAGAGTATCTGCGGGTCATTTTTCTCAAAGATTGGCTGCGCTGCTTTTAGATCAACCCTGCCCGAGGGATCCGATCTGAGGCGAATCACCTGATGCCCAGACTGCTCCAGCTGTAACAGGGGTTGTAGTACGCTGGGATGCTCGATTTCACTACTAATAATAGGGCGTGCATCTGCTAAATCGAGGAACCCTTTGAGCAACAGGTTATTTGCCTCCGAACCACCCGAAGTAAAAATTACTGACTCTGGCGAACAGTTAACCAGCTCGGCTACCCGACCCCTGGCTGTCTCGATCGCCGATCGAGCCGCCCTGCCCGTTCGGTGCAGACTCGAGGCATTGCCAACCGCATTGTTGAGGAAGGGTAATATCGCCTCTAGCACCTCTGGGTGTATGGGTGAAGTGGCGTTATGATCAAAATAAGTTTGCATGAGCAATCTCTTAGCTATCGCTAGCTCCCCGGGGTCTGACGCAAATCATGGCTTCGGGAAAGTTCCACGACCTCTTCGTCCTGAATCATGTCAGCGAGCGAGATAGTAGTCAGGTAATCATGAATCTGTTCACTCAATTCTTCCCACAACTTTTCTGTCAAACAGGGTTCGAAATTGGTTGAACCATCCATAACATTCTTATTTATGACATTCATCTCTTCGTCTACTGCCTTAATGATATCAGCGATACAAACCGATGCGGGAGAATTTTCCAGGCTATACCCGCCACCCGGACCACGGGTACTGACCACCAGTTTATTGCGTCTCATTTTCGCAAACAGCTGCTCCAGATAGGACAACGAGATACCCTGACGAATCGATATATCGGCAAGCGAGACAGGCCCCATGTCAGAGTGCATGACCATATCGATCAGGGAAGTTACTGCATATCTACTTTTGGTGGATAAACGCATTAGTGATGAAAAGTGGTGATAATTAACCAGAGTATACAATCCTGACTAAAATGGTCAACTATTACACTGGATTAATGCTGACTGAAAATTCAATCCACAGGTAACTGGACCGTCACCACGGTTCCCTCACCTGAATTGGAGTGGAAATTTATCTGCCCCGAGTGCGCTTCTACAATCAATTTGCATAAATAAAGACCAAGTCCATAGCCACCAGTATGACGCTGGCGCGCAGCATCTGTGCGGTAAAATGGTTCGGTGAGGTGCCCTATTTCGGTTTCACTAAAACCCGGCCCATGATCAGAAATTTGTATAAATAAAATTTCTGCCTGTTGCTCGAGTTTTACACTGACTGGAATATCACTCCCTGTCGAATGACGACAGGCATTATCGAGCAGGTTCTTGATTAACAATCGTATCCTGATGTCGTCGAGTGATGCGATGACAGGAGACAGGTCCTGAGTAATATTTTCTCCGGAAAAATTTTCATTGATAACTGCTTTTATGGTCTCCGTCAGGTTCAGTTCTGACCTGTTAAGCGGTGCATGGCTGGTATTCAACCTTTCTGATTCCAGAATATTGGCGACCAGATGCTCCATTTCGCCGACATCCTCAATTAAATTATCTCTGGTTTCGCTTTTATCAAGTAATTCCAGGTTAACCCGCATCCGTGTCATTGGAGATCGTAATTCGTGGCTAATAGCGAGTAGTAAACCGGCCTTGCCTTCCAGCATAGACTTTATTTCAGAACTCATATGGTTGATGCCCTGTGCTAGTTGCGCCAGCTCATCCTCACCACGAACTTCGATGGGGATATCCAGTTCACCAGAACCAATGTTGTTAACCTTCTGGGCAATCGTCGAAATAGGTCGAAACATTCGACGAATAAAGAGATACAGAATGAACAGTGTTGCACCCAGCGAAAAAAACAGGATCCAGTGGCGTTTTCTTGACCCAGCCCTGAAGCTGCTATCCACCACAAAAAGATAACGAAAAGTCTGTTTTTCGACCAACAAAACAAACTCACCGTGCTCATGACCAATATAATATTTCTGGTAGGGACGCGGCGCCTGCTCAAGTTCAAAACGGTCGATCGACTGGACGCTGGACTGGGATGACCAATTCGTATCTGGCCCTTCAATACGTATCTCGAAGGGTAATTCGAAGGCGAGAGATCTGGCCCTGCCCAAATCCGGCGGTGAACCGATGTCGTCTACAACATACTCTATATAACGCGCCAGGTTAGGCAGCAAATCGTTCTTAAAGTGGGGTTTAACACGACTCGTAAAATTGACGCTGAGAATCAAAGCAACAATTAACATCGATAAAACAAAATAAAACAATAACCGGAAAACCAGGCTCTGACGCTTGATTCGAAGATATTGTCGTAGATTATTTAGCATTATCGAAGAACAAACTGATATCCGCTACCGCGTACTGTTCTGATCAAGTCGGGGCGTTGTAGTTTATGCCGTAACCGACTCACCAGGACATCGATAGCTCGACTATAGATATCTGCATCGATACCGTTTAATACGCGCATTATCTCGTCTCGGCTAAACACCTTTTCTTGATTCTTTATCAATAAATCGAGTAGACCGAATTCAGTCGAGGTAATATCAACAACCTGGTCGTTTATCTGCACCAGTTTCTTGCCCAGATCGATCCGCAGATCACCAATTTTAAATTGCTCGCGAATTCTGGTTTGTTTGGATCGCTTTAAAATATTCTGTATTCGAGCCACCAGTTCGCGGGGTTCGAAAGGTTTGGGCAAATAATCGTCGGCCCCGAGTTCAAGCCCGACAACCCGGTCCATGACGTCACCCCTGGCCGTCAACATGATGATGGGAATATCACTAAACTGTCGAATGCGGCGACAGGTTTCAAATCCATCGATCCCGGGCAGCATAATATCGAGCACAACAAGTTCAAACTGCTCCTGCTGTAATCTATCAATTGCGGTTAGAGGATGTGTTTCAGCCGATACAGAAAATTCAAATTTAGCAAGATAAACCCGGAGCGGTTCCGCAAGTTTTTCGTCATCGTCTATTAGCAAAAGTTTTCTCATGTTACCTACCTGGTCGGCGACAAACGTTAACACGGATAGAAATAATAAAAAGCAACTTCAGATAGTTGAAGTTGCTTTCGTCGGGCCAGTTGATGGTCGAAATTAATGGTGCTCCCGATGCCGACTCACGTGCTCACCCATGTGTTCACGCAATTCCTTTTTTTGCTCGCTATCGAGCGAATCCAGAAATCCGGCGAATGAGGCGATAAGCTGCGGTGCCCTGTCATTGATCACTTGAGTTTTCTGTTGAACCATTTGCAAAACCTTTACCTGGTCCATCGTCGGTTCGGACAATAATTGTTGAACCATCTCCCAGTGTTCGTTTCGATTTGATCGGACATCCTGCATTATTTCAAGCAGGGTTACCGATAACGCCTTCAGATTTTGTTGCTGAATCACATCGAGCTCCAGGTTTTCGGTTATCTTTTCGGTTAGATATTCAGCTTTTTCCTCGGGGCCCATCTTCCAGGCACTGTGTGCACCATAAGCCAAAACACCCGAGGTAACACCCAGTGCTAAAACAGTTACTGCGATAATTTTTGTCGATTTTTTCATTTTCTAGTCCAGAAGTTCAGTTAATAACAACGACAAGATTACAGCTAGTTTCCCGTGCAAGCTTTTCAGGTGGGTAACTATTTGTAAGGTTTTGTAACTGGCTAGCGGGAATCTTCAGAATCACCCGGAGATGAGGGGTCCTGCTTTTTATACTTTTCAACCGAACTGAGGATACCGCGCAATATATCGACCTCGTTGTTGCTCATTTCGAAGCGATGATAGAGCCGACGCAGTCTTTGCATCAGTAAACCCGGATTTTCCAGATCAAGAAACTGGGTGGTTATCATGACCTGTTCTAGATGCCGAAAAAACCCTTCCAGTTGCTGGCTGGTAGCGGCGGCTTCCTGAATATCAGCCTGCCGGACTTCAGGCTGATGTTTGACTGTTTTGAAAATTTCATAACACAGCACCTGGATCGCCGAGGCGACATTGAGCGAGCTGAAATCAGGGTTGGTCGGGATATTGACCGTGTAGTGACAGACCTGAAGTTCTGCGTTGGTTAGTCCCGAGTGTTCCCGGCCAAATACCAGCGCGACCCTGGACTGGTCGTTCAAATCGGCAATCTTTTGTGCCATCGACCCCGGAGTCAATTCCGGCCAGGGTAGCGATCGCTCGCGTGCGCTGGTGGCAACCACCAGTATGCAATCTTGCACGGCTTCCTGAAGGCTCCCGACCTGACGCCGTTTATCCAGAATAACATGCGCCCCGGATGCCCTGGCGTAGGCAATCTCGCCAATCGGGCACTGCGGGTTTACCAAAACCAGGTTAGGGATACACATATTGTGCATAGCCCGCGCAGCAGCACCGATATTTCCGGGATGGGTTGTCCCGACCATAACAATATTAATATTCTCCAGGCTCATTATGAATCGATTTAACCTTCGTTCAGGATTTCATCTCGATTTGCAGACAAGAGGTAGAAAACCATCTGCCGTGCAAGTCCAACACCACTACTTCTGGTTTATTATCAGGCGCTTTGCTAGACTGCGCGCCACTACATCACCCCCACTGGACAGTAACACAATGCAGCCCATGTTGAATATTGCAATTCGAGCCGCGCGAAGTGCAGGGGATCATATTGTCCGCAAAATGAATAAACTGCCAGACCTGAAAATAGAACAGAAAGGCCAAAATGATTATGTCAGCGAAGTGGATCGACAGGCTGAGGAAAAGGTAATTGAGACATTGCTGAGCTCGTTTCCGAACCACGGTATTCTGGCTGAAGAGTCGGGCGAAATCGAGGGTAGCGATGACTTTCGATGGATAATCGATCCGCTCGATGGCACAACCAATTACTTGCACAGCTTTCCCCATTTCTCGGTTTCGATTGCCTGCCAACACAAAGGGCGTCTTGAGCATGGTGTGATTTACGATCCGATCAAACAGGAATTGTTTAGCGCCAGCCGGGGCGATGGCGCCACTTTAAACAATAAAAGAATTCGCGTGACACGAATCAGATCAACCCAGGGCGCATTGCTCGGTACCGGCTTTCCATTTAAACATCACAATCAACTTGATGAATTCCTGAACATTTTCAGCGAATTCTTCACAACCGCATGCGACATACGCCGCGCCGGATCGGCCGCCCTTGACCTGGCATATGTCGCAGCAGGCAGGCTCGATGGATTCTGGGAATCGGGACTCAACCCCTGGGATATAGCCGCAGGTGCACTCATCGTCCGAGAAGCGGGTGGTATCACCACGGACTATGAGGGCAACGAAAATTTTCTCGAACTTGGTCAGGTGATCTCGGGCAATCCAAAAATAATCGGAGATATGCTGCGAAAAATTCAGTCACATCGTCTTAGATCAGGCAGATCGGCTGCAGAATAAACCTAATTTATACCGTCACAAGATAAAACAAATTGAATTCGTTGCGGATTTATTTATTCTGAGCATCTGACCATGCCTAAAACCACGACAGATCATTCCTCATCCCGACCAACCACGGTCGCTATAATCTCGGATACGCACGCGGTTTTGGATCCACGGATCGCTGCAGTAATCTGCCATGCTGACATTGCAGTTCATGCGGGTGATATTGGTAGCGCGGGTGTTTTATCATCCATGCAGCCGAAAACTGGCCGTGTAATAGCCGTGGCTGGTAACAATGATCATGCTATACGCTGGCCTGTCGAGCAATCGAAAGATTTCGAATCGATACCCGAAATTGCCCAACTCGAGCTACCCGGAGGCAGTCTCGCAATAGAACATGGCCATCGGCACGGTTTTAATACACCCGATCATCAATCCCTTCGCAATGCCCACCCTGATGTTAAACTGGTAATTTATGGCCATACCCATCAGCAGGTTTTCGACGACAGCTCAACACCCTGGGTAGCCAATCCGGGTGCTGCCGGGATTACTCGCACAAACGGCGGGGCGTCATACATGCTACTCACTGCCTCTGAACAAGACTGGACAATCGAAAGTATTCGATTCGACGATTGCGTCTGAGAAAAATAGTGGCTAATTAACTCTACTGCTTATCAGTCATTGCTGCCAATAACGCCTGTCAGTAGCTGCGCATTTGACCAACCAGTACCCCGTGAATATTGACCCTTTCTGCTGCATAAACCATAGTTTCCATATCGGCATTTTCCGGGATTAGCGCTACTTCCCGCTCACTCTTGCGTTTGAAGCGTTTCAATGTGGCCTCTACCCTGTCAATCATGGCGACTACAATATCGCCGTCACGAGCAACCGGTTGTTTTCTAATAATGACGTAGTCATTATCCAGAATACCGGCATCCATCATCGAATCGCCGCTGACGCGCAACGCAAACAGCTCCGGGCCCATAAACATCTCAGCCAGATTGAGTTCTTGTTGGTCTTCCACTGCTTCAATGGGTAAACCGGCTGCTATCCTGCCCGCCAGTGGAATGGTCGGTGCACTCACCAATGGCAGCTCGACCAGGTTCATGCCCCGGGCATTGCCCTTGGCGCGCTCGATATATCCCTTATCTTCCAGCGCCTGGACATAACGATGTACCGTTCCCTGAGAATTAACACCGATTGCCAGTCCAATTTCCTTGAATTTGGGTGCGTAGCCGTATTGCGCCAGGTACTGACGTATAAATTTTAAAGCATTGTTTTCCTGTGACGTGAGCATAGCCGTCTCTTCTTCTCATTATCTTCTCAGCCAGTGTAGAGAAAATAGTGAGAACTTGCAATAATAAACTTATGGGAATTCAAGCCGGTGCCTTCATTCCCGAGCAAGCGGCGGTCCGGATTCAGTCCTGACAGATTCCGACTCGGAGGCCGGAATAGCCGGTGCGTCGGGATCCTTCCGTATTCGTCATGCCGGGCTTGACCCGGCATCTATTCATAAAGAGGCATACGAACTGGGCAGTCAATGCCTTGCTATGGATTCCGGCCCGGGCCAGCGTGACGGTAATCGGAGCAGCAGGAATATATTTCAGGAAGAACAGCTTAGCTCTAGTGTTTTAGCCCAGTCGGGTGGATCCTGCGCATAGGTTTCCATTTCGGGTTGCTCGTCAAATGGTCTTGTCAGAAGCCTTAACAAGTTATCTACCTCGCTGTAATCCCCGTTTTCCGCTTTGACAATCGAGGTTTGTACCAGGTAATTGCGCAACACATACTTGGGGTTGACCAAGCGCATGGCTGCCTGGCGGTCGATCTGGTCGCAGGACTCTGATTTCAGGCGTTGGCTGTAATTATCTGCCCACTGGTCGAATCGTATCCTCTCGATGAAGGTATCTCTTAGAATATGATTATCCCCTGCCTGGTCGAAACTACACAGGGCGCGGAAAAAATTGGTAAAGTCGACCTGCCCCTCCATGGCGTTGAGCAAGTCCGTGATTAGCTTTTCGTCCTCCTTCCTGCCTTCCCTGAGCCCCAGTTTTTTCAACATGCCATCTTCATAATAGCGGTTATACAGGGCCTGGTAGGCAGCCAGTTTATCCTTTGCTTTTTCAGCTGCGGCTTCGCCATTTGCATCGTCAATTAACGGTAGCATTGCCTGCGCCAGGCAACTCAGGTTAAACAGACCAACCCGGGGTTGTTGATCGTAGGCATATCGTCCCTGGTGATCCGTATGATTACAGACAAATCCAGAGGTGTAGGTATCGAGAAAACCATAGGGGCCATAGTCGATACTGAGACCTAGTATCGACATATTGTCCGAGTTCATCACCCCGTGCGTGAAGCCGACCAGTTGCCATTGCGAGATTAATCGGGCCGTGCGGTCGATTACCTGTTCGAGTAAATCGAGATAAGGGTTCTGCGCTTCGAGGCTTTCCGGGTAAAACTGTTCGATGACGTAATCGGCGAGGACTTTCAGGTCATCGTACTGCTGGCGATAATAAAAAACTTCGAAGTTTCCAAATCTCACATGACTGGTTGCCACCCGGGTCAGTACAGCCGCCGATTCAATTTTTTCGCGATAGACCTCGTCATTACTCGCAGTGATACACAGGGCGCGTGTGGTTGGAACGCCCAGACCCGCCATCGCCTCGCTACACAGATACTCCCTGATTGTCGAGCGCAGTACCGCTCGGCCGTCGCCCATGCGAGAGAATGGTGTCAGTCCCGCACCCTTGAGTTGAATCTCCCAGGTATTTCCGTCCTTGCCATCAATCTCACCCAGTATCAGGGCCCTGCCATCACCCAGCTGTGGCACGTATTGCCCAAACTGATGCCCCGAATAAATCATCGCAATCGGGTCACTGCCATTTATCAGGCGGTTCCCGGAAAATATCTCGATAAACTCGGTGGTTTTTAATTTTTCCTCGTCGATGTCGAGTAACTCTGCCATTGCCGAACTAAAGCTGACCAGGTACGGATTATTCAGCGGTTGTGGTTTGACCCGGCGATAAAAACTGTCGGGCAGGTTCGAATAACGCGTATTTGAATTCAGGTTATGCGGGAAAGGCACTGATCTATTAACCTGAAAAGGAATCTGCCTGAGAACCCCTGGTTGACTCGGGGGTTCTTCACAGTTCTGTTAAAGGTTCTGCCGATTCTCGATCAGATTTTCGACCACAGTCGGGTCCGCCAGGGTGGAAGTATCGCCCAGGTCATTAATTTCATTGGCAGCCACTTTGCGTAAAATTCGACGCATAATCTTACCAGATCGCGTTTTTGGCAACCCGGGAGACCACTGGATGATATGGACTTTGGCAATCGGGCCGATTTCTTTTCGTACCAGACCGACCAGTTCGGCTTTTAGCTCGTCATCGCCCTGCTCACCCACCATCAATGTTACATAGGCATAGATGCCCTGACCGGTAATTTCATGGGGAAAACCCACCACCGCAGATTCCGATACCTTCGCGTGCTTCACCAGCGCAGATTCGATTTCAGCAGTACCGAGCCGGTGGCCGGATACGTTCAATACATCGTCTACCCGCCCGGTTATCCAGTAATAGCCATCCTCGTCTCGTCGTGCGCCATCACCGGTAAAATAGTAGCCCTTGAACATCGCAAAATAAGTCTCGTAAAAACGCTTATGATCACCATACAAGGTACGCATCATCGACGGCCAGGGCGCTTTCATAGCAAGGTTACCCGACGCAGGGCATCCTTCTATTTCGGTGCCTTCATCGTCGAGTATTACCGGTTGCACACCAAAAAAGGGATGGGTTGCAGAACCCGGCTTGGTTTCTGTTACTCCAGGTAGTGGGGTGATCAGGTGCGCACCGGTTTCAGTTTGCCACCAGGTATCGACGATTGGGCAACGGCCATCGCCAACGACATTGTGATACCACAACCAGGCTTCCGGATTGATTGGCTCGCCGACAGTACCGAGTAAGCGCAGCGATGAGCGTGAGGTCTTTTTAACCGGATCATCACCGGCTCCCATCAAGGCCCGGATCGCGGTCGGCGCGGTATAAAATATCGATATATTATGCTTGTCACAAACCTGCCAGAAGCGTGAGACATCGGGATAGGTTGGAATACCTTCAAACATCACTGTAGTCGCGCCGTTGGCTAGCGGGCCATAGACAATATAGGTATGGCCGGTGACCCAGCCTACATCCGCGGTACACCAATAGGTTTCACCATCCTTATAGTCAAACACCAGTTTGTGCGTCATTGCCGCCTGTAACAAATAACCTGCAGTCGAGTGCAGCACACCCTTGGGCTTGCCCGTAGACCCCGAGGTATACAGTATAAACAGCGGGTCTTCGGCGCCCATTGATTCTGCTTCGCAGTCGGGTAAAGCCTCGGCCATGGCCTCGTGATACCAGATGTCCCGACCCTCCTGCCAGTCGACCGGATCGCCACCACGCTTGATCACCACCATGGTTTTCACGTTAGGGCACTCGCTCGCTGCCTGGTCCGCATTTACTTTCAGCGGAACCTTGCTGCCGCCTCGGACTGACTGGTCGGCGGTAATCACCACCTGGCAATCCGAGTCCAGAATTCGATCCCGTAATGCATCGGCCGAGAAACCACCGAAAACCACTGAATGAATCGCCCCGATACGTGTACAGGCAAGCATTGCTACTGCGGCTTCAGGCACCATCGGCATGTAGATAGAAATACAGTCGCCTTTTTTAACACCACGGCTTTTCAGAACATTCGAGAATTTACACACTTCACGGTGCAATTCCGCATAAGTAATCTTACGATCCTCGTTAGGGTCATCACCTTCCCAGACGATGGCGACCTGATCAGCACGCTGTTCCAGATGCCGGTCCAGACAATTGTAGGAGACATTGAGTTCCCCACCTTCAAACCACTCGATATGGACATCGTCGCTGAAGCTCCAGTTACTAACCGCGTCCCAGGGCTTAAACCAGGAAATGTAGTTTTCCGCCTGCTCCGACCAGAATCCTTCAGGGTCATCGATCGATTGCTGGTACATTTCAGCATATTCTTTAGCGTTGATATTTGCCTGAGCGCTAAACTCGGCAGGTGCCGGGTAGTTTTTAGAATCTGACATGAGTCTTCCTCGAGTTTGGATTAGGAATTATTAGGGTCTCGATTCGCCGGATATTGTTTTGCGGTCCGATCATGTCGACAATTTAACATTTCGGGCTGGTCACGAACAAGACTATCTTGGCGGCATTCCCTCGTTAATTAGCCCACGGGCAGGAAAAATGATATTAACATTGACGAAATCGTAACTTTCAGTAACATTTTCACTCTCAAGTAGGTAACCAATGGTAACAATTAATGGCTGAACTCATACCGGAAAAACGACCGACCGAAATTACCATTATCGTCGTGTTGATCGCCCTGCTAATGTTATTCCCGCCGCTATTGCATTTATGGACCGCAGAGGACAATGCCTGGTTTACCCCGTACCTGGTCTGGCTTGGCGTCATCCTGCTGAGCTACCTATTGCAGAAAAAACTAAACTAGTTGCGATGGGTGATGATCGATAGATTGACAGTTTCCAGGGAACGCCACGATGCAATTTGAACTGTGGCAGCTATTCGTAGTCGGCGTGCTTTACCTGGGATTGCTGTTTGTCATAGCTAACGCAACTGATCGTGGATGGATACCCGAATCGGTGGTACGCCATCCGATAGTTTATACACTTTCGCTCGGGGTTTATGCAACGTCCTGGAGCTTCTATGGCAGTGTCGGATTCGCGCAAAGGGAAGGGTTTAATTTTCTTACCATTTATCTCGGAACCACACTCGCATTTCTGGCATCGCCAATTCTACTGCGACCGATATTAAAACTGACTGAAACCTATCGACTCGCATCTCTGGCCGATCTGTTCGCTTTTCGTTACCACAGCCAATTAGCCGGAATCCTGGTCACACTGTTCATGCTGGCTGGGACCTTGCCTTACATGTCACTGCAGATACAGGCTGTTACCAACACTATGCAAATATTGACCGATGGCTCACAGCACGGCATTATCGCACCGGGCTTTTGTATCACGGTGGCCTGGTTTTCGATACTTTTTGGTGCCCGTCATATTTCGTTGCGCGAAAAACACCATGGGCTGGTGGTCGCCATTGCTTTCGAATCGCTGGTAAAATTGATCGCCCTGCTAATTGTCGGGCTGTTTGCGATATTTGGCATATTTGGTGGTTTTTCCGAACTCAACCAATATCTACTGAATAACCCCGAGGTTAATTCGGCCCTGTTTCGCCCAGTTAGCGAAGGCCCCTGGGCCACGCTGATGCTATTATCTTTCGCCGCCGCTTTTCTGTTACCACGCCAGTTCCACATGATTTTCGTGGAAAACATCGATAAAAAGAGTTTCGATACGGCGAGCTGGGCCTTTCCGCTGTTCTTACTATTGCTGAATATTTCAATCCCCCCGATTCTGTGGGCTGGCGAGAGTCTGAATCTATCGATTCCAGCGGATTTCTATGTGCTCGGCATTACGCTTGAGAGCGGATCCTCGATACTACCAATATTGACATTTATCGGTGGCCTGTCGGCCGCCAGCGCAATGATTATCGTCACAACGCTGGCACTCGCATCGATGTGTATGAATCACCTGGTACTACCCGCCAGTTTTTCACCCAGACTGTCGGGTGGTAGTAATATGTACCAATGGCTGATTTGGGGTCGCCGCCTTGTCATTATCCTGATTATCGCCGCGGGTTATGGTTTTTACCTGATACAGCAGCAAAACCAGGGACTAGCAGGACTGGGTCTCATTTCATTTGTTGCAGTTGCCCAGTGTCTGCCCGGCATTGTCGGCCTGTTATACTGGAAGCGCGCGAGTCGAGCTGGTTTTATTGCCGGTTTAGTGACCGGCGGATCAATCTGGGCGATTACCCTGCTGATGCCTTTATTTGAGCGTGCCGGCATCATCACCACACCATTTTTCAATATTCCTGATCTTGCCATGAGCACCTCCGATAGTGCCTTATGGTCTCTGCTATGGAACAGCCTTGCATTTATTCTGTTTTCTCTTAAAAAACCCCAGTCGGACGACGAACGCGAGGTCGCCGACGCCTGTTTTCGGGAAGGTTTTCTAATTCCCCAGGGCGAGGTACAAGTGAGCTCGATCTATGAATTCGAACACCAGCTATCCAGAATTATCGGCGATGATATTGCACATGGTGAAGTCAGTCGGGCACTCGTCGACCTCGGACTCACTGAGGCGTCAATTGATAGCAACACCTTGCCGATGCTGCGGGCGCAGATTGATCGCAATCTCTCCGGGCTGGTGGGCCCCGTGCTATCACGCATGATAGTCAATGAGCATCTGCAGATAGACCGCGCGACCAAATCGGCGCTCGCGGATACGATTCAGTTTGTCGAAGACAGGCAGGAAGAATCCCGCTCTCAACTCAAGGGCGTCGCCAGTGAACTTGACGCCTTACGCCGCTTTCATTTTCAGGTACTACAGGATCTGCCGCTGGGTGCTGTTTCAATCAACAAGAATCAGCGTATTACGAGCTGGAACAAGGCGATGACCAGGTTGTCCGGAATCCACCAGGAATCTGTAATCGGTGAAGCAATAGACGATCTGGACGAACCCTGGCGGCATCTGCTTGCGTCATTCATAGAAAGCAGGGAATACCAGATCAACAAACTGAAGATTAAATTCCAGAATAACCTGCGTATATTGAACCTGTTCAAAGCAGAGGTTAGTCACGAACAGGAGGTCAATCGCGGTATCGCTATCCTGATCGAAGACCATAGTGATCGCTACTCCCTGGAGGAAAAGCTGGTGCATAGCGAACGACTGGCCTCTATTGGCCAGCTCGCGACCGGCGTTGCCCATGAAATTGGTAACCCGGTCACCGGCATTGCCTGTCTGGCCCAGGACATGCAAAACAATTCAGAGAACAATTCCGCGTTAAAAACCGGACTGAAGCAAATTCTGACGCAAACTGACAGGATCAGCAATATCGTCGGTTCGCTGGTTAATTTCGGTCATACAGGCGCGCCACTCGATCAACCGACCGAACTACTCAGTATTTACAGTACGGTTGATGAAGCAATCAATCTGGTATCACTAAGAGTTGTCGATAAAAATCTGCAATATGAAAATAATTGCAACCAGGCAATCATGGTGCAGGGATACTCGCAAAAACTGGTCCAGGTATTTGTCAATTTGCTTAGCAACGCAGCCGATGCGTCGGGTCAGCAGCAGTCGATCAAAATCGATACACGAACCAATGGGGAAAACATATATATCACCGTCAAGGATTTCGGCGAGGGTATCAAAGAAGAACATTTGCCGAAAATATTTGAGCCGTTCTTTACCACCAAAAATATTGGCGAGGGCACTGGCCTGGGCCTGTCTCTGACCTACAACATCATCCAGGAGCACGGTGGCACAATTGCGGTTTCGAGTCAGCATGGCGACGGTTGTCTGTTTGAAATTTCATTGCCCTTATCTAACGGGTTAGACGCATGAGTCATATCCTGGTCGTTGAAGACGAACCAATCATCCTTGAAAGCCTGGTGTGTTTGCTCGACCGGCAAGGCTACCGCGTCACTGGTGTAAGCTCAGTACCCGAGGCGGAAGAGCATTCGATCAACCGCTACGATCTGATCATTTCAGACTTACGTCTACCCGGTGAACCGGGGACTTCGCTAATTACCCGTGCAGCACCCGTGCCGGTATTAATCATGACCAGTTATTCCACCGTACAATCAGCTGTCGATGCGATGAAACTCGGTGCGATCGACTATATTTCAAAACCCTTTAATCATGATGAAATGATAATGACGGTAAAGCGCATACTCGATAATGCGATCACCGAAAAGCAAAACGTTATCTTACAGCAGGAAGTGGCCCGCGATTATCCAGTGAAGAGCATGATTGGATCCTGTGAGACCATGTTAGAGGTAATTGATCGTACCCGGCTAGTTGCCCCCACCGATACCACAGTACTCATTCTCGGTGAGACCGGCACTGGAAAAGAACTGGTGGCGCGTGTCATTCATGCCCGCAGTAAACGCAAGGATCAGACCCTGATCAGTGTCAACTGTGCGGCATTTGCCGATAATCAGATCGAATCTGAATTATTTGGACACGAAATTGGTGCCTTTAGCGGTGCGCTGCAAATGAAAAAAGGCCTGGTCGAAGCAGCGAATGGCGGCACTTTGTTTCTTGACGAAATCGGAGAACTATCTCCAGTGGCACAGGCTGGTTTATTGAGTGTGCTCGAAGATGGCGAATTTCGCAGGATTGGCTCAAATCAGGCTATCAAGGTTGACGTTCGAATTCTGGTGGCAACGAACAGGAATCTGCAACAAATGGTCGAGGATATGCAATTTCGTGAAGATTTGTATTACCGTCTCGATGTATTCAAATTAGACCTGCCACCATTACGAGAACGAGGCGGCGATTTAAAATTGCTGGCCGATGCGCTATTGACCAAGATGTCGCAACGGATTCACCGCAATTCTATCGTGTTAGACAATATGGCTTATGCAGAACTGCTGAACTACTCCTGGCCCGGTAATGTACGAGAGCTTGAAAACGTGATTGAAAGAGCCGTCATCCTTTGCAACGGTCTCCGTATCGAGGCCGAGGATCTGGCTCTGAGCATTGCCGATGCCAACTACCAACGCCCCGTTTCTGAACTCGAACAACAACTGTCGCTGGATGAATACTTTGTCAGCTTCGTGAAAAAGTTTCAGTCCAGGTTCAATGAAACCGAACTGGCCAAAATGCTTGGCATTAGCCGCAAGAATCTATGGGAAAAACGCCAGCGACTCGATATACCGTCGCGTAAGGAAACCAGTTAGCACACCTATGGGTACCTCGAATATTGCACTATTCCGGGCTGCCCATGTGGGTGGGTTAAGATGACTGACACGGTAAGCCATAATCTCTCGAAAAATATCGCTGAAACCATCCTCATCGGTTTTGATCGCCATTTTTCATTCTTTAGCAAAATTACCCAGGGTGCACGCACGCGCTTTGAAAATGCCGACTGGGAAGGTGAACGTGAGGCCTCACGGGAACGCATAAAATTTTACGATATCCGTGTAAAAGACGCGATCAAGGATCTGGACAAGCGCTTCGAACTGGATGATTTCAGCGGTGCGCTCTGGTTCGATGTCAAGCGTGAATATATTCAATTAATTCAGAACCATAACCAGCCGGAGCTGGCAGAAACTTTTTACAATTCAGTTTTCTGCTCACGCTTCCATCGCAAATATTTTGATAACGATTATATTTTTGTACGCAGTGTTGTATCGACCGAGTTTATAGAGTCGGACAAACCCTCCTACCACGTCTACTACCCGGCACGACGTGGTTTTCGTGCATCGATCAGGCAGGTCATGATCGACGCTGGTTTTAACCTCGATTTTGAAAACCTTGACCGCGATGTCAGGAATATCACCCAGTCATTGATTCAACAGACCTTTCCACGCCCACGGCGGGCACATCTGAATTTCCAGTTTCAGGTCATCAGCACCGTGTTCTATCGCAACAAGGCGGCTTATATAGTCGGAAAGAGTATCAATGCCGATCGACAGATCCCATTTGCAATACCGATCCTGAATAATGAAAAAGGCTCGATTTACGCAGATACAATAATCATTGGCACCATGGGTCTCTCGCGCCTGTTCGAATTCTCCTACGTCTACTTCATGGTCGACCACCCGGTACCTTCGTCGATCGTATCTTTCCTACGCAGGTTGATGCCAGCGCGTAGCAAGGAGGATTTGTACTCGGCAATTGGGCTGCACAAACAGGGGAAAACCGACTTTTATCGCGATTTTTTGCATCACCTCAAGCATTCCGAAGACGAACTGATCATAGCGCCGGGGATCAAGGGCATGGTCATGGCTGTATTCACGCTGCCTTCTTACCCCTATGTTTTCAAGGTAATTCGAGATTGGTTCCCACCGCCGAAAAAGGTAACGCGGCAGCAGGTGCAAAAAACCTATCAACTGGTAAAGCAGCACGATCGGGTTGGACGCATGTCGGACACGCTTGAATATTCCCACGTTGCATTGCCACGGAAACGCTTTTCCGAAGACCTGCTCGAGGAATTACACGCTACCTGCGAAAAAAGTATCGCCGTGGAAGGTGAGCACATTGTCATCCAACATCTTTATATCGAGCGTCGCATGACGCCGTTGAATATCGCCGTGGTTCGGGCCGACGATCAAACCCTGGAGCGCCTGATGCGAAGCTATGGTCAAGCGATTAAAGAACTGGCGGCGGCGAATATTTTTCCCGGAGATTTACTGTTGAAAAATTTCGGTTTAACCGGCCAGGGACAGGGACGCGTGGTGTTTTACGATTATGACGAAATTTGCTACCTGACCGAATGTAACTTCAGAAAAATTCCTCCGCCGCGATACCCCGAAGATGAACTCGCATCAGAACCCTGGTTCAGCATCGGACCCAGGGATATATTTCCCGAAGAGTTTGCCACTTTTCTATTTGCCGAAGAACGAACGCGCCAGGCCTTCCTTAAATATCACCAGGACCTGCTCGACGCTGATTTCTGGATTAAGAAACAGGATAATATCAGAGCCGGTATCTACGAAGACGTATTTCCCTACCCGCAACGCATCCGCTTCGATCGAACAGATCAATAACTGCTAAGAAACACTATTTAAAACTGGTCTTCTTCGGTCGAACCCGCCATCGCGGTCACCGAAGAGGAGCCACCCTGGATCGTGGTAGTCACATCATCGAAATACCCGGCACCGACCTCCTGCTGGTGCGAAACAAAGGTGTAGCCTCTGCCGCCGGCTGTAAATTCAGGTTCCTGCACTTTATTGACATAGTGTTTCATGCCCTCACCCCTGGCGTAGGCGTAGGACAGGTCGTACATCTGGTACCACATCCCGTGAATTCCGGCCAGCGTAATGAACTGGTACTTGTACCCCATATCACTTAACTTGTCCTGGAATTCGGCAATCGTTTTATCGTCGAGGTTTTTCTTCCAGTTGAACGATGGTGAGCAGTTGTATGCCAATAACTGACCGGGGTTTTCTGCCTGCACCGCCTCGGCCCATTCGCGTGCAAATCCGAGATCAGGCGTGCCAGTTTCGCACCACACCATATCAGCGTAAGGGGCGTAAGCGATGCCACGAGCGATAGCCTGCTCAAGGCCATTTTTGACATTGTAAAAGCCTTCCGAAGTACGCTCACCGGTTAGGAACGGTTTATCGCGTGGGTCGACGTCAGAGGTAATTAGGTTGGCGGCTTCCGAATCGGTACGGGCCAGGATCACGGTAGGAACCCCCATGACATCGGCTGCGAGTCGTGCGGCTACCAGTTTCTGCTCGGCCTCCTGGGTTGGTATCAAAACCTTGCCACCCATGTGACCACATTTTTTCACCGCGGCCAGCTGATCTTCAAAATGAACCCCGCCGGCGCCATTGGCGATCAAATTCTTCATTAACTCGTAAGCGTTTAGTACGCCACCGAATCCGGCCTCGGCATCAGCCACTATGGGAATGAAATAATCGGTGTAATTATCATCGCCCGGATTGATCCCGCGGGCCCACTGAATTTCATCCGCGCGGCGAAACGCATTATTAATGCGACGCACCATCGCTGGAACCGAGTCGTAGGCGTAGAGTGACTGATCCGGGTACATGGTTTCAGAGGTATTGCCATCTGCAGCCACCTGCCACCCCGATAGGTAAATGGCCTCGATACCGGCTTTCGCCTGTTGCATGGCCTGGCCACCGGTGAGTGCGCCGAGGCTGTTAACATAACCTTTTTTGGCGCCACCATTGACCAGGGCCCAAAGCTTTTCAGCCCCTATTCGAGCCAGGGTATTCTCAGGTTGTATCGAGCCGCGCAAACGCACCACATCGGTAGCGTCATAGCCTCGCTTAACACTTGCCCAACGTGCATTCTCCTGCCAGTCTTTCTCCAGCGCAACGACCTGCTCTTCTCTCGTCATTGTATATTTCTCTCTAATATTGAAATGCGTTTAAATAAACCCGTTTTTGCCGGTCACAGGCCGCTAGCATCAGACTATATGCCTAAAATGACTATTTAAAAAATCAATTTATTCAATTCAGGTTATCGGAAAAACCAATAGTCCGCTCGAACTATTCAGCCACCTACAAGCGAGCAGGCGGTACCGATTCGAATCAGTCGGGATAGTGCTAATCTGCCCGACCATGGGCCCTGGCTGTTGCAAATTGTCGACATCGCAAACCATGCAAACGACCTACCGCTATTGACAGACTGGATTCAGGCATTCGATAATTAAAATATTGGATTATTATAAAATCAAACATTGGATAAACCAATACCATTCGGCATCGGGAGGCACCAATATGGCGAATACCTACTACAAGCAAAATCATTTAAAAAAATTGCGCGCGTTCTGCCAGACTGCAAAACTCGGTAGTATGACCAAAGCCGCCACATCCCTGTTTGCCAGCCAGCCCACTATCTCCCTGCAAATACAGGCGCTCGAAGAAGAAATGGAAACCCGATTATTCGAGCGTTGTGGCCCAAAACTCACCCTCACTACCGAGGGCAGTATTCTCTACGACCTATGCCTGCCTCACGTACAGGGTATAGAGCGCTTGAAGGAAACCTTCGATGCTCACTGCGGCAATCTGACATCGGGCGATTTGAACATCGCCGCAGGTGAATCGACAATACTCTATATTCTGCCGAAACCAGTAAGGCTATTTACCGAACAGTATCCCGCGATAAAGTTGCGCCTGTCGAACGAAACCGGGCGTGATGGCATGGAATTGCTGCGTAACGATAAGGTTGATTTTGCGGTCGGCTCGATGCTCGAGGTACCCGACGATCTGATATACGAACCGATCGTAACCTACAATCCAGTGGTGATTACTCCGCTCGATCACCCACTATCGAAATTGGACAAGATTACGATCATGGATATCGGGCAATATGGATTGATCCTGCCGCCCAGGCATCTCAGCACCTGGCACATTGTAAAAATGGTATTTGCCCAGCATAACGTAAATTTCGAGGTCACTCTCGAGGCGGGAGGTTGGGAAGTAATCAAGCGTTATGTGAGCCTGGGGCAGGGTATTTCGATTGTAACCGACGTTTGCATTACCGAAGACGATCGAACCAGTTTGAACGTAATTCCGATAGGCAGGTATTTTCCTAAACGCAGTTATGGCATTGTCACCCGTAACGGCAAATTCCTCTCGGCACCGTCGCAGCGATTCATCGAAATTATGAATCAATGTTTCGCCATTGAAGCAGAAAATTCTGCATAATGGATCGCGAAATGATCGAATTTACCTTATGATCTGGTCGGCAAATAATAAGCAGCCAGAACGACATTATTAAATTAACCCGGGGATAGCGAATGTCTTACCAACAGGAATACCAGGCGTCGATCGAAGATCCAGAGTCTTTCTGGGCCGAAAAGTCCAAGCTGGTGCCCTGGTTCAAGGAGCCGCAGACTATTCTCAGTACCGACGAGCACGGTATACATCGCTGGTTCGCCGATGGCGAAATGAACACCTGCTATATGGCGCTCGACCACCATGTTGAGAACGGACGCGGTGATCAGGCGGCGCTGATTTACGATTCCCCGGTTGCCGATCAGAAAAAAACATTCAGCTATAGCGAATTGCGAGACGAGGTCGCGCTCTGCGCCGGAATGTTGCAAATGCAGGGAGTCGCCAAGGGCGACCGCGTGGTGATCTACCTGCCGATGATTCCAGAGGCAGTCATATCGATGCTTGCCTGTGCGCGACTCGGTGCCATTCATTCGGTCGTGTTTGGCGGTTTTGCAGCGCCGGAACTGGCTGCCAGGCTCAACGATGCCGAACCAAAGGTGGTATTAACGGCTTCCTGTGGTATCGAAGTCAATCGCGTCATCGAGTATAAACCGCTGGTCGACGAAGCGATTCGAATCGCCAGCTATAAACCCGAGACCTGTATTGTCCTGCAACGCCCGCAGGCAGTCGCTGAAATGCAGCCGGGTCGCGATATCGACTGGTCTGAAACCCTGGCATCCGCCAAACCTGCAGATTGCGTACCGGTCAAGGGGACAGATTTGCTGTATATCCTCTACACTTCCGGTACCACCGGTAAGCCCAAGGGTATCATTCGTGAAAATGGCGGGCATGCGGTCGCACTCAAGTACAGCATGACTGCCATCTACGACATGCAACCCGGGGAAGTATACTGGGCAGCCTCGGATGTCGGCTGGATAGTAGGACACTCCTATATCGTCTATGCGCCGCTGTTACATGGTTGCACCACAGTACTCTACGAGGGCAAACCGGTCATGACGCCCGACGCGGGTGCTTTCTGGCGTGTCATATCAGAGTATCGGGTCAAGGCCCTGTTTACTGCACCTACCGCATTTCGGGCCATCAAAAAGGAGGATTTCGAAGGCAAATTGGCGACACAATACGATTTATCCTGTCTGAAAACCATTTTCGCCGCAGGTGAGCGACTCGATCCTCCCACCTATGACTGGCTTTGCGAAACCATAAAAGTGCCGGTACTCGATCACTGGTGGCAAACCGAAACCGGCTGGGCAATCGCAGCCAACATGCACGGCCTCGAATCGATGCCGGTCAAACCCGGGTCATCGACCGTACCGGTACCCGGTTTCAACGTCGAAATTCTCGATGACCAGGGCAATCGACTAGCCAATAACAAGCAGGGATACATATCGGTGAAGCTGCCCCTGCCGCCGAGTTGCCTGACTACAATCTGGGGGGATGTCGAGCGGTTCAAAGCCGCTTACCTGGAAATCTATCCGGGTTATTTCGTCACCGGTGACGGTGGCTATATCGATGACGACGGTTACATATTTATCATGGGACGCGTTGACGATGTCATCAACGTCGCCGGTCACAGGCTCTCGACTGGCGAAATGGAAGAAATTGTCGCCAAACACCCGATGGTGGCCGAGTGCGCGGTAATCGGTCGACACGATGACCTGAAAGGACAAATGCCGATGGGATTCGTCATATTAAAAGATTCAGATGACGCGAATCCGGAGCAAATTGTGCAGGAACTGATCACCATGGTACGAGAGGAGATAGGTGCCGTGGCAGCTTTTAAAGAGGCTCTTGTGGTAGCGCGTCTGCCGAAAACCCGATCGGGTAAAATACTGCGGAAAACACTGAGATGTATCGTCGATGGCGAACCCTATACAGTGCCCTCCACGATCGAAGACCCAGCCTCGCTGGATGAAATCAAGGCCCAGCTTGGTCTTTAGCTTCTATCCACCCTGCCCCTGGCTCTCAAGTTATCGCGGTGGGAACTGCAACAGGGTTTTTTCGACAGTTTCGTTAACCGACTGTGTTATCTTCTCTGGATCTGAATGCTCGGAGACCGACTGTGTGCTGGTTCCCCGCCAGATTAGTTTATTACTCGAGCCATCGGTCATATCGATCAATAGTGTGCCCTGATCATAACTCTGCACGCGTCCCCCCGTACCAATACCGATCCTGCCATAACGACCGCTTGAAGATCCTCCGACTGAAAACCCGCCGCTAACATTACTACTACGAATTATCTGTTCTACGCTCATGTGATAGCTAATGTAGAAGTCCGGCTTCCCTGAAAAAACTTGCCTATATTGCATGGCGGACAAATTAATATCTATTGCGGTTCGAATGCGTTGATCCATCAGGTCATTATCTACAATGCCGTACTCCTTGTTGTCATTTGGTTTCCAGGCATAGGTTTTCAACTTCGAAAAATCATAACCCTGCTCATAGTCCTGACTGACCTTGATGCCCGAACAAGCCGGTACAATTAACAGGGCAAGCACAATCCAGAAAATAGCAACTTCTATCCTCATTGATCAGGCTCCACCGCCAAACTCCATGACAACTATAGGGACAATAGACAAAACCAGCAATATCGCCATGACGACATTGAAGACCTGCAACTGCTTCTGGCTGTGCAGAATTCTCTGCAGGCTAGCCCCCATCAAAAGCCATAGCCCCATGCTAAAGGTACCCACGAATAAATAGGTAAAAACAATAATGACAACCTGTACCTCGAAATTACCAACCGTAGTAAACGCGGCGATAGCGCCTATCGCAATAACCCAGGCCTTGGGATTAAGCCACTGAAATGCTGCCGCCTGCATGAAGGTCATTGGCTCTCTCAAGTGTTTTCCAGCATTTGCACGGGTTGTATTTGCGATTTTCCAGGCCAGGAACAGCAGATAGCTGACGCCGGCAATCTTTATGACCTGGTGAATCACAGGGTAGTTCAGAAATATCGTGCCCAGGCCAAATCCAAGCGCAGCTACCATTAAAGGGAAACCGATAATAATTCCAGAAATATGCGGGACTGTTTTTAACACCCCATGATTGAGACCGGAGCTCATCAGCATAATATTATTCGGCCCCGGTGTGATTGAGGTCACCAGGCAAAATAGAATAATGGATAAATAATATTCCACGTTAAGCTGTTCCTTGAATCATTGTTGGGCTAACACCTAGCAGCGCGGCGGCCGAAACGCAGTGTAAACTGTTTCTCTTAACCTGGCATCTGTATTAACTCTGACACCTCAAGTGAACCCCCGATATCAAGAAACGGGCAAGCTTTTGCAATTTCCAGCGCCGCCTCCATCGAATCAGTTTCAATGACAGTGTAACCTGACATTGACGTCGTGCCGCCCGTAGTGACTGTGCCGTTAGAATTTACTGTGCGCGTATCCTTAAACGGATTAGCAGGACTTACCGCCGAGTCGCCCAATGAAACCAGCCATTCTTTATACTTCGCGAAATGCTGCCTGCCTTCCTCCGGGCTAGACGGCTGATCACCACCCAGGTAAGTCATTATGTATTGAGCCACGTGCCTGTCTCCTTGTTAGAATTTAAAATTAGGCCACAACACTCTCAGAAAGAACAGCAGTACAAGCTTTATTATTCGCATAAAATTCTCCATTTTTAAAACAGCTAACGTTTGAGTTAAAAGGCGCGGTGCTTTTCCGCGTCCTTTTTGAACGACTTGTTATGCATTATTTCCATTTTTTATATCAGATTTGGCTTGTGCCACGTTTGTTATATCTTCCATGCGTCTTTTACGCTCTTCTCTTACGATGTACCAATCATTAATAAGATTCTCGATTAGCCCTATTAGCAAACCAGCTTCCTGAGGGTCTACTTCAACTATCAAGTTAATATCTTTTTCCATGTGAGCACCGATGTTCCCAATCCATTTCCTGCACCTTAAAATCCCTAAATTAACAATGAGTTCAACTACTTATCACGTATACAGGGTTAATTCCATGCGATTCCATATGGCGTGGCTCCGATTAATATCATGGAATATTGCAGTCAATGTCTATCCAGAACTTTGCAGATCGAAAACCCGATCTCTGGAGATTATTCGACAATTGCGATCGCCAGATCCATGACGTTGGTATTGGTTGGCCCGGTTACAAACAGGCTTGATTGCTGCTCGAGATAGCTACCGGCATTAGCATTTTGCAGGGCCTCTAGAGCCGCTTCAGGATCGGCGAAGGTATCCCCATCGACCAGGCCACCGGCTGCCGTGGTGGGGCCATCGGTACCATCGGTGCCTGCCACCAGCAGCGATATATTGCCTGTTCCGACCAGATACTCGGACAGTGCCAGTGCCAGGCTCTGGTTGCGCCCACCCCGCCCTGGGTTATCGGGGAGGATAATGGTCGGTTCCCCACCCCGGATATACACACCCGGGGCGGCATCTCGCAATTCAGGCCCAATCGTTTTGGCCAGCTCAAATACGTCACCGTATAGCGATTCCTGGTTTTGCCTGACTTCGTATCCCAAGGAATTGGCTGTATCTGCAGCCTTGTCACGAGCGATCGCATTAGAGGCTATGATGGTCGAATACGCTTTACCACCGGCGCGATGGCAATCACCAATACCGGAACCGATGGTAGAAATGCTGTCGCCTTCGACATCGGAAATCGCATACACACGAGCTTCTGCACCGGGAAACTGCTGCAACAACTTGCCATCTTTGATCAGGGACGTTTGTTTGCGCTGGCTGTTGATCTCACCGATAGTTTTACCGGTGGATATCATTTCATCGGTGATGCACTGAAGATCAGCCAGGCTCATACCGTCTGGCAGGGCCTCTGCGAGTGCCGACGCACCCCCGGAGACCAGCATCAGTAACCGGCTAGCCGGGTCCATGCTCGATACCTTGTCCAGTAACAAGGTACCGGCTTGCAACGAAAACCTATCGGGAATCGGGTGTCCTGACTCGATTACCGTAACTCGCTCGCGTGAGCGAAACTCATCATCGACATGTTGATGCTTGGTGACAACGATGGCCTCGCAGGGCTCAGTTTGACCAGTCAGTGCACCACGGCACATACCGACAGCCGCCTTACCGACCGCGATAATTAAATCGGGCTGGTAAGGTGTATCGGTCGCGATAGCATTTTCGACAGCCTGTACACCGGAAACCGATGCAATTGCCACATCCCAGATAGCTTTCAGGACCTGTTTTCGCTTTTCACTGGAACCCATGGCAGGTCAGTTTATTCAATACCAGTAGAAATCATAGTGTCTATGCTGGTCGTTACCGGTAAAAAACAAAGGCCCGCGTCTCAATACTCTCACGCGGCCTGACATTCGGTGAGGCTGCGGGAATATCGATTGCGGTGTGAATTGCGTAAGGCATTCGACCCCCGTTTTGCGAGTCAAAGGTCTTGAATATCAGCACTTCTGCGGGGTTCATTTCCGGGTAATAAAACCAACGATGATTTGGGTTAAAAGTCGCGAGACTGATTTCACCGACATGGCTTGGCGAGCGCCGCTCGGTATTTACTATATCCGCCTCGTCAACACTTCGCGCATCGCAAAGTGCGAGTGGCCAGCTCTGTACCGGGTCGACCAGGGGCCTCCACAGGTTAATAATCTGGAAACGCCCCTGTTTCAACTTTTGCGCGTCGTCCCCGAGGTTTTCCTGCAAACAGGTAAAGCCGGAATTTACCGTGTAGTCATTGTGTACCAGTGTTGATGGCTCCCTGATTTGCTTGGTTTCGCGAATCCCGGCGTCGGAGGCACGTACGGTATGATCAAAAATGTGTACACGACTGGCGCCGGTTATCGATTTGAGTAATTTTGTGACTTCGACTTCGTAGATCTCACTAATTTGTTGTTCATCAAGATAATTACTCACGGCTGACGGTGCATCGACCAGCATAAACCCGCAGGACGGCAGGTCGGTTTTCGAATCCCGCTCCTGATCAATATTCAGATCACGGGCATCGTCTACCTCCAAATTCAGAGTTTCCATCGGCTTATTGACTGAAAAGTTAGCATTTCCACCCGCACTCGAGGCAAAATAAACCGTATCGTCGCCACCTTCTGCCAGATATTGAATATCAGCTTTTAACATTGATAGCTCCCCTACCATTAGTATCATCTATCATAAAACAGGTTTCTCACGCGGCGTAACCATTGCCATTCCGACTAACATTGTCACCAGTGCAGCCCAGACCCAGATCGAGTGGGACTCATCAAAGAATAACATTCCCCAGAATACCCCTGCCAGGGTAATGACATAACCCACCAAACTGGCAAATACCGAGCCAGATTTTTTCACAACATATAAAAACAGCGTATAGGCCGTACTACTGACAAAGGCCATGGCAATAATTGCCCACTCGACCTCGGTAAACGGATATTGAAGCGTTACAAATGCTGACTGGCTATAGGCTACCGGTGCGAGTATCAGGGCGGCAACAAACAGTCCGCCCATCAATAATGCAATCAAATCGGTACCCTGTGGAATGCTAATATCGACATAGATGTTCTCTATCGTATAAAACACGCTTGCCAATAACGCCAGCAACATCCACTTCACCATGCCCGGATCGGGCAGACTACTTTCCGGCAGCGACAGGAGTAAAATGGCACCAAATCCAAGCACAATACCGATAAAACGCTTGGTCGCATATTTATCGATGCCTAGAATCAAGGCAAATACATAAGTCAGCATCGGTATCAGCGAGACAGTAATTGCCAGGATACCAGAAGGTACACGCGATGCCGCATAGAATAACAGGGTACCCGGTACGGCTGTACCAGCGAGTGCAATGACCAAAAACCGCTTGCCGTTTTGCCAATTGACCCGGGGTAGGGCTTTTCGAAAAAGACAAACCGGCAACAGCACCAGGCCGCCACCGGCAGCCTGCCAGAATGCCAGGCCAATCGGGTGCGCACCGGCCTCGGCCGCAATACGAGCGAGCGAAAAAGTCACGCCCCAGGTTACGCCGATGGTAAACACCATCAAATAGGGAACAAAATCGATAGTTTGAAAGCGGGATGTGCCTTTGCTGCCGATATTCAAGATTATTTAACGCCTGAGTTCGTCATGACGGTAACATTCAGTGATATGGTCGTTTACCAGACCTGCCGCCTGCATCATCGCGTAGCAGATGGTGCTACCGACGAAGGTGAATCCGCGTTTTTTCAGGTCCTTGGACATCGCATCAGAAACTGGCGTATTTGCCGGAATTTGCGACATTGTTTGCCAGTTATTTTGTACCGGCACACCGTCGACGTAATTCCATAAATAACTATCCAGTGATTCTCCCTGATCCAGCATTTCGAGATAGGCGCGTGCATTTTTGACAAAGCCATTCACCTTGAGTTTGTTGCGAACGATACCTGGGTCAGATAGCAGGCTGGCTATTTTAGCCGCATCATAGTTTGCTATCTTGTGCGCATCGAAGCGGTCAAAAACACGGCGATAGTGATCTCGTTTACGTAATATGGTAATCCAGCTCAATCCGGCCTGTGCACCTTCCAAGCACAGAAACTCGAATAATTGAGAGTCGTCATGAATCGGTACGCCCCATTCTTCATCGTGATAGGACTGGTAGAGCGCATCGTCCCCGCACCACCAGCAGCGTGTTTTAAGATCATCCTCAGTCATAAACAACCAATTTTCCCTGCCGCCCCTTAAGCCAGTCGACTGATGGGTCGCAACGATTCAACAAATCTGCCTATGCGATGACAGGCTTCTTCCAGTTCGCTCTCACCAATCGTGTAAGAAATTCTCACGAATCCCTTCGCACTGGCGCCAAACGCGGTGGCATCGAGTACCGATACACTGGCATACTGGTATAGCTGCTGGACGAATTCAGATGCCTCGAGTCCGGTATCCCGTACATCGACCATCAAAAACATACCGGCATCAGGTTTCAAGCTTCTCAGCTCTGGAATGGATTCCAGTTTAGCCAGTAACAGATCACGTCGGCGTCGATAAATCTCACGCATTTCCACCACCGCGTCGCCCTCATGATTCAGCGCATATACACTCGCCTGCTGGGTAAATCCAGGCAAGCCATAGAGCATACACAGTGCCAGTTTTTCGATATTCTGAATCAATGATTCGGGGGCAATCAACCAGCCCACGCGCCAACCGCTCATTGCATAGGATTTCGACATACTGCCAATTGAAACCGTGCGTTCCGCCATACCGGGTAATCCGGCAATATGCCGAAACGACGATTCGAATACGATATTGGCGTAGACCCCGTCGGCAACCACCCAAAGATCATGTTCGATTGCAATTTCGGCGATTACCTGTAGCTCCTCGGGTTTCAATATAATTCCGGTGGGATTGCTCGGCGACGCATAAAAGATTGCCCGTGTCTTCGGGGTTATCGCCGCTCGTAATCGACCCGCATCGAGTTGAAATCCGTTTTCGGAGTCGAGTACCACCGGTACCAGTTCTGCACCGGAAACCCGTATCGTGGCTTCGTAGGTTGCATACATCGGTTGTAACACGATAACCTCGTCATCTTTTTCACTGATACACAGTGAGGTCGCGAACAGTGCGTTCTGGGCTCCGGATGTGACTGCAACATTACGCTCGCCGACCACCTGCCCACAGGCCTGCTGATGCTGTTGCGCAATACTCTGGCGCAGTTCCGATCTACCGACCACGCCGGTGTAATGGGTATCGCCTCCACGTAAAGCAGAAACAGCTGCCTCGACAATTGGCGCAGGCGTTGAAAAATCGGGGTCACCAACACTCAGTATAATAACGTCCTCACCCCGTTTTTTGGCTTGCATGGCCTCGTAGTGGGAGTCCCATACATCCGCGGCGCTGCCCTTGATTCTATCGGTGAGAGATGAAAACTTCATGCGAGTTCCGACCCGTTTCAATTCGGCGCAAGTTATCACTAGTGACAGTGCGATTCAATCTCGAATTAAACCGACACTGCGAGCTTTTATTAACCTGTTACCTGGTGAATTAAGCAGGGGGTTTTTGGTCCGATACCCGCAGCGGCTCCAACTCATCGAGTAAGGGTTTGATCCAGGCTTTATTATCGGCGATTTCCTCACTACTAAGCCCGGTAAGCTCGTAGGGTAGAACCAGCCACTCGTCATATTTATGCAGGTAAAAATCCGGTTCGCGGTTTTGCTGGTTGTGATTCGGTTTATAGTAAGGCACCGCGATACGTATATCCCGGGGCATGTTTCGCCTGGTTTTTTGCTCCAGGCGATCGATAACAGCGACTACATTGCGGCCGGTACTGTAGACATCATCTACCACCAGCAATGCATCTTCCGCGTTCAGGTTTTCAAACAGATATTGCAATCCGTGGGCGCGAATATCATCGCCACTCGCCAGTTTTTTCAGATAATCGTCCATGCCGCGATAGGAAGTACGTATTGCGATATGGTCGGTTTCCACGCCGAGGTACTGCAGGCATTCCTGAACATAGATTCCTACGGTAGAGCCACCCCGCCACACGCCGACAATAAAATCCGGGCGAAAACCGCTCGCATAAATTTTTACTGCCAGCCGATATGAATCTTCCAGTAAATCCTGCTCCTGGATAAATCGCTTTTTCAAAAACTCGTTTCCCGGCAAAATCAAAGCAGCTATGATACGTTGACCATGGAAATTTTCCTATCCTTCAAATTTTCAGTTCCTTCGATGCCAAACAAGGTCGCCCGATGAGCGACAAACACTACATTGGCGCACAGGAACTGCTCGAAGATTCGTTCAGACTGGGTGCGCAAATCATCAAGGATGGTTTTCGGCCAACCTTTATTATCGCGATCTGGCGGGGTGGCACGCCGATGGGTATCGCGGTACAGGAACTGTTTGCCTGGTTCGGAATCGAAACCGATCACATCGCGATACGAACTTCCTCCTATCAGGGGATCGACGGCCGGTCCGATGAAATTCGCATTCATGGCATGAACTACCTGATTCAGAACTGCTGTCAGGAAGATCGATTGCTGATTGTCGACGACGTATTTGATACCGGCATTACGATTCAGTCGGTAATCGCCCATTTACGCGAAAAAGCCAGAATGAATACACCCGAAGATATTCGTGTTGCGGTGCCCTACTACAAACCAACGCGCAACAAGACCGATAATCCACCCGATTATTATTTACACGAAACTGAACAATGGCTGAAGTATCCGCACTCTCTTGAAGGGCTCAGTGTCGAGGAAGTAATCACCCATAGACCGGAGTTGTACGCGATTATTAAGGATCATCTGAAACCACAAGGATAGTGGTCAATGGAACCATTTGGGTAGCAATATATAGATTCCCGTTCGGGGATTGGAACGAAGCTCTTATCAAACTACAGTTTTCCCCTCGCCATTACCGGCGCCAAAATCGAATTTCAGACCTATGCACATCAACGCCGACAGCATTGCAAAAACGGCCGCGAGAAAAAAGGCATAATTCAGCGAAATTTCACCAATTAAGCCAGCGAACAGGGCGCCCAGCATGCCGACGCCATCGAGCGCGGTAAATACTATGCCCATCGTGGTTGATTCGGACTTTCCCGAATAATCTACTGCTGCGGCCAGTGCCACCGGACGCATGATCGTAAGCAGGACTACGGCAGGTAGCAGGCCCGTCATTAACCCGACGAAACTTGAACTCAGGCCTGCCAGGCAGGCAAACAGGCTGCTAGCAACGAGTGCTATCAAAATCAGAGGCTTGCGACCCTGCCGATCGGTATATTGACCTGCGAATGGCTGAAATGCAGCACCCAGCATGAGCATAACCGCAAACACTAATCCTGCATCAAACGACGACAGGCCGTGTTCGGTTTGCAAATAAAGGGGTGTCATGGCAAGAATTGCCATCAGTGACATGTTGTAGAATATCATGATCAGCATCAATGATATTCCCGGTATATGCATCCAGTGCCGAGCCAGCCCCTTAATGTCGATGGTGTTTAAATTATGAGCTGCCTTGGTACCAATTCGTTTTGCTATCGGAATAAACAACAGACCCATTAAGATCACCGGGATGAGTAAAATTTGCAGGCTGGTTTGCCAGTTGAAATAGCCCAGTAGAAACCCGGTAGCGAGTGGTCCCAGGACCTCGGCACCGATGCTACCACCTACTGCATGGATACCCAGTACCTGCGCCCGCCGTTGCGGCATTTCCTTGACCAGCACCCCGGTTGCAATCGGGTGCCAGAAGGCATCGCCCATGACGCCGAATGCAAGCAGCAGGGTAATCGCCCAAAACCCGGGTACCAGTGTTGCCGACCAGTAGCCAATTGCCACCCACCAGAAGCTCAATAGCATCAGGTAACCGGGCCGGGTAGATCGGTCGGCAATGATACCCGCGGGTATATAGGCCAGACCGGCCCCGAGGCCATTAATGGTTAAAATCAGACCAACCTCGGTCGGACCCAGGTCCATACTCGCGGCTATGGCAGGCGCCAACAGCCAGAGTGTTCCCGCGACCCAGTCATTGGTTAAATGACCCAGCGACAGGGAGGTGAGTAAAAAACGGTGATGCCTTGTCAGAGGGGACATTTAATCAGGCCTCCTGCTACTCAAGGCTGGCCAGAATTCGAGGGTAATAATAACCCAGGGTCAGGGATCGCAATACCATAAAAAGACTCAGCGCCAGAAACAACCCGTGATTTCCCCAATAGGGTACTAGAACACTTACTAGTGCAAAGTACAGGATCATCGATAGTAGCATCGCATTGCGCATTTCCCGCGTATATCCGGCACCAATAAATATTCCGTCAAACTGGAAACTCCAGACTGATACAATCGGTGAAACAATCATCCAGGGTAAATAGATTAGCGCAGTGTCGACTACAGCTTCGATATTGGTGAACAGGCCGAGGATAGATTTGCCAAATAATAAATATCCCAGGCTCACAAATACCGCCATCAATCCGGCCCAGACACTGGTCAGGGCCACAGATCGGCTAAACTCGTGACGCTTGCCCGCCCCATAAGCACTGCCAGCGAGTGCTTCCGCGGCATGCGCAAATCCGTCGAGTCCATAGGCCATGATACTTTGAAAATGCATTAATATGGCGTTCGCAGCCAACATCACCTCGCCCATGCTGGCGCTTTGCGCGGTAAAATAGGCGAACGCAAAAACCAGGCAAAGCGTACGAATAAATATATTGCCATTCGCATGCATCAGTTCCAGCACCGCACTGCGTTGCAAAAGTCGCTGCCGGTCAAACTGCCCGAGGGCAGTAGCCAGTGGCCCACGCAATAATATAAAACCACAGACTGTTGCAAAATACTCGGCGATCAGTGTTGCCAGTGCGACACCTTCGACACCCATGTCAAATCCAATCACGAATAGAAAATCGAGGGCTACGTTGCTGATATTCAGGATCAGTTGCAGAACAAACGCATGGGTTGTTTTTTGCATGCCGATAAATACACCGGTGAAGACATAAATACACAGTGTCGCTGGCGCGCTCCAGATTCGAATTTCTGTGTAGTCACGGGTAAGTTGTTCGACCTCTGCACTGCTGTCGAGCAAATGCAGCGCGAGACCGATCACTGGCTGACTGAGTAGTATGATCAGAAATCCAAATGCGAAAGCGAGTAAAAATACTCGTATGAGGGTATCCGAGAGGGCCTGTTGGTGGTTTGCCCCGTAGGCACGGGCAATAAAGCCGGTGGTGCCCATGCGCAAAAATCCGAAACCCCAGTAGAGAAAACTGAATATCAGGGCGCCAAGCGCTACCGCTCCAATTGACTGGGGTTCGGGCAGGTGGCCGACCACCGCTGTATCGACCGCACCAACCAACGGTACCGAAATATTCGAGATGATTATCGGACCGGCAAGCGCCCAGATTTTACGATGACTGATCTGATTTGTCGGGATCATCTAGTACTACTTTATCGGGTGCTTCCGCATGCGCAGACAGGTAAAGCTGGTTCGAAGTTGCCTGGGTTGCCGGCACCGCGACGAAAGGCTTGCGTTTATCCGGGCTACCGTCACGACGGCGTTTAACCGTCGCGAATAATGCGAGCAGCAGGCTGACAAGAACATAATAGGCAAATAATCCCTGCGCACCCATTATCTCCATGAACTGACCCGCGATTATTGGCCCGACACTGGCGCCGGCTCCGTAGGTAATCAGCAAACCACCTGCCACCTGTACCCTCTGTTCGCCGTCGGTCAGGTCATTCACTGTCGCCGCAGAAAGCGAGTAGATGGTAAACAAAAAAGCGCCAAATACGCCGACGATTACCAGCATTAAACGAAAATCTACAACCTGGGTCATACCAAAGGCGGTGAATGCAATCACGAGCGGCACGACCACCAGTAATGGCCCCCGGCCTATTCGATCAGACAGGTGTCCCATCGGCAGCTGGAGCAAAATGCCGCTCATGATGATGGTCGCCATGAACACCGCAAGACTGGTCTCGGACAGACCCATATTGACTGCATACACTGGTCCCAGGCCGAAAACACTGGCATTGATTAACCCAGCGCAAAACACCCCGACCACGCCCAGTGGCGCCATTCGGTACAGCGAAATCAACGGCATGCGAGTGGTAGTTGTCATTGCCGGGGCCTTCGCCCTGGTCAGTAGTACCGGAATTAACGCGAGTGAAAAAATAACCGAGGCGAGACTGAATAACTGGAATTGCGAGGGATCACCCAACGCGAATAAAAATTGCCCACAACCGGCGGCAAAATAATTGGTGGCCATATAAAAAGACAATACCCGGCCACGATTTTGATTGCTCGCGCGAGTGTTCAACCAGCTTTCGGTGACCATAATCAGGCCGGCCATGCAAAACCCCGACAGCATTCGCAAGACCATCCAGCTCCCCACCGAAATCCAAATCGGGTGGAGTAACGCGGAAACCGACATTAACGAGGCAAATGCAGCAAAAGATCGAATATGACCGACCCGGGCAACTATTCTTCCGGCAAAAACCCCGCCAAATAACAATCCCAGAAAATAGCAGGCGACAATAACCCCGACCAGATCAGCAGAGAATCCTTCGACTTGCGAGCGCACACCAAGCAAGGTGCCAAACAAACCATTGGCCAGTAGCAACAAGCCATAACTCAGTAGCAGGGAAAAAACCGCACTTAGCGTACTAAACAAGAAAGTTCCTGTGTCATCCAGGTGTATAGTATGTTCGAGTAAAGCCCGACACACCAATTTCCCGCGGGGATTGTGTGTGCTTTTTTAGTAGACCGGAGAATTCCGCTCTCGATCGGCACTGTATATGATTCGGATTGCGATATCATCCACGATTTAATCGATTCGCTTAAATAACACCCGAATTTCGCAGTGATTCGAGTTGTTTGAGGGATATTCCCAGTTCACCGAGCACTTCAACGGTATCATCACCATGCCTGGCACAGTAATCATTAAACTCCGGACCGTCGGTGGCAAAATGGAACGCAGCAATCGGCGCGGTTAATGAATTATCACCGAGTCGCTGGTGCTGGCTTGCCGGTGCACGTCGCAACTGTTCCTGTTGCAACGTTTCGTACATATCACAAATACGGGCGGCGGGCACATGACGGCTATTCAGGTATTCTTCCCAGTAGTCGGCGGTTTCAGTTTTTAAACAGTGTTGTATCCGTTTTCTTAAATTCACACCGTTGTCTCTGAGCCAGGCATAGTTTTGCTGATCGGGATCAAGCATCAGATCACCCAGATCGAGTGCATCGAACAAGCTGCGATGTTGCCGGAGAGTATAGGCACCCACCATAATCGCATCATCGCTGCAAGCATAGACTGAATGGCCTGGGTGATGGGTCTGTTCATTGCCGGTGCGTTGCCCGGTTTTACCGCAATGAATCGCATCCAGTACCAACGGGGTCATCATTACCAGGGCCGCATCGAGCATATTGACATCTATCATCTGGCCTTTTCCGGTTCGGCTACGTTGGTACAGGGCGCCGGCTATAGCAAATGCGGTCTGCGCGCCGGTGCCATAATCGATCAGTGGCGGCCCGACGCGCAGTTTTTCCTGGGTCGCCTCACCGTTCACCGACATCATGCCACTAAATGCCTGTATCACCGCATCATAGGCTGGCCTGCCACTAAAAGGATTATCGCTGCCGAACCCGCTCATCGAGCAATAAATCAGCGCGGGGTTAATCTTTAACGCCTGCTCCGGACCCAGGTTGTGACGTTCGAGACCGTGTGCATAGTTTTGCACCAGTACATCGGCTGTGGCAATCAATTGCCCCGCTATTTCACGGCCCTCGGATTGACCGAGGTCAAGGCATATTGCTTTCTTACCCTGGTTATTGGCAAGGTAATTAAGCCTAAGCCCGACGTCATTGCGTATTTCGTCGGCGCCGTCGCAACGCATCATATCGGGATCGTGCGGCGATTCTATTTTTATCACCTCTGCACCCATCAAACCGAGTTGGCTGGTAGCAAATGGACCAGCAAAAACATGGGTGAAATCGAGTACTCGAATTCCGTCGAACGCCTGCATGGTTAATCCTCAAACATAAAATGGCAAAATAACCTAGGCCCGCATTTTGCTGATTGATATAGCAGATTAGTTAAGCCAGGCCGAGCGCATCCTTACGTTTTGCACACCAGGACTGGATGATACGATCCGCTATGATAGCGATCAGCGCCATACCAAGCCCGGCGACCAGGCCCAGCCCCGTGTCTGCCCTGCCCAGGGCAATATAAACCGATTGCCCCAATCCCTTGCTACCGACCAGGGCAGTGATTACCAGCATCGCTAATGCAAACAACACCGTTTGATTGAGACCGAGCATGATTTCTGGGATCGCCAACGGCATTTTCACCTCCCACAGCATTTGCCGTGGGGAGCATCCCATTGATTTCGCTGCTTCCACCGTTTCCTCTGGCACATTACGTAAACCATGCTCGGTGTAACGAATCATCGGCACTATCGCGTAGGCAATGATGGCCAGGAAAGAAGTGAATTCCCCTATCTGGAAAAACATCAGGAAGGGAATCAGAATAACGAATAAGGGCATACTCTGTAGCGTGTCATTGATCGGTCGCAGAAAATTGGAAGCCCGTTGGCTCCGGCTCGCCCATATTCCAAGGCTACCACCCACCAATAAACAAACCATCACCGCGGCCAGGCACATATACACTGATAGCATCGCCTGGGGCCAGATCCCTGTGAATAACATAAACAACAACCCAGTGAATGCGAGCGTGGCGACACGCAAGCCACCAGTTTGCCAGGCCAGTAAAGTCACGATTAGTATAAATGGCAACCAGGGAATGGCTGTGAGTCCAAAATATAACAGGCCACCAGTAACCATCACTGCAATCGAGGATTGCCAGCTGCGTTTTAAAAATAACCAGCAGGCACACACAAAAATCACCACCGCATAGCCCCATACCATTGCTGACGTGAGTGTAAACCCCCAGGAGAATGGTGATATTGCATTAGCAAAACCGATCTTGATGGGCAATAGATAATAAAACAATATCGTGTTTTTGAGGGTGTTCATAAAAAACGCATAATTGGCTGTTAGATATCTTAATCCTTCATTGATGACGTCTGCCGGATAAAAAATCAATGTTTCGGGATAGATTCGCAATGCGGGAACAAATATCGATAGCAGGATAAAGACCAGCATCAACCCAAGCGCGGTAAACAGTGGTTTCGACCGTTCGATCCTGCTTAGATGCCGGCGTTCAATGGCCCGCGTTCGATCTGTAAACCCCCAGCTAATCCGATCCAGGATCATCGCTATCAGGGCTATTACTACCCCTGCCAATAAACTCTGGCCGAACTGCGCCTTGCGCATGGTGCTTAACACTTCCCAACCTATATCGGCGGAGCTGCCGATAATAGCAGCGATGATCACCATGCTTAGCGCACACATCGTAGTCTGATTGACTCCGACCATAATATTCGGCATCGCGCTCGGCACCTGTACCCACCAGAATAGCTGGCGTTTGGTGGAGCCCGACATTACTCCGGATTCAAGCACGTCGGCCGGCACCTTTTGCAAGCCCAGTATCATGTTTCGTACCATCGGTGGACAGGCATAGATCGAGCTGGCCACCACGCCGACTACCGGGCCGAATCCGAAAAGCAACAGTATCGGAATCAGGTACGCAAAGGTCGGAACCGTTTGCATCAAATCTAGTATCGGCTGGACGATGCTATTCGCCCGTTTGGATTTGTAAGAGGCTACGGCCAGAACAAACCCGACTCCAATCGCCAGCGGGATAGACACAAATACAATTCCGAGTGTATTCATGCTGGGTAACCAGTAGCCGGAAATCACCATATATAGAAGCGCCAGTCCGGTGAATATTGACAGGCGCCAACCCGATGAGATATAGGCAACGACGCAAAAAGCCGAGATGGTCGCTGGCCAGGGTAACCACCTCAGTAAATCCTGGGCACCGTTCATAGGCCAGGATAATAGCCAGTTAATCGAGCGAAACAACCATTTGAAAGTAGCTATAAACCAGTCCATGTAAATATTGATCCAGTCGGCAACAGGAATCACCAGGTCAGAGGGTAATTGGTTAAGCCAGGCGACCCTGTCACGCAGTAACAGGCAAATTGCACTGACAAGAATAACAACTATCCAGGGCCACATATCGCTAGTGTTTCGTCTGGGTAATTGGATCAGCACTAGCTCGCATCCCCGGCTGTGGCGAGGGCGTTTACGACCACCTGGGGCGTCACTACCCCGAGATCTACACCATCTCTCTCGACGATAAGACCCTCGGGATGGTCATTGAACAAAGGCATGATTTTCTCCAACGTAGCGGAGGATTCGACGCGAAAGCTAATCCCGTCGGAAATCTTATCACTGTCTATAATCTCGCCCGCGGTAATGATTCTGACCCGGGGGACATCCTTGGTAAATTCGGCGACATAGGCATCGGCGGGGCTTAGCACCAGTTGGGCGGGCGTTCCGATTTGCACTACCACGCCATCTTTCATGATCGCAATACGATCAGCCAGGCGTAGTGCCTCGAGAAAGTCATGCGTGATGAAAACGATAGTTTTATGAAGCATCTTTTGCAATCGCAGAAACTCGTCCTGCATCTGGCGCCGTATCAGTGGGTCCAGTGCACTAAAAGGTTCATCGAGGAACCATACTTCGGGCTCTACGGCCAGACTACGGGCAATTCCAACACGCTGCTGTTGACCACCGGAAAGCTGTCGTGGAAAGCTGTCTTCCCTCCCCTCCAACCCCACCAGGTTAATCACTTCCCTGGCGCGGGCTTCACGTTTTGACAGGTCGATACCCTGCACTTTTAACGGAAAGCAAATATTTTCGAGTACAGTCAAGTGGGGTAGCAAGCCAAAATTCTGGAACACCATGCCCATTTTGTGTCGGCGGAACTCGATTAAGTCGGCATCACTAATCTTTAATAAATCAACCCCATCCAGTAATACTGCACCTGCGGTAGGTTCGATCAATCGTGACAGGCATCTCACCATGGTCGACTTCCCCGAACCCGACAGCCCCATGATGATAAATATTTCACCCTGGTAAACATCGAAACTGACATTACAGGCGGCTCCAATATGTCCAGTATCTTTCAACTGCTGACGTAAATCTTCGGAATCACCGACGTCTCCGTTTTGCGCGGTAAAAAATTGATCAGGGTCTTCCCCGTATACCTTCCAGACATTTCGGCAAGATATTTTGATATTGTTGTTAGCTGGCTCCACTGCAAATTACCTGGCGTAGTTGTTGGTTAAAAAAGTTTCGACAAACATAAACAAAAATGGCGATATCCATGATATCGCCATTTTTTACGCTTCGATCTCGTTCTTGATAGATTACATTGCAGCCTTAACCCAGGGTTTCCAGATTGCTTCGTTTGCATCGACCCACGCGCTAACCACGTCTTCGAGTTTTTTACCTTCCTGGTCGATCGCGTTCATCATCGGAATCTGGTCCTCGTTTCTCAGGGTATAGGCAGTAAGGAGTTTATGGGCTGCTGGCCACTTTCCCGCCAACCCGCTCCATGCCAGTTTCTTGATATAACCACGCTCCCAGTCACAATCCCAGGTTGCATTGGGGTTAACCCCGACCGATGCATTATCTTCGCAGCCTTTCTGGTGTGGTGGCAATTTGACATTGTGTAGATCAACCACAGCGTGCACCCAATGTGGCGACCAGAACATTATCATTAGCGGTTCCTTGCGTATCTCTGCACCCTGAATTTCTGCTATCAGTGCGCCTTCACTGCCAGCCGGAACCGATGTGTAATCAAGCTTCAGTGCAACAAGGCGATCAACGTTGGATGTGCCCCAATCGGCTGGATAGTCGACAAAGCGCCCCTTGGGAAATGTTTCCGCATTGGCAAAAGCCTGAACGCAACTATTCAGTGCGTTGTAGTTTGGCAGGCCAGGACACTTTTCCTTTGCGGCATTATTGAAAAACCAGGATTCCACTGGAACCAGGCCGAGATCACCTAACTCCTTAACATTACCAGACGCCAGGGCTTTATCGTAATGTTCACCGATATTTGAGCTCCAAATTTCCAAAGTGGCCGATATGGTGTTGTCTTCCAGTGCCACCATCTGTGGGTAGTAGCCCGCAGTCACGTACTCGACGTTATAGCCCATACGTTTGAGTATTTCGCCGGCAACATGGGTGGAAATGTGCTGGCCACTCCATTCATTGATAGCCAGTTTAATAGGGTCGCTGGACTCGGGTACCGCTGCCTGCGCATTGGTTGTAAATCCCAGTATCGCAATTGTAATCGCGGTCAAACATGATTTTAGTTTCATTAGATTTCCTCCACAGATGTATAAAACACGCCAATTTTAATTATTTTAATCAAGCTTGCGGTCCCAGTATAACAAACGATTAAAAATAATGAAGTCGGTAATTCGAGTGTTATGAGAAGGGAGCTTAGTTAGTTAATATACGATTGATATCAGCCCTTCCGCCAATCTATAAGCCCTTCGGGGTTAATCCGGATTTCATCACCGCTTGATACCTGCTTGATTAGAGGCATGGATATCTCGATTACCGGCACATCGAGATTGTACAGTCGGTTCGCTACCATCACGCCGACACTGATTTTGAGGTCTGTTTTAGCCAGCACAAATGCGGCGGGTCCATTGCCATTTCGAAGCGCCTCTGCGATAGCCCCGGGTGTGCCTGCAGAGCCCCGGCTTTCCGGGATGAACATCACTGAACCCGCTGTACGCGTGCCATACTGGGGATGGTGTACATCGATAATTTTTCCGTTGCGAGGATCAAACCCGCCCCAGAAACTGAGCGGTTCGTGGAGCAACAACGCCAATCCGCTCGCACTTCCCGCCACCAGCACCTTGCCTTGAACGCTATTGCCCGGAGGGGTCAAGATGTTGCCCAACTGTCCAGTAATACTTCGCCTGCGACCGCCGACTCGACACATTCCGCGAGGCTACCCAGTACCACCTGTACCGGCAGCATACCGGGTGCATAATAGGCCCACTTGGCCGCATTGGTCATTACCTTTCCCCTTAAGCCGTTGACCGCGGGTGAAAAATAAGTGCAGGTATCGGTGATAATTTTTACCCCTGCCGCTTCCAGTAGGCCGATCCAGCCCTGAGATTCGGCCCGGGCATAAACGTGTCGGCTGGTTGTTAAATAAAATACAAGGCTCTTATTAATACAGCGCCCCTGCAACAATCCCACAAGACGTTCAAATTCAGTATAGGAAAAATGGGGTGTCCCCAGAGCTATACCCTGCAGGGGTTGGTTCGAATCGGTGCCAAGTTCTTCTCTGGCAGACTGTAAATCTGAGACACTAAGGCTCACTGTTTTTTCAGGCGCCTGGTTCTGACAGGCGTCATCGAGAGTTGCAGCTTCGGGTGTGATACCCACCGCATGAAATAACGGGACGCTGCCCGAAGAGCTACCGGCCGCACTGATTGCCTTCAGGTCGTCCTCGTCGGTTGAGCCGGGTAAACCACTGATCACCGGCACCAGGCTGCCGCAGTGTCGACCGACCAGGTGGCCCAGCAGGTGATAAAAAATATCACTTGCCCGGATTTGCCGAGGGATATCATCGAGTGTAAACAATACTCTGGATCTTCGTCCCTCGTCACAATGCAGGCCAGTCAGTGGCACCTTGCCAATCAGGGCCGCGCAAACATCGAAAAAATCACCATATTTATTAGTACGCGCGCCGATCACCGAATTATAAAAACTCACCGCGTTCGATTCTGAACCAACGATATGATCACCGAGTTGCGGGCGCCCGGGTAACTGATAAGGTGCACAGGTCCAGACAGGCTTACAACCGAGCTGGACATAGGCTTCCATCAGTTGCCGGGCTTCGTTCACCTCGTTGCTGGCAAATGGGTCACGAATCGAAAAATCATCCAGTGCAACCAGGCCTGTGTTAGTCCAGGTAGGGACTGCCAGCCGGGCTTTATGTTGAAGTAGAAACAGAGCAAAGTCCAGGTGCGCACGGCCACTGTAAAAACACGAATCGATATGGGCAAAACTAATTTCGATCAACGATTCGGCTGTTTCGATATTGGCCGCAGCGACAATTGTTTCCATCGCAAACTGCATCGCCTTGCCCTGCTTGCCATCGAGCAAATTCTGATCCCTGCCATCCAGGTGTAGTCCTGGCATCACTAGTGCTCCAAAATCAACCTTTTCCCGCAGTTTACTCGATTCGAATGGTGATCGTGCGGTAAATTTATTTCATTGTTTCAGAACGGGTATTTCTGGCTGCAATTTTGTCAACAGGGGTTTAATATACATTCCCTCGTCCATACGTAATGGACTCGAAACTTGGCTTAACTATTCGCTTTACCAGGGAAAGAATGTGTCAAAAACAGATCAATCCAGCCGTAAACCTCGATTAGCGCTTCGTATAATCATCGTGTTGTTGTTGTTAATGGCGATGACGGCTGCACTTGGCTACAAAAAATTTATCCAGATCCAGACCATGATGGCTCAGGGCAGCATTTTGCCACCACCGATTAGCGTCACCGTGGCGGTAGCAAAGGCGGCTGACTGGAATAAACACATCAAGGCAATAGGCACGCTTTTCGCTTCCCAGGGTGTGGATATCTCCAGTGAGGTCGCGGGGATTGTAACTTCGATTAACTTCGTTTCAGGTCAGGAAGTCAAAACCGGTAAACTATTGATCGAACTCGACAGTCGCTCTGAGCGCGCATCATTGGAATCCGCAAAGGCACAGTACGAGGCTGATAACAGCCAATATCAGCGTTTGCTCAAACTAAAGGATAAGGAATTTGTAACCAAAAATGCTCTCGACGAACAGGTGGCCCTGGTAGACATTGCTAAATCTCAAATTGGTATTACCGAGGCAGCGCTTTCGAAGAAAAGTATCGGTGCGCCATTTTCCGGTAAACTTGGTATTCGCCAGATTGATCTGGGTGAATACATTGCACCCGGGATTAGTATCGTAACACTGCAATCGATTGATCAGTTACTGCTCGACTTTACCTTACCGGAAAGTAACTTCAGGGACCTGAATGTCGGGCAATTGGTAAGCTTCAAGGTTCGTTCCTACCCCGAGCGTAATTTTTCCGGCACGGTGACCGCCTGGAATCCGCTGCTCGATGAAAATACCCGCAATGTTTCAATTCGCGCTGAAGTGGACAACAAAGAACGGCAACTGGCACCCGGCATGTTTGCCGAGATAGAGGTTGAAAGTGGGCAGAAGCTCGCCGTGTTAACTGTTCCCGAAACTGCAATATTTTATAATATCTATGGCGAAGCGGTTTATGTGCTGGAGAAACCGGAAGCGAGCGATTCTGATCCAGACCCCGCGTATATCCTCGCAGCGCGACAGGTTCGAGTCGCCTACCGCGTCGGAGGTGTTGCCGGGGTTAGCGAAGGAATCAGAGCCGGTGACCAGGTAGTCACTTCGGGACAACTCAAGTTATTTCCGAGTCTGAAGGTAGCTATCGTCGACGATGTTGCGGAGTACCAGGCGACCACTCCGACCGTTCAATAGAGTACCCGATAACATGCTAACCGATTTATTCATCAGACGACCCGTATTGTCGATGGTAATCAGCGTGATGATTGTGCTGCTGGGTGCACAGGCATTTTTTGATATTCAGGTACGCCAGTACCCCGAACTGGAAACCTCGGTGATCAGTATTACCACCGCATACCCGGGTGCCAGTGCCGAACTGATTCAGGGATTTATCAGTACCCCGATTCAACAGGCGGTATCGAGTGCCGAGGGCATCGATTATCTGCGTTCCAGCAGCAGCAACAGTGTTTCCACGGTCGAAGTTCACATGAAACTTGGTGTCGACGCGGACATCGCACTCACCGAGGTCAGTACCAAGGTATCTTCGATCCGTGAAGAACTACCGGCAGAGGCGCAGGATCCGGTCATAGCCAAGACCTCGGCTAGCGGTTTTGCGCTGGCTTATTATGGTTTTTATAGCGAAACCCTGTCCGATGTTGAAGTCACCGATTATTTACTACGTACTATTCAACCAGCGTTGTCGACGATAAAGGGTGTCGCCCAGGCCGAAATACTGGGCGGCAAAACCTATTCGATGCGGGTCTGGATGGATCCGATTCGAATGGCTGCACTCAAAGTCTCTGCGGCAGACATAGTCAACGCCATTGGTGCAGAAAACTACCAATCTGCCGCCGGGCAAACGCGGGGCAGCCTGGTCCAAACCAACGTCAACGCGATTACTGATTCTGCCGACCCCGATGTATTCAAACGTTTTATCATTCGCGATGAGGGTGCCAACGCGGTAAGACTGGGCGACGTCGCCGAGGTTGCCCTCGGTGCGGAAAACTACGACAGCCTGGTCATGTTCGATGGTGTACCGTCGATTTATATCGGCATTCTGGGCACCTCGGATGGCAATCCATTAACCACTATTAAACTGGTGACGGCCAAACTCGACAGTATCAAAAACTCGTTTCCACCCGGGCTGAAAGTTGCCATCGCCTACGATTCAACCGAGTTTATTCGGGCCTCTATCAACGAGGTGATCGTGACATTGTTACAGGCATCGATAATCGTAATTCTGGTGATATTCGTTTTTCTCGGTTCCTTCCGCTCTACCCTGATACCGTTAATCACGATTCCGCTGTCGATTGTCGGCGTGCTGTTCTACCTGCAAATGATGTCTTTTTCGATCAATTTACTGACCCTGCTGGCAATGGTAATGGCGATTGGGATGCTGGTCGACGATGCAATTCTGGTGGTTGAGAATATATATCGCCATATCGGTAATGGCCTGCGTCCAATGCAAGCCGCGCTGGTCGGCGCTCGCGAGATCGCAAAACCGGTGATCTCGACGACGATCGTGTTAAGCGTGGTATACACACCGATCGGATTACTGGGCGGACTAACCGGGGTGCTGTTCAAGGAATTCGCATTCACGCTGGTTGGCACCATTATTATCTCGACCATCATCGCCCTGACATTGTCGCCGATGATGTGCTCGCGCGTGCTCAAGCCCACCGTTGCCAACAACGCCTACGCCCGCTTCATCACCCGCTTATTTGAACGCTGGCAACATCGCTACGAGACATTTCTGACCGAATCCCTCAAAACCCGCTCGGTTACAATCCTGTTCGTCGTCGGTATACTGGCGATGCTGATCTCAATGTTTCAGTTTATTCAGAGTGAGCTTGCGCCCGAAGAAGACCAGGGCGTCATATTCACTTTTTCAAAAGCCCCTGATCACACTAGTCTCGATTACCTGAATAAATACACCGCACCCTATATCGATATATTTCGCCAGTTTGAAGACGAATATGAATCGTCGTTCATGGCCAACGGCTTTGGTGGGACGACCGTGTCTTTTGCCGGTATGTTGCTCAAGCCCTGGGAACAACGGACCCTGACATCGAATGAAATGATCCCGGCGATTCAACGGCAGCTCGACCAGCAGCCGGGTCTACAGAGTTTCGCCTTCAACCCGCCATCGCTGCCCGGCGCGAGCGGCAATACGGCGGTAGAATTTATACTCAAGACACAGGAGGGCTACGACCGTCTCTACGGTGTGGTACAGCAGGTTTTAGCCAAAGCACGCGAATCGGGACAGTTTTTCTTCATCAAAAGCGATTTTAATTTCAGCAAACCCGAGATCAAAATATCGGTCAATCGTGAACGTGCCGAGGCGATGGGCGTATCGATGCGCGATATCGGTCAGACCCTCGGTGCCATTTTGGCCGAAGGTTACGTGAGCCGGTTCAACCTCGCCGGTCGCAGCTACAAAATTATTCCACAGGCGCGCCAGGCCGATCGCGAGAATGCCGACATCATCAGCCAGTACTATGTTTATTCCGACCGCGGCGACCAGATAAGCCTATCGACACTGGTCGATGTTGAATACACCTCAGTGCCAGCCGAACTGGTACAGTTTCAACAACAAAATGCAGCCAAGATTGAAGCGGTACCGGGCGTGCCTCTCGGACAGGCACTACAGACCCTGCGTGATATTACCGAGCAGGTCGCTCCCGCCGGTTACGCCTTCGACTACCAGGGACAGTCACGCCAATTAGTACAGGAAGGTTCGGTACTTGCAGCCTCCTTTGGGTTTGCAATCGTCGTCGTATTTTTGGTGCTGGCGGCTCAATACGAAAGTTTTCGCGATCCGTTTATTATTCTTACCACGGTACCCCTGGCATTGTTCGGCGCATTGATACCGATGTTTCTTGGCCAGGTAAGCCTGAATATTTATAGCCAGGTTGGACTGATCACGCTAATAGGCCTGATCAGTAAACACGGCATATTGATTGTCGAATTTGCCAATGAGTTTCAAATCAATGAAAAACTGAACCCGGTTGAAGCTGTGATCAAAGCAGCCTCGATCCGATTGCGTCCGATATTAATGACTTCCTTTTCAACCATCATCGGTATTTTACCACTGGTAGTCGCCAGTGGCGCCGGCGCCGCGAGCCGACAGGCAATCGGCATTACTATCGTCGCCGGTTTCGCAATCGGCACCCTGTTTACGCTTTTTGTGTTGCCGGTTTTTTATACCTATTTTGCCAGTGATCGACATATCGAGATTGACCAGCAAGCCGTCGAAATACTTCAACCGGTAAATTGATAGACCCCGCAGTTAAGAGTAATTGTAATCGAGTGTAACCAGGGTCATGTTTTGACCCTCGGACAGGCGTCAAGATTTGGTCAAAAATAGCAGCGCTGGCGGTTTAATATGCTATATAAAATGGGACTCGACACACTTCGCATTCACTCGATTACCTTACAGGCTCTTCTTTGGATCAGCATCGCAGACTTTATTTTTCCCTGTTCATTATTACCTGTTTCCTGGTGGCCCTGTTGTCATCACAAAACAGCACGGTGCGCTGGCTCGATGCACAGATGTTTAGCCTCGCCAGTAACCTGTTACCAACACAATCCAGGTCTAACGAATTTCGTGTTATCCAGCTCGATGAAGCCCGTCTACAAAAACCCGAAGGCGTAAGGGAACTGCGCTCGCTACTGCGAAAACTGAAAAAATCAAACCCGGCAGAAATTCTCTGGCTAAGCGATAATTTTCCACAAATGGATTTTGCCCAGGCAGGCAATAGCAACAAGTGGAAATCAACCCAGGGCGAACGCAATAAACTGGCCTGGGTGCTGGAAGACCAGAAAATATTTTTAACTCAATATAGCAACTCGCCGAAACAGCATAAAAATATTACCTACAAAGAATCATCCACCTTTCAGGACGACTGGCGCCGATACATTCCGTCGGCATTTTTACCCCAGGTTCAGACATTCAGATTAACCAATACACAAATCCCCTACCGGGTTTATCCGTTTAATCCCGACCCATCGGATGAGCAGGCTCTGATCTGGTATGACGCGGAAAGAAAACAATCATTACCAGACCTAAGCCTGGCCGTTTTTAGCCGTTACCGGAATAGTCGCAGCCTGGCCTGGGACGGCGCAGGAGAAATTGATCTGGGTAACACACTGATATTGACCAGCCTCGCGGGTAAGGTGTTTAGTTATTTTTCAAACCTGACCGGGCGACACACCGATATCGACCCGTTGCCGCTCAAATCGGCGAGCAATAAATCGAGAACATACTATCAAAATAAACTGGTTCTGATGGGTCAGGATATCAGGCGACTGCAGATTTTGGCCGACTCGCTGAGCAGCCTGGAAGTGGGTGCCACTTACCGAATTCCTCCTGGAAGCTGGTGGCTGCTACCATCATTATTAGCACTGGTCGTTGTTTACCTGTTGTGGTTACTACCAGCGTTGTCTAAACAAAGTGGTTTATTCCTGGGTGCCTTTTTAATACTGGGCATAATCTCGGTACAGCCCGTGTTGCTGATATTACAGGGCATATGGTTACCATCGATCAGTTTGCTATTACTGATGTTAGTTGGCCATCTGGCGGTCTATGTTTATGTCTCCGGTCAATCGATCCTGGAAGATCTGCTGCGCAAGGAACATGACGCCTGGTACCAGCTGGGTCATTATCAATTTGAGAGAAATGAGTACGACATCGCTATCACCAGTTTATTAAAATGTAATGGTGACGACGGGGCACTGGCAGATCTCTACGAAATCGGTTTAAAGTTGGAACGTAAACGGCAGTATGACCGTGCATTCGAAATTTTTTCTGAAATCAGTAGTCGACGCAAAAACTATAAAGATGTAGAAAAGCGACTCAAGACCCATGGTGAAATTTCGTCCCAGGTAGCTAATACGATATCACCACCGCAGGGCCAGAAATCGTTATTGATGTCACAGGTTGAGTTACCTGAATTTGGCCGATACGCGATAGAAAAGGAATTAGGCCGTGGGGCCATGGGTGTGGTTTACCTCAGTAAAGACCCGAAGATCAACCGCAAGGTTGCTATCAAAACCCTCGACTACTCGCAGTTTTCTGTCGCTGAACTGAAAGATGTCAAGTCTCGTTTTTTTCGCGAAGCGGAAGCCGCAGGGCGGCTTAGCCACCACAACATAGTTACCGTATACGACATAGGTGAGGAGGAAGACTTCGCTTTTATCGCGATGGACTATGTCACCGGCTTCCCCCTGTCAAAGTATCTTAAGCCTGGAAAGCTGCTACCAGTAGATGAGGTCTACCGTGTCATTAAAACAGTTGCAGAGGCACTAGATTACGCGCACAAGCAAAAGATCGTTCATCGGGATATCAAACCCGGTAACATTATGTACAACCCGAAAAGTAAACAGCTAAAAATTACCGATTTTGGTATTGCCCGCATTACCGATTCCGTAAAAACGCGAACCGGTAGCTTTCTGGGTAGCCCCTCCTACATGGCACCGGAGCAGATTACCGGATCGAAGGTGGATGGCAGAGCCGATATTTATTCGCTCGGCGTCAGTTTTTATCAGTTACTCACCGGGCAGCTACCATTTAATGCCGACAACCTGGGTAACCTGGCCTATAAAATAGCCAATCAAAAACACAAGCCGATAAAAGAACTGCGTTCGGATTTGCCCGCCAGCGCAACGCGGATCATCAATAAGGCACTGCAAAAGGAACCTGGTAATCGTTTCGCTAGCGGCATCGATATGGCGAAATCAATCAAACGCGAAATGGCGGCATAAACCTGAGCGAAGGATCACCGACATTTTCGATAGAGTCTGGCCCCGGCTGATGGCCATTATCGGTAACTAATTACTACGAAATATCACCCCAATAGCCTATATTAGGCTATATTTTATCTGAGTAAATAAATAACACTTCAAGCCACAGGAGAGCTTTCATGATTAATGCCAAGACCATCGGTTTCACCATCGCTTTTGCCATCGTCGGCACTTTATTGTTGATAACCGGTTAACACAGGGAAAGTTAACGCCCTGGTCAGAAGGGCGTTATCGAACGGGTACAATCGAAATCAAAATCAGTCAATCTGAAACAAATATCGCACCGATAATCAGTTCAAAGTAATTTACAGTAGGACCAGGAATAACACGGCCAGGGAACCGCAGCATTAGCGATGCGGACTACATCATTATCAACCCAGCTTCCCAAATTTAACTGGCGTAGCGCAGTTAAACACCGACATGAACCTGTTTCATGTCGGTTTTTTTATAGTAAGATGCCCCGAATTATCAGGAATCGAACACTATGCGGCGACAGTATGACTCTCTAGCGTTAATGCTATTCATTTTTCTAACCACCAATACCGCCGACGCCAACACATTCGAAGTCACCCCTACCCTCTATTTTTTCAATTACCAGGAATTCGATCAAAATGATGCGCTGCTGAACATTGAAGAAGGCGTGATACCAGGAGTCAAGCTGTCCTACGGAGACGTCGGAAAAAAAGACTCTATCAAATTCAACGCCTCATTTTATGGCGGTAGCGTCGACTATGACGGCCTGACCCAGCTTGGCATGCCCCACCAGACCGAAACCAACGAGCAGCTGGCCAGGATCGGAATATCATACTACCAGCACGAACAAACCTTCTACCCCGGACTGCTCTTCGTAGGACTACATTAC
>Ga0255048_10000034_pt1 | contig 87911 bp, 78 predicted proteins | sample JV7_2_2_MG_FD_183619 | JGI IMG/M metagenome (GOLD analysis project Ga0255048, IMG submission 183619) | Seawater microbial communities from Jervis Inlet, British Columbia, Canada - JV7_2_2 | ecosystem: Environmental > Aquatic > Marine > Inlet | place: Canada: British Columbia | collected 2016-10-06 | reverse complement strand
CCCGAGTAAGGACTCTGAGCATATCAAGGATTACGTGGCTTTTTATCCAGACCAGGTGGAAATCCTGTACCCGGGTGCAGAATCAGTAACGCCCGGGGACGGATCACTATCAGCTTACGAAAACCCACTTTTAAACTGGGTATTGCAGGAAGCACCCGCGTTCGATTCGTCGCGTGAATTAACAGCCGCCTTTGCCAGGCAAATGCGATCAGCCCAAATTCCACTGTGGAGACTGGGGGTAGTCATTCCAATACTTCATCCCCAGGTCGTCGCGTTCTCGCAGCACTGGCATAGCGTTAGCGGCGAACTCGTCGAACGGGACCTTGGGTTTGAAGCATTGCGATCGCCAGAGTATCTGAACAGTCCGCTGGTGCCGATTTTTGAAGGCGCCGGTGGTATCCGGCGGCGTCTCGATATTAAAGAACCGCAACTCGACTACGACATAATCCGCGAATACCATGCCGAGGGCGCCACCGATTACGTGGCCATGCCGATGCTTTTCTCCGACGGCCAAATCAATGCATTATTCATGGTTTCAAACCGTCCGGGTGGTTTCACCACTTCAGATCTGGGCCATATTTACGAAATTCTCGGCGTGTTGGGTAGAATTTACGAAGTTCACGCATTGCAATACAAGGCCGCCAGCTTGCTCGATACCTACCTCGGCTCGCATGCAGGTGCGCGCGTACTCAACGGCCTGATCCGGCGCGGCGATGGACAAAACATTCGAGCTGTTATCTGGTTTTGCGATTTGCGTGGTTCGACCCCGTTGGCGCAGGCGATGTCGAGGGATGAGTTTCTGGCCTGTTTAAACGAATTCTTTGATTGCGTGGCCGGCCCAGTTCTCGATCATGGCGGACAAATACTTCGTTTTATTGGTGATGCGGCGCTGGCAATCTTTCCTATTGAAAACGAATTCGACGAAATTAGTCTGGACGCAGCCTGTAAGAGCGCAGTCGCCGCGGCTCACGAAGCTTCGTCACGAATCGAATCCACTAACGCCAGGCGCCTGAATGAATCGGTACCTTTGCTTGGCTACGGTATCGCATTGCACGTGGGCGATGTGACTTACGGCAATATAGGCACCGGCAACCGGCTCGAATTTACCGTCATAGGCGAGGCTGCAAATCTGGCCGCGCGCATCGAATCTCTATGTAAAGCATTAAACGAACCAGTTCTGCTTTCTGCCGAGTTTGCAGGTTGCGATCCAGATCGTTCTGTATCGCTGGGGCAGCACCAGCTGAAGGGTATCGACGAACCACAGGAAATCTTCGCACTGCGTGAGGCCGGGCAAACCAGGTAAAGCAGCCTGAAAAAGTTAAGGTCGCGCTGCAGTATCGTATTTGTTGTTGGTGTTGCGGCTAGTCATTCACCAGTGTCATCCGGGCTCATACTGGGTAATTGTGGTCGCGCTCGCCCAATCTTGACAGTTTCGCGATAAACGATGTAGAGCCCGCTTAAGATCACGATGCCAGCACCGACCAGAGTGTACTTATCGGGCAATTCACCCCACAGTAAAAACCCCAGCAGCGTTGCCCAGATCAGCGCGGAATATTCAAACGGTGAAATGACCGCCGCTGGCCCCAGACGAAATGCATGAGTCAGACACATTACACCGACGCTGCCGAACAGACCGGCGAGTGCGAACAGACCAAGATCACCCAGGCTCGGGGTCACCCACAATAACGGCGCAAAGACGATGCCAGTGAGCGACATGCCCAACTGCGGATAGAGCATTAGTGACGCCGTGCTCTCGGTGGACTTGAAAGCGCGCGTGGTAATCATTAACAGGGCGTACACCACGACACTGCCGAGCACTACCAACGCTGCCCATTGGAAAACGCCCATGCCCGGGCGTAGCATGATTAGTACACCACAAAAACCAATGCCTATCGCGAACCAGCGATGCAGGCCTACTGGTTCCTTCAATAATGGAACCGAAAGCGCGGTGATGAAGATCGGCGCAGCGAAGGTAATTGCAATCGCATCGACCAGTTTCATTTGGGAGAGTGCCCAGAAAAAACTGAAGCTGAGCGCGAGTACCAACAGGTAGCGTCCAACATGGACCATCGGGCGCCGGGTCTTTAGAGTTTTTAATCCTCCCTGGTGAAGTGCAAATATACACAGCAGCGGCAGTCCGAACCAGCTGCGAAGTGCAACCACCTGGGGCACCGGGTAATCGGCGGTGAGCCATTTGATAATCGCGTCCATTACCGCAAACCCGGCGATGCCGGCAAGCATTAAAGCAATGCCTATCGCAGGTCGATCGACATTCTCGGTTATAGCGGTCACGAGTAATTTCTCACCAGGGTACAGTAACCGAAACGGGCCTGAAAAACAGTACTCTTTAGCCGGTCAGCCGGGCCTGACGACGACCATCGGCCCGGACATGATGTGCGAGCCAGATGATAAGTGCATGAACCGAGTTGTAACAATCCCTTTCGCCTTGCCCTGATTATTCATGCCCCAGACAGGCACTGCTGTCCAGGGTAGTCAAAATTGGTACAGATAACTAAGGAACACGGAGTAGGCTATTCGGTCGTCGAGTTCCGGTAATTCAAAATTGGAATATTCCAGACCCAGACTTCCCTCGAACCTAAGTTTTCTGCTGGCCCTATAAGTCAATTTAATACTCGGGTTTAGAATCCACTGGACCACATTCGTGTCATGGTTTTCACGATAGTCCAGCCGCAGCCGTGGATCATATCCAAGTCTGCCCGGCCCGGGGAAATAGGTTCGCGCACGCAATGAAATTACGCTGGTCGAGCTAGTCTCCGATAACCTCAATCCAAAACTTGAGTAATCATCGCTATAGAAAAATCCGCGTATCGAATAATCTGCAAAGAAATGTAAATCTTCGCTAGCGCGCATTTCATCAACGCCACCTGATGCGATCGTCTCTTCGATCGAAGCGTATGTAATACTCAGGTATAGCTGGTGGTCGCTGTCGATTAGATAATTCGAACCGATATTAAGATTCTGGCCTTTATTGGTTCTATCTTCAGCCAATTGATAAATTTCTTCATCTGAGAATAGATCCTTTAACTCTTCTATAGACGCTACCGCCTGGCCCCGTAGGGCATTGGTTGTCGTGAGCGTGGGTGTATTTCGAAAATCGTAGCTCAGGTTAAATTCCAATCTTTCGCTAAAGGGAATGCTACCGATAGCTGTGAAGTTATTCAAATCGCCATAGAATAAATCATAATCGATTATACCAAACAAATAACCTCTTCCTCGCCGATACTCAAACTCAGTACCCAACGCCTGGCGATCCGTCAGACCCGAAACATCCTGCTGCAGATAATAGACGTCCATTTCTACCCGCTTAAAGGGACTAAAATGTACACTGGTACCGATAAACTGTCGGTCCGTCTGCACTTCATCATAAGACGATTGGGCCGGGAATCCCGTGTAGATACTGTAGTTATACCCGCTATGCGACAGGTTTTTATATACAAGACCATCAAAACGACCATAGACGCCTTTGGCAGTATCCCACTGGCGACCACCGGTTAACTGGTATCCGGATTTACTATTGGTGTAACTGACCAGGGCATGGCCGATTCGCGTGTCGGATTCTTCATCTTCAATAGCCCTATACATGCCGCCATCGAAGCGGATAATCAGGGAGCCCGTATCCGTTTTACGCATTGCAAACAGGTCTAAGTCCGTCACCAGTGCCGAATTGGCTATTTCCCTGTCATCTTCTATGGTCCGGATAACATCATCCCGGTAATATTGCGATACTGCCCCGTAAATATTCCAGTCGCTTTTATTCGATCGCTTAACTGGGTCTACTCGTTTCCTGGGTTCCAGGCCCATCGTCTTGAGCCCCTGCAAACGGTTATTTATCTTTGCGGACATTTCACTGTCCGGGTACAAAATTAAAAAATCTGTATATATAGCGATTGCCTGGGCAAATTTATTTTGCCGTTCGCGCGCGATACCGGCCAGTTCCATGGCCATTTGAATCTGTTCAGTGGTGCCGGTTTCAATAATTTTATTGGCAATCGCAAGTACCTGGGTATAGTTGCCGTCCAGAAACTCCTGTTTTGCCTTGTCTAAAAGTTTAGCTACGGAATCCGAACCAGGGGAGGAATTACTCTGCAGGGCAATTTTCGGCACCACTGTTTTTTGCACGGGCTGCTTTTTATTAACAGGGGCCAATAAGCTCGCTAATTGTCGCTGCTCCTGTCCGACTCTGCTATTAATCCAGGCACCGGGATAATATTTTTTAATTCTGGAAAGTTCCAGCCCTGCCTGTTTCCGGTTTCTGAAATTACCTGTCACCAGGCGGTAGTATAGTTTTTTATTCACGGTCACTTTGACCAGATAAATTAAATCGCTTTTAATACTGACCGAATACCGGATAACTCTTCCCTTCAATGGGCCCGGGTAGGATTCAAGATTTATTGAGTAGGGCAATATCTCGACTGGTCGCTGTGGTTTGACTATAACTGTTTCAACCTTTATAAAGTTTACTACTCCAGCAAATAGGCCTGTCGAAGCGAGACACATGACGAATAACAACAGACTTCTAATTTTTTTCCTGTAAAACATAAGCCTGTTGAATTTTTAGTAGGATAATGGATGGCAATTTGACTCCTGGATGCCTGTTCAGCTGTGGAGTCAGTCTGAGGTATTAACTACTGTCTGAGGCCCGTTGCTCAACAACCGCCATCAGATAAGTTGTGCCCGGTTGATTTACCCGTCGCACTGATTCCATGATCAGTACTCGAGTAATCACCGACGAGCCTGGCGTAATCATTGTGTTGCTGGCCTCCATGCCAGCGACGAATGACACAATGCGCAATCATTACTGCTGGGGATATGACCTGTTTGTTTACCCTGGGCGATAATTCCATTGTGGCAGCTGAAGCAACTCCCAATTACCGCGTTATGATCTACACGGATCACCGGTGACCAGTTGATTGTGCTATGGCAATCCTCACAGGTATTGGTCGTAAGCATATGGGTCGGGTTTTTCCCGGATGCTGTGACTCCATTGTGGCAACTGATACAGTTACCAACGACATTAGCATGATTAAATCCGGCACCAGCCCATGAAAATGTCTGATGGCAATCATCACATACGTTACTGCTTTGAACATGGCCCGGATTTTTCCCCCCGGCTGTGAAACCATTGTGGCAACTCTGGCAGGTCCCCAGTACTGCAAAATGGTCTACCTTTATCACATCATCCCATTTCCCACTCTGGTGACAGAGTTCGCAATCTCTGGTGGTAGGAATATGCTGTGGTGAAGCCGCACTTGCACGAATACGTCCCGTCAATGAGTGGCAACCCCAGCACATTACCGGGGTACTCTGAAATACCCCTTTTATATGACAGGACTCACAACTGACCAGGGAGTGGGTAAAATCCAGTGGAAAACTGGTTTCATCGTGATTAAAAGCCTGTGCAGTTTCAGCCGCGTGCGCGTAAATCCAGCTTGTTGCCAGTAGTACCAAAAGTATCGAAAGCAGTTTCCCGGATACCATCAATCGACTGGCATCATTCACACAGGTAAGATAAAAATTCATTTCCCCTCTCCCATTATTCTGCCACCCTCGAATCGCTATTACTCATCGAGCGTATGTCGATAGACGTGAAATCATCCTGGTTATGGCAGCTATCACAGTCGGGGCCAAAGTTTCCGTTGTGAATATCATCGCGGACATGACAATCTATACAACGGCTGGCGCGTTTGTTATTTTTATCGAGTGGCCTGAAGTGACAGCTATCGCAGTGCAATCCATCATGCGCCCCCCTGATTTTGAAATCGGTCTCATCATGATCAAATTGCCAGATCAACCAATCGTTTGGGTTATGGCATCGTTGGCAATCATCGCCCAGCGATTTTTTATGAACATCATCATCCTGATGACAATCGTTACAGCCTGATTTTGCATCCTTGAAAGCCGAAGTAAAATGACAGGATTCACAACCTGTAACCGAATGTTGGCCAATCAGGGGGAAATTACTCAATTCATGATCAAATCGCACATCTTGCAGCCACCAGGTGGACTCGTTGTGGCAGGTTTCACACTGTTTCCCCTGTTGGTCCTTGTGTGCATCTTCGTGTTTATGGCAGCTATAACAGGCCTTGTCGGTTTTTATATCGTATGCGTTTGCCTGGTGACAGGCCTGGCAGCTGGCTTTTTTATGGGCACCTCTTAACGGAAATTCAGTTTTTGTATCGTGATCAAATTCAGATCCCAGCCAACTTTTTTCAGTATGGCAATCCTGGCATTTTCGACCGTTATTACCCTTGTGAACGTCATCCAGACGATGGCAGTCGTAACAGGTTCTCGAGATATTATTTTTATTTTTGCTTTTACTACCTGTCGAATGGCAGGTATGGCATGACACAGAACGGTGTTTCCCCATCAATCGAAATTTTGTGTCACGGTCATGGTCGAATTTGGATTTATTCCATTTATTTTCGACGTGGCAATCCTCGCATTTGTTGCCAAATCGATTCTCGTGTACATCTCTTATCGCATGGCAGGCAACACAGGTTTTAGGCGTATTTTTAAAACGGTTCTCGACATGGCACAAATCGCAGGCAACCTGTTTATGGGCGTATTTTAATCTAAAATCGGTCTTGTCATGATCAAATTGCTCACTAGTCCAGGCTTTGGGGTTATGGCAATTGGCGCATTGATCACCCAGTTCGTTTTTATGTATATCGTCGTCCCTGTGGCAGTCGATACAGTCGGAAGGGGCGTCACGATATTTTTTTTCTCTCTTATGGCAATCGGTACACTCAATCAACAGGTGTTTGCCGAGTAATGCATAATCGGTCTGTTTGTGATCAAAACTGTCTTTATCAAGCCAGACGATATTGGTGTCTCTACCCTTGTGATCGGTGTGACAAACATTGCAATCAGACGAAAAAGCTTTTTTATTTTTTCCGTGAAAACCCTTTCTCTTCTGAACATCTTTACCAATTGGTTCATGGCAGTCCATGCACAATTGCCTCTGAGTCGTGTCGCGCAACCGCACATGACACTGCTTGCATTCACTTTCAAATTCCATATGTCCTGCAATCAAATCACCAGGCATAAACAAACCTTCAAATTCCAGCGCCTGAATCGCGTCGCTGTATATCAGTATTATTAGCAGTGCCAAGACCGAATTAATGGTTCTCATTAATAAATATGCACAACTGCTACATGGGTAAACCCGGAGATAACCAGCAAGATAAATAATGGATAATGAAGTATATGCCAGTAGGAAAAGAGAATTTCGTTAACCCCCAGATTGCAAATAGCTTGCAGGCTCCTCACCCTGTCCAGCAGCATATTCCGATTCTTTGTTCGATTAATCGTTTTATTGAGCTTCTTTCGCAATCTTTTCAGTTTCCACCTGGTAGACTTGTAAAACCACAGTGAGCGGTTTTCCCCGGTATGCAGATTGACCAGTTTATTTTCAATTTTTTGTAATTCTTCGGCGATTTCGGCCCGCTTCTGCTTCAGGCCGGTCAACTGCTGACCCCAGTCTTTAGTCTCTCGGTAGAATTCCTCATAGCGTATTTTCTCGCCATAAAGCCCGTGGTGACAACGCTGGTAAAGATAGCGCCCGACAAGGCCACTGCTTGCCACTATTAGCATACAGAAAAAAGCAACACGACCATTCAGTGAGCCCAGTTGATAACCCGAATGAAAGATGATCAAAACCGGACCGAATATGCCCAGAAACATATGAAGCCTGAACCAGAATTTGATGGATCCTGCAAATCTCCAGCCTGGCCTTTTCTTACGTTGGGGATAGACCAGTAATAACAGCATCATTAAACCACCCAGTATGCCAAGCCAGTAGCCTATGCCTGCTTCAGGAACCAGGTACCGTTGATCGCGCACCAACCAGCCAGTAAAAATTAACGCTGCAATAGTCCCATACCAGAGCAGGGTCAATGTGTTTAGTGCAAACCTCAAAACCATAATTTATCTTGCGTAAAATCGGGTATAAAAAATCACTAATACGTTTATTGCACTAATACTGTTTATTATCTGGTAAATAATTACAAACTCCGAGGAAACGGAATTATTTACCAAATACCGGCCAGACTTCGCCTATAGACTACCTATCAGGATATCTCCACACGAGAACCGAATGGATACTTATCTATATTTTTCACCTATTTTGCTATTCCTGACGTTTTATATATTTCTACACCACCGTCGCCAATATGTAAGTGCGTCGACCAGGAAACAGGCTTTCGAATCCGGTCTGGCTGAGCCCCCTTCACTGCACCCGATTATCGATAGAAACAAATGCATCGGCTGTAAATCCTGCGTGCATGCATGTCCGCAACAGCTCGGACACAATGTTCTGGGGATATATCATGGTAAGGCAGAGTTACTCGAACCCGCCAATTGCATTGGTCATGGAGCCTGTAAGAAGGTTTGCCCGGTAGGCGCTATCACGCTGGTTTTCGGTACAGAAAAACATGGCGTAGACATCCCCCAGGTGGACGATAAGTTTGAAACCAATATCAAAGGCATTTATATAGCGGGTGAACTGGGCGGCATGGGTTTGATTCGCAATGCTATTGAGCAAGGGAAAACCGCGATCAAGGCATTGACCACTACACTGCCAAAAACCAGCAAAAACCAGTATCAGGTGATCATTGTGGGTGCCGGCCCTGCCGGCATTGGAGCAACACTCGCCGCTAAACAACAAAAACTCAAATACCTGACGCTTGATCAGAGTTCATTGGGAGGAACAGTGTTCCAATACCCGCGCGGCAAAATTGTTATGACACAACCAGTTGAATTACCACTGGTCGGCAAGATGCAATTTAAGGAAACCACCAAGGAGGCTCTACTGGAATTTTGGCAGGGCGTTGAAAAACAAACTGAAATTCAGATCAACTATAATGAAATAGTCGTTAATGTGGAAAACTCTGACAAAGGATTTACCGTCAAAACAAACCGCGGCAATTATTCCACAGACAAAGTATTGCTAAGTATAGGCCGTCGAGGCACGCCCAGGAAACTGGACATTCACGGTGAAGACCTGCCCAAGGTGGTGTATCAGTTAATTGATCCGGAGCAATATGTAAACCAGAAAGTAATCATAGTAGGCGGTGGTGATAGTGCCCTGGAGGCGGCCCTCGCGATTGCCGATGTTACTGGTAGTGAAGTTTCCCTGTCTTATCGCAGTGAAAATTTTTCCCGGGCCAAGGCCAAAAATCGAGAACGCATCGACAGGTATTCTAAGGAGCGGAAAATCAGCCTCTACCTACCCTCGACTCTTACTCGAATCGATGAAACCCAGGTGACTCTTGATTGCGGTGGTAAGAAAACAGCGTTGGCTAATGATGCCGTTATCATAAACGCGGGTGGTATCCTGCCAACCAGATTCCTAAAGCAAATTGGTATTGAGGTTGATACCAAGTATGGCACTGCCTGATGAATTTGCCAAAAGCAGGATTAATCCTGTTTCTCATTTTTATATCCGGAATATCGCTTTCCACACCGGCTTTATCTGGTATCGAAACCATCTTAACAGATGTAGACAAATCAATCCGCTTACGCCAGTACAGCCGGGCGGTACGACAACTAAAGCCATTGCTGAAGCAGAGTAACGCCGGGGCACAATACCGAATGGCGGGACTCTACCGTTCAGGCAAAGGGGTTAAATCCAGTCTCGACAAGGCAATCGAACTCTATAAAAAAGCCGCGAATAGTGGTCTACCCGACGCGCAATATATGCTCGCTTCAATACTGGAGAAACGGGACCCGGCCAAACAAAATCCAGCAGAAGCGTTAAGCTGGTACCGGGCCGCCGCCGATCAGGGTTATCAGCGCGCAATCGATAAAATCGCCTACCTGAATAAATCAGCCTCGGATAACAGTAATCTTAATATCAGCCAGGATCGAATTTTCAGCGCTATACGCACCAACGATCTTGATCGTATACGATCACTGATTAAAGGGGGTGTTAACCTCGATATTGTTGATAGCAAACATCAATCCGCATTGATAGTTGCGCTGCAATCAGAGCACCACGAAATGTCTCAGATACTGCTATCCCAATCGACCCGGCTGGATACACCGGACAGTAACAATGATCGCCCAATCCATATCGCAACCCGAAATAGTTATATCGGTATAGTGCTAGACCTTATTAGAAAAAATGTAGATATCAATGCACCGGATCACATTGGTAATACGGCTCTCATCATCGCCACACGTCATGAAGATGAGGACATGATGAATCTCTTAATCAACAATGACGCGGACTATAGTATAAAAAATAGAAAATCCCAATCAGCACCACAACTCGCACAAATCCTGGATTTACAAATTGCCAGATCTGTACTGGTCAAGCAGGGCATTAGTTTGCCAGCGCAAAACGAAGGATATGCGAAAGTTGAAATCAAAAGTCTCCAGCAATCTTTGAACAGGGCAGGGTCACTTTACAAGGGATGGCCACTGCTAAACATCGCCAGCCTGCTTGGTGAGACAGCGATTGTGGTTCAACTGCTTGATCAGCAGGCCGATATTCTTGCTACCGATGCAACTGGCAACAGCGCCTTGCACAGGGCAGCAAGCGAAGGGCAACTGGAAATTTTAAGGTTATTGATTTCGCAGGGCGCTGACATCAATGCGGTAAATCGTAGAAATGAAACCCCACTGTTTTTTGCGGCGGCATCAGGCCAATTGAAAGCGGTTAGTTTACTCGTCAAGAACGGCGCTGATACATCCCTTATCGCCAAAAACAAAGCTAGCCCTTTGTCCATAGCGATCAAAAATCAACATGGAAAGTCTGCCCTGGCCCTGCTGAACGGCAGATTGGATAAAGCATCGATTCACCGTGCTCTGTTGCTCGCAATACAGAATAATATGGAAGTTCTGAGCGTCCAGTTGATCAGAGTTGATGATCATGTTAACCAGGTCGATAGTAAAAATCGCCCGGCATTGTGGTATAGCGCAGGCCTCGGGTTGAAAAAAGTCACGACGGCGTTGATCCGGGTCAAACAGGCCCCAATTAATCTTGCCGACAAAAACGGCTATACGCCCCTGGCACGGGCTGTTTCCGGCGGTAATCTGGATACTGCCCGGATTCTCATTGATAATGGCGCCAGCGTAAAAACCCTGACCAAAGAAAATAACTCGATACTCATGCTTTCAGTATTATCCGAAAATAATGAGTTGACGAAATTTCTGCTCACCAGAAGTATCGACATCGATGCCAAAGACTTTGCCGGAGAGACTGCGTTAATGCTGGCAGCCGCTACTGGGCAAGAGGCCATGGTGAAGTCCCTGATACAGGCTGGTGCGGACATGCTAACCCGTAATCTGGATGACCAGAATGCCTATCAAATAGCTATCAATTCCGGCCACGATAAAGCCGCGGATCTAATCGAGGAAAACGGTAATAGCCTGTTTAAGCTATTCAATTAATATCCAGTGCATCAAACTCTGCCTCAGGAATGCCAGGCAAAACCGATGGTCACGAACAACAGGATTGCGGATAGCCAGTAATCGATTATTTTATCTTGCCGAAGATGTTCTTGTTTCGTCTACCAGGCCCGTGCTTTCAGCGGAAGGGGAATTCTCCGACGGGTAACTTTGTCGACCCGCAGTAACAATCAGCGGCAATGGCTTCCAGTTACCGGTATATCCCAGGGCCCTGGCTTTTTCGAATGCTATTTTCGCTTCACCCAAACGATCTAGATGATCGAAGGATTTTGACAATAACAACCATCCGTCGGCATCATCGGGCGCATTCTCCAGTCGTTGTTTTAGTCCGGACAAAAGTACTTCTACCGAATCTAGCTGAGTGGTTGATTGACTCACCTTTGGGAAAGAGGCAAGTGATTGCAAACTCTGAGTTTCAAAGTTGCCCGCCCCGGCTACAGGATTTTGAGACTGGGTCGATACCAGAAAAGCTCCGGAAGCAGCCATAATCAACGCGAAAAGAATTGCTAGTATAATTTTTGGATGAATAACCAAGTTACAAGCTCCTGATAATAAAAGAGGTGGGTAAAGAACACCGGTGATAGATTATAAATGAGATCGTGGATTTGGCGCTGTTAATTAGTTACAGCTAATTAAAAAAGGGAGGTAATAATTCCTTAACAGGTACCTTAATAACGAGGGGCATAACTATCAAGCTGGCTGTTGCAGACCTCATGTCCATGTCATGTGGTTATGCGTGGGCATCACCGCAAGGCGTTTTATTTCACGGATGAGAATTCTCAGTAACAAGTCCTGTTGCACCCTCCTATAAATGCTGTCGGTCAATCAATTTATCACTATAGAAATTCAGCTTTAATTAACAAATTACTATGCGAATTATTCCCGCATTTATCTATTTCCAATCATATAAAATTGGGTGGTATTAGTGATAGCTGAGATAAATAATGAAAGTTCGACTGTTAGAAAATAAATTTATAGTAGTTCAGTAATCAGGGCCAGGGTGCTAACCATGCTGACACAGGAGGTGTCTCGAACACTGACCAGCTACCTATTAGCAGTCATGCTTGCTGCATTGGTTTCTGGCTGTGGAGGAAGCCCGGGTGGGAGTGGCTCCACAACCACGATAGGGGCCGATGTCGACAACATAGTCGCTAGAACAGGACCTATCGTTGCTGTCCAGGTCTCCCAGACAGCCGTACTCGACGGTAGCAAATCGATTACGACACTGGCGGAACCACTGAGCTATAGCTGGTCCTTCTCGTCAAAACCCGATACCAGCATGGCCCAGTTGCTAAACCCCTCAACTGCGAATCCCAGTTTCATCGCCGATGTGCGTGGAACCTACCTGGTGCAACTGGTGGTCAGCGCCGCGGGCGTTTCCAGCCAACGCGCAATTCAGCTTGTCATCGCTGCCATTGACATCCTGGACCATCCCACCGGTCCTGTTAATCATCAGGGCCTGTCATCAAATTGCGCGCAATGTCATAACGGCGAGATTGATGTTGTACCCGGGCCTGGCAAGATTCCGCGGAAATCGTCGAATCACCTGGCCACCGGTAATAGCTGCGAGACCTGTCATACGCCCCTCGGGTTTACCAATACCCCCTTTGTCGATCATCAGGAAGTATTCGGGAACTGCAGCGAATGTCATAATGGTGTATTGGCCATCGGTAAATCTGAATTTCATGTGCCAACGGTCGTCGAATGCGATGCCTGTCACAACACCACCAGTTTTGTACAGCTGTCGCTGGACGGCAGCTTTGATCATACGGGTATATCCAGTGGTTGCTCGGTGTGCCACAACGGTATCGTGACCATTGGCAAGGATGCCAGGACCAACCCACCCCACATTCAAACCGACTCGGACTGCGTATTCTGTCATACGACGGTCAGTTTTCTGGGCGCCATTCCCGACCATAGCGACCCCGCTATCCTGGCCACCCGATGCGATTCCTGCCACGATGGTGTTACCGCGATCGGCATGGATGCCAAGATTAATCACATTGTGCTAGCACCACCACCCGCGACGCAAGATTGCGCAATGTGCCATAACACGAATAAATTTGTCGACGCGTTTGTCGATCACACCGGCCCGGCCGTCGAGGGAGCAGGTATCACCTGCGATTCCTGTCACGATGGTATCGTGGCAACCGGTAAACCAGCGGTCGGCCACCTGGTCACCGTACTGGATTGCGTTGCATGCCACGCCCCGGGGGGTAGCTTTGCAGGAGGAACGTTTAATCACCTGGGTATAGATGTTAACAACTGCGGGTTGTGCCACGATGGTGTTGTAGCGATCGACAGGGATGCCAAATCCAACCCCGCCCACATTCCGACCACCCGGGATTGCTCTGATTGCCATGACACCAATAACTTTACCAGCTTCGCGGGAATAATTTTTGACCATTCGACAACCACCGCAGGTTGCGCGTCCTGCCATGCCAGCAGCCTCGCAACCGGCAAGAGGGTCAATCATATTCCAGCACTGGATGATTGCAGAGTCTGTCACACATCCGCCGGTTTTTCAGGCGCGACGATAGACCATAGCGGTATTAGCCGTGGCTGCGAAGGATGCCATATCAGCCGGTTCCTGCCCACTAATGCGGGTGCGAATCCAAATGTAGTTAAGGCCGCAAACCATTTGCCAACGAACCAGGATTGTTATCTCTGCCACACCACCACCCCACTTGCGTTCTCTCCCTCAATTTTTGATCATCTGGGTATCTCGGCCGATTGTGCCTCGTGCCATGATGGCAACCCCGATTATGTTGGTGTCGGGGCCATAGGAAAGACAGCTGATCATCCGGCCACGAATCAGGATTGCGGGGTGTGCCATAACACTCAGAGTTTCGCCAGTGCTGTCTTTGATCATTCCGGCAGGGGCGATGACTGCGTAGAATGTCATGGTGATAATGCAACGGGGGCGGTGACCAAGAAGAATGTTGGCCACGTTCTGACCACCCAGGATTGCAGTGTCTGTCACCTGACAGGCACTTTTGCACCGGCGGTGTTCGATCATACCGGTATCGTTGACAACTGCGCCTCGTGTCATGGCGTTACGGCGCGCGGCCTGTCAGCGGACCATATTCCGATAGACCCCGCGACGCAAGACTGCTCGGTGTGCCATAGCCCCGTGGCCTTTGCTGGTGCAAAGTTTGATCACCAGGGCATTCTGGATAACTGTGCAACCTGTCACAATGGGAATACCGCCACAGGAAAACCCAACAGCCATGTGCCAACCATCGGCGATTGCAGCGAGTGCCATGAAACCACCGGCTTTGTACCGGCGACCTTTGACCATGTCGGGATCGTGGATAACTGCGTCTCGTGTCATGCGACTGGATTTGCCACCCCGAAAAAGTTCAATCATGTTGCGACCAATCAGGACTGTGGTGTCTGCCATAACCCTGTTGGCTTCATCCCGGCAACTTTCGACCATACCGGTATCGTCGATAATTGTGCGTCATGCCATGGGGTTACGGCCACCGGCATGGATGCAAAAACCAATCCCCCGCATATCGCGACCGGTCTGGATTGCTCTTCCTGCCATACTACCGCAACATTCGTCGGTGGCACCTGGACACACGACGGCAGTAGCACCGGAGTTTGCAAAGACTGTCATAATGGTACCGACGCAACCGGCCTGCCACCAACAGGTCCACGGGGTCATTTTGACACCTCTGCGCAGTGCGACACCTGCCATTCCACGCAGGGCTGGGGGCCGACCAATAACTTCAGTCATACGACTCCAGAATACCCGGGTGACCACAATTCGAATGTAGGATGCAGTTCGTGCCATACGAACAATAGTGAGATCATTCAGAGCTATCGTAACTCGACCTACACCGGTTCCTGCGCCGCCTGCCATGCCAATGACTACAAACCGGGCCCGCACAAGTGGTATGAAAATCCCAGCACAAAATACACGGTTGGCCAGCTCCGCGACTGCGCCGGTGCCTGTCATGTCTACTCTGATTCATCCCTGAACACGAGAACGAAAACGCGCAATAGCAAACACCGGGCACGCGATAGGGATTTTTAGCAACGCGAAGAAACGAAGGTGCTGATAATACCGCCATTTGATAATTGCATCCATCACCGCAAACCCGGCGAGGCCGGTGAGCATTAAAGCAATGCCTATCGCAGGTCGATCGATATTCTCGGTTATAGTTGTCATGGATAACTTCTCGTCAAAATAAAGGATTCAGACTCCTTGAAATTTCCAGTACAAATCAGGCATTTGCTCCACCGATATCGGTAATTAGGTCAGCGTGTCCGGACAGTTATTTTACAGCCTCTTTTCCGATTTTTTATCAAATATGGAAATATTACTTAAATCAAATCCGACCGGTATCGGCATATCAATCTGCGGATTTGCGGTGGCAGGAAAACGTCCCATGATCACTGAATCATCAAACTCGAAAATCACGTGCTTGTCGTAGCCATTGGTTTCAATGGATTCTGCAGTCAATTTCATTTCATGTACGAACTCACTCTGTATATCTCCGGGTGGCTTTATACTTTCCGGGCGAATTCCAATGATGACATCATCGCCTTCGGCTGGTTTGTTAATGAAATTATAATGATCGATGGCAAATAGCTCATTTTCGAACTTGTTATCGAACCTGAAGAACAGCTTGCCATCACCGTTAAGAATTTTCCCGCTGATAAGATTCATCGCGGGAGATCCGATAAACCCAGCGACAAAGACGTTGTCTGGTGTGTCATACAGGGTCTGGGGGTCGCCCAGTTGCTGAACATGGCCCTTGTCTAATACCGCAATGCGTGTCGCCAGGTTCATCGCCTCGGTCTGGTCATGGGTCACGTAAACGATAGTGGTTCCGAGACGGTGGTGTAGATTTTTAATTTCTGTCCTCATCTCAACTCGGAGTTTTGCGTCGAGATTGGATAGTGGTTCATCAAACAGGAAGATACTCGGATCACGAACCAACGCTCGGCCCATGGCAACTCGCTGGCGTTGGCCGCCTGAAAGCTGGGCTGGTTTTCGATCGAGCAATGCCTCGATCTGCAACAGTTCGGATACGCGAGACAGCGCCTCGCTAATTTCCTGTTTTGGGACCTTACGGACTTCCATGCCAAAAGTGATGTTCTTGCGCACCGTCATGTTTGGATACAGGGCATAGGACTGGAACACCATGGCAATATCACGATCTTTCGGATGGACCTGGTTTACGACATTTTCACCAATCAGGATATCACCTTCGGTCGCGGTTTCGAGGCCGGCGATAATGTTGAGCAACGTCGATTTGCCACAACCAGAGGGGCCGACCAGAACCAGAAATTCACCGTCTTCGATTTCGATGTTGATGCCGTCAAGAACCACCGTTTGGCCGAACTGTTTCGCCATATTACGTATTTCAAGAGATGCCATGCTGCTAACCCTTCACCGATCCGGCAGTCAGTCCGCGGATAAAGTAGCGGCCGGCAAATACATAAACCAGCAAGGTAGGCAGACCCGCGATAATTGCCGACGCCATGTCGAGGTTGTATTCCTTAACCCCGGTGCTGGAATTAACGATATTATTTAACGCAACCGTGATTGGCTGACTGCCCCCGGCTGAGAACGAAACACCAAACAGGAAGTCATTCCAGATCTGGGTAAACTGCCAGATTACGGTAACCACGACGATCGGCAACGAGAGGGGGAGGATTATCCGCCAGAATATTGTAAAGAATCCTGCGCCATCAATCGTCGCAGCCTTGACCAGCTCTGTTGGAACGGAGATGTAGAAGTTCCGAAAGAACAGTGTCGTAAATCCCAGGCCGTATACGACATGGACTAGCACCAGTCCGGAAATAGACCCGGCAAGGCCCAGCATACCTAATACACGGGCCATCGGCATCAGGACAACCTGAAACGGAATAAAGCAACCGAACAGCATCAGGGCAAAAATCAGGTTGTCACCCCTGAACCGCCACTTGGTCAGGACATATCCGTTAAGAGCCCCTAACATGGTAGAAATAAACACCGCAGGTACGGCCAGTTGCATCGAGTTCCAGAAGTATCCTTTGAGACCCTCACACTGAATACCAACGCAGGCTGAACCCCAGGCCTTGATCCAGGAATCGAAGCTTGGATTTCGAGGCAGCCCCATCAGGTTTCCCTGGCGAATTTCGTCGAGATCTTTCAGCGAGGTAACAACCATCACGTACAGGGGCATCAGGAAATAAATCGCGAAAATACCGAGAACTGCGAATAACAGCCATCTGCCTGCTATTTGTTCCAGGTTCCGGGAACCCCGGGTAGCGAAATGGGTACTAATCATCGTTTTTCTGCCTGAGCTCCGAGTATAGATAGGGCACGATGATCGCCATCACGGTAATCAGCATTATCGTCGCGCTGGCTGCAGCCGTTCCGATGCGCCCGCGTTGGAATGCCATCGCGTACATGAAGGTCGCAGGCATGTCAGTCGCATAGCCCGGCCCACCCTTAGTCAGCGCGATGACGAGGTCGAAACTTTTGATAGCCAGGTGTGACAAAACGACAAAAGCACTAAGAAATACGGGGCGCATGGAAGGAATGATAATTCCCAGGTAAATGCGTGGCAGGCTAACACCATCCATATAGGCAGCTTTGATGATTTCCTCATCAACCGAGCGCAACCCCGCCAGGAACATTGCCATTACGAAGCCCGATGACTGCCAGACCCCGGCAATGACAATCGTGTAGATTGCCATTTCGGAATCAACCAGCCAGTTGAATTCAAAATTTTCAAAACCCATTTCATGCATGACTTTCTCGATACCGAAACCAGGGTTGAGTATCCACTTCCAGGCCGTACCCGTGACGATGAAAGACAGGGCCATCGGGTAAAGATAAATGGTGCGCAAGGCACCTTCAGCCCGGATGCGCTGATCCAGCAAGATCGCCAGCAACAGACCAAGTGCCATACAAAATATGATAAACAAACCCGAATACACAAACAGGTTTTCGATCGCGACGTGCCAACGGGGCATGTTCCACAAACGTATGTACTGGAGCCAGCCTTCGTATTCATATTTGGGCAAGAGTCTCGATTTGGTCAGCGAGATATAGGCTGTCCAGGCAATAAACCCGTAGACGAATACAATAACGGCGGCGAATGATGGAGCGACGACTATTCGGGGAAGATTATTTTGAAGCCACCTGTTCATGCCATGGTGAAATCCATACTTGTAAATAATTCAAAAAGAGTTTGAGCCCGATATCGAAATACCGGGCTCAAAGATCTTGATCACATGGACTGCTGTACAGCTTCAGCTAGTGCCTTAGCCGCGTCGGCGGAAGACATATCAGAATTGAAGTGCTTGGTCACGACGTCTGTGATAGCGCCTGCCTGAGCGCCGCGAAGGGCCATGCCGTGCGCATAACTTGGAAGCAGGCCACCGCTTTGGATGGAAGCTTCCATATCGTAGGCTGAACGATGGGCACAGTATTCGAACTCACCCATTGGTACTCCCATCCTGGCAGGAATGGAGCCCTTGAGAAGGTTGAATGTCTTCTGAAAACTCTTTGCAACAACCAGCTTTGCGAGCAATTTTTGACCGGCAATCTTGTCATCACCTTTGACATTGAACATAGCAAAACTGTCAACGTTGAACAGGTAACCGTTGCCTGGTGTTGGCGCACACAGGAAATCAGAGCCGGGTTTTTTGCCTGCCGCCAGGAATTCGCCCTTGGCCCAGTCGCCCATGATCTGAAATGCAGCTTCACCGTTCATCACCATTGCAGTTGCCAGGTTCCAGTCACGACCCGAGAAGTTGGAATCGACATAGCCGCGCATTTTGCGCATCTGGTCAAATACCCTAACCATGGTTGGGCTATTGAGGGCTGACATATCGAGATCCATCAGTGCCTTCCTGTAGAAAGTATTACCACCAATTCCGAGAACAACGGTCTCAAAAACGGTTGCATCCTGCCAGGATTGACCACCATGGGCCAGCGGGGTGATGCCCATAGACTGTAACTTTTCAGCTGCTGCGTTGAACTCATCCCACGAAGTCGGCATGCTTACACCGGCTTTGGCGAGAACCGCCGGGTTAGCCCAGATCCAGTCAACACGGTGTACGTTAACCGGAACAGCCACGTATTTTCCTTGATACTTCATAAAGTCGGCTATCTGTGGTGGAAGAACTTTATCCCACTCTTCGGCTTTACCGACATCGCTGAGGTTAGCCAGCGCGTCCTCTTCAGCCCATTCCTGAATGCTCGGACCTTTTAATTGTACCGCGGTTGGCGGATTGCCAGACAATACACGGGCTTTAAGAGCGGTCATGGCTGCATCGCCACCACCACCCGCAACCGGCATATCGGTCCATGTGCCACCATTGGCGCTGAACTCACTCATCAGCGACTTGACAGCTTTTGACTCACCACCGGATGTCCACCAGTGGAGAACTTCTGCCTGTGGACCAGCGAATGCGGCCACGGGCATCGCTGTTACCGCGACAACCATAGCGGTTAGCAAAGAATTTTTCATGTTCATTTATTAACTCCTAATGTTGGTTTTATAAATTTCTAAAGTCTTTGATCCGAGTGTTTTGTCACTCTTATTTTAGTTCCAGAAAGCCTCGCCTCCCTTCCTCCTGGTCAATTCTGTTGTAAATACTATTAACAGTAATCCGGTATTTTCAACAAGACATCATAATTGAGCTCCCGGTGAAATAACAGGATGATTTGCCGAGTTTACGAACACGGGGGCCGGTCGTTGTACCCAAACCCTTATTTTTCAAAAACCACGATGATGTCTCCGATTCTGGCCCGGACGACCTCCTGAAAAATAAAAATATCCCGATCCAGGTATGAGCCATGTTGTTTTACCCTGTTCCGGTAGACACGAACCCGATTAACGCCTGAGCACACCCCCTGTTAATGATTAGAAAGTAGAATTACTCAGGCCCGATCCTTATACTCGTGCCTTGATGAAGTAAACCATAATCAGCAACGCATCGATGAATCTGAACGAAGAAGAACAGGCTATGCTGGCGGGTGACGACGGCGCCCCCCGACGCTGGGCGATGGAGCACATGCTGCAAGTGGGGCGATTCTTTGACGCCGAGGATTTTGTCGAAGTAACCCAGGCCCACATCATGGCCGATACTGAATCGCTGGGGGAAGCCGGTGTTGCGTTTCTCGAGCATATGGCCGCAAGCCCATCGGATGAGGCCAAGGTGCGGATACCGATGATCACCGATCCCCGCGGCATCGACTTTTGCCATTATAAACGTCTCAGGCAAACCGATTTAATGGCAAGCCTCGAACAGCGTGCCATCGATGCATTCGAATCGATGGGAATCCTGATGACGAATACCTGTATCAATTACCAGACTATCATGCCACCACTACGCGGAGAGCATCTCGCCTTCGGTGATACCGGCGTGGTGATCTACTGTAACAGCGTGCTCGGTGCTTATTCCAATTTCGAGGGTGGCCCATCGGCGCTGGCAGCCGGTCTCACCGGGCGCACACCGCGTTATGGACTACACCTCGATAAAAATAGAAGGGCAACAAAACGTTATCGCGTGACTCACCAGCCGAGGACTCTGTCCGATTGGGGCGCCCTTGGCGGTATAATCGGTGGTCAGGCTGGATCTTACTGGGAGGTACCCGTGATCGAAGGCATCGAGCGCCAGCCTGGCTCGGACGATATGAAACACATGGGTGCGGCGATGGCGAGTTATGGTTCGGTGCCGTTATTTCACATGATTGGTGTTACCCCTGAAGCACCCACGCTAGAGACTGTTTGTATTGGCGATGAGCTCGAATTTGAAACCATTGGTGAAAAGGACTTTACAAACTTCTTCGCTCGCTTCGGTGGCAAGGGGGATAAGCTCGATGTCGTGGTTTTTTCTGCGCCTCAACTTTCCCTACTTGAAATGCAATCGCTTGCGCTACTGCTCGATGGCAAGCAGGTCCACCCGCACACCAGTTTACTGGCAGTCACCAGCCCGGTTGTCGCAGCCGATGCCAGGCGTATGGGAATTAGCGAACGGATTGAATCTTCAGGCGCCCTGGTACTCGAAGGCATGTGCTTCTACCAGAGTTATGCACGCGAAATGGGTGAGGCCAACGGTTGGAAACGCCTGATGTCGAACTCTGCGAAACTGGTCAACATCATCGGTGGTTATGGCTACCAGCCAACGCTATCGAGTATGGAGGATTGCGTGGCCTCGGCAATTGCTGGCGAGATTATCTAATGGAATCGTTTGAATTGCATTGCCACGTCGGTGTCGGCCCGGAAGTTTCGGGTGAAGCACTGGTCGCAGAGGATAATTTTTCTGCGCGCTACGATCTTGATCGCATCAAGGGGATATTTTCCCGACCACAGCACAAGCTCGCGGGCCAGAGTTACGTTAACAAAATTCTCGTATTTAACACCGCCAAAGGTGGCGTTGCCTCGGCCTGGATGTTACACGAAATGGTATCTCGCAAGCTTGCACCCCGGGCGATTTTATTTAATAGAGTCAATCCGATTCTCGCGCAGGGTGGTGCACTCGCCGACATGGCACTATGTGATCGTTTCGAAGAAGGTGATGTGACCCGGTTAATTCAGACCGGTGATCGGGTTAGCGTCAACCCCGCGCTGGGCCTGGTAAGCGTTGTTCGCGGTTAATGCCATGCAATGTCGTTATCTCGATTGCAGTGGCGAAGTTACGAAACTTCGTAATCCCCCTCCCAGCGGTTAGTCTGGCTCGCGCAGGATATCCGTGAGTCCGACTGGTTAATCGATCTGCCAAAGAAGGCCCTGCGGGAGATCAGGCAACTGGCAATATTCATCGAGGACAATCCGTTGCAAATGTTGCAGCGTCGGGTTGATGACTTAAGCCTGCCAGAATGTCGCTTACTGATGAGTAAAATGAAATCGATACTCGATGACGGTGTTGGTTTCGTCGTAATAGATCGTCTGCCACTGGATGAATTTCCTATCGAGACGCTGGTGGAAGTTTACTGGGTACTCGGGCAATACATCGGTCGCGCAAAAGTGGAATGGGCAGATGATCTACGATGTACGCGATACGGGAAGCACGAGTTACGATGGACTCTATTTCGCCTGGAATTGCTTCGTTGGGCAATGATGTGACGCTTCTGACAAATTGATCCTCCTACGAGATAATCTGCCTGTTACAACGCCCTATATTTTCGATAGCGGACATTTGAAAACTATATACTCGTGCCAGGCAGTAAGTTGCATACTCTATTGCCGGGTATTGTTAACGGTCTATATATAGGGAGATCGCTGCGGCAGGATAACAATTTCTGTTGGGCACGCTGTCTCGGGCATTGAAAGCACGAACAAGACGGTTAGCGCAATGTCCTGGGGCTGAATCATCAACGCTTTATCGATGCTATCTGATTTCACTAACGGGGTATTGACCCATCCCGGCTTAATGTTGCAAACCTTGGTGCCAAATTCGCGCACGTCTTCAAATAAGGCATCGGCGAGACCTTCGCCACCCAGGTTTGCCGCCAGGTAGGTACTAGCGCCTGAATAGGGGTGATGAACCGCGCCAATCTTTATAACCGCACCACCAGGACTCTTGTTTATCTCCGGTGTTGCATAGCGTGCCAGGTAAAGGTGAGATCGCAGGTTAGTATTAATAATCGAATCGCAATCATCAAGATCCGTTTCATGCAGTTTCCCATCTTTTGAAATTCCGGCACAGTTAATCAGGTAGTTCAATCCGCCGAGCCCCGAAATAGCATCAGAAACCGTGCTTTCGATAGTTTCGGTTTTGGCGATATCACAAACCAGTGCAAAGGTTTTAGCGCCCGCTTCACTGCAGGTTTCTGCCATCGTAGTAATCGCTTTTTCATTTCTGCCTATCAGCGCCAATTCAATCCCCTGTTGCGCGAGAGCTAGAGCTACCGCTTTGCCCATCCCACCATTAGCTCCGACAACGATTGCCTTGCCCTTTAATGAATCCTTAGATGTAATCATGCTAACTATCCTCAACTGAAAGAAAAAATATCATCGAGTATTATGGGGACACAATACACAATTAGGTTCCTATTGTTGAGCCATTAAGGCCAGCTTAAGAGGTAATCCAGGATAACCCATCATAAAAGACAACCACTGAGTCGAATTCGATAAGATTTACCTGCCACATCCCTGGACTGTCGCGAATTACGTATTGTGTCCCCGAAACCCGTCCCCGAAACCGTGACTAGATCAGAACAAAATCCACGGAAAAAGTGGATAACTGAAGTTACCCCGCCTTTAGCGAAACTCAAAGCGAGAAAATCTGCCTCGTAATTAGTGAGTTTTTCAACAGAATCTGCCCTTTGCCGCCGTTAGGCACTAAAAAATGAACGGCTCTTCACGACCCGTTTCAGACACTCAACTCCTCTCTTAACGGCGCTTTGCGAGCGGTATGTCCGGCTGCATGCGCTTGACAGCGTTCACCTACAGCTTTTGCTCCCTGGTAAGATGACCACAATGTTTGCACTTCCATTCCTCATTATCGCCCGTCGAAAATTCGCGCTTTTCTATCTGTTTGGTTTTTCTCATCGCCCGCCACGATAAAATTAATCCGATTATCGTAAAGCATCTTTCTGCCATCGGTTCAAGCCAGTTCCAGATTGTGATGCTCGCGTTTGAATGGGACAGCATCGATATCCACCTCCGTGTCCAATTCCCTTGCATAGCGATGACCTTCGTAGTTGGCCGAGGCAATAAGGGAAGGGCCGTAGCAGTCACCGATGCGGCGAACCGATTTGATACCTGCTTTTTGTACGGCATCACCCGATGCCATCAAGTCATTGTATAGATGGTCATTGGGCAGTCGCATGGTTATGGCAACGATTGAACCGGACAACACTTCTTCCTGATCGGTCAGGGCATTAAGGACGACCACCTCTCCCGCAGATACCCGAACCACGTTGCGCCGGGTTAAGATGGCTATGCCGGCCTGTTTCATACGCTCCTCGATATGGCACTGTTCCAGGGTATATCGGGTCCAGTCGGCGACGACACTCTCGGGTGTGACAATCGTTACGGCATAGCCGGCGGCACTTAGTAATTCTGCGATTACACTACCAAAATAATAGTGATCATCATCTAAGATGACGACAGGACCCATGGCTGGTCGCTTGCCGTCCATGATATCGTCGGGGCTCAAAACAGTGTTACGGGTCATGCCTTGAATCGAAGACCGATTGGCGCGACCGACACCGTCGTGTCGCCAGATAGCTCCGGTGGCGAGACACAGGTGATCGGCACCAAACTCCAGCACTTGTTCGACGTTCAACTCGCTTTTGAGAAATGTTTCAACATTGGCCATTGCCTGAATCTGCCCGAGGCGATAATCCCGCACGCGTGCCCAGACAGCGAGGCCCGGCAGTCGGCTCTCGCGCGTTACCCGACCACCCAGTTCACCACGCGCTTCCGCCAGGGTTACCTGGTACCCCCGTTTACCCAATTGGTGGGCGGCTTCCAGGCCAGCCGGGCCGGAGCCCACCACCAGGATATGAGATTCTGATGCTTTTTCAGCGATCTGCTCCGGGTGCCACCCTTTGCGCCATTCTTCACTCATGGTCGGGTTTTGTGTACAACGGATCGGGGCCGAGAGCAAGTCCCACGCCACGCATATATTACAACCTATACACTCGCGGATATCCTCAGGCCGGCCTTCCTCAATTTTTCGCGGTAAAAAAGGATCGGCAATCGACGGCCGTGCGGCACCAATCAGATCAACGATGCCGCGGCGAATGGCTGATACCATGGCGTCTGGCGAAGTGTAACACCCGACAGTAGAAACCGGTTTGCTGGTTACCTGCTTGACAAAGCGCACATATTCTTCCTGATACCCTTCCGGCGCAAACCGTGAGGTCATGGAATCGTTGGCCCAGTCGCTTACGTTTACGTCCCACATGTCCGGTAGTTCGGCCAGCATTTCAAGCGCCTCGCGGCCTTCACTTTCCCATTCCAGACCTTCGCTGCCCATCATTTCATCGACCGCAAAACGGGCGATTACACCCATGGTGTCGCCCACGGCGTCCTTGGTTTCTTCCAGCAGTTCGCGATACAGGCGCAAGCGATTTTCCAACGAGCCACCGTACTCATCGGTTCGCTGGTTTTGACGTTTGGACAGAAAATGTGATGGCACCGTGCCATCGTGCCCGTGATAAACAATCACCAAATCAAAACCGGCTTTTTTCGACCGTAAGGCAGCGTCCCGGTGCCATCGCCTGTAGTTACGAATATCCTGCTTGTTCATGGCTCGTGCCTGACCGGGGTAGTTATTGGCCTCAACCGGGCGATGAGAGGGGCCGATGGGTACTTCCCGACTGTACAGATTACCCACATCGTGGCCGTTATGAACCAGCTCAATACCCGCCAGACTACCGTGTTCGTGTACGGCGTCGACCATGCCGGCGAGATAACCTATATCTGCATCATCCCATAAACGGGTCTCCGTAAAGGGCGTAATGTCGGCGCTGTGGTGAAAGTCGCATTGCTCGGTACACACGATACCCCAGCCGCCGGCAGCCTTCATGCCGCGCATGGCGATCATGCTGTCCGGATTCACCCGTCCCATCCCGTTGCAATGGGGTACCTGGTAAAACCGGTTGGGGGTGGTGACAGGGCCGATTTTAAGCGACTCGAAAAGAATATCGTAGCATGGGTCTCTGACCATTGTGTTGGATCCTATCGAATTTAAATGAGAGAACAGAATATACTGAATTCTAACCCGGCCACCATAGCCAATCCTGGACCCCTGCAGGCCCGCATGGAAGCCCTAGTCAGAACAGGTCGGGTGGAGTAGCCGATTGCCAGGTAGGCATCAGGATAAATCAAAGCGCCCTGATTTTAAACCGGATTTATGGGAGGTGGTGTACCCGAAGGGGCAATGACATGAACCCTGGCATACCGGACTGACTGCACGATGACGTATTGGGAAAATATCGTGTCATAATCCCCCTTTTCCGAGCCATCATGAAAAAAATAGTCATGAGCGAACATTACGACGACAGTTATATCCGATTCCTGGAAGCCGTGTGGGGCGAGGGTTACCTTTCACCGGGAGGGCCAGAAGAAGTCAGTGGTTTGCTGTCTGGACTAGATCTGGAGGGTAAGCAGGTACTGGATATCGGATGTGGTTCCGGTGGCATAACGGTGTCACTGGTGACGGATTACCAGGCGGCGCATGTTGTCGGGATTGATGTCGAGGAACCAGGGTGTGAGTCTGCCCGAGATCGTGCCCACCGGGCCGGGGTTGCCGACCGGGTAACCATACAAAGGGTTGTTCCCGGCCCTATACCTCTAGTTGATGCAAGTTTCGACATCGTTTTCAGTAAGGATTCGATCGTGCACATCCCTGACAAATACAGCCTGGCCCAGGATGTCCATCGGCTGTTATCGCCTGGAGGCTGGTTCGTTGCTTCGGACTGGTTGATCGGCCACGATGGCGAACCATCGGCTGAAATGAAACACTATATTCAGCTCGAGGACCTTGACCTTGGCATGGCTTCACCGAAACGTTACAGGCAGGCTTTGGAGCAATCCGGCTTTGTCGACATAGAATTGATCAACCGAAATCACTGGTACCGGGAACAGGCCCGGCTGGAGCATGCACGCTTGACGGGAGATGAAAAGGAAAAGTTCGCAGATATTCTTGGTCAGGATGATCTCGAAACGATGATTGAAACCTGGCAAGCCATGCGGGTGGTTCTCGATACAGGGGAACATTGCCCGCACCATTTCCGGGCTCGAAAGCCGCATTAATCCAGGATTTTTGAACTGCAGCTAACGGGAAAGCTGACCTTCAGATTTCACCGCTCAAGGATGGTAGTGGCCCAGAGCCGACACTTAGATTTGAAATTTCAAGAGCTGCGGTGCCCACCGGAGGATCGAGAGCGCATGCCGGACGTCGAACGGTGCGCACCAGGACCCTGTTACATATTTGCCTCATACTGCCACGCGCCCATCTTGAACACGTTATCGGGGTCGAACTCAGCCGCAGGCGTAAAAGATTTCGGGGTTCGCTTTCTCGTTATCTGACGCTCAAAACAACGAGTTCAGTAACGCCCGATCAAAACAGCCGACACTCAGAATTTAATCTTCTCTTTCAAAAGGAGCTGCTGTAATGCTAGCATTCCGGTTTCAATAGCAGTTATTCCGGTAACAAAATTGGAGATTAATCCGTGATAAAAAGCATAGTCCTTGCAATCGATGGCTCCGAGCCCGCCAAACATGCCCAGAATTTGGCTATAGATATGGCTTCCAGGTACGAAGCCAGTCTGACTCTCGTTCATGTTCTGATCCATGATCATCCCTCTAGCGAATTTACTCACATGGCTGAAGTGGAGGACCTGCTTGAATCCAACAAGCCAGAGGTACGTGGCAAGGAAGATACATACAAGGCTATTGCTCGATTCCTTGGCAGTAAAAACGACGAAAAAGAAGCCAAGGTTATTGTTTTAATAGGGGAGCAATTACTAAAAAATGCATCAAAAAGTGCCGGCCAGGCCAGTGTGGCAAATGTTACTACGGAAATCCGCTCAGGGGACTATGCAAACTGTATTCTTGAAGTCGCCAAAAAAGTGGATGCCGACATAATTGTCATGGGAAGACGGGGGCTTAGTAAATTAAAAGGCTTCGTAACTGGCAGTGTTTCACACAAGGTTTCTCAACGCGCGGAATGTTCAGTGCTTACCGTAAAGTAAAAGCGTTACGGTCTAATCTGTCTGCAGCATTTAGCTCGTCGCAGTGTACACCGTCAGCTGCCGCTCAATCATTCAAAGAGAACTACTACAATCGGCATCGCACTCACGACGCACTCGACGGCGTGACGCCGACGATGCGTGCTGAATTGACTGAAAACAAGACCATTGATCTAAACAACTATCACTGGAAGTCTCACTGTCGCGGGCTTTATCAGACACCAATGGCGGCATAGTTGCTAATTCACCAGGCACAGGTTGGCGATATCGGGAGGGTAGTATTTTGCGGGAATTCAAAATCAAAGACCTGAACCTGTTACTCTCTATTTTTTGATGATTTTAATCAAGAATAAAAATAGAGAACTAAGGATATAATCGGTGTTCCGAAAATCCGACCTGATTCGACGATGCGAGTCATTCTGCCTGAAGGACGTTTGAAATATGCCGGACAAAAATACCAGCAACCGCAGTACAGTGAACAAGGCGCTGCGAATAAACCTTGATGAAAAAAAGTATGGCACCATCGTCGAGATTGGTGCGGGCCAGGAGGTGGCGAGGCAATTTTTCAGGGCGGGAGCGGCCGCGGGAACCATCGCCAAAACCATGTCCGCCTACGACATGAAGTTCTCCGATGCTATTTATGGCGTACAAGAAGACCGTCGTTACGTGAGCAGGGCGCGGGTGCAGGCGATGCTGGAAAAGGAATTTGACCTGGTGGTTGATCGGGTCGGGAAGTCACGTTCCAAGGCATCGCGCTTTTTTGCCTATGCCGCGACAGTCACGGCGAAGAGTTTCAGGGGCGAAAACGAATGCCATGCCTGGTGCGGCATTCGGGTACAGATGTATCCCGCCGCCGAGCCCTCCAATATCGTCGTGCATGTGCGCATGCGTGACGACAATACGGAACGACAACAGCATGCAATGGGCATCTTTGGCGTCAATTTGATCTACGCCGCTTATTATTACTTCGAAAATGCAAAAACGATGATCGAATCGCTGACCGACAACCTTGAGCAGGATTGCATTGAAATCGATTCGATCGAGTTTTACGGCCCCTATTTCGAAGAAGTCGATAACCCTGCCATCAATCTGCACCTGATCCGTAGCTGGAAGACCCGCGCTATCATGTTCAAGCCGGACGGATCGGTCGTGACCCCGGCGGAAATGCTGTACAAGAAAAATGTACTGACCATTCGAGGTACCTTCAGACCGGTTACCCGTCTCAACGTCGATATGATCGAGCAGGGATTGAGGTTCTTCTGCAAACTGGACGGAGTGACCGTTAAAAACAGTGTTGCGCTGGCAGAAATTTCACTCAATGACATACACGGCGACGACCTGATGGTGTCGGAAGAAGATTTGATTGCCAGCGTACGATTGCTGAATTCGTTAGGTTACAGCGTGATGATTACCGATTACACGCGATATTTCTCGATGCGTGCCTATTTCCGGCAGTTTACCAAGATGCAGATTGGTATCGTCGTTGGCATTGTTAACATCCGCCAAATATTCGATGAAAATAGTTACCGTGGAGTTGAAGGCGGAATCCTGGGGGGGTTCGGCAAGCTGTTTCCGGACAACACGCGCTTGCTGGTCTACCCGGAGGTTGATCAATCGGGCGAATATACCGATTTCAAGAACATAACCCTGTCCGAAAACCTGCGGTACCTGTACCACCATCTGCTGGAGAACAACTTCATCTTTGGCATCGAATCGAGCGACCACGCGTTGTTTAACATTTTTTCTCGAAACGTACTCAAGCAATTGCAGAACGGTCGGGGGAAATGGGAGGAATACTTGCCGGATGGGGTTGCCGAGGAAATTATTAAGAATGGGTTGTTCGGATACCGGGATTAGACCCGGTAGCGAAACAGGAGACAGACCACGGAAATAGGGGACTGGTATTTTTCTATAGTTTCGCTGAAGCGCCCAAAGATATCCTGGATACGTTCGTGAGCCAGTTGCTCATCTCGCTGGACCAGCGCTGTTGAGCCTGCGATATCCGCGTGCAAGATGACAGCAAGTTTGCCTGATAAACGATCCTTTGCCATTGATAGCCCAATTGGAATCAAAGTCAGAAGATATTATTATATCCAGATCTCAGGGTTATGCCCGTTGGAGTTATACTCGAAGGTTTGCAATGGGCCCTAAGCCACCACTTATGCCTGCCCAGGCAGTTATTTATCTACAACTGGTCTTTTATTAATTCGGGTAACTTGAGGCGCAAAATTTTACCGGACGGGCCCTTGGGTAAATCATCGAAGAAATAAACGATCTTCGGACATTTGTATTTACCGACTGCCGATTCACAAAATTCGATCAACTCCTGTTCGCTGCACTGATAGCCATCACGCAGCACCACGCAGGCGACAACTTCCTGGCCGTAGATGTCATCGTCTACTCCGACCGCCGCCGCCTCGAGTATCGCCTCGTGTTGGTAAAGTACATCATCGATTTCGCGTGGCGCTATATTTTCGCCGCCACGAATAATTAATTCCTTGATTCTGCCGGTGATGAATATATACCCGTCCTTGTCTTTCATGCCAAGATCACCACTATAAAACCAGCCGTCTACTATCGAGGCATCGGTCGCCTCGGGATTCTTGTAATAGCTGTCGAGCAGGTTGCTGCCACGAATTACCAGTTCTCCAACTACAGTTGGCGCGCACTCCTGTTTCGCGTCATCGACGATTATGATCTCGTTGCCGCATGGCAGCCCTACCGAACCGGGTTTACGCGGTCGCGGAGGTAGTGGATTGGTCGACACGGTACCCGCTGTTTCGGTAAGCCCGAGCGTTTCGATCATCGGCAGCTGGAATACAGATTCCCACTGCTCGAGGGTTACCGCCGCCAGCGGCGCGGATGCCGAGCGCGCGAAACGAAAATTTTTCAGGCGCTCGTCTTTACCAAATTCGTAGGGTTCCTGGTCGGCCCGGTCGAGCAGGTACTTGATTATCGTCGGCACGATACTACTCCAGCTACACTGGTGTTCAGCCGCCAGCGACCAATAGGTGCTGGCACTGAAGCGCTTTGGCATGACCACGCTGCTACCGCTGTATAGCGGTGCCGAAACGGTTACCATGGCGCCGTTGATGTGGTAAACCGGTAATACGCACAAGGCACGGTCATCGGCGCCAAGCTGGTGTCCCTCGGCAACATTGCGCCCCCCGCTGGTCACCGCGTTATGCGATATCATCGCTCCTTTTGGTAAACCGGTAGAGCCTGAAGTGTAAAGCAACAAAGCGGTATCACTGGCTACCGGGTTGGCAATCGCCATTGCTTTGGCCTCTCCTTCGGGCCAGGCCGGCCCGGAATCATCCTCGGTCTCTATCACCCGTATGGGTCGGTCGATAGTTTTCATTAAATCGGTGAGTTTCTCACGGAATTCAGGGGCGACAAATACCACCTCTGTATCCGAGTGGTCGAGTACGTGTCGAAGTTGTACATCACCCGCAACCGCGTTCAGGGGTACGATAACGCGATTGTTCGCCATCACGCCGAGAAAAAGTAGGGTGGTCCAGTAACCATTGTTCAGCATGAACGAAACCTTTGCGCCCATTTCAAGACCGAGACGATCGAGTTTAATGCCTATATCATCCACCGCGGACTTGAGCCCGGCGAAGCTAAGCTGGCGTGATGTTTCGGGGGCAATCAGGAAAGTGCGGCTCGCGGAATTCTGAGCGTGGTGCTCGATGCAAACCCTTATGGTTTGCATACTTCGAGTGCGCACTAGTCTTTCCCGTAACGTTCGTGGTAGGCGCCGAATAAATCGTCTTCGGAAGGTTTATCTTCGCCAACCTCGGTTACCAGGTGCGTAATATTAATAAAATTACGATAGTTCAGGTTTTCGCTAATACTATTGCCACCCCAGGTGCCGCAACCCATGCTGAGGGTGAAGTTCAATGCATTATTGAAGCTGCCACCGTTGCCGAAGGTATGTGCCTGGTTTACCAGTACGCGCACCACGTCGATTTCCTCGGCAAGCCGCGTCGGTTGATCCGGATTATTAGTATGAATGCCACAGGAATGACCGCGACCCTGAACATTCAGAATATCCTTTACCAACTGCACAGCGTGATCAAAATTTCGAGCCCGGTAAACCGTTAAAACCAGTGACAGTTTCTCATCGGCAAACAACGAATCCGGATTGAATTCATCTTGCTCGGCCAGAAAAAAACGGGCGAGATGAGAGCCCTCACCGAGGCCAATACCGTCGGCAAGGATGTTAGCGTCCCTGGCAATCAAATTTCGATTCAATTTTCCATCCAGCCAAAGTCGACTCTCGATTAAATCTCTTTCCTTATTACTGGTGCGGTAGGCGCCTGCCGATTCGAGCGCGCTGATCGCGTCTTCATATACATCATCGAGAATAATCAACGAGTTCTCCGAGGAGCAGGAAGTTGAGTTGTCAAAAGTTTTGGAAGCGCAAATTTTGCGCGCGGTATCGTCGAGATCAGCACTGGAATCGATCACAACTGGCACGTTACCTGCACCCACGCCAATCGCCGGGGTACCACTACTATAGGCCGAACGCACGTTGTTCTGTGATCCTGTGGCAACGATCAAATCGGCCTTTTCCATCAATAAACGGGTCATAGTGCGCGTCACCGGTTGGGGCAGTATTTGTACCAGGTTCGCCGGCGCACCAACGCGCGCCAGCGCTTCACGCATCAATTCAACCGTGGCATTGGTGCTTTTCCAGCCGGCAGGTGACGGTGCGATCACAATCGCGTTGGCGCCTTTTAATGCCATCATGGTTTTATTTACCGGAGTTGCCGCGGGATTGGTCGACGGCGTAATTGCCGCGACGACACCGACCGGCTTGCCGTACCTGACCATACCGCTATCCGGGTCGTTGTCGATAATTCCCACGGTTTTAGCCCGCATTAAATCGCGCAGGGTACCAAAGGTTTTACGTTGATTTTTGATCACCTTGTCTTCGACATTACCGATACCGGTATCGGCTACCGCCATTTCGGCGAGCTGTTGGGCGTTTTCCGGCTTGTATAGTGACCACGCGATAGCCGTGACTATCTCGTCGACCCTCGCCTGGTCAGCGCTGGCAATTTCTGCCATTGCGGTTCGTCCCTGTTCGATCAATCGATCAATTTGTGTTATTTCTTCCCCGGTTGCCTCCTGTACCGCACCGGCTGCTGATTTTGCCACGATAAAATCTCTGGTGTTTCGTGAGCCGCCAGTGTACAGGCTGCGTATCTCAATTCAAATACTGCGGGCAGGTGGTTCGCCAATAATTGATCTTCCCTAATTCCTGCAAGCTGATAAGATTCGGCGTTAATTTCTGAGGACTTCTGGTTGTTTGCTGAATACGAATTCTGGGTCATCGCCTGGTGTTTCTTTGCGCTCGGTTTCGGCGGTTTTATCAAGGGAGCGCTCGGTGTCGGTACCCCTTTACTGACCGTACCGATGATGGCAATGGTGTTGCCGCCACAGATGGCTATTGCCATCATGGCGATTCCAGTCGTGGTCGCCAACCTCTGGCAATTTTCCCAGGCTGATCGCAGCAAGGCAGTGGTAAAGCGTTTTTGGCCGGCCTTCATCGGCATCCTCATCGGCACCTCGGTCGGGGTCAAGATCCTTTCGATAATCGACGAATCTTCATTGCTAATCGTGGTTGGGGTTGCAGTTATCGCATTCGCCATCCTGCAAGGATCGAGTTACCGCCTTCATCTTCCAGAATCCCTGGTGAAACCGGCGGGTGGCATATTTGGTCTGGCCAGTGGCGTGATTGGCGGTATATCCTCGTTTTTCGGACCGATGCTGTTTGTCTATCTCATTTCGATTCGTGATCTCACTAAAAATCAATTTGTCAGTTCAATCAGCTTTCTCTATGTCAGTGCAGTGATCCCCTGGGCGATAACCCTTTATATTTATGGCATTCTTGATCAAAGAATGATGATCTTTTCGGTCGTTGCGACTCTGCCAGTAACCTTCGGATTGGCGATTGGGCAGAGGATTAGAGGGAGTATCGGCGAAGACAGTTTCAAAATGTTGATTATTGGTATTTTACTGGTGTCCGGTACATCGATGCTCTGGCGGGCATTCCAGTAGCCGCCACACAAACTGGCTAACCCGGCTAGACAGCTTTGCGAGGCTGGTATACCATCCATCTGGTAATATAAATCAACAGCAACAATAATAAACCAACCACAACTGAGGAGACCTTCGATGAAATTTAAAAAGTATATCGCCAGCACTGGTGTGGTTTTCGCCAGTATGGCGTTCTCGGCCAATATCGCCTACGCCGCCTGCGCAACCGACAGTATGCCAACTTCGACGAGTAAACCTGGTGGCTATCCTGCCCGCGCGCTAACCATGGTAGTTCCCTATGGTCCCGCGGGTGGTTCGGGACAGGTTGCCCAGGCGATGGCCCAGGCAGTCAGCGATTTAACCGGTGTATCGATTAATCGCGATCACAAGCCCGGTGGTTCGGGTACCGTGGGCATGACTGCATTCATGGCAACACCTTCCGACGGCTACACTGTGATGGAACACATCGACGATGCATCGAGCGCGCATGCGCTTGACTCGGGACGCCCTAATCCCGCGAGTGATCTGATTCCATTGGTAATTTCGCAAATTACCTTCTCGCAGGTTTACATTCGTACTAACGAAGATCGCTTCGACGACTGGGATTCTTTCGTCAAGTGGGTTAAAGCACAGGATGGCAGAGCGACTATCGCCAATGTATCCAAAGAAGGTTCGATGGAACGTGTAACGATGAAGTTCATCACCGATGCAACCGGCATGAAAATTCAACAAATCTCGTTTGACAAGGGCGCCCCTCGTTATGGTGCGCTAGCTGGCGGCCAGGTCGACGCGCTGTTCGAGCAGCCGGGTGATGTTCGGAAATTCCTCGATGCAGGGAAATTCAAGCCGATCATTACTATCCTTAAAGAGCGTCCTTCGGTGTTTGCAGATGTACCGAGTCTTACCGATGCCGGACTGGATTTCGATCCGTTATTCCGTTTCCGTGGTTTTTACGTTCACAAGGACGCACCTGCCGATCGAGTTAAGTGGTTAAAGTGGGCTTTCCAGAAGGGTTTTTGTCAGCCTAGTTACCAGAAGTTCAACGAAAACAAGTATATGACGCTGATCGAAAGCTACCGCGATACTGCTGGGGCAAAAGAGCTGATTACCACGACCGTGGGTCAATATCGTGACGTTTACAAAGCGATGGGGCTCAAAGTCAAATAATAGCAATATGCCGGACTATGTTTTAGATTGCGCCCGGGGAATTTCTCGGGCGTTTTTGTTCTCACTCACGGGTAAAACTGAAGCATGGGAAATCTAAGAACAGGGCACCTGGTCGAGGCAGGCATCTGGCTCTTGCTCTGCCTGGTGTTATATATTTATTCCTTTGATTTTGATCAGGGAATAGAAATCTACAAGTTCGGCGCCACTGCCTGGCCCCGGGCTATTATTCTATTGATGGCCATTGCAGCGCTTGGGCAATTATTTCACCATTGGAAGCGTGGCGACGAGACATCGTCGGAAATTATCAGCGCGGCAAGGGACGAGAGCTCCGGGGAAGCTACAGAGGATGCTCATTACTCCGATTTCAAATGGTATTTGTCTACCTTTGGTCTGCTCCTCATCCCGTTTGCCTACCTGCGCGTCCCCGGTTGGATTGTCGCGTTAGTGTCTGCCGAAGGGACGACGGTCCACGTCATTAAGATTATTTGTGCCGCTATATTGATCGGAATCTTCATGTTTTACATGCGTCGCAATATTTTAGGCGCGATGTTAACCCTGCCGCTGTTTTTCGCAACCATGCTGGAAGACATGGGATTTTACTCGCTGGCGCCATTTTTTATCATCGGCGTCATGTTTTTGATGGGCGAGCGCAAGGCCAAGCCCATGGTTTTGGTCGCAGGCCTGGTTTTTGGCCTGCTGCTGCTGATGTTTGTGAAAATTCTGTATGTCGGCTTACCTGTCGGCAATATTCACCCCTTCTACGATATCGGTAGCTGGGTGGTTACCGTTTTGCAATAGCGAGTGCAGGAGAAACGCTGGTGGATGCTTTTGACAATTTCCTGACCGGTACCGTTACCCTGTTCAGTGACCCGATGGGAATCCTGATTTTCTTCGGAGGTGTTATAGGCGGTATGCTGTTCGGCGCGATTCCCGGCGTTAGTATGCTCACGCTCGCGGCAATCCTGCTACCTTTCACCGCCCATCTCTCTCCCGAGCACGGCATCATGCTGTTTTCGGTGATCTACTGTACCGGCGTCTATGGTGGTGCTATCACTGCCATCCTGTTCAATATTCCGGGTGCCCCGGAAAACGCACCGACCGCGTTTGACGGTTACCCGATGACGCAAAAAGGCCAGGCTGGCAAGGCAATCGGTGCTGCCGTCATGTGTTCGGCGCTGGGCGGTACGGTGTCGTGCATCATCATGATGCTGGCAACTGCACCAATTGCCGACTGGGCGATTTCAGCTTTTGGTCCGCCGGAGATTTTTGCGCTGGTATTTTTTGGCCTTGCGGTGGCCTCCTCGGTGGGTGCTAAAACATTCTGGAAGGGTTGGTTATCGATACTCATCGGCCTGTTAGTCGCGGTAGTCGGGCTGGATCCGGTGGGCGGGATCGCGCGCTATGATTTTGAAATGCCCTACTTGCTCGCCGGAATTCACTTTATCCCGATGATTCTTGGGTTTTTCGCGGTTTCGGAAATTTTCGTGCAGGCAGAAAAGAAAGCAAGAGGTGCGTATGTAGCGCCTAAAGTAGGCGTCGATTTCCCGACCTTAGCCGAGCTCATTGCGCATAAATGGGCGGTGGTTCGTTCGATCGTGATCGGCTTCTTTTGCGGTATATTGCCTGGCATTGGTGCGACCTTAGCGGCATTCATGGGTTACAACGAGGCAGTACGCTGGTCGAAAACACCGGAACAGTTCGGCAAGGGTAAGCTCGAGGGCGTCATCTCCTCCGAAACCGCTAACAATGCCGCCACGGGTGCGGCCATGATTCCGCTACTGGCACTCGGTTTACCTGGTGGAGCCCTGACTGCGATGATGGTTGGTGTATTCCAGATGCATGACATGGAACCCGGGCCTTTGGTGTTTATGAACAGCGCAGACCTGGTCTGGGTCGTATTCGCAGCGATGTTTTTCGCCAATATATCGATCTTGTTTATTGGCTATCTCGAAACCAAGACCATTATCAACTTGTTGCGCATACCGTTTCAATATCTCGCGCCGATGATTTTATTGCTCGCCACAGTGGGTGCTTATGCGGTGCGTGGACTGACGGTCGATATTATCGCCATGTTCCTCGCCGGCGTGATCGGTTTCTTCCTGAGGCGATCCGGATACTCGGTGGCGGGTATAGTGCTCGGCATCATTCTCGGTAAGATTGGTGAACAAACCTTCGCCCAGGCGATGCAAATGCTGCACTTTGAATGGTCGGGATATTTCAACCGACCCATCGCGCTGGGGTTATTGATCGCGGGATTACTGACGCTGACGGGTAGTATTTACGGCGCTTTTTTCAAGATAAGACGCACCCAGCCCGCTTCGGCCTAGTTTGACTATCTGCTCATAAATAATGGTTAGGGTCGTTATTGGATCCAGCTCACCATCACGGACAAGCTGATACTGCCCGCCAAAACGCCAGCCAGCAGCATGCGCCGAAATACGAAATAGGCACTAAATGCAATGCCTAGCGCGGCAATACGGATTAACAACGGGACATTGGCAAGCTCACTTTCCGGCATCATGATCATGCGAAATATCAGGCCTGCTACCATGGCGTAAGAAACGCAGGTCACCCATTCAAAGATGGCTCCATCTGGATCGATTTTCTTCACCACTATGACGCCAAGTAGTCGCCAAAAGAAGGTCGCGGCGATACATCCCAGGACTATCAGCCAAAGACTCTCGTTGCTCATGACAGCAGCCTTCGAACCATGGGGATCCTGCCCAGGAAAAATCCGAGGCTTCCGCCGACCACACCCGTAATAAGCAGGTCGAATGAAGGGAAGTACCAGTGCACCAGTGGTACTACCAGACAGCCCAGGATTAGTGACGCTCTCTCTTCTGCTTTAGGAACCGCGGACAATATCAGGGCGAAGAATAGTGGACTTAAAAAAATCAGTCCCAGCACGAATGCCTCGGGCAGTACTGAAGAGACATAATAACCCAGTAGAGTACCGACAATTGCTGCAGTTAATATTGTGATGGCAAATACGACGAAATAAAGCTGGCGATAGTCGGGATCTATTTCTGGAAATTTACGCATACAGATCGCCCATGAATTAATAGACAGTAGCTGGGCATATAAAACCAGTTTTGGGAAACTCGTTTTGGTACCAGTCATCGAGGGAATAAACGACACCACCATCGGGAAAAAGCGGGCGTTCGCAAGGGCGCAGGCAAAAATAATGGCAAATAAATCTTGCCCGTTTGTGGTCAGCTCGACCATCGCAAGCTGTCCAGGTAATCCCCAGATAAGCGCAGTTGCGAGCGCCGACATTTCCGGCGAAAAGCCAACGCTGTGTGCCAATGATCCAAAGCCCATCATCGTCGTCAGCAGAATGAACGCCGGCAGCGAAAGAGAATCCAGTATTGCTTTTTGAAAGATACGGCCTTTGCCGCTGATTGGAATCATGAGAAAACTATGCCCCTGACCGGTACTAACAAGCCAGCTATTTTATTCATGATAATTCCGTAAACATTATTCTTTTACACCACAATCGAATTCACTCAAATCTGACAATAGTTTCCCGCCCAGCCAATAAATATTCGGTATCTCGGCGACTCAGATTAATTCGATGGTAGAGTCATACAGTGTATTGGACGATTACAGGTGTAAATCGGTGGCACCTGTATAGGTTCTTTCACTTCTCATCAAGCATCTGTCTCTTGAAAGTATTTAACCTGACAGTACCAAGAAATAGGGTTATTTTCCTGGATTAATTTGTTAACTTGTCAGTACCTACTGTCGCTGGTTGCACGTACCGATGCCAAAGATATACGTAATTCACGAAAACGAAGAGTGGACTAAACCGCTAAAGGTACAGCTTCGGAGGCTTGGCCTGAAGTTTGAAGAGTGGTATCTGCATCGTGGTCAACTCGATCTATCCCTGCCCCCACCATTCGGCGTATTTTACAATCGCATGAGCGCCTCATCGCATACGCGCAATCATCGTTACGCTGCCGAGCACACAGCGGCTGTACTTTCCTGGCTGGAGGGCTATGGTCGTCGGATTATTAACTCCAGCCGTGCACTCCAACTGGAAGTCAGCAAAGTCGCCCAGTATGCAGCGCTTAATTCACTGGGTATAAGAACGCCGCGGACAGTAGCCGTCGTCGGCCAGGAAGAAATACTTACCGCAGCAGGTAGCTTCGAAGGGCCGTTTATCACCAAGCACAACCGCGGAGGCAAGGGTCTTGGTGTAAGGTTATTTCAAAATATCGACGAGTTGGGAGATTATGTCGATGGGCCCGAGTTCGAGTCTCCGATCGATGGTATTACGCTGGTGCAACAGTATATTGCGGCTCCGCAACCGTTTATTACGCGCTGCGAGTTTATTGGCGGTGAGTTTTTCTATGCAGTGCGTGTTGATACGTCCGAGGGTTTTCTGCTTTGCCCAGCAGACGAGTGTCAGACGAATGATGCTATTGGTCCGCGGACGCCCACATCGAAATTCCAGATCATCAAGGACTTCGACCACCCCATTCTCGAACGCTATCAGCACTTCCTGGCTGACAACGAGATCCACGTTGCCGGTATCGAGTTTATTCTGGACAAGGACGGCGAGCTTTATACTTACGACATCAATACCAATACCAATTACAACCCAACGGCAGAAACCGAGGCCGGAGTATCAGGCATGCTTAGAATCGCTGAATATTTGGGAGACCAGCTTGCAGAAGTTGCCTTAGATGGAGTGAAACAGCGCCAAATCGCCACATCCTAGCAAAACGCGATCATTAGCAGCGCAAAGAGTATCGCCGGGTTAATGAATGGGATAGCGCCGATGCGCCGTTGGGAGCGAGATTCTAATATGATTTACCGCTACGACACCTCACAGAAATGTAGATTTATGGTTCAACGGTAACTCAATCGGTTAGACTGATGGCATGAGCAAAACCAAACCAGCTTAACCATGGATACCGTTTTCCTCTCGAAAACATCAGCCATGCTGTCTGGCTATTTCATCCGTTTCTGTCTCAGCTTTGCCGATGTCGAGGATCTTCTGGCTGAGAGAGGAATTGTTGTTTCCCTCGCAACCATTCGTAACTGGTGTAACAAATTCGGCCCAGCGTCTGCTCGATCAATCAAGAAACGTCTTGGCTCACCTGGCGACACAGGGTAGATGAATGAGGATTATATCGTGATGGTTAGAGGTGAGAGGTGATATCTGTGGCTCGCCGTGGAGCAAGACAGGGATGGTCTCGACATCCTGGCGCAAAAACGCAAGGACAAGCATGCCCACTCGGGTGGTAGCCTTCGCCGACGTCGGCATATTACCTAGCATCTCAGGTAATAACCGAATCATTCAAGGATTCGAAACCCGGTTGTTGACCACAGGAACTACTCTTCTATTCCAGGGCCTTCTCCGTTTTGAAGACACAGATCAGATCCTGAGCGACGCAGCGGCCGGCCTGTTAGCCTACAAACATTATCAGTGATATGTCAGAATATGCTAAGCACCTAAATGTTATTCGCAATAAAAAGTTTCGCTACCCTGTCTTATAAAGATTAGGGCAATTCCTAATAAATTCAGGGTACTGCTCCAAATTGATCGACATCAATCACCCCTAAAAACAGGCAGTAATAAAAGAGATTTTCATATGAGAAATTTGCAATTACCCGGACGCTCGACCATTCATTCAATGAATGGGATGGCAGCAACCTCGCACCCTCTTGCAACAATCACCGCGATAAACATTCTTCAGGCAGGTGGAAATGCCATCGATGCCGCCATCGCTGCCTGTGCTGTACAGTGTGTCGTAGAACCGGAGTCAACGGGTATAGGCGGCGATTGCTTCGCCCTGTATGCTCCCGCTGGCGCAGGCGATATTATTGCCCTCAATGGCTCGGGGCGGGCGCCGGCAGCAGCAACCCCGGAGTGGTATGCGAAACAGGGTATTACATCTATCGAGCGGCAAAGTCCTCACGCGGTAACTGTTCCCGGTTCAGTCGATGCCTGGAGCAAACTAAATGTGGATCATGGCACAATGAGTTTCGGTGAAATATTGCAACCGGCAATCCGTTTTGCCCGTGACGGGTTCCCGGTTTCGCACAGAGTTTGGGATGACTGGTCGAGCAACGAAAAACATTTATCAGCAGACCCAACGACCCGGAGTATTTATTTGAAGGACGGCAAGGCGCCAGCCTATGGCACGGTTCATCGTCAACCGGACCATGCCAATACACTCGAACGCATCGCTGAACAGGGGCGTGCCGCATTTTACGAAGGGGAAAACGCAGAAGCCATCGTAAAATACCTCAACAGCATCGGTGGTGTTCATACCATGGAAGATTTTGCAGCGACATCAGCCGATTATGTCACGCCGATTAAAATCGACTTCAACGGGCACGAGGTTTATGAATGCCCCCCGAATGGCCAGGGAATTATTGCTCTCGAAATCTTGAATATCATGGAGGGTATGGGCATCGAGTCACTTGATCCTCTCTCCTCCGCACGGCTCCATCTTGAAATTGAGGCCACACGGCTAGCCTACGCCGACCGGGATGCCGCACTGGCTGACCCATCAATGATGGATGTCCCGGTCGAACGCTGGTTATCCGAAGAACATGCAGCCTCGCTTCGTGCCAAAATTGACAGGCTCAAAGCCGGGCCCGTCGAACCCTTATCAAACCTGGTGCGCCATGACGATACGGTCTACATCACGGTTGTCGATAAAGACAGGAATGCCGTCAGCTTTATTAACTCCCTGTTTAATGGATTTGGAACCGGCTTGATGGCCCCTGGAACAGGTGTTCTACTTCAAAACAGGGGTATCAGTTTCAGGACAGATCCCGCTCACCCCAATTGCATCGCCCCCCGCAAGCGTCCAATGCACACCATTATTCCCGGCATGCTCGTCAAGGATGGACGTGCGGTCATGCCGTTTGGTGTCATGGGCGGGGACTATCAGGCGACAGGGCATGTTCACCTCCTGCATAATCTTCATGTGTATGGCATGGATCTTCAGGAAGCCATCGAATTCCCTCGTGTTTTCCCCAATCCTGGTGGCGGGGTTGTCGATGTTGAAGATGGTGTTCCTGACAGCGTCAAAGCGGAACTCCTCCGCATGGGGCACAAGATCGCAAGACCTCAAAAAGCGCATGGCGGTGCTCAGGCGATACAGATTGACTGGGATAACGGTACCTTGCGGGGCGGTTCAGAATCACGCAAGGATGGCTGTGCAATCGGTTATTAATATCATCACAGAAAGCCACCCTTTATCCGGTTTTGAATTCTCTGGTACCTGAATGTCTTCCGATCTTATATCTCCAAACGAGCGGACACTTAAAGTTGCTCTGTGCGGGCTTGGCGCCGTTGGATTACCAACTGCAAAATGGCTGGATAAGGGAGTAGCTGGATTGAAACTTGTCGCCATTTCCGCAGGCAACAAAGATCGGGCCAGGGATCGCGTATCGATGTTCAACGCTCGGCCACCAGTGCTTGATATTCGTGAACTCGCCGATGTGGCAGACGTGGTAGTCGAATGTGCACCACCGGAATTTTTTGCCGAAATCGCCGAGTCGACGCTCAGCAAAGGGCGTATATTCATGCCGCTCAGTGTGACCTCACTGTTGCCGCGCCTAGACCTGATAGATCTTGCCCGTGAAAATGGTGGAAGCATCATCGTGCCATCTGGGGCTATTGTCGGGCTGGATGCCGTCCGTGCTGCATCGTACGGGACTATTCATTCGGTGGTCATGAAGACCCATAAACCGCCCAGGTCCCTACGAACGGCTAAATATGTAGTCGAACAGGGCATAGATCTGGACAGTTTGACGGAGGCGAAATGCCTGTTTAAAGGAAATGTTGCCGAGGCGGCTTCACTATTCCCTGCCAACGTTAACTTGACAGTGGCGTTGGCATTTGCCGGTATCGGTCCCGACCGCACAGAATACGAAATCTGGGCTGACCCCAGCGCGGATCGAAACTGCCACACTCTTATCGTCGACGCCGATTCTGTACATTTTGAAATTTCGATTGCCGGGGTACCGACGAATGAAACACCGGGGACAGGTAAACTCACTGCCCTGTCCCTGATGTCTACACTTGAAGGGCTGGTATCGACATTCAGGGTAGGGAGTTAACAGTTAATTAGTCCTGAAGTTAAAACCCTGACCACCAATCGGCTTTTATCAAGAAGCTATTTGCCTTCTGTAATTTCATGCTTCAGAACAGCAAGTTGCGCCGGATCCCATCCCGTTTTAGCGCGTTTATATAAAATCCAGAAACTGAATACTATAAGGCACCCTGCAATAGTTGGTCTTGGGATCCCTCCCATCATCATCAGCGGTGCCGAAATTGAAATAAGAGCCGTTGGCAAATAAAATAAGGTCCATATGCTTTTGCCCCTGCTATGCTGAAAATAGGGAAATATTATGGAGAATAAGGCAATCAACAAGAAAAGCAGGGACCAGGGCCTGGTCAAGAATATAGATAAATCACTGTTGATAGCCATGGCTCGAGCGAGATTGATCTCGGCAATATTCCCCAGCACTACGCCAAGTATCATTGGAGCCAACGGAAAACCAAATTGGCGCATGAGAAATCCCAGCATACCGAACCAGAACAATGCCCACAGGTCGAATTCGATATTATGGAGCGAAAACACGCCGATGCCGCAAAGAGCCAAAATGACTGATGCCAGAACATATTTTCGTACCCTGGTAACAAGAATGAACATTCGCAATGTCACAGACTGAAATGCCAGCATCATGAAATTACCAATGAAAAACGCCATAAAAATTGAATAGGCAAGAATGGGTTCATCGCCAATGAATGATGGACTGGGGACAACATCATGGATTAACAATGCTCCCAACATGACGGCGGCCGTAACATCGCCAGGAATACCAAGCGCCATCAAGGTAATCAAAGCTCCACCTTCAACCGCATTATTTGATGCTTCAGGGGCAATAATTCCATCCGCAATACCGGTGCCAAACTTATCGGGATATTTAGAGGCTTTCTTGGCCTGGTCATAGGCCAGAATATTAGCGACCGAACCGCCCGCACCCGGAAGGATGCCGGTAAAAACCCCAATAAGAGAAGAGCGTATAACGATGGTCCAACGTTGGAAAATCTCAATCAAGGCCTGTTTATGTTCAATTACAGCTGTTGTTTTACCGCTGTCAGCAAGCGATTGAACCGCTAATTTTGGATCTTTGACATCAGACAGCAACTGACTGAAGGCAAACAATCCAATCAATACGGGTAGAAAATCAAACCCCTGGAGCAGGGCTTCGTTGCCAAAATTAAAGCGCGCTACGCCTATGATTTCGTCTTCTCCAATGGTCTGAACTAGAAGACCAAGCATGCCCGCTATCAAACCCTTAACCAGATTAGCACCAGACAAGCTGGCGGTGATTGTCAGGGCAAACATAACCAACGCAAAATAATCCCACGGCTGAAATTCCAGGCCTATTTTTGCCAACTGAGGCGCAAGCGTCATCAACAAAATGGCACTGATTGTCCCCCCGAAAAATGAAGACCAGACTCCAATTCCCAGCGCCAGACCGGGGCGACCATTACGGGTCATTGGGAAGCCGTCAAAAGTCGTTGCTACGGAAGATGGTGTTCCTGGAATTCCAGTAAGAATACCTGACATCAGCCCGCCGGAGAGACCCCCGACCAGGACGCATACCATGATAGCGACGCCCTGAATGGAAGACATCCCAAAAGTAAAAGGCAGCGTAAGAACCACAGCCATGGTGATTGTAAACCCGGGTATTGCACCAGCCATCAATCCGGCAATGACACCAATAGCCATTAAAGACATGGTCTGAAAAGTAAACAGGGCATCCAGGGCCCCGATAACATTTTCAATAATCATGAATTGATCAGAGGTTCCCTGGGCCTAGCTAAATGAGATCAGCATGCCCTCGGGCAGCATCACATTCAGAGCATAGGTAAAAAGGCTCCACATCAGGCCAACCGATAATACTGCTATCACGCCGTGCAGCAGAAATTTAGAGCGGCCAGCGCCACTCAATACTGTCAACATGCAGAAGACGAATAGTATTCCGCCAATTAACATTCCTAAAACAGGCAGGGTAATAAGGAAGGCCAAATATAAAGCAAAACACCAAATAGGATTTTTAAATTCTGATATCAGGCCTTTAAGGCCGCCAGTAGTCTTCATAGACTCCGGTGGGTTTTTAATGGATTGAACAAGATATATGGCAGAAAGAATGCTCAGGAAGGTCAATATCGCTCGCGGCCACGCAGTGGGTGGCAAGGTTCCATAATCTGGTACACGTATGTCAAAACTGGCAACAAAAAAAGTCCCGCACATCATCAGCAGCAAGATGGCGATTATGCTATCCCGGTTCACACGATTCATCTGAGTACATGCCTTTAAATAACGAATACGGCTCGAATATAATATATCCGAGCCGTAACCCCGCAATCATTACTTATTTTATAAACATGCCGATCTCAACAGCGACCCTCTCATGATCTTTGAAGGTTTTTTCAAACCAGGCCCTGTATTCGTCGGGTCCCAGGTAATTTACATCAGTTCCCTTCGCGTCCATTTGTTTCGCGACTTCGGGGCTTTCAGACGCTATTTTAATCGCGGCGGCCCAATGATCAATAACAGCTCTCGATGTTCCTTTTGGCACAACAATGCCACGGGTAACGCCGTAAACCATGTCAATCCCAAGTTCCTTGAGGGTTGGCAGATCCGGTAGATGTTTTGAACGCTTGTCATTAGCGATGGCAAATGCTTTCAAATCTCCATTTTGGAGATATTTTTTACCCGAAGTAACATTCAGACTGCCGAGCTGAATCGCCCCGGAAAGCAGAGCCGTCATTCGATCCCTGGTTCCGTCAAATGGCACATATTTGAATGTCATACCTGTTTCTTTTCCCAGGATTAACCATACAAATTGACTGGTTGATCCAAATGTTGCTCCTGTAAGAACCGTGTCAGGTGCAGCAAGGGTGGCCTTTTTAAACTCTCCAAAGGATTCCCACGGAACATTGGCTGATGCACCAATAATTTCCGGTGAGTTTGTGACCAGGGCAACAGGTTCAAATGCATCCCAGGTAAAATCCACACGACCGTTTAAATAGCTGGTGATTGCACTCTGGTGGATAGCGAACAGGGTACACCCGTCTGGCTTGGCTTTTCGAGCTTCCTTGGCACCCTTATTGCCGCCCTGTCCGCCCATATTAATAACCTGCACCTGTGGTTTTGCACCGGATTCATTAATCGCATTAGCAAAGATCCGGAAAACAATATCAGTTCCACCGCCCGGACTCCACGGTACGATAAGCTTGGCTGTGTTGCAATTCAGATCATCTGCAAAGGCTGGGGTAGACATGGCAAATCCAGCAATAACCGTCGCGCTTGCCAACAACCCCTTGAAAATTGCTTTGTTCATATTTCAACTCCTCATTTAATTTCATTATTCTTTAAATAATTAGTGTTTGTTCACACTAATGTTTTCACATTAAAGGCTTTTTAAGACTTCCTATGCGACAAAAAATTATATCATATCTTGATTGAATCTCCCCGGGTAATCCGGAGACTCAGGTATATCGGGGTCAGATGCGAACTCGTCTCCCCCAAAATCCCTGTTAAACAGGAAATTACAGGGAAATAATGCATAGTTAGCACCATAAAATCGGCCATAAATTCCCTAGCCTATTGAATAACCGGGTGATTTAGCGTCATGTTACTTTTATTTTATTGTATTAACAGGGAACAGACTAATTGCTTTCTCAAAAAGTCTACTATATGAAAAATTTCCTAGGAGAGCGGACATTCAAAATTCAAGCGGTAATAGCTGCAATGTGCTGCCACCTCAACCGGTCGATGCAACACATGCGTTAAATCTCTCTGCCGGTGTCCTGAACTCCAAGGTTTTTCGGGGTCGTTCATTGAGGTTATACGATAAAATATCATCGCTTAGACAAACCGTTCTGGCTGCGCCACATAATCATCTTGTGTACAGCTATCCAGAAATGAACGAAATCTATCAGAAAAACCCCCTCGTCGTTCGCTCCACCAGCGTTGTGTCCCTGGTTGAAAGTAGAACCAAAGTAGATTGTTTCGGTGACCGCTCCAAAAATCCTCGTCAATCATCCCCGACTGCCACTGGTAAAAAATGTTCTCATATCGCCTGAAAAGGCTTATCGTTAGATAGGAAAACTGGTAATACTCCTCCTTGTCTATCGAATCTGGATCAGCCATGCCGTGGACATAAATATGCGACAAGTCTTTGCTGACACCAACAATTGAGGCCATCTCCCCAAGGGCCTGAGTGGCAAATTGATACGTTTGCGAATTAGTAGCCTTCGTGCTGGTTTTAACCTGAATGGCAAGATAGATTACTGACATCGTAACTGCCAATGTGGCGACCGCGCTTGAAATAGCCGAAAAAGCGTCCCAATTCATCTGCATTTCCCTCCGATTAAATTTTTAGTTTTTGATTTGTAGTTGTATGTGGTTTTATGCAATTTCAATGATAGCAGTATATTTCTGTGTTCTTGCTCTCTACCACCAAGGTCCGCTGTGTGCCGGGAGCACTAGTTCGCAGTAGTAAAATGAACGTCAGCTAACCGGAAGCAGCCAGTAATATTCGGTCAGAGAATTATCGGTTCGTGCTCATACCGGAAATTCCAAATACTTGTATCAAGAGGAATGCCCCCGAATATATTCTTCCCAGCTTTTACCCCGGTTTATAAACTTCGTATACATCAATCGTTGGTGGTGCAGTGGCTATACCCTGTAACGTCTCTGCTACCTCCGATCGTATTGCACTGCCTCCTGTTTCGGCATCATTCTCTGATTCCCATAGACTGAACGAGCCATACTCACTCTCATCTGCAGAAATAATAAAGTGGATACTGATAAATCCTTTTTGCTCCTTGGCTAGTGCGAAAACTCTGTCGGCTAACGCCTCAACTTCGGAGCGTCTATTCGGATCGGTATTAAATTTCAGTAAACGAGCATACATAAAAATTTCTCCTTATTTGATGTAGTTGTTATTAGATTTTGTTTACCAGCATTCCATCATACCTCTGAACAATTCGTGAAACTAGCGAAAATCAAATTGGTATGGCGAGACCCTGATAATATCTCGTCTGTGCTGTTCTCTGCCTCTTAACTATTAGCTACGAGGGTCCGCTTTCTGGGAAGCTATTAAAACAGCTCGCTGCTGATTGATGTAGTATATGAGCAGTAGAAGCTTGTTTCTTAACGATCATTTTCCACTAGTGAGGCAAGAGCATGAACCTAGACAACGAGGAACTTGTACGAAGTTGGCACGAGGAAGGCATAAACCTACAGCAACCCGATCTAGCACTTGAGATTTGCACTGACGATTTTCAATTCCACTTCGCCTTTATTACTCCGGATTATCCAAAAGGAGCCGCTGCACTTAGACACTGGCTAATTGCCACATTCGATTATTTCCCGGACTTTTCAATTCAGATAAATGACCTCGTTTCAGACGGGGAGAAAGTAGCATTTCGCGCAATTATCAAAGCGACTCAGAGGGGAAAGATATTTGGTGTCGAGCCTAGTGGAAAGAAGTTGACCTGGGGTGCGATGGGTATTGTTCGAGTAGAAAATGGGAAAATGGCAGAGTTTTGGTGGATGCCTGATTTATTTACTCTGATGGATCAATTGCAGTTAGTGCCAGACTAAGTAAATTCGATTTTCAGAAGCTGTTTTTGCAATATTGCGATTGAATCTAGGGTCCGCTCCTTTAATCGGGAGTCGCTGTCAAGCCAGTACCGTCCAATGGGGTAGGTATCGGTTCGCTTTGAGCTAGGGTCGGTTTGGCCAGTCGTAGTCGTCGGCTTCCGCCTCCTCGGTCTCCCAGCTATACTGCTTACGCGGCGACTCAGGATCAAGACGTCTCAGCAGGAAGGCCAGCACAATACCGAGTAGCGCACCGCTCAAATGCGACTCGAAGGAAACGTCGCTTGCCACGGGTAAAACACCCCAGATCATGCCTCCGTAAAGAAAAAATACTACTAGCGAGAGGGCTATGGTGCGCCGCTCCCACCGAAGTGCACCGACCGTAAAGACGAAGAACAACATACCGAATGCGAGACCACTTGCGCCGATGTGATAAGCCTCGCGGGCAAACATCCACACAGCTAAGCCGCCGCCGAGATAGACAACCGGCAGCAATACTTTGGCCGCTCGCGGGTAACCGTAGAGTAGCATTGTTCCGATTACAATAATCGGGGCGGTGTTGGCGAACAGGTGCGCGAAGGAGCCATGGATGAAGGGTGCGAAGAGAACCCCTGCGAGCCCGCCTGCCCGGCGCGGATAAATACCAAACTGGATAAAATCGAGACCGCCAAAATACTCTGCAAATTTCACCACCCATAGAAACAGCGCGAACGACAGTGCGACGGCAAAAGCGAAACATAGTCGCCTCGTATCGGTAGTGGAATTGGATCGTTTTTGAATATCCATAAATTTGCAATGCGCTGCGTGCTGTCTGTAGATATGTCAGACCCTATGGGACAGTCTATCCTAATAATTAACCTTTAGGAGATTGTCATCATGAATGAAAACCAACGTGTGGTAAAAAATAGATTACGCGTACTTGAACATGCAAAGAAGATTAGGAATATCCGTAAAACCTGCCGTTATTTCGGCATACCCAGGTCGAGCTTTTATCGTTGGAAAACTGCTTACGATAGGAATGGTGAGTTAGGTTTGGTCAATAAACCACCTGTAGCCAAAAGCCATCCCAATCAATTATCCAGGGAAGTGATCAACCGGGTACTTTACCTGCGTAAAAAATATCATTTGGGTCTCATTCGAATTGTTTGGTATATGGCCCGCTACCATGGTATAAAAATCTGTGACGCATCTGTCTACCATATACTCTACCGGCATGGCATAAATCGTCTTCCTCGCAATACTGGCCTGCGTAAAATACACACCAAGCGTTACCAGAAACAAGTACCAGGCCATCAAATACAAGTTGATGTTAAGTTTTTGAAATTCATAGTTAAAAGCAAGCGTTCCGTAAAACGATATCATTACACGGCTATCGATGATGCGACACGGGTAAGAGTATTAAAGATATATGCTCGGCATAACCAAAAAAATGCCTGTGATTTTATAGATTATGTGATTGATAAATTCCCTTTCCGTATTCGTGAAGTACGGACAGACCGGGGGCATGAGTTTCAGGCCTAATTTCACTGGCACGTCGAAGATAAAGGTATTCGGCACGCTTATATAAAACCTCGTTCACCCCAGTTAAATGGCAAGGTAGAACGTTCACATCGCTCAGACCAGGAAGAGTTCTATCAGCTTCTAAATTACGTCGATGACGTAGATCTCTATAAGAAGCTGACCGAATGGGAGAACTTTTATAATTTCTCTCGCCCTCATGGCGCTTTTGAGGGTCAAACGCCCTATGAAATTCTAAGAGAACGATTACAATAAAATTTTGATAGAGTGTCCCGCAGGGATGTAGCTATTACAGTCCTTATTCCGTTGATTTCTCAGTTTTCCTGATCGCGACAAGCGTAAAAACAGGACCGATCAGCTCAAAGAATACCGTGGTGCTTATTACAATAGACAGGATACTCTGACGGTGCTCCGGAAATTTGGTAGCCGCCAGTAAGGCCATTCCAATCGCCACGCCTGCCTGCGGTAATAATGCAAACCCCATCCAGTGTCTTATCTCCAAATTCGCCCGGCTAGCCCAGGCGCCGAGCCAGGTACCGATCAGCTTACCGACAATCCTTGCCAATAAATAGGCAGCGCCAATCATGCCGAGCTCATTTAACATGCCTATGTCGAGAGAAGCGCCAGCCAATATGAAAAAGACTACCATGAAGGGCCACTCGATGTTTTCTATTTCGTGGAATGGGTAGTCATGATGTCGCGCGAAGTTGCTGATTACTGCACCCATCGCGATAACAGCGATCATGAAGGAGACGTCCAGCCAGATAGCTGCGCCCCCACAGATAAATACCAGACCAAGCGCCTCGGTCAACATCGGATTTCCCGGTTTCAACCGACCCGTCAGATAAGCGGCAGGCAGGCCGATTAACACTCCGAGTACCAGGGCACCGCCAATTTCGTAGGATACGCCCAGTAAGGCGACAGAGATGCCCTGCATACCACTCAGCAATGAAATCAGCGCCAGTCCAAAGCTGAATAGCAAGAGTGCCCAGACATCATCAATGGCTACTATGGCCAGCAGCATATTGGAAAACCGGCTCTTACTGCCTGATTCAAGTACCGTATTATATGTAGCTGCGGGAGCAGTAGCCGCAGCAATGCAACCTAACAGAATGGCAATTTCCAGCGGCACTCTGACGGCCAACAGTACCAGCGCTACGATCAGCGTGGTACCGAGTGCTGCAGATAGTGATATCCAGGCAAGTTGGCGACCGGATTGCATTAGAGATTTTATCGTCAGCTTGCCGCCAAGCAGAAATCCGATCATCATCAACGCGGTATTGGTTATAAACTCGAACTGGTCACTCAGGATGACTGGTATTACTCCCAAAACTTCGTCGCCGAGTACGATTCCAAGGGCCAGCAATAGAGTAACTTGTGGCAGGAAGGTTCTTCGTCCAATCAAATCCGTTACGAGCCCTAATAACAGGATACAACCAAGGGCAAACAACATTTCAGCAAATTGATGCATCAGGCCACCTTTAACTTTCACCCTGGCCTGGCCATTGGTCATATAAAGCCCGCAGAATATCCTGGCGACTTATCTGGCCAATCATGCGGCCGTTTTCCAGCACCGGAAATCGTCTATAACTGGATTCGACGAACAGATCGGCGGCGGTAATGATATCGGTACCCGATTTGATTGTGCATACCTCACGGCTCATATATTCATCTACCCTGCCACCCCAGTCCTGGTGATAACTCGCCACATAAACCACTTTCAGGCAATCTTTTTTGGATAATACCCCGACCAGGTTTCCTGCCTCGTCAACCACCGGAGCGCCAGAAAAATGTTTATCCATCAGCGTTTTTGCAGCGGTGTGAATATTGTCCGATGGTGAAAATATGTACAGGGTCTTCGTCATATAGTCATTTACTACAGGTAACTTGCTCATGATTGTTTCCTTCGACACAGACAGTTTGCACACCCACCGCAACTGCCTTGCAATGGACTACGGTGGCATATTACACCGACGGCAAGCCCGAGCACCGCCAATACAAAAATGCTTATAGTGAAAAATATAGTGATCATAACAATAATTCCTGTTAGCCGACGCCGAAGTCGTCGTAATAAATAGCGTCCGCATCTACTCCAAGATCATCCAGCACCGCTAGTACCGCCTTGACCATTAAAGGCGGTCCACAGAGGTAGTATTCGCAGTCTTCGGGTGCGGTATGGCTGGACAGGTAATCGTCAAAAATCACCTTGTGGATAAAACCGGTTTTCCCCTGCCATTTGTCGTTCGGCTCGGGTTCGGATAAAGCTGCATGCCAACTGAAGTTCTGATACTTCGATTGCAAGCGCTCGAATTGATCGTCATAGTAAAGCTCGCGTTTTGAACGCGCGCCATACCAGTAGCTGATTTTTCGGCTTGAGTGCTGCGTTTCAAGTAAATCCAGAATTTGCGCATATAAAGGCGCCATACCGACACCGCCGCCGATAAAGATTGCCTCTTTTTCGGTCGGTCGGACAAAGAACAGGCCATAGGGGCCTGTTACCTCGACCTGATCGCCCGGTTTTAAAGAGAACAGCCAGCTTGAAACAACACCGGGAGGGAAATTAGCCTGCGACGGGGGCAGTGCGATACGTATGTTCAGGCTAATCGAGTCACAAACCCCGGGTTTATTGGCAATAGAATAGGCCCGCGTAGTGGGTTCGCTGGACGATGCCTTAAGTGACCATAGCCTGGATTTATCCCAGGAATCCCGGTATGCCTCGTCTATAATCAATTGTGAAAAGTCCAGTTGATAAGGAGGGCAGGTAACCTGGACAAAACTACCTGCCCTAAAATCGGCCTTTTCTCCTTCGGGCAGTTTAAGCACGATTTCACTGATCAACGTGGTAAGGTTGTGCACACTTTCAACTCTGCATTGCCAGGTTTTTACACCAAAATAAATTTCATCCACCTCGACCTTCATGTCGCTCATTACCGGCACCTGGCAGGCCAGGCGTATTCCCTTCGTCGTTTCGGTTCGTGGAAGCAAAGCCATTTCCTGCGGCCCGGGTTCTCCCCCCCCTTCTGTAACACGAGCTTTGCACAAGCCACAGGTACCGGCACCACCACAGGCAGATGGCAGGTTGATACCGGCCCTGGTTAATACATCAAGCAAACGTTGGCCGATATCCACGCTAACTATTTTGCTTCCGTTGATACCGATCCTGCACTCGCCAGATGGCACCAGTAACCGTTTTGCACCAAGCACAAACAACGTTAATAGCAGGACGATAATGGTAAAGGAAGCGACACTGAGGATAATTTCCAGCATTTCTCATCCCACCCCGGCAAAGCCCATGAAACCGAGCGACATTAGCCCGGCGACAACAAAGATAATACCCAGACCTTCCATCCCTTTAGGGATGTCTGAGTACTTCAGGCGCTCTCGAATCGCAGCCAGCATGACGATCGCCAGCATCCAGCCGATACCGGTGCCAAAGCCATAAACGATGCTTTCGACGAATGTATACGAGCGTTCGACCATAAACAGGCTACCGCCGAGAATGGCGCAGTTGACTGTAATCAGGGGCAGGAATATGCCGAGTGCGCGATGCAGTTTAGGCAGATGGAATTCGAGTGTCATTTCCAGCACCTGCACCATCGCGGCGATTACACCGATAAAGACGATCAGGCTCAAAAATGAAAGATCGATATATTCAAGCCCTGCCCAGGCTAGTGCACCAGGGGCCAGCAGATTCAGATAGATCAGGTTGTTAACCGGTACCGTCACGGTTTGCACCGCTGTCATCGCGAGACCGACACCGAAAGCGATTTCCACCCGTTTCGATACCGCCAGGAAAGTACACATGCCGAGGAAAAATGATAGCGCCAGATTCTCGACAAATACCGAGCGCATGAAAATATCGAACAGTCCGCTCATTGTCCTTCACCTCCAGCCTGAGCGCGTGGGGCTTTGACGCGAATTTGAAATTCCGGTTTTTCAATCTGTTCGGGCCTTCTACCCCGAATATACCAAATAATGCAGGCGATGATAAAAAAAGCGCTCGGTGGCAACAGCATGATATGCAATGGTTCGAAACCACCGCCCTGCGATGTGGGAATCAGAATTTGCTTTCCGAACAGGCTGCCACGACCGAAAAACTCGCGGATCACACCAACCATCATTAAGATCAGACCGTAACCAAGACCATTGCCAATACCATCGAGAATGCTCGCACCCACATTGTTACGCATCGCAAACCCATCGGCCCGACCCAGCACGATACAGTTGGTCACAATCAGGCCGACAAATACCGACAGTCGTTTACCGATTTCAAATAGGTAAGCCTTAAGCACAAGATCGACAATAATAACGAGCGAAGCGATGATCGTAATCTGCACAATAATGCGCACCGAATACGGCAGTTGATTGCGTATCAGGCTCACTGCTGCACCCGATACGGCTAGCACGCAAGTAACAGCAATAGTCATCACTAATGCCGTATCGAGTGAAGTGGTGACCGCTAAAGCCGAACAAATTCCGAGGATTTGAAGCGTGATCGGGTTTTCACTGACTAACGGAGTACCGAGGATATTCCAGTTTTTGCTTGCCATTGATTAACCTTCCCCCCTACGGATACGTTCGAGATAAGGCCCGAAGCCGAAGTCACCCAACCAGAATTGAACCAGCCAATCAACGCCGGTAGTGGTTCGAGTAGCTCCGGTGATGCCATCTATGCGATCACCGGCAAAGCCCGCACTGGCGCCAACACGAATGCTTACCTTGCCGGAATCGTCAAAAGCATTATTGCCGGGCCACAGGGCCTCCCAGTCCGGGTCTTGTATACGACTACCGAGGCCGGGCGTTTCGCCATGTTCATAAAACTTGAGCGCAAGAATTTCATTGACATCGGCAGCCAGCGCCAGATAGCCATATAGCGCCGATTGATAGCCGACACCCCTGACCGGTAAAATAAGGGCATCTACCCTATTATTCGAATTTCGGATCAAATAAACCACAGCATGATCGGCCCGACGTTTGATTCCGGCCAGATCCAGTTGTGGTGGGATATCGACGCTTTTACCCGGATCATTCGCGGCCCGACGGGCATCATAAGTCGCCGGGTCGATGTCATCTGAGTAAGTACCGTCTTCGAGCTTAACCACCCGCGCCTCGATATCTTCGAGTCGTATACCATCTGCTACCCGGTCGAGGGTCTCCACAATGGTGGCCAGTCTTGCCATACGTTCAGTTTCAAGATTGGCAAGATAAAGGGGTCGCAGAGAAACTGCGGTGAGCGACACCAGTACTGCACAGACCACCGCCACCAGGAGGACCGTCTTCAGCGCCTTCACCGGGCTACCCGACAGGTTGCTGTTAGCCATGGCGCAAATCCCGCCACCGGATATTGAACCACACCACGATATGATCGATCAGTGGTACGAGCATCGATACAAGCAATAGAACCGGAATGACACTGTCAGGATGTGACGGGTTAACTACCCGGATAAAGACGACCAGTGCACCAGTCAGGAATCCTTGCACCCAGCGCCCTGTATTGGTAGACGATGAAGTCGACGGGTCGGTGGCGATAAAAACAGCAGCGAACGCGAAACTACCCATTACCAAATGCCAGTACCAGGGCATATCGAGTATCCCGCCACCCATCTTGTTGGCAATTGTCGCAACGACAATTACCCCGAATAATTGACCGACCAGCAAGCGCCAGGAGGCGATGTGCCCGTATATCAAAACTGCGGCGCCTGCCAGCACCGCCAGCACCGATGTGGTGCCCATGAGGCCCTGAGTAGTACCGAAAAATGCGTCCCACCACTCAAATTCGGACCAAACAGTACCGTCACTAATCTGTTGATCATAAAGCGCCAGGTTTTTTGTCCCGGCGTAGCCATTAAGACCTGTCCAAAGCGGATGATTAGTTAATGCACTCGGAAATGATATCTGTACCACGGCGACCGCCACCAGAGCTGGATTTAGAAACGACTTACCTTCGCCACCGAATATGCCATGCGCGAACACCATCGCGAATGATATGCCGAAAGCGATATGGAAGAATGTAGCGCCAGGCGGCATTAATAAGGTAAACAGTAGCGCGGTATAAACCACACCGACATCGAAGCGACGGTTGCGTTTTTCGGAAAATATCCGCTCCCAGACCCCAGCGGAGAATAAAGCCATAGCGAAAACCGGCAACAAATGAATCAGGCCGCTTACGATAACGTCAAGCAAGCCTGGACTGGCAAAGTCGATTTTATCAACGAGAAGGAATCTTTCTAGCCAGCCATCAGCGCCTTTGCCACCATCGTCGGCGAGCGCGAGCAAATACTGGTAACCCGTGTTGCCTGTCGCCGCAATCAGCACCGGCAATAAGGCGAGCAGACGTAAAACCCGTATGCGTTCGATACTATTGGTAGACCGGATGTAAGGCCCCGCCTCCATAATTATCCGCGTGCTGATAAGCCCTCCTTGTACATTTGCTCGAGCAAATCCCTTAAAAGCGGGCCATAGTCAGTTTTGGAAGGGCAGGTGTAACTGAGCAGAGCCAGGTCTTCCTCCACCAGTTCAAGCGCGCCCAGATCGCGTGCGCGCTCGACGTCACCCACAAGCAATGCGCGTAACAGCGGTACCGCGAGAATCCCGGGAGGAGCCACCGCATCAAGATCTGTTGTCGGGATCAGCGCATCGGCTTCATCACCGATACCGGTGTTAAACAGTGTTCTGGGTGATCCGTTTGATTGCGTTGAATCTGTGTTGAAAATTGCCGTCACCTGACGATGACGTTGCCCGAGACTGGCTTCATGACCGAAGGCCGTATGACCCGAAAGTACCGAACCGGAAATCACCCGGGCAGAAATGTCAACCAGCTCTCCGTCGGTAATGTCGCCTATGCCGGCACCGAGCGGCACTCTAATCAGGCGCGGATTTTTCACTGCCGGGCCAGCCAGCGATATTACCCGCTCAAACCAGGGCCTGCTCGTACTGATCATGTGCCCCAACGAAATCACGTCCTGATATTCTATGTGCCATACTTCTTCGTTATTAAAACCTATCGGGCACAGGCGATGGATCAAGGTGCCGACGAGGCCAGCTGGATGACGGCCATCGAACTCCACAACCTCGGCCCGACAAGAGTCGTCAAATTGAAAATCGGCCGTGGATGACTTACAAAGAAAGACAGATGCAAGAACCAGATCACAAAGTGTCTTTAGCCCGCACGAAAACTCGTTGATGTATTTTGAAATAATGACCGCAGGATCCGGTGCCAATGGCTGGGTATCTATTGCAGTAACCAGTAACGCCTTGGGATTTCGCCCTGGGGCCGGAATATGTCCGAAAGGTCTACTTCGCAGCGTTGCCCACAACCCGGACTGCAGCATCAGGCGTTGAATATTATCGTGATCGAGGCTTGTCGGTATGTCGAATTGAATGCTATCCCCCTTGCCGTCGGAGGTTATTTCGAGAGAAATCAACTTGCGCCGCGCACCCCGGTGAGCCGCGGTCACTGTTCCACTGACAGGTGATGTGAACAAAATTTCGGGTCTGCGCCTGTCACACAGAACGGGTTCTCCCGCTTTAACCGGGGTGCCTTCATCGGCCACTACCTGGAGCCTGGATCCGGGATAATCACGGCCAAGTAAAGCGCAAGTCCGTGCCTGTTTGATAGCACTAATGGTGTTATCGGGAATGTTACCGGACCGGAGATTGAGTCCTTTTTTTATGTGTACTCGCATGGTGTATTCGGTGCTATCAACCTGACCGCTTGAACAGGCTTTCTAGCTGATGTCCTTCCTTAAACGCTAACGCGTTGATTTACCTGAATTTAAATTATTTGTGCGGTTAAAAAACACGGTGCTCTAGTATAATTAATAGCACCAACTATTTTATTATCATAAAGAAACCTAAACCCCGGGGCAATCCAGGCCTGTCATATGAGTTGATCGATTTTGTTTGATTATCCGGATATGATGGACAAGGCATTCGGGACACCCGGTGGTTATATCATTAAGGGTAATAATTGAGAAATCACCAAAGCGCAACAGCTGAGCACGCCCATCACAGGCACCCAGAGTGGGTACACCTTGATTCCCGGCTCAGCGGGTACGCGGCGTTTGATATTAATCAATGCCAGATTGATCAATATAAATACCATCAGCAAGACAAAACTGGTCACCGATGCCAGGGCCACCAGCGGCACGAACAACGCAAAAGTCATAACCAATGCAACAATAGTGAAGGTCGCAATAAGAGGCGTGCGGGTTCGTGAATGAACTCGGCCAAATATAGCTGGCAGCCATTTTTTTCGACTCATGCCATAGAGCATGCGTGAAGCCATAATGATTTGTATCAACGCACCGTTGATGACCGCGAAAATTCCGATAATACTGATAAGCCACGGGTTATTACCGGTGGCGCGTTGGAATAAAAATGCCAACGGCGCATCAGTGGCCACCAGTTCGTCAGGGCTTGCCAGATGTACCGCAACAATGGCAATGGACAAATAAACAACTGTCGCAATCGAAACCGCAAAAATGATAGCCAGCGGTAAATTACGCTGCGGATTTTTAACTTCTTCGGCAACGTTCACCATGTCTTCAAAACCAATGTAGGCGAAAAACGCGAGAAAGGCACCGATGATAATTCCCTGCCAGTTGGCGCTGTCGGTGCTTGGAATAAATTCGGAAATGTGGAAGTTTGAAGCGGAAAACGCATCGCGACCCACCCAGATAATCAACATCAATCCACCGATTTCAATCACTGTAAATGCCGCTGCCACCGTTAATGATTCAGATATGCCCCAGGCAGCGATCGCACCCAATATCAGCAACGAGCCGATGATTAATATCGGCGTCGGTATCGCTACAAAAACTTGCATATACCCAACTGCGCCTTTCGTCACCGCCGCCGCCGAAACGATGCCACTAGTAGCCACCGCCAAACCTACCAGGACCGCCCAGAATGGCAGCCCAAATGCTTCCTGAACGTAAACAGCCTCGCCGGCGCTCAAAGGGTAACGAGCGGAGAGTTCGGCATAGCTAAAACCGGTAATTCCCGCTACCACTGCGGCGATTAGAAATGAAAGTGGTGCAGAATGTCCGGCGAGCCCCGCAACCTGCCCCACCAAAACATAAATACCCGCGCCTAAAATGGTGCCAAGCCCATAAAGTAGTAACAATGGCAGTGAAATGCTGCGCCGTAACCCAAATGACTTGGATCCCGAAGGCGCAGGTTCATCTACATAAAAGGCTTTTTTTCTTTCGATCAATTCTGGTTTGTCCGTCTTTTGTAACTTAGGGTGGGCTTATTATCGGCTACGGTAAAGACCATCTCGAAGTCAAACTACAGCAATCCAATCCCAAAATATTGATCCAGGTCATATGATTAGCTGACTGGTCGATGGTACTAATTTTTAGTGTTTTCACGCAGCCTCAACCATCGGCGGACGCTTCTTCTTTAATAATTAAATGAATCCCTTTCGTTCAATAAAACCTCACCAGTTTCTAAGGATGGTTAAGCCGTTACTCCTGGGTACGAAGCGAGGAATTTTGGATGAACAAAATTGTAAGCAGCGGTACAACAACGGAAATGAACGCCACCGTGATCAACAACCACCCCAGAGCACTGTAGTCGGCGGGAATATCGAGCATGTTTGTCAGTCGATCGCGGATCTCCCTGGTAATCAAAAAAATCTGATTAAGATATTTTGTACCTAGACTGCTGGCTGATAGCGCAAGATTAGTGAAGGACGCCATCACCGCGAAAAATGTAGCCTTGAGATGTGCGGGTGCATTTTTGGCGATCCAGGCCAGCATAGGAATCATGGCTATTTGGCCCAGCGGTGATTCGATGGCCGTATCGATTACTGCGATGAATCGGGCGTCGACGATACCTCCGGTTCTCGGTCCAGTCCACTCGTGCAGACCGTAATAAAGTCCGATGTTTGGTAGCGACAGGATACCAGCGGCGATTGTTAAAAGCACAACTACATAGGCTATAGACCGTTTGCCCATCAGGGGGCGGAGCAACACCATACCGCCGAGCGCCAGTATGGCGCCGATGAGGGACAAGATAGACAGGAACTGCTGGTCAAATCCGAGGACGTCAATTTCAAACCAAATTGCACCCGGGCCGGGCAGCGGGACGGCCCGAAAGACGAAGATAATTACTGCTGTTCCTACCAGAGTTCGACGCATGGCGGGTTCGAGTTCAAGCAACAACTGCCGCATCAGAAATAAAATGATTGCCATGGAGCCGAAGAAAATGATCTCTTGTGCCAATGGCACCTGGCCAAGGCCCATGGTTAAAGTGAATGCGGCGAAGACAAGACTCCCCCCTAGAATCCACCAATTCGGTTCGGTTTTCCCACCGGATGCGAACAGCATACCTTCGATTTCTTCATCATCAATTCCTTGCCGACGCAGATGACGAGCGCGAAGCCGCAACGAAATAGTGCCGAGGGTAACGCCTATTATTGAGATCACGGGGATAGCCAGGGCCAGCAAATATATATCAGCGTAGATCGAGGCCTTCGTGGCTTGCGACATGTCCTCGACACCCGTAAACATAGTGATGTTTAGTGCGGCGACCGCAATCAGACCACTAATGATTGCGATACGGCCCAGCGTCTGCATCGTCGTGTGCATCTGCTTGATTTCACTATCCGGATAAGGCTTGCCATGTTCGTCAACCATGGGGACTGCCTCTACAGTCATGGCGTCAGCTACGACGTCCTGGACGACATAACCAGTCGGCGCCAATATGCTACTGATGACAAACCAGGTCTCGATTTCCAGCAACTGGGCCATCGATTGAGTGTGCGCAATAATACCGTACATGATCCCGATACTGAGTGCGATCAGACTGGCACCGAGATAGACGAGCAACGCCTTCGAGCGCCAGATCAGATCGACCAGATGGCCAAGCGGCATTTTCAGCGTCCAGGGTATACCTGCCCAGAATGCCAGACTGGCGAGGAAGGCTGCGGAGAGATCGAGATACTCTTTGATGAAAAAAGTACCGACAATGGCAGTCAGTCCCGAGACACCGGCCGCGAGATAAACCATTAACGGGGGTAGGTAGGACCACCGAACCTGCCGTCCAAGATCGAAAATCGTCTCATCGACCCAGCGCCCAAGGGGATTGACGGTCATGCGCTTAACCACATCACGAGTCTCCAGTCCTTAAGCAATTTATCTGGCTGGTCGATTCACGTATTGAGTGTGCCATGGTAACGCTTTAAAACAGATCTAACTTTTACTAATGCATAAACAATACCGGTAATTGGGCATGTTCAAGTATATATTTGGTCGCGCCACCTAACACCAGCTCATGAAAACGTGAGTGACCATAAGCGCCCATCACCAGTAGCTGACTTCGAAGCTCCGTCGCTTTTTCCAGTAGTGCCAGGCCAGCACCTTTTTTACTGCTGCCGACCAAATGAGTTTCTGCATTGATGCCGTGACGATTGATGTGCGTTGTTATTGCAATTGCATCGGCATCACTCGATGAGACCGAAACAACATCGATTTTCTCCACCTGTGCCAGCATTGGCAGCGCTACCCTTAATGCAGCCGCACACTCGCGACTGCCATCCCATCCTACTATCACGCGCTGTGGTGGTAACGTAACCGGTTTGCTATCAGGCAATACCAGCACTGAACATGCCGAATTGAGTAAAATACTCCCCAACTGATATTGAATATTAAGATTAGATTCGTCCTCCTGTTTTCGTGGCACGAGGAGTAGGTCGACATAACGGCTCTGCACACTCAGTGTATTGGTTACATGGCCCTCAACCGCTCGAAACTCACCCGCACTATCGGCTGCTAATGAATTCTTCGTGAAGATTATTTTCGCAGAATCTCGCTGCTCTACGGATTGTTCGTCGATGATGTTGTAGACTGCTGCTGAAACGTACTCGTTGGGAAAGTTCGGAACGAACAGGTTACGCATAACGTATAGGCCAGCCAGGTGTGCGCCGAAGTGATTGCATAGATTTGCCGCAGTTAGAATGCGGTTGCCGCAAGCCTTGTCGTTGTCGACATAAACCAATACATCCTTGATAGCCATTATCATTTCCCCGTTTAAATAATCGCCAGCGTCTCGTAAACAGTCCAGGCGGTTATTGATCCAGGTCAATTTGTCTTCAATTCTGCTGTGATATCTGATAAAACTCTTTCGATTGGAATACAGCGCTAATGCCTCCACAATCGACTTTTTCGAAAAAACTGCCTTTAGCTCTTACCACCGATTATCCGCATGCGCATCCAAAATCTTCAGAATCCAGGTTTATCATTGGGACATGAATTTTAAGCGGATAATTAATTCAGATTATTGATGTTTAAAACAGCTTTTATTTTGATCTACATCAACTAGCGCTTCACATTCCGGATTATTATTTGGGCAAGCGAGCAATCGATCAGTAGTCGAATTAAATACGCTAGTAGATTGCTGTAACGGTCGCATCGTTAAGTTTATTTTTAAATTGCTTTTACAGGAGACAAATCATGAACATGACTGTATGGAAACCGTTGAGGGAAATGGAAAATATGCTGGAACGCTACAATCTGGCAACTGGCCGTAGTATCGCCAATAACGATACTGATTTTAGTATTGCCGAATGGTCACCAACTGTGGATATCGAAGAGGACGATAATAATTATTTGATCCGAGCTGATGTGCCAGGCGTTGACAAGAAGGATATAGACGTGTGCCTGGACAATAACGTATTGAGTATTACCGGCGAAAAGAAAGTGGAAAAAGAAACCGGCAAGAGCAGCAAACAGCATCGTACCGAACGTTACTGTGGATCTTTTTCCAGACGCTTTACCCTACCAAACGCTATTAAGTCAGATAAGGTTGATGCGTCATACAAGGATGGTGTATTGACAGTAAAGGTTCCCAAGGCCGAAGATGCCAGGCCAAAATCGATTGAAATCAAGATACATTGAGGAATCGCTGGAGCACTGGCCCAATTGACGGGTCAGTGCTGAAATTAGTAATACCCCGTATTTGTGATATCGTTCATAGTCGCGCAATCCCATCATGTTAGCCATTTTTTACCCAGCATTCACGTTGCCAAGAACGTGGCCCCACAGCGATAAGTTATTTTTAACCGTCACTTTATTGCGAATCCCAGTACTGACGCATTTCAATATAAAGAAACGACGCCGTCCAGGTAATTAAAACCAGACCCGTTAGGGATTCAACACCGGTGAGATAGCGAATACCACCAAAGGGCTCGATATCACCAAAACCCAGAGTGGTAAAACTGGTAAAAGAATAATAAACACAGTCGGCAAGGCTTCCATCAAAATTTCCCTGCAAACTGCCCTGACCTGCTCCCCGGCTCAATCCATAATAACCTATCGCGAATATGAAAATCTCGACTGTATGCGCGACCAAGGCCACAAACACACCGAGCACAATACGCTGCCGATGTTTAATTTTTAGATTCGGCATTAACAGCGTGAACCGAAACAGGAACTCGTAGTGGATGGTTACCGATACAGCGACTATGAAAATAATGAGCAGAAGCGCGATTAGCATATGGTAAAAAATAGGTTTAAAACGAGAATTATACGCGGGTGTTCTCACTGAATCGCCGATAAAATAGGATATTTATAAATACTATCAAGGTTTGCCGCTTGTCATAATTCTGGGATGTCATCGTACTCGGTGCCGGGGCCACCGGGTTAATGTGTGCGTTAACCGCTGCTGCTCGTGTTCGGCGCGTACTGGTGCTGAAGAAATCCAACAAAATCGGCAAAAAATTCTCATGTCGGGTGGCGGGCGATGTAATTTCTCTAATATGTACACCGAGGCGGCCAACTTTCTTTCACAGAATCCATGAGTATAGGAAATATTAACACCCCATTTTTACTATTCTGCCAACGCCCACCGGGCCTAGTTCACAAGTGTTTAGCGTTGGTGTGGAACCAGAATAGAACTATTGTCAGTTCAAGTTCTCGGAATTGGAAAATATTTCTGATACTTGCTTGGAAGGGTATTTAGGCGTATTTGAGACCCGAACCGTATATAGATTCGTATATAGAGTTTGGTAATTAATTAAGCCCTAACTATCAATTAGTTAGTGGTTATAATTGGCGGTGGATGCAGTCTCGAGCTAGCTAGTCTCCAGCATAAATTCCCTGAAAAACAGGAATATACAGGGAAATATTACCTAATTAGCACCATAAAATTGGCTACATTTAGCCTACTCTATTGAGTATCCGGGCGATTTTGCGTCATGTTATTTTTATTTTTTTGTATTAACAGGGAATTATCAGGGAACAGGTTAATCCTTATCTTTCCAAAGTATGCTTATTGAGACATTTATTCCCGAACCGCTAACAACCCTCAATGTCAGGTTGGCCAAGATTGAATCGATGATAAAGCCATACTGGAAATTGGAATATTTCTGATGAAAATCGATGTCTTTTGTATGCTTTTGGCTTAGTATTCCACCCATTGTGGTCGAACGGTAGTTAACTCGTTGGTATCCGCTAACCGACTTAATTTCTTGGCTAGAAAGGATAGCTACATCTCAATACTATAACTTCATACTCAACTACATCAGTACATTATCCGCGGTTTTGCTGAGAATACCTAGAATCCAGCCGCCACCCCGTCTCCCCTCGGGTCTGCAGCACCTTCGATCAACCCGTCGGGATGAAGCACTAACACACCAGCGTGCCCCATAACCTCATCAAATGGACCAATTTCTTCAACATCGTGGCCTGCCTCGCGAAGTGCACTGATAACTTCGGGGTCGAATCGGTTTTCCATGCGCAGGCTAGTGTTCTTTGCACCCCAGGTTCGGCCGAGAAGCCAGCGCGGCGCCGTCACTGCTGCCTGCAAATTTTGACCATGCAGGACATGACGCGAGAATAGCATTGCCTGTGTCTGCGGCTGACCTTCTCCGCCCATGGTGCCGTAGGGCATAACCCGGCCATCGGCGAGATGTGCCAGGGCCGGCTGGATAGTGTGAAAAGGCCGGCGGTACGGTTGCAGGCAATTGCGATGGTTTGGGTCCAGGGAAAAACTGGTTCCACGATTTTGCCAGGTAATTCCTGTTTCCTCCAGCACGATGCCCGAACCGAACTCCCAGTAAACGCTCTGGATAAAACTGACGGCGCGGCTTTCGCCATCGACCGCGCCGAGCCAGACAGTATCGCCTTTGGTACTCGCTTCCGGCCAGGGCAGCGCACGGCGCGGGTTGATATCTTTAGCCAACTGGTCCAGATGAGCAGTCGCCAAAAAGCCCATTGAATCGACCTGCATATATTTCGGATCAGTGACATATTGATCTCGTATTTGAAACGCGCGTTTTGTCGCTTCAACAAGGCCGTGCACGTATTCAAATGTCTCTGCTTCGGGGGTTTTTATGCGGTCATACACAGCTAGTAAGATTAACGATGCTAGTCCCTGCGTTGGTGGCGGCATGTTGAAAACTTTGTGCCCAGATACATTAACGCAGACCGGAGTCACCTTCAAGGCGTGGTGCCGTTGCAAATCTTCAAGTCGTAAAGGTGTGCCGACCCGCTCCAGGTCGGCAGCAATCGAGTGAGCCAAATCACCACGATAAAAATCATCGAGGCCGGTTTCGGCCAGACGTTTCAGGGTTGCGGAGATCCGTGGTTGCCGAAATTGTGCTCCCTCAACTGGCAGCTTGCCATCAATAAAAAAATTTTTTTTGAATCCGAAAACATGCTCAAGCTCGTCCAATTTCGTTCGGGCATTTTCGGCCAGTGTTCGCGTTACGGCAACGCCGTCAGCGGCATAGTAGATGGCGTCCTCCAAAAGTCGGTCAAGTGGCAGTTTTCCACCCCAGGATTGACGGCTGAATTTCCACGCCTCGTGCCAACCAGACACCGCGCCGGCTACCGTCAGCGCAGCCAGATTACCGCGCGATGGTATTGCCTTATATCCCTGCTCTCGGTAGAAGGCGATATCGGCCTTTTCAGCGGCGCCGCCACAGGCATCTATACCTATGACCTCACTACCGGGAGAATGAACCAGCCAAAAATTATCGCCGCCCATGGCATTCATATGCGGATAAACCACCGTGATTGTCGCTGCTGCGGCGATCATAGCCTCGATGGCATTACCGCCTTCTTCAAGGACCCGCAAACCAGCGCGGGCCGCAAGATGATGCGGTGCAGTGACCATGCCGCGATAGGAACGCGTTGTCTGGAGCATTGTGCTGTTACCCTGAGTTAAGTGTTGTCAGGTCGCCTTGATCCGTGCCCGGGATCCTGGATACATGCGTCCAAGGTAGTTACTACACCCGCCATAGGGTACTGTCAACTTAAAGGCCAATCGGTCAGACTAATGGCATGATTAATACAAAACTACTTTACCATGGATACCGTTTTCCTCCTGAAATCATCAGCCATGCAGTCTGGCTATACATCGCTTCTGTCTCAGTGTTCGCGATGTTGAGGATCTTCTGGCTGAGCGTGGAATTGTTATTTCCTAAGAAACTATCCGCAGTTGGTGTATTAAATTCGGCCCAGCTTACGCTCGAACGATCAAGAAACGTCGAGGCTCACTTGGCGACACATGATATATGGATGAGGTTTACATCTTGACTGTTCGAAGTGAGCGACGATACCTGTGACGCGCCGTAGATCAGGATGGAGATATTCTCGATATATTGGTACAAAAACGCAAGGACAAGCGGGCCGCAGCACGTTTTTTCAAGAAACTGATGAAGGGGCAAGGTTGCTCTGCCAGAAATATTTTCTCGGACAAACTCCCCAGTTACGGCACCGCGAGAAAAGTAATCATGCCCACTTTAATTCATTGCCATGAGCGCTATGCGATTTTCTGCAACGCCACCGCCAGCTCCGGCTGACAATGCCTTTCGCCAACCTGGAGCCTGCGGCCGCCGGGCATGAAGACCCGCCTGGTGTTGTCATTCTTCTCGAAGATATCGCATGCGTTGGCGAAATGGAAAGCGATCCGCGATAATATTGGGTAGCCGTCTCGAATGTAACCGATGGCCGGCGGCAAGATCTCGCCGAGGCTCATTGAACCGAGAACGGGCGAGCGCCCGGGGAGTTCGAAATTACGCATAGTCTTTAAATCTCTTGTTGTGATCGGCTACCAACCAATAGCGTTTGGCAACCAGGTGGCGATAGACGGGTAGAAGAACAATAGCACCAATCCGGCAAGTTGCAGCCCCACGAACGGCATAACTCCGATGTAGATATCTTTGGACGACACTTCAGGTGGGGCCACCCCTTTCAGGAAGAAAAGCGACCAGCCCACGGGCGGCGTCAGGAACGAGGTCTGCAGGACGACCCCGGCAAGTATAGCGAACCACACCGGATCAACGCCGCCCATGTCCAGGACCGGCCAGAACAATGGCAGAACAATGTAGCAGATTTCAATCCACTCGAGGAAGAAGCCAAGAAAGAACAGCATAGCAAGAACGAAAACGAGGTCTGCTGTCACCCCACCGGGAATGAATTGAAACAGCGTTATGATCAACTCGTCGCCGTTGAGTCCGCGAAACGCCAGCGAAAACGCCTGGGCGCAGATGAGGATGAAGAACACCATGGCGCTGATGCGCATCGTCCCCCGAACGGTTTCGACGATCACCTCTTTCGTTAGCCGCTTGCCAATAATAGCTATGAGGATACTGCCAATACCGCCCATGGAGGCTGCCTCGGTCGGTGCGGCGATGCCGCCGATTATGGAACCCAGAACCGCAAAAATCAGAAAGATTGGTGGCAGCACGACGACGAACAAACTCTTGATCAGTTCAGCGCGAGACATGGCAGTGCGTTCTTCCTCCGGAACCGCTGGTGCCATTTCGGGTTTAAGCCAGCCGATGCCAAGCATGTAGATGGCATAAAGGCCAGCCAACACCAGGCCTGGGATCATGGCCGCGGCAAACAGTGTGCCGAGCCCGGTGCCCAAGATATCTGAGAGCAGGATCAGCACCAGGCTGGGAGGGATGATCTGCCCCAACGTCCCCGACGCACAGATGGTGCCGCAGGCCAATGACTTCGAATACCCCCGGCGCAGGAACACCGGCAGAGTCAACAAGCCTAAAGTCACAACCGTAGCGCCGACGATCCCTGTCGACGCTCCCATCAGAACGCCGACTAGAATGATCGCTAGCCCCATGCCGCCGCGAAGACCCCCGGCGGCGTGGCCGATGACGTCCAGAAGATCCTCGGCCATACGCGAACGCTCCAGCATCACACCCATGAATACGAACAACGGGATGGCCATCAAAGTCTGGTTATCGACAACCCCGAAGATGCGGATCGGCAACAAGTTGAACAATGAGAACTCGCCGCCCAGATAAGAAAACAAAAATCCGGATGCCGCCAGCGCAATCCCCACCCGAAAGCCGAGGAACAAGAGGAAGAACAGAAATAGGCCCATCAAGACCGGAAATATCATGTCGCCCAGCCCAATAAGGTCGCCGAAGTCGTGGATCAGGTTGCCGATGAATTCTTGCATGGGTCGAGTTCTCAGTCAGCCAGTGGCCCGTTGCCGCCGAAATACCAGGGCAAAGGCTTTCAGCAGGTTGGACACCGACTGCATCGTTAAAATCGCAAAACCAACGGGTATAAACGAGCGCAGCAGCCAGCGATGCGGTAAACCACCCGGGTCTGGCGAGCCTTCGTCGATAAAGTAAGCTTGGCCGACGAAACCGATGGAGAAGTCGATAATGAGAATCGAAATGACAATGAGGGCGAGGGCGGCCAGCAGATCGACGAAGTTTTGTGTTTCCACCCGGAACTTATCGTAAAAAATATCCACCTTCACGTGATCGTCGTGGCGAAGGGCGTAGCTCATACCGATAAGTGCAATCGGCGATATCAAATGCCATTCCAGCTCTTGCAATTCCATGGGGCCGATGCGAAATAGATAACGTAAGATCACGTTAGTCCCCACCAATGCCACCTGGGTGATGCAGGCCCATGCAAACACCCGGCCTACGACATCAACGAAGGCGTCGATGCCATCCGTCAGGCTTACTTCCTTGGGGCTGGGCTCTTCCGCCGGTCGGCCGGGTAGGATGAACAATTCTACTGCCAGCCATAGCGTCAGCAAGCATAGGAAGTATCCCAACGCCACCCAAAAGTCCCGATACACAAATTCGATCTTTGGATCAAGCGCGATGGTCAGCCAGGCGACAGGCGCCAGACATAAGAACAAGAACCAGTCGGGACGACCCCGGTCGAACAGTCTCTTGACCGCTAGCACCATGGCGAACATGAACAAGAAGCAATCGAAAAAGAACCAGACCGGCGACGTCACGGGAACGATCAGATGCACGGCAATGCCCGCCAGCAGTAACGCCGCCAGTCCCGCCGCCATGGTCATGCGGCCAATTCGTCCCTCGGGGGAGAGATAGAGAAAATAAACTCGTTGAATGTTCATTCGATTCTCAGGCGTCCACTCATGACCGTCAGAGCGTCTGGCCCGTCAGTTCGGTGGATTACTCGGAATGAAAATGGTTGCGACTCCGTTCTACCAAGGATCTGTGCACATGCTTCCCTGCGGCCGAGCGTAGCCAGTTGACCGCATGATAAATTGGGAGACCCATCTCAGCTGCAATAAAACCAACTAAGATGGGCCTCTGGGAGACTACCCTCCGCGGACCCGGACAGCGAACTGGCGATTGCTAGAGTTGGCCCACTTATCGTGTTTCTTCTTGAAGTTCATGAAGGAGTCATGAACCTTGCGAGTCATGGGATCAGCCGCGGCCCCAGCTTCTAGAACTTCGGTAGTTTTCTTGCGAAGCTCCTCGATAACCTCCGTCGGAAGCGACGACACTTTGACCCCGTGGTTTTCGACAAGGTCTTCCAGTGCGTCGCCGTTCAACGCCTCGGCCGAAGTGTGGGCGATGATATTGGCCGCTGCAGCGACCTGGCGGACGATAGCCTGGATATCCTTGGGTAAGGAGTTGAAGGCTTTCTTGTTGATCAGAAGCTCGGTCGTCGTCGATGGCTCATGCCAGCCAGTGTTGTAGTAGTTCTTGGCTGCTTTGTGGAGCCCAAGACGCTTGTCTTGAACAGGCCCGACCCATTCAGCCGCGTCGATGACGCCGCGTTCCAGCGCCGGGAAGATGTCGCCGCCACCCAGGCTCTTCACGTTGACGCCGATAGACTTATAGATTTTGCCGCCGAGGCCCGGGATACGCATTTTCAGGCCGTTGAAATCGGACAAACTGTTGACTGGCTTTTTGAACCAGCCCGTCATCTGGACGCCAGAATTACCGCAAGGCATACCGATGACACCGAAATCGTTATAGATCTCGTTCCACAGTTCCAGCCCTCCGCCGTGATAATACCAAGCGTTTTGGCCCTGGAAGGTCATGCCGAACGGCACAGTACCGAAGTACTGCAAAGCCGGCGCCTTTCCCGACCAGTAATAGGCTACGGCCGAGTTCATCTCGACGGTGCCACCGGTGACGGCGTCGAAGCCACCGTTCCATTTGACCAACTCGCCAGCTGCAAACAGCTTGATCTTGAGCCGCCCATTGGTCGCTTCGTCAATGGATTTGACGATCCACTCGGCGCTACCCGGCCCACTCTGATAAAACGGCAGGCCCGGCGGAAACGAGGTCGTCATTTTCCAGCGAAATTTTTCGGCCGCGCGCGCAATGGTGGGCGCCGCCAGCGTTCCGGCAGTCACTCCTGCGATACCGGCTTTTAGAATATTACGACGTTTCATGGATTGTTCCTCCTGTTTATCTCCGATTGATTGCCAATCATGGCAAAGATTCCAAAATTGTTATATGTATGTCGTTAAACCAAATTGGACAGATGGCTTCTCCATAAGTTCTTTTGGTTTGGAAAAAACAAGAATATCCCTTCCTTCGAGCAATCTATGTCTCGCTTCCTGGCGGAGAATGACAAACTCGTCACATACTTCCGCAATTGATTCGCCATTATTAAGTCGGTCAGCTAGTTCTATTGCTTGCATATCGGCCCATTCTTTTGTGATCTTGGGTGGTCTACCTGCTGCCATTTTGCGAGTTTGAACGTATATAGAATCGTATATAGAACTATATTATAAATCAAAGAAACTTTAACTATCAACAAGTTAAGTTCAATATATGGCGGAGAGAGAGGGATTCGAACCCTCGATACGCGATTAACGTATACTCCCTTAGCAGGGGAGCGCCTTCAGCCGCTCGGCCATCTCTCCAATTTTATCATTCTTCCATTATTCCCTTAGCAGGGGGGCGCGTTGTTCCGGGGGCACGCAGAGTACCAACAATAGGCACCTCCAGGCAATACCGGGCGTTTACCTGCCTACCTCATCGCGGCCAGATGCGTAAATGATTGGATTTAATAAAGCGACATGATTGGCCGCTCCATGTTTTACCGCTGGCAGGCTAGCCTTCGACCGTATTCCCTATTTGCTCCTCTTCCTCTGTTCCTTGTGCTAGTTTTTCAGCTTTGATACGTTCGTAAATCTCTTCACGATGTACCGCAATTTCTCTCGGTGCGTTTACACCGATTCTTACCTGATTACCCTTTACCCCAAGGACGGTGACTGTTACCTCATCACCTATCATCAATGTCTCTCCTACTCGCCGCGTCAATATCAGCATTTTACTTCTCCTAAATGTATGTCACAGTAATCTAGACCCAGATCCTCTATAGGCCTTCCATATTATAATTTTTATTAAGCCAGTACTTCTTCAGCCCGCACAATATTCTACCCAACAATTGTTGGACAGGCCAGTACTCCTTAAGTTTCTGAAACGCGAATTCGAAATCTATGAATACCACTCACTACAAAGATACCCGACTAATTGTGCCCTGTGCTGGTAGTATCAATGCTCCGACTTTAAATCGAAGCCTTCGTGCAGGGCGCGCACCCCCAGTTCAAGGTATTTTTCATCGACTAATACCGATATCTTAATCTCGGAGGTAGATATCATCAGAATATTGATACCTTCTTTCGCCAACACTTCAAACATCCGGGTTGCAATTCCGGCATGGGACCTCATGCCTACACCGACAATCGAAATCTTGACAATTTTGTTATTACCCGACACTTCACGCGCCTTGAGTTTTTTCGCGGTTTTCTTTAACGAGGCCATCGCGGTCTCATAGTCGCCGCGATTTACCGTGAAGGTAAAATCGGTGGTACCATCGGCACTGACATTTTGCAGGATCATGTCAACTTCAATATCGGCGTCGGAAATAGGACCGAGTATCCCGTAGGCTACACCGGGCGTATCAGAGACGCCGTTGATGGTCAACTGGGCTTCATCACGGTTAAACGCGATGCCCGAAATTAAGGCTTGTTCCATAGTTTTATCCGTTTTGTTATCAGAGATAATCAAAGTGCCCTGGCCTTCTTCAAACGATGACAGGACACGAAGCGGGACTGCATGTTTTTGTGCAAACTCGACTGCGCGGGTCTGTAACACTTTCGAACCCAGGCTGGCCATCTCGAGCATTTCCTCGAAGGTAATCGTTTTTAGCCGACGCGCATCAGGCTCTACCCTGGGATCGGTAGTGTAGACACCATCAACATCGGTAAATATCTGGCACTCATCGGCATTCAGGGCTGCTGCCATAGCGACACCGGTAGTATCCGACCCACCTCGACCCAGCGTTGTTATATTGCTTTCTTCATCAACGCCCTGAAATCCGGCGACCACGACGATGCATCCAGCATCAAGGTCCAGACGTATCTTCTGGTTGTCGACTGATTTGATGCGGGCCTTATTGTGCGCACTGTCGGTGATGATACTGGCTTGCCCACCGGTATAGGACTTCGCCGCATAGCCTCGTTTTTCAAGTGCCATTGCGAGTAATGCGATAGTCACCTGTTCGCCAGTGGTCAGTAGTACATCGAGTTCGCGACCGTGTGCTTTTTCGTTTATTTGTTGCGCCAGGCCAACCAGGCGATTGGTTTCGCCGCTCATAGCGGAAACGACGACGACCATGTCATTGCCCTGTTTCTTGTAGGCAATCACATTTTCGGCTACCGACTCAATTCTTTCGATCGAGCCAACCGAGGTACCACCATATTTTTGTACAATTAAAGCCATTAGACGATAGAGGAAAAACCGAGCGCGGATTATAGGAAAAACACCAGTACTTGTATAATTATAATGTCAATCTGATCGGTTCACAGGATGTTTCGAAAAATAGTGCTTTTCTGTTAAAGCTGACTTTCGACCCAGGGTATCACCGCATCGAGCGCCTCGGGCAGTTTTTCCGGTAAATTACCGCCAGCCTGGGCCATATCGGCTCTTCCACCGCCTTTGCCACCACAGAGCTCCGCTACCACATTAACCAGGTCGCCCGCCCGAATTCGATCGGTTTCGGCTTTCGTCACGCCGGCAATTATCGACACCTTGCCATTTTCGCTACTGGCGAGCACCACCGCGGCCGACCCCAGTTTGTTTTTCAACTGATCGACAGTTTCACGCAGGGTTTTGATGTTAGCGCCGTCGATACTGGTGGCAAGTACCTTGATCCCTTTCACGTCGACCGCCTTCGTGGCGAGATCACCGCCCCTTTTCAGCGTAACATTTGCTTTATAGGTATTAATTACTTTTTCATTTTTACGATTATCGGCATACAGTTGTTCGACTCGACTAACCAGGTCTTCGCGACTGGCCTTTAGTGCCTGTGCCGCCGCATCGAGTTTATTTTCAGTTTCAATAAATCGGCGAATCGCCTTGTCACCGGTTAGCGCCTCGGTGCGGCGTACACCTGCGGCGATTCCGGTTTCAACGATAATTTTAAACAAACCGATATCACCGGTTCGCTGTACATGAGTTCCGCCACAAAGCTCAACCGATTCGGAACCGATTTTTAACACGCGCACGGTTTCGCCGTATTTTTCCCCGAATAAAGCCATTGCACCGGTTGCCTTCGCCGCATCCATATCCATCAATTCGGCACTGGTGGGTAAATTCATGCGAACCTGGTCATTGACCAGAATTTCAATCTGTTCAATTTCATCGCTGCTCAACGGCTGGTAATGCGAAAAATCGAAACGTAATTTTTCAGCATCAACCAGTGAGCCCTTTTGCTGCACATGATCACCGAGTACCTGTCGCAGGGCTGCATGCATTAAATGTGTAGCGGAGTGATTCAGGATTACCGCTCGACGGTGGTCTTCATCGATCGCCGCCAATAACGTGTCGCCAACCTCCAGCTGACCCGTGCGTAAATGCCCGATATGTAGATAGACATCGTCCTGCTTTTGAGTATCTTCCACGCGAAATTTGACACTATCATTGGTCAATAGTCCGATATCCCCCACCTGCCCCCCGGATTCGCCGTAAAAAGGGGTTTGCTCAAGCACAATGATAGCTTCCTGCCTGTTTTCGAGCCTGTCAATTTGCACCTCATCCTGAATAATTGCTATAACCCGGCTTTCCGCGCTACTTTCCTCATAGCCCTTAAAATGGGTCGGGCCCTGGCTGTCCAGCTCGAATTTTTTACCGACCGCGCCAAACTGACTGGACGCCCTGGCGCGTTTTTTCTGATCCTGCATCTGCTCTTCGAAGCTTTCTTCATCGACATTTAATCCTCGTTCGCGGGCAACGTCAGCGGTCAGATCAACTGGAAAACCATAGGTATCGTAGAGTTTGAAAAGCGTCTCGCCACTAATCGTATCGCCCTTCATTTGCGCAATGCTGTCTTCGAGTATGCGCATGCCCTGTTCCAGGGTTTCGGCGAACCTCGCTTCCTCTTTTTCCAAAACACGCGCTACATGATCCTTGTGCTTGCGCAATTCCGGGTAGGCCTCGCCCATCAGCTCGTCCAGGGTTGTTACCAGTTCATAGAAGAATGCGTGAGTGCAGCCCAGCTGGTGTCCATGACGAGCGGCACGGCGAATAATTCGGCGTAACACGTAGCCACGGCCCTCGTTCGAGGGTAACACGCCATCGACGATTAAAAACGCACAGGAACGGATATGATCGGCAATCACGCGTAATGATTTATTTTGCAGATCGTCGGTATCGGTCAGACGTGCCGCGGATCGGATCAGACTCTGGAACAGGTCGATATCGTAGTTGTTATGCACCTGCTGCAAAATAGCGGCCAGACGTTCCAGTCCCATCCCGGTATCGACCGATGGTTTTGGCAGCGGGTGCATGACCCCCTGTTCATCGCGGTTAAACTGCATGAAAACCAGGTTCCAGATCTCGACGTAACGATCACCATCCTGTTCCGGTGTTCCCGGGGGACCACCCTCGATCCCGGGACCATGATCGTAGAAAATCTCGCTGCAGGGCCCGCAGGGACCCGTATCGCCCATCGACCAGAAATTATCCGAGGTACCGATGCGGGCGAAATGATCAGCATCGACGCCAATATCGTTTAACCAGATATCGGCCGCCTCATCGTCATCGGCATAAACCGTGACCCAGAGTTTTTCTTCTGGCAGACCAACGACCTGCGTGAGAAAATCCCAGGCGTAATGGATAGCCTCCTTTTTGAAATAGTCGCCAAAGCTGAAATTACCGAGCATTTCGAAAAAGGTATGGTGCCTGGCGGTATACCCGACATTTTCCAGGTCGTTATGCTTGCCACCTGCCCGTACGCAACGTTGAGAGGTGGTGGCTGTGCTGTAACTCCTTTTGTCACTGCCAAGAAACACGTCCTTGAACTGCACCATACCGGCATTGGTAAATAACAGCGTCGGATCGTTTCCAGGCACCAGTGGGCTAGACGCGACAATGGTGTGTCCGTTAGTTTCAAAGTACTTAAGGAATTTATCCCTTAACTCGGCGCTGCTGGTCATAAATTTTTTCGGATTGATAGCCCGTGTATTGCACGAAGGCGGCGCATTGCTATCGGGGTTTAGTAAGAGAATCAGGTAATTAAGGAGTCTCTGATCAATTCATGAATGAACGCGTTGTGCCCATAATGACCATTTTCTGTGTTGTGAAACTTAGCAATAGTCCTGCTATTACTTGCGTTCCACGTCTTGAACTTGATCATTTTGAATCACAACCCGATTCACCCAGAATTAATCAGAGGCTCCTTAACTAGCCCGTTCAGGCCCTCAGCGGAATAATCGCATGACTGACTCGGGAGAAAAACCCCTATTTTGCAAAAATCGCGCCTGTTTCATTTTTTCCTGGTAGTCGACAGGTAGATCCGGCCCATATTTTTTGCTTCGCTGCACTGCCATCAGAGGCTCCCACTCGACCGATAAACCAGATAAGTAATCCTCGGCTCGTTCTGTACTAATTCCTTTCTGGCGCAGTTCATATAATATTTTGAATGGTCCAAAACCCGCATTAACCCGGGAATTGACGATACTTTCGATAAATCGGCTATCGCTTAGCAGCTTCTCCTGCTGCAACCGGTCAAGCGCTGCTTCAATCGCGTCTAGGTCGAAATCACGTTTTTTAAGTTTTTGCGTCAGTTCATAGGTCGAGTGCTCGCGTCTGGATAGGAGATCCATCGCCACCACGCGGATACTACGGGGTTTAGTCTGCTTATTCATAGACAGGTATCGTCAATCATGCTGGACAGGCTACCGCGGATAAAACAAAGCCCTCCCCGGGTTGGCCGGTCGAGGGCTTAAAGTCAGCAGGTGCTCTATCGATATGATAATTGCGAGTTCAGTTAGCTTGTCAACGTTCATGGCAAGGCGCGCCTCACCGGCAATGGCCAATCCCTTGCCAAGAGGTGCAACACAGGGTGTGGGTAGTATTACACCGTCTCAGCCTCAACCGGGGGAGTGGTTTCCATTGCTTCGCTGTCAACTGGATCCGACGGTTCCTGAGAGGACTTTGGTAAAAGTTCGGCGCGAATACGTGCATCGATTTCCTCGGCTATCTGCGGATTTTGTTTCAGGAATATGCGCGAATTATCCTTGCCCTGCCCAATGCGCTCGTCATTATAACTATACCAGGCGCCAGCCTTGTCGATCATGCCGAGTTTGACACCAAGGTCGATCAATTCACCCTCCAGAGACGTGCCCTCGCCGTAGAGAATTTCAAATTCGGCCTGTTTGAATGGCGGTGCTACCTTGTTCTTCACTACCTTGACACGAGTTTCGTTACCGATGACCTCGTCTCCGCGTTTAATCGCACCTATGCGTCGTATGTCGAGCCTCACCGAGGCATAGAATTTAAGCGCGTTACCACCGGTGGTAGTTTCCGGATTACCAAACATGACACCAATTTTCATGCGCAACTGATTGATAAAAATTACCATCGTATTCGAGCGTTTGATATTACTGGTTAACTTGCGTAGTGCCTGCGACATTAAACGCGCCTGCAATCCCATGTGCGAGTCACCCATGTCACCCTCGATTTCGGCTTTCGGCGTCAGTGCTGCTACCGAATCCACGACGACGACATCGACCGCACCGGACCGTACCAGCATGTCGGTAATTTCCAGTGCCTGCTCGCCGGTATCGGGCTGTGAAACCATCAATTCATCGATATCAACCCCGAGCTTACCGGCATAAACCGGATCGAGCGCGTGCTCGGCATCAATAAATGCAGCCGCACCGCCTGTTTTTTGACATTCCGCAACCACCTGTAGTGCCATGGTTGTCTTACCTGATGATTCCGGCCCGTAGACTTCTATCACCCTGCCACGGGGTAAACCGCCAACGCCGAGTGCCATATCGAGCGACAGCGAACCGGTCGAGATCACACCCATTTCCATGTCTACACCGCTATCTCCCAGACGCATGACTGATCCCTTGCCAAATTGCTTTTCGATTTGCCCAAGTGCCGCGGCGAGGGCTTTTTTCTTGTTGTCGTCCATAGTGTTACCTGTATTTGTGAATTGATGGTTGAAATCAGGTTAAATTATCCCACAGTCTAACGAGAACATAAAGAGAACTTTTTAAATATTTCGTTCCGACAGGATTAATCGTTAATTTCATCATGAGTATTATATTGACCTGCTAGCTCACAGGATGAGCTAGTACAAAAACAGGTGCTTATTCCATCATCAAAAAAATTTGGTTGAGGACTGCAAACAAACTAGATAGCATGAATCGATCGCTAACCCGATTGATATTCAAGCCTTGAACACACCACTGCGACCCGACCTGCCAAACCGGGGACTCTATGTTCTGCCCGCCGTTGCCGCTGGTGTTTTATTGATCAGCTTATATGCATTTAACCAACAGGCACCCGGTTCACCATTTGCCCAATGGTGCGCGGCCGTCGGAGTTTTCCTGCTGCTGGCGCCAATGCTGTTTTCGATCATGAAACGTTTTGGAATTAGCGATAGCCCTCCATTCTGGTTTGTCGCGCATGTATTGTTCGCCAGCCTCGGGATGTGCCTGATTCTGATACATGTTGCCGGCGGAAGCTGGTTCTCCCCACCCGGTCTGGTGTTACTTCTGATGGTATTTCTATTGCTACAGGGAGTCTGGTTGCGTACTGCTATATCTAAACAATTTAGCTATTTATTCGCGCGTAACAGTGCCAGCGGTGGCTTTGCAACATCGGGCACTCTGGACAAGACCGCTCTGGCTGCAATTATCGATAAAAAAATCGAATGTCTGGGCTTACTTGACGCAAATGCCTCGGAGGGCGTGTTCTCACCGACCATCAGGCACTGGCTGACACACCCATGGCTTAGCTTCCGGTATCAGTCACTGGCTAACAGGGAAACCGGGTTGGTTGGAGCACGACAGGCTGCCGGCACACTGCTGGTCTGGTCGCGACGCACTCACCTTATGGCGTCTGCCCTGTTTTACGCCGGTATGCTGACCCATATCATCATCGTATTGTTCTTCGCCGGTTATGCCGCGGGTGATGCGGAAATCAGCTGGTGGTATATCACCGACTGGGGTCGCTAGTTTATGGGAATCGCGTCATCCCAGCTTGCCCTAATGATCGACCTTGAGCGTTGCACCGGATGTAAAAGCTGTGAGGCAGCCTGCAAGCAAACCAACGCACTCGGTCCGCATACTTACCGTAACCGTGTCATCTGGTTTAACGAGCAGCAGTCATCAATCGAAACCGATAGCATGCCGAGGCTCGATTTTCTCACCGTCACCTGCCAGCAATGTGAGCGCCCGGCCTGTTTACGCGCCTGCCCGGTCCACCCGAAGGCAATCGAAAAAGACCCACTCACCGGGGTCGTTTCGGTGAACCACAATCGCTGTACCGGATGTGGAGAATGTGCACTTTCATGCCCTTACGGTGCGATCGGGTATAACGCCGACAAACACCATGCGGTGAAATGCGATCTCTGCGCTGAGCGCCGCGATAATAACCAGGGTCCCGCCTGTGCCCAGGTCTGCCCGACACGGGCAATCAGTTATGGTCGGCGTGACGAATTGTTGCAACAGGCCACACAAGATGCGCGCGAACTGGTGGATACTGATCATTTTTTGCAGAGTCCGGCGACGATTTACCTGAAACGATTACGCGATATGGGCCTGGCGAATTCACCCGGTCCGGTACAGACCACCCCGGCACTGATGCTCGATAACGGTATACGGGGTAATTTGCTAACGGGTTTGGCCCGCGGGTCCTACAATCAAGTCGAAAAAACAGCTGAAGCAATTCAACCGGTGCGTATCGTTCCTGGAGGCTGCAACATCTGTTTTAACGGTTGCCCGATCAAGTTCCACATTCGTGGTAATAAGGTCATCAATATATTCGGCAACACTGATGACCCCGTATTTCAGGGACGAATCTGCCCAAAGTCACAAATGACACTGCAGATGTATAACAACCCACACCGATTGGTGCAGCCGTTAAAACGCATTGGTAAACGCGGCAACGATAATTTCAAAGAAATTAGCTGGGATCAGGCACTCGATGAAATTGCCGAAAAACTCACCCGCGTACGCGATCAATACGGCAGCGAGGCACTGGCAATCCAGTCGGGTTCACGCACCGGCGTACTCAATGTGATTGGTGTTATTCCGATGTTTGCGGGCCTCTGGGGTACCGACAATGTGGCGACCACCGAACCCTATTGCAGCTTGGGTCGCAGCCTGGCGCTGAAACTGATACAGGGTTCCGGGATGATGCCCAACGTCTATACCGAAGCCGACATCGGCAAGGCCGAAGTTTATATCTATATCGGTGATAACCAGGCAGAAACCCGACCCGTCAACTTCGGTATGGTTAATGACTGGCGCATCAAAAACCAGGCAACCATGATCGTGGTCGATCCGCGCCTGACCGCGACTGCAAGCAAGGCGGATAAATGGCTGCCAATTCGCTCGGGCACCGATATGGCACTGGGTCTCGGTATTATTCATTACCTGTTTGAACAGGAGTTATTCGATCAGAAATTCTGTCAACAATGGATTGCCGGCTGGCGGGAATGGCGTGATTTTGTATTGCAGAAAAAATACGTCCTCGAGTGGACCGCGGCAATCACCGACCTGCAGCCCAGTCAAATCGAACACCTGGCAAAAACCATTGCTGCAGCCGATGGCTGCATGATTTTTCTCAGTCGCGGCATCAACCAGCATACTAACTCGGCCCAGACCAATCGCGTATTCATGTTCATAGCGGCGATGACTGGTAACTGGGGACGTCGTAGCGGTGGCTATTTTAACGTCTCCTCCGAGGTGAACTGGATGCCACCGAATATACCCGATCAGCGCAGGCCGGAAACCCGTGCAGCTATCAGTAAAAGTCCCTCCGCCTGGATCGAGGCGATGAAAAGTGGCACCCCCTACCCGATCAAGGCGCTGATAACCAGCAACAACCCACTCGCGCACTGGCCCAATCAGAGCAAGGTTCGTGACGCTGTAGGGTCGCTCGATTTGATAGTGCACATGGAGTTATTCAAGAATACTACCTCGCGCTACGCAGACTATGTTCTGCCGATGGCGAGCGGCATCGAAAAAGGCGGCACTACACGCTTTGCCGAGGATCGCCGTATCGTCTGGAATGACAAATTTATCGATCCGCCAGGCGAAGCCAAATCCGATCACTGGTTCTGGATCGAACTGGGCAAGAAATTCGGCTTCGATGACATTTTGAAGGAGGACTACAAGCAACCGCGCAAGCTCTGGGATGAAGTACTGGTCGCAGCCACTCCCGAGCTTCGACACGCCACAACCGAGCGGCTAACCAGCCTGCCCAATCGAACCGTTCGCGTGCCCTATTTCGAAGGCGAGGAGGGAGAAATCGATCCGGTATACGTCACCGAGGCGCAGGCCAGCCAACCCGATCTGCAATACCCCACATCCAGTGGCAAGCTCGAATTCTGGACCGAAGAACTCGAAACAAAGTTCAAAACAATGGGTTTGTCTGCACTGCCCGAGTTCTACAGCGAGGCCGAACAACTGATTGATATGCCACATATCGATTATGACAAACCCACGCGTGTATCGCCCTTTTTTGACGAGGACACCCTGGTTCGCGGGGGTAAAATTGCCGATAAACCAGTAGCTCGGCAATCCGAATTCGATACCGAGCTGGTCACCGGCAGACCCCCAGCACCCCATTTTCATTCCTGGACCCACTACTTCTGGCAAGCCCAGGAGATGTGGCCCGAGCAGTACTGTCAGATCCACCCCGACAAGGCTGAATCTTTGAACGTCAAGGATGGAGATGCCGTGGTGATAAAAACCGCAAACGGGAAAATCAGGGCACGCGCATGGCTTCACCGTGGTATTCGCCCGACCAGTATTTTTATTCCGATTGGATGGGATGAGCAGCAGCCCTTCCATCCTGCCCCGGGCATTAACCATTTAACTGGTACCCGACTGGATCCGATATCTCAACAGGCTAACCTGAAGACACATTTGTGCCGGGTGACCAAGGCCTAGCCAGATTGTAAATGCCCTGAAGAAAGTTGCCTATTATACTAATTTGTCGCTGCATAAAAGGCCGCCTAACAGCTGGGCATCAAACTAAAAAATCGTGCATAGCACAATGCCTTTCATCAGGAATCGATCACCCTGAGCACATCCTCTATGGCTTGCCGCATGGTCGCTTCCCGAATCGCTTCCCGATCACCATCAAACTGGTATTTTATCGCCATCTGCTGATGACTCGAAGCCACACCGATCCATACAGTCCCCACCGGTTTATCATCGTTACCTCCAGCGGGTCCGGCAACACCGGTAACGGCTATTGAAATATCCGCGGCACTGTTTCGTAGCGCCCCGCTGGCCATCGCATTGACGACCGCTTCGCTGACAGCACCATATTCGGCGATCACCGATTCCGGCACCCCGATCATTTCGGTCTTCGATTGATTACTGTAGGTCACAAATCCGCATTCGAACCAGTCAGAACTACCCGCAAGATCAGTGAATGACTTGGCTATCAGACCACCGGTACAGGATTCGGCGGTACAAATTTTGAGCTGTTTTTCGAAGGCCAGTGCGGCCAGTCGAGTGATGAGCTGGATCGAATAATCGTTCATAGCAGTATTATAACAGCTTGAATTAAAACGGATCACGTGCGAATCTTGGCACTTGTCTAGTACCGGGAGATATAAACCTTGAGTTACTTGCAGGAAATCGACCTGCACGACAATAGGTCGATTTTGGTGAAAATGAATGCCTCGAAAATAGAATCGCCGACCTGCCTCGGCGATTTAAGCAGTCATGTCCAGTAATATGAAAATGCCGGATATTACCAGGCCACAGCGTGTGCTTGATTACGACAGATTTCGGCTATTGTGGAACCGTTGCCTGCTTGATTCGGCTAACGATGATAGTTCAGCCATACATCAGCAATTAATTGATTCTTATAGTGAACCCCAACGTTATTATCACACACTTGATCACATAGTACATTGCCTGTCACTGTTCGATAAAATTCGCTCTGAAGTAGAAAACCCGGAGGCTCTGGAACTGGCAATCTGGTACCACGACGTGGTTTATACACCCGGCGCAAAAGATAATGAGCAACTGAGCGCCGATCTGTTCATGGCAACTAGCCATGGCGTTTTCGACGACCCGCTGCGGGATACTATTTGCCGACATATTATGGCGACCGTGCACGATGGCTCCGAAGTTAAAAATACCGACACTCAGTTTATGCTGGATATCGACTTATCCAGCTTTGGCCGTCCGTGGCCGGAATTTATTCAAGATAGCGATAATTTGCGGCTCGAAATGAAGGACCAGCCCGATGATGTGTTCTATCAAAAACAGGCCGTGTTCCAGGATAAGCTGTTTGGACAGCCGAGGTTTTTCAAAAGCGATTATTTCTACGACAAATACGAGACCCAGGCCCGGCAAAATCGAAGCGATTATTTTGAGTCCATCAGGCAAAAATGCAGCCCGGTTGATGAGTAGGGAAGAGCCTTTTACTAACGCAATTCCATCTTGATGATCGATTGTATCGATTCTTAGCGACTGCTAGCACCCACGCACCTGGGCGCATTCATAGTCTTTACTCAAACGAGGTCACGTGACTACCGTCGGTTTTGTTCTAAAGGGATATCCGCGCCTGTCGGAGACATTCATCGCGCAGGAAATCCTGGAATTGGAAAAGCGCGGCCTCGAGATCCAGATTATTTCCCTCAGGCATCCGACCGACACCCATCTCCATCCTGTCCATGGTGAAATCAGCGCACCGATAAGCTATCTGCCGGAATATCTGCATCACGAGCCGATACGGGTCGCCAGGGCCATCTGGATCGCTCGTCAACTGCCAGGCTACAACAAGGCCGCCAAACTCTGGCGAGGTGACCTGGCGCGGGATATCAGCCGAAATCGGATCCGGCGATTTGGTCAGGCCTGTGTGCTCGCTGTCGAACTACCCGCCGAAATCGAACAGCTGCACGCACATTTTTTACACACGCCCGCATCTGTCGCACGCTATGCCTCGATCATGCTGGAACTGCCATGGAGTTGCTCTGCCCACGCCAAGGACATCTACACATCACCGCAATGGGAGCTGCGCGAAAAACTCGCCGACTGTCAGTGGCTGGTAACCTGTACCGCAACCAACGCAGCGTACCTGTCGGAACTGGCGCCATCAGAAAATATTGTTTCACTGGTTTATCATGGCCTCGATTTCGACAGCTTTGTGCCGCCTGGGGAAAGAAACGAACACCCCGACGGGTCATCACCTCTCGAACCGGTAACAATTCTGTCGGTTGGCCGGGCGGTTGAGAAAAAAGGATATGATGGTTTACTGCGAGTGTTGGCTCAACTGCCTGATGAGCTGCACTGGCGCTTTGTCCATATCGGCGGTGGTGGCCTGATTAAAAAGCTGATGAAGCTGTCCCGGACTCTCGGCATCGAATCTAAAATTGACTGGCGTGGGGCCCTGCCACAAGACCGGGTGCTATCGGCCTACCGGGAAGCGCACATCTTTGTGCTCAACTCACGGATAGCCAGCGATGGAGACAGGGATGGCCTACCGAATGTCCTGATGGAGGCACAAAGCCAGCAACTAGCCTGTATCGCCACCAACGTTTCCGCCATTCCGGAGCTGATTATCGATGGTGACACCGGTATTCTGGTGCCGCCTGACAGTCCTGCAACGCTCAGCCGGGCGATCACCAAATTGGTCGAAGACCCAATCCTTCGCCAGGTATTGGCAAAAGCCGGGGAGCAAAGGGTGCGAAACTCGTTTGCACTTGATGGTGGCATCGACGACCTAAGTAAACGCTTTAATATAAAGGAGCGATGACCGATGCAGATCGCTTTTTACGCTCCGATGAAATCCCCAGAACATCCGAACCCGTCCGGTGACCGTCGATTAGCACAGTTATTGATGCGTGCCCTGCATCAGGGTGGCCACCAGGTCCAGCTCGCCAGCCAGCACCGGTCTTATGACGGCACCGGCAACGCCAAGACACAGGAGATTATCAGACAGGAAGGTGAACTACAGGCATCAAAGCTGCTCGACGCCTATAATAATGGCAAGATTAAAAAACCACACATCTGGCTCACCTACCACCTTTATCACAAGGCACCCGACTGGATCGGACCTATAATTTGCCAGGCCTTGAACATACCCTACCTCATCGCAGAGGCCTCCTACGCCGGCAAACAATCCGGTGGACCCTGGGATCTGGGCCTGCGGGCCAGCAAGCGGGCGATCGAGATGGCATCCGCTGTCATCAGTTTTAATAACGTCGACGATGCCTGTATCTTGCCCCTGTTGAAACAGGGTACGAAAATTTATTCGATCCTGCCTTTTATTGACACTCAACCCTATGGCGTTGCGGCGGAGGAAAGGGTACTACATCGCAGATTGACTGCGGATCAGTACAATATAGATCCAGCAATGCCGTGGCTGCTTTGCGTTGCGATGATGCGACCCGGCGACAAACTGCGATCTTATCAACAGCTGGGCGCAGCCTTATCTATATTATCAGAGCTCACCTGGCGACTAATCGTCGTCGGCGATGGCTCGGCTCGCGATCAGGTGACCAGCGCACTGGCTCCGATTAATGATCATGTTCACTGGATCGGAACGCGGAATGCCGAAACTCTCCCGGGTATTTATGCGGCCTGCGATCTCTATGTATGGCCCGCCGTCAATGAGGCTTTCGGTATGGCATTTATCGAAGCACAGGCATCGGGGCTTGCCGTTATTGCCGGGAATAGCGGTGGTGTCCGGGGGGTCGTGAATGCACCAGATTGCGGCATTCTGGTGGAACCAGGTAACCCTGAGGCATTGGTCGAGGCCGTTGCTAAATTACTCGATGATTCGGAAGGCAGACAGACAATGGCGTCAAGGGCCTGGCAACATACGAGGGAGCATCATGGGCTGGATGCTGGCGCTTCAGCGCTCAACCAGGTGTTGGATAAGGTGACAACATGCCAGTCCTGACCCTGATACGCCATGCACCAACCCTGTGGAACGAACAGGGACGCATACAGGGTCGTAGCGATATATCAATTAGTGATGTCGGCCAGTCCAGCGCCGAAACCTGGATCCTTCCCGATGATATTCGAGAAGCCACCTGGTTTTCAAGCCCGTTACAGCGAACCCAACAGACTGCAACTATTCTGGGTATTGATGCCGAAATCGATGACCGGCTGATCGAAATGAGCTGGGGGGAGTGGGAAGGCGGAGTTCTGCAAGACCTGCGTAAAATCCATGGCGAGGCAATGAAGCAAAATGAGTCGTTGGGTCTGGATTTCCGCCCGCCAGGCGGTGAAAGCCCGCGAATGGTTCAGGAACGGATCAAGCCATGGCTGGAGTGGATTGGCACACTCGACTCCCCGGTAGCCGCTGTGACGCATCGGGGCGTGATTCGTGCCGTGACATCACTTGCCAGCGGCTGGGATATGATCGGGAAAGAACCCCACAAACTGAGTCCGGGAACCTGCCGACAGTTTTTCGTATCCGCAACGGGGCAACCCGCTCTTGTTGAACCCGATATCTCCCTGCTGTAATTTCAATAACAAATATAAGGATGGGTTCGATACGCCACGCCTGACTGATCGGGTGTTCGTCAATTTTAGATTTCTTGTTACACTGTCGAAACGGGGAGGGGTTCGTGACGTTTTTTTATTGAGGACTTTCGTTCCCCAAGCAGATAGTGAAGACTTAGAAAATAATAAAAACCGTTAAAGGGGAGACGGGCTGAGCGTGAACAAAGGTATATTCGGATTCATCTTGCAGCACAGCAAGAAGCAACAGGTAGTGCTTCTGTTGATGATATTGCTGTCATACCCTTTCTACTATTTTTCTCTCGATCTGCCCAAAACCATTATCAATGAAGCCATTGGTGGTATTGATTTCCCAAAATTTATACTGGGTTATGAATTACAGCGGATCAAGTATCTACTCGTGTTGTGCTTTGCCTTTTTAAGCCTGGTTCTGATTAACGGAGGCTTCAAGTATTTTATCAATGTATACCGGGGTGTTGTCGGTGAACGCATGCTGCGCCGCCTGCGGTACATTTTAATCAACCGGGTATTGCGATTTCCACTGCTGTACTTTCGAAATATTTCCGAAGGTGAAATAGTCTCCATGGTGTCGGCGGAAACGGAGCCGTTGGGTGGATTCATCGGTGATTCCATATCGCTACCCGCATTTCAGGGAGGCATGTTGATTACCGCGTTAATTTTCATGTTCGTGCAGGATCCAGTACTCGGTATCGCCGCCATCGTGTTTTATCCGGTACAGGCCTGGGGAATACCGAAGTTGCAGCGCCGCGTCAATTTGTTGAACAAGGAGCGGGTTCAACATGTGCGAAAATTGTCGGAACGCATCACCGAAATGGTGGCCGGGTCAGCGGAAATTCATGCCCATGACACCAGTCAATATGAACTGGCAGATTTTTCCCAGCGCCTGGGTACCATTTTCGGCATTCGGTACCAGGTCTTTCGAAAGAAATTTTTTATAAAATTTCTAAATAACTTTCTTGCCCAGGTAACACCTTTCTTTTTCTATTCGATTGGCGGTTACCTTGTTATCACCGGGGACCTGTCAATTGGCGCGCTGGTGGCGGTACTCGCCGCTTACAAGGACCTGGCTCCGCCATGGAAAGAATTACTCAATTACTACCAGCGATTGGAAGATGCGCGCATCAAGTATCAACAGTTGATCGAACGATTTGACCCACCCAACATGTTCCCCGAAGGGA
>Ga0255048_10000030_pt1 | contig 90316 bp, 81 predicted proteins | sample JV7_2_2_MG_FD_183619 | JGI IMG/M metagenome (GOLD analysis project Ga0255048, IMG submission 183619) | Seawater microbial communities from Jervis Inlet, British Columbia, Canada - JV7_2_2 | ecosystem: Environmental > Aquatic > Marine > Inlet | place: Canada: British Columbia | collected 2016-10-06 | reverse complement strand
GAGATGCTCGAGTCGATGATCTCGAGCCCTCGCCCGACCCGGGCCGAGGTGACGGACGTGTACCGGTCCGTCATCGACGGCACCGATGCCGTGATGCTGTCTGCAGAAACGGCAATTGGGGCGTACCCGGAGGACTCGGTCCGCACCATGGACATCGTCTGCCGCGAGGCAGAGGCCAGCCCCGACTTCGAGCGCAACCCTGATGTGTCCGGCCTGGCGGATCGATCGCGGTTTGCCTCGGCGATCGCCGAGGCGTCGGTCGACACGGCGAATCGGTTGGATCTCAACACCATCGTCGCGTTCACCGAAACTGGTTCCACGGCCCGGCTCCTCTCCAAGTACCGGCCCCACGCCGATGTGTACGCCTTCACCACGATCGAATCCACGTATCGCCGAATGGCGGTCTACGGGGGCATCACGCCCATGCGGTTCGACCGCCAGCACTCCACAGACGACATGATCATGAACGCTGAGGGTCGGCTCCTGGAACAGGGCATCGTCAGGCCGGGAGAAGGCCTGGTGATGGTCGCAGGAATCCCTCCCAACCAACGGGCGTCGACGAACATCATGAAGCTCCACGCGGTGGGGACCTCGGTGACCGGCGACCTGCGTCGCTGACCAGCGACGGCCGGCAATCTATGCTGCCGGCCGACCGATACCCGGAGGGATCTGTGGGGCAACGCATCGAAGTCGGCGCACCCGTGGTCATCGGCGACACCGCGGTGCTCACCACCGACCGGGGTTTCACCGGCATGGACGGGTACGGTTTCGACTCGCCGGACGTCGCCGCGGAAACCGACCGGGTTCCTCCCGCCGGCTTGGCCCTTCGCCTCTTCTCCGCCGACCCCGCCGTGACGAGGGTCTATGTCGCAGCCAGCGAGATCCTGGTGACCAGGAGCGAGCCGTGGGACGAGGCAGGCCTCGGCGACGCAGCCGAGACGATCGCCGCGTTCTTCCTCCACTACCCGAACGCCTGACCGCGGATCAGCCGTCTCCTGCACCGCCACCCGAGAACACGCCCACAGTGAGCGTGATCGTGGCGCCCAGGTCGGTGATCTCGCCGGCCGGCGGATCCATCGAGAGCACGAGGCCGTTCTGGCCCTCATCGTCGACGGCGACGTCGACGCGTGCCACCAAGAAGCCGGCGTCCATCAGTGCGGTGAGGGCGTCGCCGTAATCGATGCCGGTCACGTTGGGGAGGGGGATGGGGCAGTCGACGGCCTCTCCGCTCAGCTCGCAGGGATGGACTGCAATCTCCTCGTTGAGGACGTTGTACCGCCAGCGAAACGGCTCCTCGGTGACGATCGAGCCATCTGGCAGGCGAATGATGCGGGTGACGACCACCGTGAATCCGTTCTTCCCGACTTGCTCGACCCGGCGTTGTCCCGGAAGCAGAGGGGCGGTTCCTTCTTCAGGCCTGTCCCGAATGAGCACCTCTTCGTGCTCGCGGATGTCGCTGCGCTCTGAGGTCTCCGAGATGCACTCCCTGCCCCCGTTGTTGCCGTAGAACTTCACCATGAGTTCCCGGTCGGTGTACTGCGTCTTGATCACCACCGGCGTGTCGGTGTTGTTGCGGAACACGACGTCCGGCTTGGGGAACCCGAGCGTCGCCTCGCGGCCTTCCGGGTAACGCGTGAAGTACAGGCTGTGCGGCGAGTGTTCGACGTCCTCGTAGCATCCGAAGAACACCGCGTTGTAGATCGTGGTTCCGAACTGGCTGACGCCTCCTCCGATGTTGGCAGGGTGATCGCAGCAGTAGGGAACCCCGCCGATGATGGCGGGAGCGGCGACGAATCCCTTGGCTTCGGTGCGCTCGCCGACGTGGCCGTTGACGCCCCAGGTCTCGCCGGGGAGCACGATGGCTCCGTCCACGAGGTCTGCCATGCGCTGGATGTTGTGCGTGCGGGGCTCTCCTGGGTTGTAGCGGGTGCCGAATTCGGAGACCTTCTCGATGTTTGCGAAGAACGCCTCGGCGGCCTCCGTCGTGAACTGGGGAGCGTCCCCGTCCAGCACCGGGAAGGGTCCGAAGCCCGAGCCGAGCGCCGCGGCGTGGAGGGAAGCAACGACGCCTGCAAGGTCGAGTCTCGTTCCGCTGCGTCCTGCGATGATCTCGATCTCGTCGGTTTCGAGATCGATGTTGTAGGCCGCATCGACCGGGGGGATTTCGAACTCTGACCGCCGCGGGAGCAGGACCGCAATGACGTACTGGTCATCGAGGCTGACCTCGATCGCAGCGGGGTGGTCGCGAACGTCGACCAGCACCGCCGCCTCGAGTTGCTCTGGCTCGAAGGTGACGAGGAAGCCGGTTTCGTTGCTGCGCAACGTGACCGGATCATCGATGATCCTGCGAACCTCTTCGACTGCAGCATCGAGGTCGGTCCGAGTCAGCGTGGGAACGGACTCCACGACAGGGAGCTCGGTGTCGGCTCTGGCTGCTGCGGCGAGCGTGTCCAGGACGAGCACTCGAGCGCGGTTGCGATCCAGCGCTCTGCCGGCCCTGGGGTACTCGGCGATCACCTCACCGTCAACGACGTCGACGCTGCCTTCGTAGGCCGGATTGGGGATGGCGTCTGTCTCCCATTCTTCGAGCTGCTCGTCGATCGCCCCGTTGTCGACGCGGGCATCGAGGTCGAGCGTCACCGGGTCTGTGAAGCTGCGCAGCCATGCGCCGAACTGGTCAAAGACGCCGTCTGCCGCTCGCTGCTGCATCGCAACATCGACCAAATGGCGTTCGTCGATGGACAGCCCGACCCGGTCTGGATCGAGCCGGTACCGCTTGCCGTTCACAACGAAGACGGCGGGAGTCGTCCGCAGCTGGGACTCGTGGGCCTGGAGGGCGAGCTCAGCGTCCTCCCGTCCCAAGCCACCGAGCTCGATGCCGGCAACCGCGACGTTGCGCGGGATCTCGTCGGACGACGCAGCCCGATCGATCCAGTACACCGTCACGGGGAGGAGCAGGATCGCCAGGGGAACCAGGACGAGGAAGATGGCGCGGGGCTTCATTGCAATGATCTCACGGCTCGATGGTCCGAGGATATGGTCGCGACGTGACAACGCCCGGTGTTGTCGACTCCGGGACGCAGCGGCCTACTCGTCGACTTCGTTGTCGACCCCGACGACGATGGTCACCGTTGCCCCGGCATCCAGGTAGGAGCCTCCGCCCGGTGACTGGGAGAGCACGATGCCGGCGTTCGCTGCTGTGGTCTCTTGGAAGTCGAAAGCAACACCGAACCCTGCCGCAATCAGGGCCCCCTCTGCGGCAGCAGCGTTCTGTCCGACCACGCCGGGAACCTGGATCGGGCACTCCAGCGACGAGTTCGCCATGTTGCATGGGTGGACTTCGATCGTGCGCAGACCGCCGCGGTAACGGTGGGTGAATGGCTCGCGCTCGACCCGACCGTCTCCGTAGGTGAAGACCCGAGTCACGGTGATCGACCAACCGCTGCCGCCCTTGGAGATGACCTTCTCGGTTCCGGGGGCGACTTCGGGGTTGGGCTCGTAGCGAACGGGGGCACTCGAGTAGTTGAAGCGATCGCCCTTCTCTGCCGTGCACTCACGGTCTCCGGTGTTGCCGTAGAACTTCACGGTGATCTCGCTGTTGGTGTATACGTTGCGGATGATCACTGGCGCTGCCGAGTCGTTGCGGAATGCCAGGTCCGGCTCTGGGTAGCCGAGGGTCGCCTCGCGTCCCTCGGGGTACCGCGAGATGTTGAGACTGTGGGGCGTGTGGGTCACGTCTTCGTAGCACCCGAAGAAGATCGCGTTGAAGATGGTCGTCCCGTACTGGCTGACGCCACCTCCGATGTTCGCAGCCAGGTCGCAGCAGTAGACCTCGCCGCCGATGATCGCCCCGTCACGGAGGTACCCCTTCGCCTGGGTCCGCTGACCGATGAACTCGTTGATGGAGAACACTTCATCGGGCCACACGACGTGCCCATCGATCGTGTCCGCCATCAACTGGATGTTCTTGACCCGATTGACGCCGGGCATCCGCGTGGTGAACTCCGACACGAGGCCCAGGGGACCGAAGGCTTCCGCATCCTCGGTCGTGAACTCTGGCGACACCGTCTCGATCAGCGGCAGGAGCCCGGCGTTGTCGTCGGTCGCGGCAGCCGCGAAGGCCGCCGCGGTGATCGGAACGGGATCGACCAGCGTCCCGTTCTTCGACGGGATGATCGTGACGGTGTCGGTTTCGACATCGACATCGAAGTCGGCGTTGACCGGGTCGATCTCGAACTGCTCGCGGCGCGGCTCCAGAAACTCGCCGATGACCGCGTCGTCGAGGCTGATCTCGATCGTGACCCCGGAGGTCTGCACGATCTCCACCACGACGGCCTCGGCCATGACCTTGGGGACCAGGGTCAGTTCGAACCCATACGCCTCGTTTCTGAGACGCACCGGCTCACCGATGATCCGGTTGATCTCGAGGACCGCGGCGTCGATATCCGCCTGGGTCAGCTGTGGGGAGGCGACGGTCGTCGGCAGATCGGCCGCCTCCAACTGCGGAGCGACCAGTACGTCGTGGACGATGCGGCTCGCCGTGTCCTTGTCGAGTGCCTCACCGTCCCTCGGGTACTGGTAGGTGACCCGGCCGTTCTCGATGGCGATGTCGCCTTCGTACGCGAGCTCGGTGATCGCATCGTCTTCCCAGTCCTCGAGATGGGAGGCGATGGCTGCCTCATCGACGGTCACCGTCACCGGAACGTCGACCGACTGCGAGAAGCTCTTGACCCACGGCAGCAAGCCGAATCTGCGGGCGTTCATCGCCGACTCCACCGCGTGCTCGGCATCGACGGCGACCGCCACCTCACCGGGGCTGAGCGCGTACGACTTGCCATTCACCGTGAACACGGCCGGCTCGGCCTGGAGCTCCGCTTCGTAGGCGCGTACTGCAACGACCGCGTCGTCCGCTCCGAGCCCTCCGACCGGGATTCCGGCGACGGTCACGTTGCGGGGTACTTCTCCGGCGTTGACTGCGGCGTCGGCCAGCCAGACGGCGAGTGGGAGCATCAAGAGCAAGAGAGGCACCGCGATGAAGAGTGCAGTGCGCGAGGTTCGGGAGGTCATGGATCTCCGGCAGGAAGAGACAACCGACGGCGAGTATATGAACGCTCATCGTTAAGCAGGTGGTTTCGCGCCCTGGTGGTTGGCGCCTGCACCGTCTGGTCATACGATCGTGATCGTGATCGACTTCCCAGCTGTCGCAGACGGTGAGCCGGTGACGGTCTCCGCCACGCTGTACCGGACATTCCTGCAGTGCCCGCAGCAGGCGCTGGGTCGGATGCACGGCGAATACCCGCCCGAGTCGCGGGCATCGTTTCGCGGCAGCCTGGCGCACCGCCTCTTTGCCAAACATCTGTCCGTGGGTCCGATCGACGCCGGGTCCGTCGAGCAGGTCTGCCGCGAAGAGATCGGATCGGGCCTCAACATGAAGCTGGCCGCGCTCGGGATCACCAAGCCATCCGAGTTGCGCCCGCTGCTCGCAGAGGTTGGGGATCTCTACGACCGGTTCAGGCGGTTTCCGGGGGAAGGGTTCCTGGCGGCGGAGGTGGCACTCGAGAGTGAGCCGGTTCCAGGAATCACGCTGCGCGGGATGGTGGACGCGGTCTTCGACGATCCCGAGCACGGGACGAAGCTGATCGATTGGAAGACCGGGTCGGTGGTCGACGCAGGCGACCAGCTCGACTTCTATGCACTGGCGTGGGATGCCGAGCATGGTGCGCTTCCTGGCTGGGTCGAGGCCGTGTCGGTCAAGACGGGGGAGCGCTCTGGCTTCGAACCGACGGTGACACGGGGTGAGGAAACAGCCCGTCGGGTGGCAGAGTTGGTCGCGGTCTTGCGTGCGGCGTTTGCGGCCGGCGAGGATCTCGAACGTGCCGCCGGGCCCCACTGCCGGTGGTGCCCGCTGCTGGTCGGCTGTCAGGAGGGAGCGTCCGCCGTTCAGGTGAACGCATGATCGTGGTCCGTTTGGGATGCGACCCGTGACATACTCCTCCGCTGATGCCCACGCTGCTCGCACTGCACGCCCATCCCGACGATGAAGCCTCCAAGGGGGCCGGTACCGTCGCCCGATACACGGACGAGGGGGTCCGCGCCGTGTTGGTCACGGCGACCGGAGGCGAAGAAGGCGACATTCTCAACCCGGCCATGGATCGGCCGGGAATCGCCGAACGTCTTCCGGAGATCCGGAGCGCCGAACTGCATGCCGCGGCCGCCATCTTGGGCTACGACGAGGTGATCATGCTCGGTTACCGCGACTCCGGGATGCCGGGGACCGAGGCCAACGCACGCCCGGATGCCTTCGTCAACGCCGCGCCCGACGACGTGCTGGAGCGCATCGTGACGGTCGTTCGCCGAGTTCGGCCCGACATCATGCTCGGCTACGACGATCACGAGTGGTACCCGCATCCGGACCACGTGCGGGTGCACGACGTGTCGTTGGAGGTGTTCGCCGCCAGCGCCGATCCTGCCCGCTTTCCCGATGCCGGCCCTGCCTGGGAGATCGCCAAGCTCTATGCCCCTGTGTTCTCCGTCGAGCGGATCACGAGGCTCCACACCGCCATGGAGCAGCGTGGTCTCGACTCGCCATTCGCTCGCTGGCTCGATCGGGTGGACGGCGCCGAGCCGACCGACCGGGCGATCACGCGGATCGCCGTGGGTTCGTACATCGAACGGGGACGTGACGCCCTGCGGGCACATCGCACCCAGGTAGATCCCGACGGGTTCTGGTTCCAGGTGCCCACCGAGATCGTGCAGGACGTGTATCCCTACGAGGACTTCGAACTGTTGGCCTCACGCGTGGGCCCGGATACCGCAGACGACGATCTGTTCTCACGCGCAGAGGCCGGAGTCCGCTAGGCAGCCTCGATCGTGTGCCCGGTCACTGCCAGTCGCCGCGCCGCGGCATCCACCGCATCCAGCAGGTCGCCGCGCAACCCATCGAGGTCGTTGCGGACCTGATCGACGCTCGTCCGGATGCCGGCGAGCGCCCGCTTGCTCGTCGAGATACGGGTCGCCATCTCCCTGATGCGCTCGATCTGAGCGGCGACCTCTGCGGCGTCGCGTACTGCAGCTCCCCGGGTGACGCCCCCATCGGCCGCCACCCAACGCAGTGCGGCCCCGAGCAAGATGCCGTCGCCGTCGTCGACGACGAGCACCCGGTTGCCGAACACGCCGAACGGGCCGACTTCGCCGGGGAATGCTTCTCGCGAGGCGACACAGATGGCGGAGGTGGCTGTGCGGTTCGCCATGGCCCGGTCGAGCTCGTCGAGGATTCCCTGACCCCCGCGCAGGGTGATCCGTGCCGCGTTCTTCGCCTCCACGACGATCCGGCTGCCGTCTGCCAGGGTCACGACGAAGTCGCCCACCTTGGCGTCCGCGCCGAGACAGCCGTTGCTGAGCGCAGTGGCCTCGACCGTTGCCCCACCCATCCGTTGTGCCTCGGCCCGCAGGGCCTGCTCGACGCGATCCTCGAAGGCGAACCCCTTCTGCGTGCCTCGCTCCGCCTCACGGCGGCGCGCCTCGTCGGCCACGATCAGATCACGCAGGTCGCGCAGCTGCGTCGTGACCTCCCGCTGGAGCCGGGCGACGGGGGAGTCATCGGCGTTCAGGTCGAGCGCCGAGTTCAGGCGGTCCTCGAGCATCCCTTCGGGCCCGAGGAGGGCACCGATACGTTCGACCAGGGTCTCGTTGATCTCGGAGAACTCCGCCAGCGTCCTGGCGACGGGGGAGTCGCGGCGGTCGGGATCGAAGCTCGCCTCCAGCAGCCGGCTGCCGGCGTCGAGCACGCCGGTGACCCGGGCTTCGGCGGCGCCGCCGGTGGCTGCCAGCACGCGCTCCACCTCGCGGCCAACCTCGTCGATGGAGGCGCTCATGCCCATCGTGGCCAGCCCCCGGGCGCCGACGGCGAGCATGCGGCGGATGGCCATCACCCGGGCCGCACCGTCTCGATCGCGCAGCTGTCCGGCAACCGCAGCATCGTCGATGTCAACGACGATCGACACCACCGTGCCGGAGACGGTCACCTGCGTCTCGTCGTCTTCCGCGGACATCCGGCCCCTCCCATCCAGTGTCTGCGGTGCCGTGACGGGTGGGGTCACGGTCGGTGCGGTCCCTGCCGGTCGCGTTGCCGTTCGCGGTGATGGTCGCGTCTCCCCGTTCATCGTTCCTCCTCGTCACCCGTCCGTCGCTCGTCCGTCGTCGTCGCCCGTTCGTCGCCTGTTCGTCGTCACCCGCTCTGCGGGCCCGGTCGCACCGGTCCGTCGTCCCCTCTGGCACCCATCGTGTTCTCCAGGTTCTGAGGTGACGGTATCCGCCGGGTGCGACAGATTCCGACCGGTCGCACGCTCCGCCTCCGCCTGTGCTGTAATCGCGCCATGGCAGCTCCAATGTCGACCGCCCTCCTCGCTGCAGAGTTGCGCTCCCTGCCGGTACCGCCGCAGACGGCAACTGCCTTCGATCCGGCCATCGCGGAGGATTCGGCTCCGCCCGTGTTCTGTGTCATCGGCCCCAGTGGCACCGGGAAGTCGGCGTTGGTGAATGCCATCGCCGGGTCCGCGGTCGCCGCAGAAGGCGTGCTCCGCCCGACCACGCGCACAGCTGCGGTATGGGGAGCTCTGCCGGCCGGCCGCCTGAACGATCTCGATCCTCTGGGCGGGTCCGTCGCATACGCCCTGGTCGATGGGCCCCCGTCTGACCGGTTTCCCAGCAGAACCAGCGAGTTGCTGGCGTCCGCGCACGTCGCGGTGGTCGTCACCTCCCGGGATCGCTACGCAGACGCGGCGACCAGGGCCCTGCTGGAGGAGGTGCGCGCCTGCGGTCTCCACACCGTGATCGTGGTGAACCGGCTCGATCCGGCGACCGCAGAGGTCGTCATGAAGGACGCCACAGACCTGTTCGACGGCTGGCCGCTCTTCGCCATCACCGAGGGGGACTTGTCCGCTGGCGACGTGGAGGTCGACCGGCTCCGCCGTCATTTGGAGGAGGCAGCAGAGCACGCTGCAGAGCTGCGTGCTCACAGGCTCCACGCTGCGGCGGTCCTGCTTGCCGATGACGCCAGGTCGTGTGCCGAGTTCCTGCGCTCGGCTGAAGCAGAACGCACCGCTCTCGAAGGCCGAGTGCGCCTTGTGTTTCGCGAGGCGACGACCGGGATCGACGGGGCCGCGGACGCGTCGACCGGGTCATTCGCCGATGCCGAGTCGGCCCTGCTGGAGGTCATCGAGCGCCGGGCATCCGCCGCTCTGGACGCGGCGCTGGCGACCTGGCCGACAGACCGCGCGGCGCCTGCTCCCGTGGGCCCGGCGGTCCTCTCCACCGCCGACTCTGTTGCCATTCACGAGTGGCATGCGGCAGTGGCGACGTTGGCGTTCGCGGCGTCACGCCCCCGCTGGCTCGGAAGGACCACTGCAGCGCACATGGAGGACGAGGCGTGGCGAGTCGCCCTGGACCCGGCACATCGTCCCCGACTGCTGGTGCGGATCCTGCTCGGGGGCAGGCTCACGAGTGTTCGCCAGAACGGAGCCACAGCACTCGACGACAGCATCGCCCGCCGCATCGAAGCCAGAGCCGAACCACTCCGCGGCTCGCTGCGCCACCGCGACGGGCCGATCCCCGAGCGGCTCGAAGCGCTCGCCGCCGAGGTTGTGACCCAATGTCCCGACCTGGAGCTGCCCATCGATCCCGACGCCGCCTGATGTCCTCGCTGATCGACGCCCTCGATCTGTTCGACCTCGCTCTGGGGAGGGCACGCGGTGTCGTGCCCCAGGATGCACTCGAAGCGGCCCAAACTTCGGCGCAACGGATCCGTGATCGGCGAGGGTTCCTCGGCGATGTCCTTGTGGTGGCCATCGCCGGGGGAACGGGCTCCGGGAAGTCGAGCCTCCTCAACGCCATGGCGGGGAAGGCGGTTGCGTCGGTCAGCTCGCTCCGTCCCCACACCGATGTGCCCCTTGCGTGGATTCCAGCATCCTCCGAGGTTGCGATCGCCCCCCTCCTCGACGCGCTCGGCATTGACGAACGCGTCGAGAATGCCTCCCTTCCCGGGTTTGCGGTCATCGATCTCCCTGACACCGACAGCATCGCCGATTGGCACCGCACGATCGTCGAGCGCCTCCTCCCTGCGGTCGATGCCGTTGTCTGGGTGTTCGATCCAGTCAAGTACCACGATCCGGTGCTCCATGACCGGTTCCTCGAGCCGCTTTCCCGGTACGACCGCCAATTCGTCTTCGTGCTCAATCAGATCGATCGCGTGCCAGAAGGAGAGCGCGCGCTGCTCGAGGCTCACCTCAGGGGGTGTCTGGAGGAGGACGGGTACGAGCGGCCGACGGTTGTGGCCGTGGCCGCCGACCCCACAGGGCCGCCGCAGGGAATCGACGAGTTCCGGGAATTCCTGAACGAGCGACTCGACGCCAAGACGTCCGCGGTGTCCAAGCTCGCCGAGGACATTCGCGGTGCAGCGGTGGCGCTGGCCGCGCCGGAGGGTCTGTGGCGCGGTTCGGCCTCGGAGCTCAACGGTGTGACCGATCCCGTCGAGATGGTGCGGACCACTGCCGGGGGAGTCGGTACGAAGATCGCTCAGCGCCTCTACCGGGCGCTCGAGTTGGAGGGCGCGGATCAACAACGAGCCGCGGTCCTCGATGCCCTGTGGGACCGGTCGTACCTCGGGGCGACCCTGGCGTCGGTCGGCGTGGCAACCGCAGAGGTCATGTCCAGTCTGGAGGTCGAGCGATGAGTGACGTGTGGGATCGCATCACCGATGCCCTGCCTGCGGCAGAGGATGTCCTTGGTGACGTGGCGTTGACGCTGCTGGTGATCGGCGTGGCGTTCGTGATCTGGTTGGTGACCAAGCGGGCCGGACAGCGGTGGGTCGACCGGATGGAGCAGAGGGGTTCCGGCGAGGTCCCGCGCCACGAGCAGGCTGAGCGGCACCAGCGATTCGCGACGCTGTGGTACGTCCTCAGGATGCTCGCTGCCGTCACGATCGTGGTGCTCGCCGGCCTCGTCGTCATGGGCGTGTGGGGTATCCCCATTGCCCCGTTTCTCGCCATCGGGACGGTGGTCGGGATCGGCGTGGGTCTCGGCGCCCAGGACTTCGTGAAGTCCGTGATCGCCGGGTTCTTCGTCGTTGTTGAGGACCAATACGGCATCGGAGATGTCGTGACCGTCGCCGGTGTGAGCGGTGCCGTTGAGAAGATCACGTTGCGAACGACCGTGTTGCGGGATCTCGAGGGCAGTGTCCACCACGTGCCGAATGGGAACATCTTGGTCGCGACGAACAGCACTGCTGGCCACAGTGCCGTCGTCATCGATGTCTCCGTGGGGTACGGCGAGGACGTCGACCGCGTCATCGAGGTCATCGCCGATGAGGCGACCGAGTTCTCGCAGGACCCCGAGTGGGATGCGGTGTTCCTCGACGAGCCTTCGGTGCTCGGTGTCAATCTGTTGGGAGACTGGTCGGTCGACGTCCGGGTCGTCCTCACCGTGGAGCCGGAGAAGCGGTGGGTCGTCAAACGGGCGTTTCTCCGCGCGATCAAGAAGCGCCTCGACGCCGAGGACATCGAGATTCCGTTCCCCTACCGGACCATCGTCGATGCCAGGGAAGCGAATCAGGGCTGAAGGGCGTCCGGGTCGCGCAGCATGGCGAGCGCCTCCTCGACCGGGGTGATCTCGATCCGGTCGGCGAGCCCGAGATGTTCGCCGTCTGCCTGGAACGCCGTCTCGGGCTCGGCATCGATGCGGAGGTGCGTGAAGTGCTCCCACACCCGCAGATCGAGGCGCTCGGGGAGGGGGCGGTGGAACGCTGCTCTGGCGACGATCTCGGATGCACGGTGCACCTCGAGATCGGCTGCGGCAACGGCGGCGACGCCTGAGCTCCCTGACGGTGTGATGTGGAGCGGCAGCCGCCCGAGGTAGGTGTAGGGCCCGTGAACCTGGGTGAGCACCGTGACGGCATCCGTACGGTCACCGTCGCACTCGACGCGCAGGTTCGGAAGGGCAGAGCGCCACGACGAGAGCAGCTGTCCGATCGCCGTTCCCGCGAAGTGGACCCCACCGAGCCGCACCTTCGAATGGGGCCGGCGCTCGGCTTCTTCGACGACGGCGGCGTCGAAGCCGACGCCCACGGCGAACGTGGCGTACTCCGAATGCTGGGCGGTCCCCCGCCGTGCGGTGACCCTGGCGAGACGGGTGGGCACCGTCGGCATGGTGGCCAGTGCCCGCGCCGCTCGGTGTGGCTTGGTCGGGATGCCGAGGATCCTGGCGAGGACGTTGGTCGTTCCCGCCGGGATCAGGCCGAGCGCCGCCGTGCTCCCGATGAGCCCGTTGGCGGCGTGATGGGCGACGCCGTCGCCTCCCATCGCAAACACGGCTTCGAATCCCCTCCCGGCTGCAGACCGTGCCCACTCCCGGGTTTCATCAGGTGAGCGCGGCCATTCGACATCGACGGCGAACCCTGCTTCGAGCTCTCCGACCACCCTGCGGAACCCGGCTCCGGTGAACCCGGAAGCGGAAGGATTGGCGAGGAGGAGTCCGCGGCGCACCCACCGAGGGTACGTCGGTACGCTCGCGCGATGCGCTACCGCGATCGGACCGAGGCCGGGGAGCGTCTGGCGGAGTCGCTCGGCAGGCTCGTGATCCCGGCGCCGATTGTGGTCCTTGGCATTCCGCGGGGCGGAGTCCCGGTGGCCGCCGTCGTGGCACGGCTGCTCGGCGCTCCCCTCGACATCCTCCTCACCCACAAGCTGGGGGCGCCTGGCAACCCGGAGTTCGCGTTCGGGGCCGTCGCCGACACCGGTGCCACGATCGTCGACGCCGGGATCGTTGCGGCTCTGCGGATCCCGCAGGCGTACATCGATGAGGAGATCGCCAGGCAGTCCGAGGCACTGGCGGCACGGGCCGCGGCCTTGAGCGAGGTCCGTCCCGGGCTGCAGCTGGCGGGATCGGGTGTGGTGGTGGTCGACGACGGCATCGCGACGGGCGCAACCCTCGAGGTGGCGGTACGGGTTGCTCGAGCGGGGGGAGCGGCCGCGGTGGTGGCGGCGACTCCTGTGGGCCCTGCCGACTCCGTGGAGCGCATCGGTGTGGTGGCCGATCGTGTCGTGTGCCCCCTGCAACCAGACGGCTTCGTTGCAGTCGGCGCCTGGTACGAGGACTTTGCCCAAGTCACCGAGGCCGAGGTGCGAGCGCTGCTCGCGGCTCCCGGGTGACGCCACGGCTTCACTCTCCTGATCCGGCTGCCGATAACGATGGAACGCTTCCGGAAGCTGCCGTGACCCTGACCCCCGTCAACCACACCGCACCAGCAGATCGAGCAGATGTCACTGCGCTCGTGACGGCCGTTGCCGTCGCCGCGGCGCGCTCGCCCCAGGTTCCCGCCGTGGCCGCTGTGGCCGCTGCCAACGCGGCGCGCGCCGCGGGCTTTGACCGGGGCAGCTTGTTCCTTGCCGAGGAGTCCGGGCGGCTCGGGGTGGTCGCCTGCCGCTTCTCCGATGGGGAGCCTGATCTGCGTCTGTGGGGCTCCTTCCAGGCGCTCGGCGCCGAGCCGGCAGCGTTTGCGGCGGCGCTGGATGCCGGGGCCCCCACGAGCTATCTCGCGCCCCTCGACGTTCCCGAGCTGGCTCCACACAGCTGGATGCGGTCCCACGGAGTCGGCTCGTTGCTCCTCGCTCCGGTGCACTGTGACGGAGTCGTCCATGGCCTTCTCGTACTCGATGCCGCACAATCCCGCCGGCCTTCCGCAGATGACATCGACGCCGCGGCCGCGGTCGCCACCATCACCGGAGCGGCGCTGACCAGTGTCGTCCGCGCGTCGGAAGACCGCACCGAAGTGCATCGCTCCCAGGTGGTGCTGGGAACGATCGTCCAGGCCGCGACCCAGCTCGATGTCGCCGGAGTGCTCACGGTGGTCGCCGAGGGCGTCAACCGCGTGCTCGGCGACGCGACCACCGTGGCCTACCTCCGCGACGCCGGCCCGCCCCGCAATCTCGTCGTGTGTGGGTCCGGTGAAGGTGTCCTCGACGTGATCGATCGCTTCCACGACCGTCCCACGGAGGGCTGGACGGCGGCCGAGTTCGAACTCATGACGCCTGAGACCCATCCGACGGTGCTGCCAGGCGGCGGCAGGGCCGTCGCCGTTCCGCTCCGCAGCTCCGGCGACGATCTGGGATGGGTGATCTCGTTCGCAGGCTCGGACGCTGCGTATCCCGGTCGCGACCTCAAGATCGTGTCGGGAATCGCCGCGCAGGCCGCCCTCTCGATACGGACGGCGCTCCTGATCGATCACGAGCGAGCCGCAGTGGCTCGCCTGGAGGAGTTGGGACGCCTCAAGACCCAGTTCGTGGCCTCTGTGTCTCACGAATTGCGCACCCCACTGACGGCGATCGTCGGATACACCGAAGTGCTGTACGAGATGCTCGACGATCCGACGCTGCGGACGTACCTCGACGACATGCGCCGCGAGTCTGCGGCGCTCGAGGCTCTCATCAGCGATCTCCTCGACACCTCGCGTATCGAAGGAGGGTCGCTGCGCCTCGATCTGAGGATCGACGATCCGATGAAGGCGGTGTTCGAGGCCGTCGACCTCGTTGAGCACAGTCATCCGGGCCGCTCCGTCAGCGTCGTCATCGACGCAGACGTCGGCGAGGTCCCCGTCGATCATCGCAGACTCCGTCAGGTCGTCACCAATCTCATCGACAATGCGGTCAAGTACTCCCCACGCGATGGGGCCGTGATCGTCACCGCAGGGCGCGCCGTGGACCTGGCAGGTAACGACCATGTCGAGATCAGCGTCGAAGACGAGGGGCCAGGCATTCCCCAGGCCCAACGCGAAGCGGTCTTTCAGCGCTTCAACCGCCTGACCGCGACGGAAGCTGGTACGGGGATCGGCCTGTTCCTCGTGCGAGCGCTTGCCGAGGCGCACGGTGGGTCCGTCTCTGTGACCGACCGCGGCGAATCCACCGGCTCGCGATTCGTCGTCCGGATCCCCGCGGTGCAAGCAGAAGGGGAGCGGTTGCGGACGGCGTAGCCTGGGGGTCCGTAGGACCACTCCTGCTACCGCACACCCTTGGAGGTGCCTCGTGCTGCCACCGTACGCCGTTGAGCCGTACTCCGACTTTGCCGACGAGCAGGCGCAGGCCGACTATCGGGCAGGCCTCGCCCTGGTGTCCGGCCAGCTCGGTGGCTCCGCGCCCCTCGTGATCGGTGGGGAGCAGATCTCCACCGGTGATGGCATCGCCAGCGTGGATCCGGCACAGCCGAGTCGTCTCGTGGGTACCGCATCAGCGGCGAACGCCGATCACGTCGATGACGCCCTCGAGGCGGCGTGGGGGGCGTTCCCCGGCTGGGCAGGTCGGACCGCGGCCGAGCGCGCCGGTGTGGTCCACCGCGTGGGTGATCTCATCGCCGAGCACACATTCACTCTGGCCGCATGGCAGACCTTCGAGGCTGGCAAGAACTTTGCGGAAGCCGAGGCGGACGTCGCCGAAGCTGTCGACTTCTGTCGGTACTACGCCCACCAGGCGCTGCAGATGGCAGAGCCCGTCCCCGTCATCGCTCTCCCCGGCGAGGACAACGAATCGTGGCTCCGACCGCTCGGTGCCGGGGCCGTGATTCCTCCGTGGAACTTCCCGCTGGCGATCCTCGTCGGGATGGCCATGGGCCCGGTTGCTGCCGGGAACACGGTCGTAGTGAAGCCGGCATCGAACACGCCGATGGTTGGGTGGGCCTTCATGCAGCTCCTGGAGGAGGCTGGCGTGCCCCCGGGGGTCGTCAACTACCTGCCGGGATCCGGTTCGGTCGTTGGGGATCCGCTCGTCGACCATCCCCGTACGCGCTTCATCAACTTCACCGGCTCCAAGGAGGTCGGTCTACGCATCAGCGAGCGCTCGGCACGCGTTGGGCCCGGTCAGCGCTGGTTGAAGCGGGCCTCCATGGAGATGGGCGGCAAGGACGCCATGATCGTCGACGACACGGTGGACCTGGACGCAGCCGCGGATGACGTGGTGCGCAGCGCCTACGGATTCCAAGGCCAGAAGTGCTCGGCATGTTCTCGGCTGATCGCCTTCGATTCCGTGCACGACGAGCTCGTCGACCTCGTGGTGGCCAAGGCGGCCGCCTTGTCGGTCGGCCCTCCGGTCGACAACCATCCCGTCGGCCCGGTCATCTCGGCGGCACAGCATGGCGCCATCCTCAGCGAGATCGAGCAGGGCAAGGCGGAAGCGGACCTGGTGATGGGGGGGAGGGCCATCGATCGCGACGGCGGGTACTACATCGAGCCGACGATCTTCACCGGTGTCGCTCCAGATGCCAGGCTGGCCCAACACGAGATCTTTGGACCGGTCCTCTCGGTGCTCTCTGTCGCCGACTTCGATGAGGCGCTCGCAGTCGCCAACGGAACCGAGTTCGGTCTCACCGGCGGGCTCTACAGCAACGACGAGGAGAGGATCGCTCGGGCCCGTGCCGAATTCCACGTCGGCAACCTGTACATCAATCGCAAGATCACGGGTGCGCTCGTCGGGGTTCAGCCGTTCGGCGGCTTCAGGATGTCGGGATCGAACGCCAAGGCAGGAGGGCCAGGGTACCTGCGGTTGTTCATGGAGATGAAGACCGTCTCCAGACGTCGTTGACGCCTCAACCGGCGTTGGTGGGACCGTACGAGAAGCGGGAAACTGCATTGCCGAAGGGGTCCATGAGGATGGCCGTATCCCCGCTGTTCGACCACACGGGCGTGTCGGAGCACCACGAGATCGTGTCCGTCGTCCCCGCACCGCAGCCGGTGACGACGGTGAGCGTTTCGCCGGGATTGAGGCCCGTTCCCGCGGGAAGGGTGAGCCGGTTCGACGAGCTCTCGTCACGGAGGAGCCAGCCGGAGAGGGACACGGTGCCGTAGCCCTCGTTGACGATCAGCACGAGTTCCTGGTCGAGGACTTCGTCGTCTGAGCCCTCAGGATCGGCAACGACCTGAGAAATGCGAACCTGGGGCCAGTCGGGGTTGCCACCTTCGGGCTCGCCGCACACCACCGATCCCCACATCCCCTTCCCTGAGGCGAAGGCTGCGGCTTCGAGTGCCTCGAAAGCGGCGGCATTGGGGTGGTCGCTCTGCACGCCGACGGCGAAGCCTTCTGCAACGAGGTCCTGGTTGACGAACATGGTCCCATCCGGATCCTCGACGTAGACGTAGCGCAGCATCCTGCCGAAGTCGTCGATCTCTTCCGGTCCGGCCTCCATGACGACCTCGAAGCCGCCCAACAGCCTCGTCAGGGTGGAACGGGCATCACTACCGAAGCACTCGTCTGTCTCTGGAGCGTTGATGCCGAGCAAGCGCACGGTGACCTCCACACCTGCGACGACTGCTGCGAAGGTGTCGCCATCGATGACGGTGGTCACCACGCCTCGCTCAGCGGTCTCCTCGGGGGGCAGCGTGATGGTGGTGGTGGTCGGAGCCGGTTCCGTGGTGCTCGTGGTCGACGTCGTTGCCGCGGCGTCGGTGCCGTCTCCAATGCCTTCTTGGAGATTGCAGGCGGCGGCGAGCGCGGCAACGACCAAAGACACTGCTGCAACCCGCTTCATGAAAGGGAAACATACCGGTGAGGGCGGTTTGCGCCGGGCAATCGGGACGATCGGTGGATCGGAGCGTCACCTACCCTTGCCGGATGCGCATACTCGTGGTCGAGGACGAGGCCGATCTCGCGAATGCGCTCGGCACAGGTCTGCGGAACGAGGGGTACGCAGTGGAGGTGTCGCCGACGGGCGAAGACGCCCTCGACCGGCTGGTGTACACCCCGTACGACCTGGTGCTCCTCGACCTCAACCTGCCAGGGATCGACGGTCTCGAGGTGTGCGCTCGCATCAGGGAAACGGTCGCGGATCAGCCGCGGATCCTGATGCTCACTGCCCGCGACGCGCTCGATGACCGAGTCGCAGGGCTCGACCGAGGGGCGGACGACTACCTCGTCAAGCCGTTCGACTTTCCCGAGCTGCTGGCACGGGCCCGCGCCCTCTTGCGCAGGGACGCCCACGCCCAGAGCGCCGTCGTCGTGGTGGGCCTTCTCGTTCTCGATGCTGCTCGGCATGAGGCCCACTATCGGGATCAGCAACTCGCGCTGACGACCAAGGAGTTCGCCCTGCTGCGGTACTTGATGCTCCACCCTGGAGAAGTGCTGACTGCGGAGCGACTGCTCGACCATGTGTGGGACGAACACGCCGACCCGTTCACCAACACGGTCCGGGTGACGATGTCGAACGTGCGGCGCAAGCTCCGCGCAGCGGGAGCGAACGACGTCATCGAGACCGTGGTCGGTTCCGGGTACCGGTTGAGCGAGGATCCGTGACGATGCCGGCGTTCCTGCGCAGCATCCGCTTTCGACTGGCCTTCACCTACTCGCTGCTCGTCTTTGCGCTTGCCGTGGCGACGGTGGGCATCGTCAACTACGCCCTGTCGGAATCGCTCGAGGCGGAGACAGTCTCGACCGGCCGCCAGTTCACCACGGTGATCGACCCGAACACCGGACAGGCGTTCACCGTCGAACGCGAGATCCAGCTCCAGTTCGTCACCCTCGAGCAGCTCGTGACCCGTCGGGCGCTCGACAGCCTCCAGTCGATCTCGCTGTGGGTGATCCTCGGCATGTTCCCAGCCAGCGTGGCCATCGGCTGGTTCGTCGCCGACCGCGCCTTGCGTCCGGTCGGGCGGATCACGGCGGTGGCCAAGGAGATCAGGGAGACCGAGGATCTGTCGCGACGGATCTCGCTCGAGGGCCCTGACGACGAGTTGCGGGACTTGGCGGAGACGTTCGATGCGATGCTGGATCGGATCGAGGCCGACATGGACATGCGTCGTGCCTTCGTCCAGGACATCTCGCATGAGCTGCGCAACCCGCTGGCCGTGATGGCCACGAACCTCGACGTCGTGTTGCGCGACACGACCGCAGGTGTTGCGGAGTTGCGCACCACGGCGGCGATCGTGCGGCGGACCATCGATCGCACGGCACGCACGGTGGACGATCTCGTCATCTTTGCCAGGAACGAGGTTCCCGAGGCCAGGCGGGAGCGTCTCGAGCTTGCCGTGGCTCTCGACGAGGTGCTCGCTGAACTCCACGGTCCGATCGAAGAGCACCGGCTCCAGATCGTGCGCTTCGGTGAAGGAGGGGCAGCCAACGTGGACGCCATCGGGGCGAAACGCGCCGTCGCCAACGTTGTCGCCAACGCAGTGCGCCTGGCACCTCCTGGCTCGACGGTGCGGTGTGGCGCAGGAGAACTGGCTGGTTTCGCCTGGATCGCCGTCGCAGACGCCGGACCGGGCATCGACCCCCGCGATCACGAACACGTGTTCCGCAGAGGATGGACCGCAGCTGCTTCGAGCCTGGGAGGCGAACAGCGCAGCGGCTTCGGTCTGGCGATCGCCCGGCAGGTGGCCGAGGCCCACGGTGGTGCGGTCACTGTCGACTCCACCCGAGGAGCGGGCGCCGAGTTCGTCTTGTGGTTCCCGCGCACCGCGGATTCCGACCTGGCCGCCGTCACAGCCGATGGCATCCACCACGACGTCAGGCCTGGTTAACAGCGGCTTTACCCGGGCGGCCATACGTTTGGGGGGACGGCCGACCAGGAGGTTGCGGGATGTCGCTCGACACGGAGCGCGCCATCGATACGGGGAGAACGTGGCAGGACCTGCCTGCGGAGCCCCCGTACGGAGAAGGGTTGGACCCGGCGGTGCCGCCCCCAGCGGACGCCGCGCCGCCGTCGCGGCGATCGGCGTGGCCGTGGGCGGTCGGTGCGATCGCCTTCCTCGTGGTCCTCGGCCTGCTGGCGGTGTGGGCGCCTTGGGGAACGGACACCCCGGCGGCCGAGGCGCCCGCCACGACCATCCCAGGGCTCGAGGTTCCGTCCTCTGGCTCCGGAGAGACGCCGGGATCACTCGACGAACCGGTCGCAGATGTGACAGAGGCACTCCTCCCGAGCGTCGTGCAGATCGAGACGAGGGGCGGTGTCGGTTCCGGGTTCATCTACGACGAAGCGGGGCTCGTCTTCACCGCAGCACACGTCGTCTCCGGGTCGTCTCGGGTGACGGTTCGGCTGAATGACGGCAGGACATTCTCGGGGTCGGTCATCGGCGCCGATCAGGCTCGCGACGTCGCCGTGGTCTCCCTGGCTGTAGACCAACTCACGTCGGCGCCGCTTGCTGGTGAGCCACCCCGGGTCGGGCAGACCGCCATCGCCATCGGGAGTCCCTTCGGTTTCGACAAGAGCGTCACTGCCGGGATCGTCTCAGCACTCGACCGCAGCGTGACCGTGGGTCGAAACCGACTCACCGGCCTCATTCAGACCGATGCTGCAATCAACCAGGGCAACTCCGGGGGCCCCCTCGCCAACGCGGCCGGTGAGGTGATCGGGATCAACATCGCCATCGCCTCAGCGGCTGGCGGCAGCAACGGGATCGGATTCGCCGTGCCGATCGCGGACGCCCTCGCCATCGCCGAGACCTTCGACGAAACGCCGCTGCCGGAGGCACCGCAGGAGGATCTCGGTCTGGATCCGCTCTCCGACCTGTTCGGCGATCTCTTCGGCGGTGAGGATCCGCTCTCCGATCTGTTCGGTGGCGATCTGTTCGGCGGTGATCCGTTCTCGGGATTGGATCCGGAGGCCCTCCTCGGCGACCTGCTCGGCGGTCTCGACCCGAACGGTCTGCTCGGGGACGACTTCGGTGCCCTCGGTGACCTGTTCGATGCCGCTCCGACGGACGAAGCGCTCCTGACGCTCGGGACGCTGCCTGCCGGCTACGTCGAGACCGGCAGGTCGGTCACCGCGAGCGGGACGGGGGCCACGCAGGTGACGACCATCTCAGCACCGGACGGCACGATCACGGTTCGGGGTACGTCCGGAGCGCCCGGTGCAGATGTCTTCGCCGGTGCAGCAGGCGAGGTCGCCACGATCGCCGGCCATCTGGGAAAGGCACAGGTCACCGGGGAACGCATCACGCTCACGTGGGTCGATGGTGACGTGACGATCGAGCTGATCGCCCCCGCCGCAGTGAGCAGGGTCCAGGCCGACCGGATCGCTTCGGGAATCGAGGTGGCGTTGTGAACGATTTCGATCTCAGGGCAATCCAGCTCGAACAGGCCCTCTTCGAGATGCGCAAGGTGATCGTCGGTCAGGACCGGGTACTCGAGCGCCTCCTGGTGGCGCTGCTCGCCGATGGCCACGCCCTGCTCGAAGGGGTCCCCGGCCTCGGCAAGACCATCACGGTGCGCACCATGGCCCGGGTTCTCGGCGGAACGTTCTCCCGGATTCAGTTCACTCCCGACCTGATTCCCGCTGACATCGTCGGGACCCGCATCTATCGGGCGAGCCGGGAAGCGTTCGACGTCGAGGTCGGCCCGGTGCTCGCCAACCTGGTCCTCGCAGACGAGATCAACCGCGCACCGGCGAAGGTGCAGGCGGCCATGCTCGAGGTCATGGCGGAACGACAGGTGACGATCGGCGACCGCACCTTCCCCGCACCTGTGCCCTTTCTCGTCATGGCGACGCAGAACCCGATCGAAAGTGAGGGGGTCTATCCGCTTCCCGAGGCGCAGCGGGATCGGTTCCTCATGCGTATCCCTGTCGGATACCCGACGCCGGATGAAGAGCATGAGATCGTGCGCCGGGCAGGGGGAACTCCCGAAGATGCCGAGCGCATCCTCGATCCCGAGGACGTCATCGGAATGCAGAAGGCCGCGGCTGAAGTGTTCGTCGACCGTGCGGTCACCGATTACGCCGTACGGCTCGTCCTGGCCACTCGCGACGCTGGAAAGGCCGGAATCCCCGAGATCGGCCCGTACATCGAGTTCGGTGCCAGCCCGCGGGCTTCGCTCGGGCTCGTCGAAGCGGGCAAGGCACTCGCGTTGCTGCGCGGCAGGGGCTATGTCCTTCCTCAGGACGTGTACGACGTTGCGTACGACGTGCTCAACCACCGGATCGTGCTCTCGTACGACGCGTTGGCCGAGGGGGTGTCCGTCGATGATCTCCTCGTCGAGCTCCTGTCGACCATGCCGGCCCCCGTCGTGACGAGCCGGCCGGACGATCTGCCACGATCATGAACGCGGCTCGCAGCGAGGCCCTGCGGCGCGTCGAATTGGAGGTGCTGCGCCGCCTCGACGGCATCCTCCAGGGTGATTACGAGGGCCTGCTTCCCGGCCACGGCTCAGAGCTCGCCGAGGCCAGGCCGTACGAACCTGGAGACGACGTGCGGCGCATGGACTGGAACGTGACGGCGCGTACCGGAGAGCCCCACGTGCGCGACACGATCGCCGATCGTGAGCTCGACACCACCCTGGTCGTCGATCTGTCGGGTTCGATGGCCTTCGGCACCAGGCAAACGGAGAAGCGAACCCTTGCGATCGGAGCTGCGGCAGGAATCGGGTACCTGGCGCAACGCGGGGGCAACCGGGTCGGTGCCTTGCTGCTCTCCGGGAACCGTCCGCTCCGCATCCCGTGCCGGGCGGGGAGGCGCCACCTGCAGAGCGTGGTGGCTCGCATGCACGATGCCCCCGATTCCGGCGCCATCGATCTGGGCGCCGGGCTGCGCACTGCGGCACGGATCAGCCGACGGCGCGGCCTGATCGTGGTCGCCTCCGATTTCTTGGACGACAGTGAGTGGGAGCGACCGCTCGCCGTCTTGGCCCACCGCCACGATGCGCTGTGTCTCGAGGTCGTCGATCCCATCGAGATGGCGCTGCCGGACGTCGGCACCATCGCGGTCGCCGACGCCGAAACCGGAGCCACCCGCTGGGTCGACACCTCGTCACCGCACGTGCGCGAGCGCTATGCCACGGCCGCCGTGGAACGAGCTGCGGAGGTGCGCACTCGCATCGGCAGGGCCGGTGCCGATCATCTCCGTCTTCGCACCGACGGCGACTGGGTCAGGGACCTCGTGGGTCACGTCGCTCACCGGTCGCGCCGCTCCGTCTCGGGGAGACGCCCATGAGCTTCCTCGCCCCAGATCGGCTCGTGTTCCTCCTCCTCCCCGCCGGGGCTCTGGTGTGGTACGCACTCGCCCTGACTCGCAGGAAGCGGCATGCGGTGCGCTTCAGTGATGTCGAACTCTTCGATCGCGTCGCACCGGATCGGCCGGGGCTCCGGCGCCACGTCGCCGCTGCTGCGCTGGTGGTTGCCCTCGTCGCCGTGGTTGTTTCCTTCGCCCGTCCCGTCACGGCGGTCTCGGTTCCCCGGGAGCAGGCCACCCTCGTCCTGGCGATCGATGTGTCGCTGTCGATGGACGCCGGGGACGTGGCACCGAGCCGGATCGAAGCGGCCAAGGAGGCCGCGCTGCGCTTTCTCGAACTGGCACCGGAAGAGCTCGACGTTGGCGTCGTCGCCTTCGCCGGTGTTGCCCTGCCCGCCGTGGTCCCGACGACAGATCGTTCGGCGACCGCAGCGGCCGTGCGGTCACTGACGCTTGCAGAGGGCACCGCGGTCGGCGAGGCGATCTTCGCCTCGTTGACCCTGCTCGGCGATCACCGAGACGCTCCCGCCGCGGTGGTCGTCCTCTCGGATGGAGAGACGACGGTGGGCAGGCCAGAGACCGAAGCCGTGGGCGCTGCGATCGCCTCTGGGGTCCCGGTGTCAACCGTGTCATTCGGGACCGCAGAAGGAACGATCGTCTTCTCCGGTGAGGTGGTCCCGGTTCCGGTCGACACCGGTGCGCTCCGCCAGGTTGCAGAGGACACCGGAGGGTCGTTCACCGAGGCGGCGTCTGCGGGTGAGCTCCAGGGGATCCTCGACGACATCGGTTCCGGGATCGGGCTCGAAGAGGAGCACCGAGAGCTCTGGGAGTTCTTTCTCGCCGGTGGAATCGTGGCGCTCGTTGCCGCGGCCGCGATGTCGCTGATGTGGTTTTCTCGACTGCCCTGAAGGTGCCAGACGTTGCCGGGCAGCGTCGGTAGTCTCGGCGGCGTTCACCACCGATCGGGGGAGTCATGACGACGGACAGCGGTGCAGGCGGCGGCGGAGTCAGTGTCTGGGTGTGGGTCGGCGGCGCGGCCGCCGTGGTCCTCCTCATCGTGCTTGCGATCGTCTTGTTCTCCGGCGGCGGCGATGATGAGACGGCGACCACGACGACCACGACCACCGAGGCGACGACCACGACCACCGAGGCGACGACCACCACGACCGAGGCGGCGACCACCACCACGGCGCCGGCGGAAACGACGACCACCGCCCCACCGACCGCAGTCGTCGCGGAGACTCCGATCCGCGGCGTGCTCCAGCCCTACGGCGACGGCTCGGGCGCCGACCTGTTCCCGCCAGGATCCGTCGAAGCGAACTGGTATCGGTGGGGGGACCTCTACGTGGTGCTGTACCGGGGATTCGATGCTGCCGCAGAGCAGCAGATCTGTGCCGGGAACTCCATCCAGGAGGAAGCCGGGTTCAACCACGTGACGAACTCGCCGCACCTGGGCGCAGCAGACGAAATCTGCGTGGGGACCGCCCGAATCGCCGAACCCCCTTCCGGGGTGGTCGCGTGCGGATCGTTGCTCTACTACGTGACCGAGATCCCGACCGCAACCGAAGGCGTCCTCTGGGGGACGCTCGAGATCGGCACGGCCGCGGGGTTCTCCGGCCAGACGAGCCAGGCGCTTCCCGATCTGGCGGCAACGCCGGAATTCCTGCCGGACCAGGCGGCCTACGAGCTGCCGCCGAGCGACTTCGATGATCTGACCATCGTCACCTGCGGGTCGTGAATCCCTTCGCGCTCGATGGCCGCGTCGCCGTCGTGACCGGGGGTAACGGCGGCATCGGCCTGGGCATGGCACGCGGTCTGGCTGCGGCCGGAGCCGATGTTGCCGTGTGGGGGCGAAACGAGGCCAAGAACGGCGCAGCAGTGGCCGAGCTCGAGGATCTCGGGGCGGAGGCCGCGGCCTTCTCCTGTGACGTCTCGGTCGAGGACGACATCGTCGAAGCGATGGCGGCCAGCGTCGACCGCTTCGGCAAGGTCGACTCGTGCTTCGTCAACGCCGGGATCGGGTCGGGGGCGACTCGGTTCGCCGAGATGTCGCTCGAGGAGTGGCGGGCGGTGATGCGCGTGAATCTGGACGGCGCCTTCCTCACCGTGCGCGAGGCGGTGCGCCACATGGCGGCGCGCGGCGCCGGCGGCTCGATCGTCGTCACGTCTTCGATGGTCGCGCGGTTTGGGATGCCGCGAGGAGAGCACTACGCCTCGACCAAGAGCGCCCTGCTCGGACTCGTCAGGAGCGTCGCGGTCGAGCACGGCAGACACGGCATCCGGATCAACGCCATCCTCCCCGGGTGGGTCGAGTCCGCCATGACGGAGCCGGTCCTGGGTACCGACCGGTTCCAGGCGAACGTCAAGCCCCGCATCCCCCTCGGGCGGTGGGGTGCCCCAGACGACTTCGCCGGGATCGCCGTGTACCTGGCATCGAACGCCTCGCGGTATCACACCGCGGACACCATCACGATCGACGGCGGCTACTCGGTCTTCTGAGGAGCCATGCCGAGCTTGGCCTGGAGCCGGCGCATGCCGGCGAGCCAGCGTTCGTAGTCGTCTGCTTTGGCGCGGAAGTAGTCGCCGACTTCGGCGTGGGGCAGGATGAGGAACGATTCGGCGCGTACCCCGGCGACGACCGCGTCGGCGACCTCGCCCGGTGACAGGCTGATCTCCGTGGCGAACTCCGAGAATCCCGGGGCGACGTCCGTCAACTCGTCGAGCATCGGCGTTCTGACGAACTGGGGACACAGGCAAGACACTCGGATACCAGCATCTCCATGGGTGATCGACAGCCACTCCGCAAGCGCGACGACGGCGTGCTTCGTCACCGAGTACGGCGCGGCCCCCAGGTTCGTCAGCAGCCCGGCAGCCGATGCCGTGTGCAACAAGTAGCCGCTGCCGCGGTCCAGCATCGACGGCAGCACGGCGCGCGCCCCGTAGACGTGCGCCATCACGTTCACGTCCCAGGTCCGCTGCCAGGCAGCGTCCGGGGCATCGACACCTCCACTGGTGCCGATTCCGGCGTTGAGGCACAGCAGATCGACCGGTCCGTTGGCGGCGCCAGCCGCCGCGACCATCGCCACGACCGCAGGTTCGTCTGCGACATCGGTCTCGGTCCACGCCACCCCGATCTCGGAGGCGACCCGCTCTGCAGCGGGTCCGTCGAGGTCCGCGACGAGGACGCGGGCTCCCTCTGCGGCAAAGCGGCGGGATAGTGCTTCTCCGATCCCAGAGCCGCCTCCGGTGACGATGGTGCTCTTCCCGGCGAGGTCCATGGTCGAGCAATCTACAGTCGACGTCGACGAGCAGGGAGATCGAGTGAAGACCGTGACGACCCGAGACCTTCAGCAGATGGTGGGCACCGAACTTGGCACGTCCGAGTGGTTCCTGATCGATCAGGGGCGCATCGATGCATTTGCCGACACCACCGTCGACCACCAGTACATCCACGTCGATCCGGAGCGCGCGGCACAGACGCCGTTCGGCACGACGATCGCCCATGGGTTCCTTACGCTGAGCCTGCTCATCCCCCTCCTCGCGGACATCCTGACGGGTCCGGAGGGGACGGTCATGGCGATCAACTACGGCACGAATCGTCTCCGCTTCCTCGAGCCGGTCGGCGTGGACAGCCGTGTCAGGGCACGGGCGGTGCTGGCAGGCGTCGCCGACAAGGGAGACGGCCGCTGGCTCGTACAGACCGACGTCACCGTCGAGATCGAAGGCGGGACGAAGCCGGCGCTCGTTGTCGAGCTCCTGACGATGTTCTTCACGGCCTGACATGGCTGATACCGAAGGGCTTGGATTCGACACGCTCAGCCTCCACGCGGGCCAGCAGCCCGATGGCGACCACGGCGCTCGCGCCGTTCCGATCTACCAGACGACCTCGTACGTGTTTCCGGACGTCGACTACGCAGCAGGGCTCTTCAACCTGGAGCGTCAGGGTCACATCTACAGCAGGATCTCCAACCCCACGGTCGCGGTGTTCGAGGAGCGGATGGCCGCGCTCGAGGGCGGGGTCGCTGCGGTTGCTGCGGCGAGCGGGCAGGCCGCCCTGTTCCTGGCCGTAGCGACGCTCCTCGACTCCGGGCACCACATCGTCTCGTCCTCTTCGGTGTACGGCGGCACCCACAACCTCTTCACCCACACGCTGCCCAGGGTCGCCGGCATCACGACGACGTTCGTCGATCCTCGAGATCGAGACGCATTCCGAGCCGCGTTGCGCCCCGAGACCCGACTGGTGTTCGGGGAGACGCTGGGCAATCCCGGGCTGGAGATCATGGATGTCCCCGCCATTGCCCACGTCGCTCACGAGGCCGGCGTGCCGCTGATGATCGACAACACGTTTGCCACTCCGTACCTCTTCCGGCCTCTCGACCACGGGGCCGACATCGTCCACCATTCGGCGACCAAGTTCCTCGGAGGCCACGGCGTGGCGATCGGTGGCTGTGTCGTCGACGGGGGAACGTTCGACTGGGACGCCTCCGGTAGGTTCCCCACGCTCACCGAGCCATACGCCAGCTATCACGGCCTGCGCTTCACTGAGGAGTTCGGCACCCAGGCGTTTGCGATGCGGGCTCGCGTGGAGGGGTTGCGCGACTTCGGCGCCGCCATGGCACCGCAGACCGCGTTCTACCTCCTCCAGGGCATCGAATCCCTCCCGGTGCGAATGCAGCGCCACGTTGCCAACACCAGAGCCGTGGTCGAGTTCCTCGACCAGGCTGCCGAGGTGGCCTGGGTGTCGTATCCGGAGCTGGAGAGCCACCCAGACCACGATCGGGCTGCGGTGCTCCTCCCCCACGGGAGTGGGGCGATCTTCTCGTTCGGCATTCGCGGTGGGCGCGTCGCCGGGAAGGCCTTCATCGAGCGGCTCAGCGTCTTCTCCCACTTGGCCAACGTCGGCGATGCCAAGTCGCTGGTCATCCACCCTGGATCGACGACCCACGCCACGCTGTCAGACGAAGAACTCGCCGTCGCCGGGATCAGCGACGATCTGGTGCGGTTGTCGATCGGCCTGGAGGACCCGGACGATCTGATCGCCGACCTGGCTCAGGCGCTGCGCGCCTCGCAACGATGATCGAGGTCGGCGACAGCCCCGTCGGCGTCTCCACCGGGGGCCGGCCGCTTGCGACGGACCAGCCCCTCCTGGTGTTCGTTCATGGTGCAGGCCTGGATCGCACGATCTGGCAGCTCCAGACTCGATACTTCGCTGCTCACGGGTTCTCGGTCTTCGCCGTCGATCTACCCGGCCACGGCAGAACGCCGGGACCGGCTCCGGCGTCGATCGCTGCCGGCGCCGCCTGGTTGGTCGAGGTGGTCGCGGCAGCCGGCTTCGACACCGCGCACGTCGTCGGCCACTCGATGGGAGGGCTGATGGCGCTGGAGCTCGCCGCAACCCATCCGACCCGGGTCGCTTCGCTCACCCTGCTCGGCGTCGCCGAGCGAATGCGGGTACACCCCGACCTGCTCGCGGCCGCGGAGACCGATGATCATCTCGCGGTCGAGCTCGTGTCCTCATGGAGCCTGGGACGGCCTGCCCACCGCGGAGGACACCCCACGCCTGGTCTGTGGATGATGGGATCGGCGGTACGGCTCCTCGAGCGAGCGGCCCCAGGCACGCTCCATGCTGGACTGGCGGCGTGCGACGCCTACCAGGGCGCTGCCGATGCCGCCGCCGCGGTGCAGTGCGCCACGTTGCTGCTCCTCGGCGAGCTCGATCTGATGACGAAGCCAAGGGCTGCGGAGCCGCTCGCAGCGACCCTCGCCGACGCCACGGTGGTCGTGGTGCCCGGCGCCGGCCACCTGCTCATGGTGGAGAACCCGGACGTGGTCATCGACACGCTTGCGCAGTTCCTGGTACCGGTGGCGTGACGGTGCGCTGGCGTCTGAGCGTGCTGCTCGTCACTGTCGGAGCCCTCGGGGCGCTGCTCGTCCCGTCTGCGGCGTCGAGCACCCAATCGGGACCCCTCGCCCTGGCGTTCCATGATCCGGCATCGGGGCGCTGGCACCTACGCGACGGCGCCGGGGGAGCGACCGCCTTCTTCTTCGGCAACCCAGGAGATGCTGCGTTCGTGGGCGACTGGGACTGTGACGGCGTGGACACCCCGGGGCTCTACCGCCGGTCGGACGGATACGTGTACCTCAGGAACTCGAACACGCAGGGCGTCGCCGATGTGCGGTTCTTCTTCGGGAATCCGGGTGACCTCCCCCTGGCAGGAGACTTCGATGGGGACGGATGCGACACCGTGTCGCTCTACCGACCAGGACAGTCGATGGTTTTCATCATCGACGAACTCGGCAGCGAGGGTCGCGGGTTGGGTGTCGCCGATGCGAGGTTCCCGCTCGGTGCACCGGGCGACGTTCCCTTCGTCGGCGACTTCGACGGCGACGGCCGCGACACGGTCGGCATCCACCGCGCTTCGAGCGGAGCGGTGGCACTGTTGGAACGGAACGAGGCCGGTTCTCCCGAGGTGTCATTCGGATTTGGCGATCCCGGCGACGTCGTGCTCTCCGTCGGGCCCCAGCGCCGTGCGGTGGCGGCGCACCGCGTGTCCGAGCACCGACTGTTCGTGCGCGACCCGGCATCGGGCAGGATTGCGGCCACCCCGGTGACGGCACTGCACGACTGGGTCGTCATGGGCGGCTCATTCGGAACCCTCCTGGTGTCGTCGGATCCTGCTGTCGATCCGGCGCTGTTCGGATTCACCATCACTCCCCGAGCCGACTGGGGGGCGCGCCCTGCTGGACCCGGCATGACTCCGCACGAACTCGACCGCATCACCGTGCACCACGCCGGCGCTCACGAGGGCACGACGGGACCGGCACGGTTCCGGGCCTGGCAGGCGTGGCACATGGAGGGGCGGGGGTGGCCCGATCTCTCCTATCACTACGTCATCGGCATCGACGGCACGGTGTACGAGGGGCGCAGTCCGCAGTACCGCACAGACACCGCGACGGGATACGACACAACCGGGCACCTCCAGATCGTGGTGGAGGGGAACTTCGAGGTCGACCATCCAACCGAAGCGCAGCTCGATTCGCTCGCAACCGTGCTGGCGTGGGCGGCCGTGGCCTTCGCCATCGATCCGGCAACGGTCGCCGGTCATCGTGATCACGGTGCCTCGGTGTGTCCCGGGGCCCAGCTCTACGCGCTGCTCGCCGACGGATCGATCGACTCCGCGGTCGCGTCCCGGCTCGGCGATTGATCACCGTCAGTGGGCGTCGTAGAACTGCTCGGCTTCTGTGGAGCCCTGCAACGCCAGTGTCGACGACTGGCCACCGGCGATCGCCTGGGATACGTGGTCGAAGTAGCCGGCCCCCACCTCCCGTTGGTGACGGGTTGCGGTGTATCCGGCGCCCTCCATGGCGAACTCGGCCTCCTGGAGCCCGACGTAGGCCGACATGCCGCGAGCGGCGTACCCCGTGGCGAGTTCGAACATCGCCGCGTTCAAGGCGTGGAACCCGGCAAGTGTGATGAACTGGAAGCGGTATCCCATGGTGCCGAGCTCCTTTTGGAACGTGGCGATTGTGGCGTCGTCGAGGTGACGCTTCCAATTGAACGACGGCGAGCAGTTGTAGGCCAGCATCTTGCCAGGGAAGTGGTCATGGATCGCTTCGGCGAACGCCGCCGCCTCGGCGAGGTCCGGTGTCGAGGTCTCGCACCACACCAGGTCGGCGTATGGGGCGTACGCCAGCCCGCGAGAGATCGCAGCCTCCATGCCGTTGCGCACCTCGGAGAACCCCTCAGCGGTGCGTTCGCCCGTGGCGAACCGGCGATCACGCTCATCGACATCGGAGGTCAACAGGGTCGCGGCGAGCGAATCGGTGCGGGCGATCACCAGGGTGGGAACCCCCATCACGTCTGCGGCGAGCCGGGCTGCCTTGAGGGTGCGCACGTGCTGGCTGGTCGGCACGAGCACCTTCCCGCCCATGTGCCCGCACTTCTTCTCCGAAGAGAGCTGATCCTCGAGGTGCACGGCGGCGGCGCCTGCGCTGATGAAACTCTTAGTGAGCTCGAACACGTTGAGCGGGCCCCCGAATCCGCTCTCGGCGTCAGCGATGATCGGGGCCATCCAATCGATGGGCTCCTGGCCTTCGGACCACTCGATCTGATCAGCACGGCGCAGCGCGTTGTTGATACGGGCGACGAGCTCTGGGGCGCTGTTGGCCGGGTAGAGCGACTGGTCGGGATACACCGCGCCTGCGAGGTTGGCGTCTGCTGCCACCTGCCAGCCCGAGAGGTAGATGGCCTCGAGTCCTGCCTTCACCATCTGCACGGCCTGGCCGCCAGACATCGCTCCGAGCGCGGGGACATAGTCCTTGGTCCTCAGCAGCTCCCAGAGCCGCTCGGCACCGTGCCTGGCGATCGTGTGCTCCTCGGTGAACGAACCCTGTAGCCGGACGACGTCTTCCGGGGTGTGGTCGCGTTGGGTCTCCATCCAGCGGCCGTCGGCGACCCACTCGTCTGCGATGGCTTCGGCTCTGGCGCGGATGGCGCTCTCGTTGGTCATGGCGGTTCCTCCGTGGTTTCGAGGATCTCGTAGGCGGGAAGGGTCAGGAACTCGGGAAAGTCTGCGGCCAGGGCTACTCGCTCGAACAGCGCCCTGGCTTCGTCGAAACGGCCGACCGCATAGCGTTCCTCGCCGATCTGCTCGCGGATCGCCTCGGTCTCGTCGTCTGCGATCCGGCTCACGTAGTCGGCAGTGACGGTGCTTCCCTCTGCGGTGGTGACGTCGTTGCTCTGCCACTGCCAGATCTGTGACCGGCTGATCTCCGCAGTCGCGGCATCCTCCATCAGGTTGTAGATGGCAGCGGCCCCGTTGCCGGTCAACCACGATGCGAGGTAGCGAATGGCCACATCGACATTCAGGCGGACGCCGGACTCGGTGACCGAGCCTCCCGCTGCGGAGAAGTCGAGGAGGTCCTTGGAGTGCACGGAGACGTCGTCGCGGGTGCGGGACAACTGGTTGGGGGCGCTTCCCAGCACTTCGGTGAACACCTCTGTCGCCAGCGGGACCAGATCCGGATGGGCGACCCACGTGCCGTCGCACCCGGCGCGCGACTCGCGCTCTTTGTCCTCACGAACCCTGGCGAGCGCGTTGCGGTTGACCTCCTCGTCGTGGCGGGCGGGGATGAACGCCGCCATGCCGCCGATGGCGTGGGCGCCGCGCCTGTGGCAGGTCGCCACCAGGAGCTCGGTGTACGCCCGCATGAACGGCACCTGCATCGTGATCAGGCTCCGATCCGGGAGCACGGCGTCGCGGTGGTTGCGGAACTTCTTGATGATCGAGAAGATGTAGTCCCACCGACCGGCGTTGAGGCCGCCAGAGTGGTCTCGCAGCTCGTAGAGGATCTCCTCCATCTCGAAGGCGGCGAGGATGGTCTCGATCAGCACGGTGGCCCGGATGGTGCCGATGGGAATGCCGAGGCGGTTCTGGGCGAAGGCAAACACGTCGTTCCATAGCCGCGCTTCGAGATGGCTCTCGAGTTTCGGCAGGTAGAAGTACGGACCGGAGCCGCGCGCCATCAGTTCGTGGGCGTTGTGGAACACGTAGAGGCCAAAGTCGAAGAGGGATGCGGAGACCGGCTCGCCGTCGACGGTGAGGTGCCGTTCGACGAGGTGCCAGCCACGGGGGCGCACCATCAGGGTGGCCGGGTGTGCGTCGAGCCGGTATTCGGTGCCGTCTTCCTTGACGAACGAGATCGTCCGCCGCACCGCGTCCATGAGATTGGCCTGACCCTCGATCATGTTGGCCCAGGTCGGTGAGTTGGAGTCCTCGAAGTCGGCCATGAAGACTCTGGCCCCGGAATTGAGGGCATTGATCATCATCTTGCGGTCGGTGGGCCCGGTGATCTCGCAGCGGCGATCGGTGAGGTCGGCGGGGGCCGGAGATACCTTCCAGGTTCCCCACCGCACGTCTTCGGTGGGGGCGAGGAAGTCGGGGAGCACGCCCGCATCGAGCTGGCGCTGGCGGGCGGCGCGGGCGGCAAGCAACTCGCGACGCCTGGCGTCGAAGGTGGTGTGCAGGTCGCGCACGAAGGCGCGAGCCTCGTTCGTCAGCACCCGTTCCATGAGTCCTCCCCGGGGTGATCTGCATCAAGGATCATCCGATCTTGGAGAGAATGCTAGGAAGGATCTCGCTAAGATCGTCGAGAATTATCGTTTGAGCCCGAGAGGGGGGAAGTTGTCATGAGCGTCGACCCGTTGCTCTTTGGACGTCAGGTGCGCCACCAGCGCAAGCGGCGCGGTCTGACGCTCGACGAGCTCGGTGCGCTCGTCGGCAAGCCGGCGCCGTATCTGTCGCTCGTCGAGAACGGCAAACGGGAGCCCCGCCTGGGGCTGATGAACGAGCTTGCCGCCGCGCTGCACGTTCCTGTCGCCGACCTGCTGGTCGCAGAGCCACCAACGCACCGAGACGCGCTGGAAGTGGCGATCGAGCGCGCCCAGGTCGATCCGGCCTACCGCACGTTGGGCCTCGCCCATCTCAAGCCGGGAGCTCGCGTGCCGGACCTGGCACTCGAGCACATCGTGCGGCTGTACGAGGAGTTGCGGGGTCGTGATGCTGCGGCCACCTTCACCCGTGAGGAGGCTCGGGCCGTGAACGCCGAGCTCCGTGCCGAGATGCGCGAGGTCGGCAACTACTTCGCCGACCTCGAGGCGGTGGCCACGGAGGCCGTCGCCGCGATCGGGTACGAGGGGCAGGGCGCCATGTCGAAGGGTGACATGAACGTGCTCGCCGCCCACTTCGGCTTCAAGGTGCTGCGCACACCGGAGGTCCCGGCTGCTACCCGGTCGGTCACCGACATGCGCAACCGGCGTATCTATGTGCCGGCACGGGACCAAGTCGATCCGGCGCGGGCGCGCAGCGTGGTACTCCAAACCCTCGGTCACTTCGCCCTCGGGCACCGCGAGCCCGAGCAGTTCGCACAATTCCTCAGGCAGCGGGTCGAGACGAACTACTTCGCAGGTGCGGTCCTGATGCCCGAATCGGCCGCCGCTCCCTTCCTCAGGGAGGCCAAGGAGGCCCGCAACCTCTCGGTCGAGGATCTCCGCGACCACTTCTACGTCTCGTATGAGATGGCGGCGCATCGCTTCACGAACCTGGCCACGCGCCACCTGGACCTCGAGACCCACTTCTTGCGCTCAGATGAGGGGGGAACCATCTGGAAGGCGTACGAAAACGACGGCGTGCCGTTCCCGGTCAACTCCGTCGGTGCCATCGAGGGGCAGCGATTGTGCCGCGAGTGGGGGACCCGCCAGGCGTTCATCTCCGACTCCCGGTACACGATCCACTACCAGTACACGGATACGCCGCGCGGCACGTTCTGGTGTGCCACGTTCGTCGAGGAGGACCGCGATCCGCCGGCGGCCATCACCACCGGCGTGCGCTTCGAGGACGCCAAGTGGTTTCGGGGATGGGACACAGATCGCCGCTCGAAATCGTCCTGTCCGGACGGAGAGTGCTGCCGCGTGCCCCCCGACGAACTGTCGGCCAAGTGGCGAGGGGAGGTGTGGTCGTCGGTGGCACCGAACAGCCATGTGTTGGCGGCGATGCCGGTCGAGACCATGCCAGGTGTCGATCCCGTCGAGATCTTCGAATTCTTGGAGCACCAGGAAGCGATCGCCTACTGAGCCGGCAGCGGCCAGTCGAAGGCGAACGCGGCGAAGCCGCCGCCGGTGTGCCAGAACACGATGCTCTCCTCAGGCCCGAAGGCGCCGTTCCGGATCTCGGAGCGCAGCCCGTACAGCGCTTTGCCGGTGTACGTGGGATCGAGGATGAGCCCGGTGAGGCGGGTGGCCTCGGCCTGCACCGCCAGCTCTTCGTCCGTTGCCAGCCCGTAGCCGACCCCGACGTGGTCGTCTGTGATGCGCCACGCCACGCTCGGCGGCACCGTGCCGAGGATTGCACCCACGTGGTCGGCGATGTCGCGGGCAGGGTCGCCGACCGAACAGCCGACGATCACCGCGTCGAGGTTGGCTTCTTCGGCCCCCCGGATGAGCCCTGCCGTGGTCCCAGCAGACGAGGCTGCGTGCCAGATCGTGAGCGGGCGCTGCAGGTCGCGCACCTGGGGCGCCAGTTCGTGGATCGCGGCCACGAAGCCGCGGGCGCCGATGGCATCCGAGGCGCCCTCGGGGATCACCCAGGCGTCACCGATCGCGGTGGCTTCCTCAGCCATGAGGACGTCTCGGTCATCCCACTGTTCCGGGGTGACGAAGCGGCAGGACGCACCGGCCAGCCGCTGCAGCAGATGGTTGCCCGATGTCTCTGGAGGAGGGCAGCCATCTGGTGTGCGCAAGAAGAGGACGACGTTCAACCCCAGCGGCGCCGCGGCCAGAGCGGTGGCCCTGCAGTGATTCGACTGAGCGGCACCGCAGGTGATGAGCGTCGTCGCCCCGGCATCGATCGCCGCCCGGAGGTGGTACTCCAGCTTGCGCACCTTGTTGCCGGACAGGCCAAACCCCGTGAGGTCATCGCGTTTCACCCAGATCTGGGCCCCCCATGCGGCGCTGAGTCGCTCCTGGTAGTCGAGCGGCGTGGGAAGGCGGGCCAGAGGGAGGCGGTCCATGCAGCGCAGGGTAGGTGGCCATACTGGCCCTGGTGCTTTCGATGACCGGCCCGCGCCGCGGAGCCTTCACCTTCGTGTTGTTCTCCGCGATGGGCGTGGCGACATTCACCGCCGCCTCGGTCGGGATCGTCGCCTCCTTCATCATCGACGACCTCGGGATCGACCGGGCGCAGCTGGGGTTGGTCATCGCCGTCAACGCCATCGTCGCCGCGGCGATTTCCCCCGTGGTCGGCAGGATCACCGATCGTGAGGGTGGCAAGCGAGCCATCCTTGCTGTGTTCACCATCGCAGCGCTGGCATTCGCGCTGATGGGGGTCTCCCGCGGATTGCTGATGCTGCTGGGAGCAGGGCTCGTCGGCGCCTGGGGTCAGGCCGGCACGAACCCGGCAACCAACAAGCTGATCGCGGAGGACCTGCCCCTCGGTGAGCGCGGCGTGGTCACCGGAATCAAACAGTCCGGCGTCCAGGCGACGATCTTCATCGGGGGTCTGGTGCTGCCTTCCCTGGCCATCGCCCTCGGCTGGCGGGGAGCCTATCTCGTGGTCGCCGTGGTCCCGCTCGTGCTGGCGGTCGTGGCGGCATTCGTCGTGCCGGCCTCGAGCACCTCGCGGGCGGACCGTGCGGTTCGGAGCCATCCACCCCTGCCGGACGCGGTGCGCTGGTTGGCGGGGTACGGATTCTTGTTGGGATTCGCCGGTTCCGTCTCCTTCCTCGTGCCACTGTTCACGGAGGAGGCGATCGGTTTCGATCCCCGGCTGGCAGGCGCGGTGGCGGCCGCTATCGGGCTGTTCGCCTTCATGGGGAGGATCGCCTGGGCGAGGTTCAGTGAGATCAGAGGCGAGTTCGTCATGCCGCTTGCGGCCATCGCCGCGCTCTCGGTGCTCGCCGGCCTGGTGATGCTCGCCGCACCCACACTCGGGGCGTGGCTCGTATGGGTGGGAGCAGTGCTCATCGGCGTCAGCTCGTCATCGTGGAACTCGGTCGGCATGCTCGCGGTGATCAATGAAGCGGGCGCGGCGGCGACGGGAAGGGCCTCAGGTATCGTGCTGTTCGGCTTCCTCGCCGGCCTCGGTCTCGGGCCGCCGATCTACGGTGCGATCGTCGACCGCGCCGGCTACGAGCCGATGTGGCTGCTGTCGATCGGCGTTTCGGGGGTTGCCCTCGGTGTCGTGTTGGTGTGGCGCCGCGTGGGAAACTGACGAAATGCCGCACGGTCTCATCGCGCTGCTCGTGTGCGTCGCCGTTGCCGGCGTCGCTTGTACCGCGGCCGCTCCCGCGCCGTCGACCATTCCGGGGGGGGACGGCGCACCGGCCCCGCCCACGGCACCGGCCCCGACCTCGGCACCAACGTTGCCTTCGGCAACGACGTCGACACCGGGCTCGGCATCGGAGACGTCGGCGGCAACGACGACCACGACACGCGCCCTCGGTGACCTCCGTCTGGTGTTCGAGGCCGTCGCCGATGGCTTCTCTCAGCCGGTCTTCGTCTGGCACCCACCCGGCGACTCCCGACTCTTCGTCGTCGACCAGCCCGGCCGCATCTGGATGATCGCAGACGATGATCCCGTGCTGTTCCTCGACATCATCGACCGTGTGGCCTTCGGGGGAGAGCGCGGCCTGCTCTCCATGGCCTTTCATCCCGGGTTCGCAGACAATGGGTTGTTCTATGCCAACTACACGGACCGCACCGGGGCCACCGTCGTGGCCGAGTTCACCGCAGGACCATCGAGTGCAGATCCGTCATCGGAGCGCATCGTGTTGCGGATCGGGCAGCCAGCCGCCAACCACAACGGTGGCATGATCGCCTTCGGACCCGACGGCAACCTGTGGGTCGGCATGGGCGACGGGGGTGCGTCTGACGACCGGTTCCGCAATGGACAGGACGACGAGTCGCTCCTCGGGGCGATGCTTCGGATCACCGTGGGCCCGGAGATCGAAACCTACGCCGTCCCGGACAATGGGCCCTTCGCCGCACCCGAGATCTGGGCGATCGGCGTGCGGAATCCGTGGCGGTTCGCCTTTGACGGCACCGACCTGTGGATCGCAGACGTTGGCCAGAACCGCATCGAGGAGGTCAACCGTGTCGGTACGGACGACGTCGGCCTCAACTTCGGGTGGGACGTGTTCGAGGGTTCGGAGTGCTTCGGCCCTGCCACGAGCTGTGCCGGTGATGGCTTCGTGTTCCCGGTCGCGGAGTACGGCCGCGACGAGGGGTGCTCGATCACCGGCGGCTACGTGTATCGCGGGGCGGCCCTTCCCACGCTGCACGGCCACTACTTCTTCGGCGATTGGTGTACGGGCATCGTGCGGAGCGTGGCACCGGACGGCACCATCCACGACTGGACGGAACAGACGGGGAGTGTGCCGGGCCTCACGTCGTTTGGCGTCGACTCCTCTGGCGAGCTCTACGTCGCGGTCGGGGACGGTCGAGTACTTCGGCTGGTGACGCGGTGATCGCCGTCGTTGGCTCGGTGAACCGCGATGTCGTCGTCACCGTCGATCGGCTGCCGGAGCCTGGGGAGACGGTGGTCGGAGCGGACCACTTCGAGTCGCCAGGCGGCAAGGGGGCCAACCAGGCTGTGGCCGCAGCCCGGCTCGGGGCCGACGTCTCGTTCTACGGCGCCGTGGGAGACGATCCACCGGGCAGAGCGCTCGTCGCGGGGCTGGCTGCGGAAGGTGTTGCGACGACCGGGGTGCGCCTCATCCCCGATGTCCCCACTGGGCTTGCGGTCATCACCGTCGACGCCGCCGGAGAGAACACTATCGTCGTGGTGCCGGGAGCCAACGCCGCCCTCGGGACCGAAGACGTTGCCGAATGGAGCCGAGCGCTGGCGGCTGCTGATGTCCTGCTCCTCCAGCAGGAGGTTCCCGTTGCGGTGGTCGCGGCGGCGGTGACCGTCGCCACCGGAACCGTCGTCCTCAACCCGGCTCCGGCACGTCCGGTCGACGTGGCCACGCTCGCCGCGGTCGATGTGCTGGTTCCCAACCGCTCGGAGGCGGCCTTGCTTGCGGATTCTGATCGGCTCGGCGACCTCGCCGCTCTCGGCCCTCTTGTGGTGGTCACGTTGGGGGCCGAGGGTGCCGCCATCGTCGACTCCGCCGGGGTGACCGCCGTGCCGGCGCCGCAGGTCACGGCCGTCGACACCACGGGAGCCGGCGATGCCTTCTGCGGTGCGCTCGCCGCGAGCCTGGCGTCTGGAGCGTCGCTGCGAGCCGCGGTCGACCGCGCCGTCGGTGCAGGGGCACTCGCCACCACACGGTCCGGTGCCCGGTCTGCGATGCCAACGAACGAGGCGCTCGACGCCTTCCTGACGCGGGAATCCGGCTGAAGCACCAGGCGGTAGGCTCGCCATCCCGTGACCCGGCCCATCATCATCGACGCCGACCCCGGCCAGGACGATGCCGTCGCCATCCTCATGGCGCTCGCCTCGCCGGAACTCGAGGTCCTGGGCATCACCACGGTCGCCGGCAATGTCCCCCAACCCAAGGTCACCGACAACGCCCTGCGGCTCGTCGAGCTCGCCGGACGGGCAGACGTGCCGGTCCACCAGGGAGCCGTTCGGCCACTGGTGCGCGAATTGTTCACCGCGGAGTACGTCCATGGGCCCACGGGGATCGACGGCGCCGACCTCCCGGAGACCACGCTGGCACCCGCGGACGGGTCCGCCGCAGACTTCATCATCGATGTCTGTCGTGGAGCTGCAGACCTATCGCTCACGCTGTGTCCGCTCGGCCCGCTGACGAACATCGCGCTCGCCCTGAGGAGGGCCCCGGAGATCACCGCCGAGGTCCGCGAGATCGTCCTCATGGGCGGAGCCTTCGCCGAGAGCGGGAACGTCACGCCTGCGGCGGAGTTCAATATCTTCGTCGACCCGCACGCAGCCCGAGCGGTGTTCACGTCTGGGGTTCCCATCACCGTGATGCCGCTCGACGTGACACATAAGGCGTTGGTGATGCCGCACCACATCGAACGGTTGCGCGCCTTGGGCACCGCAGTCGGCGACTCGGTGGCCGGCATGCTGGGCTTCTTCGTCCGGTACGACCTGGAGCGGTACGGGATGGGGGGCGGCCCCCTGCACGACCCGTGCGTGATCGCCTACCTGATCGAGCCCGCCCTGTTCACCGGCAAGCAGGTGGCAGTCAGCGTTGAGACCGACTCGCCGCTCTCTGCGGGCTTGACGCTCGCCGATTGGTGGGGCCTGACCGATGACGAGCCCAACGCCACGGTCATGACCGGTGTCGACGCTGACGCGTTCATGGACCTGGTCATCGAGCGGATCGGGCGTCTGTGACGGCACGGCCGGCGCGCCACATCCAGAGGCCGAGCAGCAAGGCGGCGCCGACCAGCACGGTGGTGACGGCCAGCGTGTCGGAAAGGCCAGATGCCGCCGCCGCGGCAGGTGCGTCATCCGCCGTCCCCCCTCCGGCATACGAGACGGTCCGCGTCGCCCACACCGTGCCGAGCACGGCGACACCCGTGATCTGGCCTGTGATACGGGTGATGGAGAGCATCCCGGACGTGACCCCCAGCCGTTGCTGGGGAACTGCCCCCAAGATGGCGCTGTTGTTCGGCGACTGGAACACGCCCATGCCGGCGCCGATGATGAATCCGATGGCGATGAAGACGACGACCGGCGTGTCGACGCCGAGCACAAAGGCGCCGATCCCATACCCAGCAGCGAGCACGCCGAGGCCGGCAACGGTCACAGGGCGCGAGCCGATCCGATCCGACAGCGTCCCGGAGAAGGGAGCCACGATGCCGAGCGTGATGGGGATGGCTCCCAGCAGGAGGCCGACGGACTGGGGGCCGAATCCGAGCACGTTCGTCAGGTAGAACGGCAGGAGGATCAGCAGGCCGGCGATGGCGACGAAGGTGATGAATCCGGTCACCAGGTTCACGGTGAGGTCGCGGCTGGTGAAGATCGACAGATCGAGCATTGGCTCCGGCACCGTGCGCTCGACCTGAACGAATGCAGCAAGCGCGATGGCGGAAAGCGCGAACAATCCGATGATCACCGGATCGGCAAAGCCGCGTTCCTGCCCCCAGGTGAGGCCGAGCAGCAGCGCCAGGAGCCCGATGAGGAAGAGACCGGCACCCAGGAAATCGAAGCGGTGGCCGCCCTCCGGCCGCGTGTTCGGCACGAACTGCACCGCGGTGATCGTGCCGATGATGCCGATCGGGAGATTGACGAAGAAGATCCACCGCCAGTCGGCAGCTTCGATGATGAGCCCGCCCAGGATCGGCCCGGCAATGATGCCGATCGACACCATCGTGCCGTTGATGCCCAGCGCCTTTCCTCGCTCGCTCGGGGGAAAGGCCTCGGTCGTGATGGCGAAGCCCAGAGCGAAGATCATCGCGGCGCCGACGGCTTGCACGACGCGGAAGGCGATGAGAATCTCGATACTCGGCGAGAGCCCTGCGAGCACTGAGCCCACCGTGAAGACCGCGAAGCCGGTCGTGAAGATGGGCTTCTTTCCGACCATGTCGCCGAGCCTCCCGAAGCCGAGCACCAGGGTTGCCTGGGTCAGCAGATACGCGAGGACGACCCACTGCACGACACCGAAGGAGGTGTCGAACTCGTCCACGAGGGTGGGCAAGGCGATGTTGACGATGCTGCCATCGACGGTTCCGAGGAAGATCGCCATGGCGACGGCAACGAGAACGAACCACTTGCGGTCGTAGTCGACGCCTTCGGGTGGCGAGGGAACAGTGGTGGGCAGGTCGGTAGCCACGGAAGGGCAGGGTACGCCGCAGGCGAACTCCGGCGGTCGCGGATCCGTCGCTCCCCATCGGTACCATCGCCGCGATGGCCGAGATCTTCGTCGAGAGTTGGGCCCCCGAATACGGGACCCCGTTGCTGCCGGACGACGACCTCGCCGATCCCCAGGTCGACGAGTCGGTTGAGGTCTCTGGGGACTGGGAACCAATCGCCGGTGTCGACGACGGTATCGAGCGGGTGGCGTTCGTCGATGGCGTGCGACGGGTCGATGCCCGATTGACCCTCATCGGCGATGAGGGTCCGGTACCCGGATTGTGCGGAACGCATGCCGTGGGCGCCGTGACCTGGGACCGCACCTCGCACGTGTCCGAGGTGTCCGTGGTTCGCCTGGAGCGCCTTGCCCTGTTCTCCGCAGGGGCGGCGGCACCGATGCCGACAACCTCAGGGACTGCTGTCTCAGGGCGTCTCGACTATCGCACGGAATCGGTCGCCGAGAACGACCCTGGTGCGCTCATCCAGCGCTTCCACGGGTCGATGCGCAAGGCAGAGGCGGTGGTGTCCGAGGAGCTGGCGCAGGCGGGCTCGTTCGTCATCGCAGACGGTCCGATCAACGACCTCTCTGCCACCGAGAAGGTGGGCTACATCAAGAGCCATCGCGTCTTCTACCTCAGCCCCGCCCGTGCCGGCATCATCGGTCTGCTCACCCCCGGCTCGCGCACGCCGCTCTTCCTGATCGGTGCCGGTGGGGCATATCCGCGCTACTCGTGGTACGTGAAGCTCGCCGAGGTCCCCGGCGGTCACGACTGGAGCGGCGTGGCGCGTGCCGAGCTGTCGAGCCACCTCGATGCCCGCACGGCACGCACGGTGGCCGATCGGACGACCGCCTTGCTGCCGTTCGTGGCGAGCCCGTTGCACGTCGACCCCCGCGCCCCGCAGAATCTCGTGCCGATCGCCGCCCTGGAGCGCGAGTTGCGCAGGCACATGGGTGATCCGGCGTTCGTCTACCGTGCCCTTCGGGAGGCGGCGATGCGGCAATCGGCCGGGGTGGCGCAATGACGGACCAGTCGGTCGGACGGGTACTTGGCACGCAGCACACCTCGACGAGCGAGTTCCGGGTGGTGCTCGATGAGGGGGAGTATCTCCAGCTCGATGATCTGGTCGTCGTGCGCACGCAGGTTCCCAAGGCTGGGGAGGTGGCGACGTACGGTGTGGTGACCGAGGTTGCCGCGATCTACGAGGGCGCCCAGTTCGAATCGGATACGCATCGCATTGCCGCCGAGGGCATTCTCCCCGCTGCCAAGGTCCGGTCCGCACAGATCGCGGTGACCAGAGTCGAGCCAGAGCTGTGGGTCGCCGCAGATCCCGGCGAGGTCGTGGAGCGGGCAACCGGAGATGCCCGTGACAAGGCGCTGTACGTCGACGAGATGGGCAGGCCCTTGCCGGCGGGCATCGGACGCGACGGGGCTCCCGTCTACCTCGACCTCGACTTCTTCGACGGCCGCAAGGGCGGGCACATGTCCATCTCGGGGATCTCCGGGGTCGCCACGAAGACCTCCTTTGCTCTCTTCTTCCTACGGATCCTCACGGCGAACCCCGAGGTCCTCGGCGAAGGCGCCGCCAACCTCCGCATCCTCGTGTTCAACGTCAAAGGTGAGGACCTCCTCTGGCTCGACCGGGAGAATCGCTACTTCACGGAAGAGGCAGCCGATGGGTGGCGAACACTCGGAGTGGCTCCTGGGCCGTTTCCTTCGGTGTCGTTCTGGGCGCCGCCGCGCCGCAGATCGGGAGACGTGGTCGTTCCAGATACCGGCGGTCGGCAAGAGGGCGTTGCCGCGTTCGCCTGGACGCCTCGCGAGTTCATCGATGAGGGATTGCTGCGATTCCTGTTCACCGACGCCGGCGACTACCGCAACCAGCTGGCGTTCGTCGAGGAGCGGGTGCGCGCCCAGCTGCGCCGGTACGCCAGGGATGTCGATGGTGTCCCCGGCGCGATCGTGCTGCGGGATCCCGCTGACGGAAGCGACCCTCGCCAGCCGATTGTCCCGCATCCCGGTGAGCCGGTCGTCACGGACCTGCGGTCGCTCATCGAGCAACTCGAGGAGTTCCTCGACCCTGAGGACGGCACGGAACCCGACGTGCGCTGGTCCGGTCGCGTGCAGGGTGGCACGATCTCGGCGTTCCTGCGCCGGTTGCACGCCGCGGAGCAGCGGCTCGGCCACCTCATCCGAGCAGGCACCAGCAGGCGCATCGACCGCACGGCTGCCCAGGTCACGGTGGTCGGCATCCAGTCGCTCCACGATCTGGCACAGCGCTTCGTGGTGGGCGCCCTCCTCAGTGAGACATTCGGTGAGAAGGAGCGATCGGGACAGCGGCTGCCCCTGTCGGTGGTGGTTCTCGACGAACTCAACAAGTACGCCCCCCGTGACGGGCAGAGTCCGTTGAAGGAGATGCTGATCGACATCGCCCAGCGGGGAAGGAGTCTGGGCGTGCTGCTGGTCGGAGCCCAACAGACCGCGTCCAAGGTCGCTCCCGAGGTGATGGAGAACGCCGCGATCAGGGTGGCGGGCCGCCTCGACGCCGCTGAAGCCGAGCGCTCCGAGTACGGCTGGATGCTGCCGTCGACTCGGGCGCGCGCCCGCCTTCTCAAACCAGGAACCATGGTGGTGTCCCAGCCGGCCCTGCCCGTGCCGCTCGTGCTCGCCTTCCCCTTTCCGCCGTGGGCAACGCGCAAAGAGGAGGTCGGCGACGAGGGTGATGCGTTTGCCGGGCTCTAGCAACCGATGGTGAGAGTCCTCCACACCTCCGACTGGCACGTCGGGAAGCGCATCGGCCGATTCGACCGGTCTGCGGAACAGCGTGCGGTGATCGATCAGGTGATCGCGATCGCCGACGCTGAAGCCGTCGACCTCGTGGTCCACTCGGGTGATCTCTTCGATCGCCCGCTCCCGCCTGTCGATGCCATCGACATCGCGTTACGGGGACTGGCCGGGCTGTCCTCGGGAGGGACCCGCCCGGTGGTTGTGATCGCGGGCAACCACGACGCCCCGGGACTCTTCGAGGCCCTCGCTCCGTACCTGGCACCGCAGGCGATCCACCTCGTTGGCGACATCAAGCGCCCGGACGAGGGAGGGGTGCTCGACCTGGCGACCGCCGGGGGCCGCGCCGTCGTCAGCTGCTTCCCCTTCTTGCGTGAGGGCCGTGCGTTCCACGTGTGGGAGCCTGTCGATGAGCATTACAAGCAGTACGCCGACCGGCTGCGGCGCATCTCGGAGGCGTATGCCGCCCATGCGGCCGACGTGGCCGGCACGGACGCCGTGACCATCCTCGCCGCCCACTTCCTCGTCGGCGGGGCGAAGGTGCACGGCCACGGCGCCCCGCGTGGCGAACGCGAGCTCCACATGGGCGAGGCGTACGCCGCGACCGCGGAGGCGATCCCTGCAGGACCCCAGTACGTTGCGCTCGGCCACATCCATGCTCCGCAGCCGGTACCAGGTGCCCGGGTTCCTGCGGAGTACGCCGGATCACTCCTCGAACTCGACTTCGGCGAGGCCGGTGAGGACAAGCGGGTGGTGGTGATCGATGTCGAGCCCAGCCTGCCGGCCGCGGTGCGCTCCGTGCCGATCACCGCAGGCCGCAGACTGCTCCGCCCCAACGCTTCGTGGGAGGACATCGTGCGCATGGACGGGGTTGACGAGTCCTATCTGGACCTCACCGTGCACACGGCCGGTCCCGATCCCGAACTCGCCGAGCGTGCCCAGGCTGCGTTCGACTTCGTGGTGAAGGTGCGCGCCGAATACCCGAGGGTTGAGCCCGAGGAGCCGGAGCGCGCGGCACGCACGATGGCCGAGCTGTACGCCGACTACTACCTGGCGCGTGAAGGCGTTGCCGCCCCAGACGAACTTGTAGCCGCGTTCCGTGAGGTTGCCGAGGAGGTGTCCGCTGCGCCCGCTTGAGCTGAAGGTGCGCAACTTCCGGTCATACTTCGGCGACGAGACCGTGTTCAGCTTTCGCGAGCGGAGCCTCGTGGCCATCGTGGGGCCGATCGGCAGTGGCAAGTCGACGGTGCTCGATGGCATTGCCTTCGCCCTCTACGGGAGGACACCGAGCATTGGGCGCGGGACGAAATCGTTGATCCATCAGCGGGCGACGGACGGCGGCGTGGCGCTGCGGTTCGAGGTCGGCGGCGCCATCTGGGAGGTGGTGCGGAGCCTGCGGCGCTCGGGAGCAGGCCAGCACGCGCTCTACCGCTACGAGGACGATGAGGCAGACGCCGAACCGGTCGAGCGCATCGTGCAAGAAGCCGACGTCAATGAACGGATCATCGAGTTGCTCGGCCTGGAGTTCGATGCGTTCTCCCGCTCGGTCCTGCTGGCGCAAGGGCGATTCGCCGAGTTCTTGCGTGCCCCACCCCGAGCGCGTGATCAGGTGCTCAAGGGGCTGTTCGGTCATGCCCGCATCGACGACATGCGCGAGCTCGCCCGGAGTTGGGCGCGCGCCACCGAGATCGAAGTCGAGAAGCTCACCGTCCGCGTCGAGCAGCTCGCCGAACTGGAGCATGCCCTCGAGGGCATGCGGACACAGCGCGCTGAGGCGCGCCACGCACTCGAGGTTCTCGAGGCGATCGCCGGGAATGTGGATCGGCTCGACCGCGAAGGTGCCGAGGTGGCAGCGCGTCTCGATGAGGCCGAGACCCGCACTGCACTGCTGGGGACGGTCGCCGAGCGGATTCCACCCCAGGAAGAGACCCGGGACCTCCTGGCGAGGGCCGCAGCAACCCAGCTGCATCGCGATGAGCGCGCCGAGCAACTCCGCTTGGCCGAGGCCCAGCTCGAGCGTGCTCGTGAGGCGTTGCGCAGCCTTGAAGCGGGGCTGGACCGGCACGCCCTCGAGCGCGCAGCGGCGTTGCTGGCCGAGTACCGATCGGCGGAACGCCGCGTCTCGGAGTTGGCGGCACGCGTCGGCGTGATCCAGGAGCGACGCTCTGCTGCTGAGGCGGCGTGCCGCGAAGCCGAAGAGGGTGCGCTCACGGCCCAGGAGCGGATGGCCGTGCTCGCCGCAGAGCTGGCGGCCGCCGACCAGGCCAGCGATGCAGCGGATCGACGCCGCCACGACGCGATCCACGCCACTATGGCGGAGCAGCTGCGCGCCGGGCTGGTCGCCGGGGAGTCCTGCCCGGTCTGTGCGCAATCCGTGTTGATCGTCCCGGCCATTGCCGACGTTCGTGAGGCTGCGGGCGCCGAAGACGCGGCGACCGCCGCAACGGAGGTTCTGGCAGCGGCGCGCGCAGCGCATGCCCAGGCAGGGGCCGCGCTCCAGGCCGCGGAAGCCGAGGCCCGAGCAGCCGCGGAGACTCGCGACCGGCTGAATGCCGATCTGTCAGGGGAAGAGGCTGCCGTCGGTGCCGCCGGCGCGGAGCTCGAAGCCGCGCTCGCGGCGCTGCAAGAACTGCTCGGCGAAGGCGATCCGGCAGCGGCGCTCGACAGCGCCCGCATACGCTTGGCCGATGCCGAGTCGCTGGTCACCGATTCGGCGCGCGCGCGGGAACGTGTGCGCGCCGACGTCGACGATGCGATCGCGGCGCACCACGTGGTGACGGGCGCGATCAGCGACGTGCGCATCTCGCTGGCGGACGCGGCCGCCCGCCTCGATGTTCCCGCCGAGACGAGCGAATCGCTGGAGGACCTGGGAGCGGCGCTCGACAAGCTGGCCGCGACCTGGCGGGAGGAGCTCGACCGGGTGGGTGAGCGCGCGGCATCGGATCGGGCGCGGCGTGCGGAGATCACTGCGGAGTTGGCTGAGATCCGCGACGGTGCCGGAGTGGCAGGCCCCTTTGGCGAGGCGGTCGCCGCGGCGACGGAGCGGGTCGCCGTGCTCAACGAGGCGGTCGTCGCCGCGGAGGCGCGCCTCGGCGACGAGGCCGGCGTGCGCACGGAAGCGGAGCAGCAGGCCGCTCGTCTCGCCACCCTGACCCGCCTCGCCTCGGATCTGACAGACGCACGGTTCATCCGCTACCTGCTCGACGAAGAACGCACCGAACTCGCCGAGATCGGCAGTGATCACTTCGCCAGGCTGTCATCGGGCCGCTACCGCTTCACCGCAGACGGAAGCTTCGACATCGTCGACCTGACCGCAGCAGATGCGGTGCGCAAGCCGGACAGTCTCAGCGGCGGGGAGACGTTCCTCGCGTCGCTGGGTCTGGCACTCGGCTTGGCGGAGATGGTGGCAAGGACCGGGGGCCGCCTTGACGCCTTCTTTCTCGACGAAGGATTCGGAACGCTGGACCCGGAACACCTCGATCTTGCGATGGAGGGCATCGAGGCGCTCGTCGCCGATGGATCCGGGCGCCTGGTCGTGGTGGTCAGCCACCTTCCCGACTTGCGCTACCGCATCGACGACCTCATCGTCCTCGATCGGGATCCGATGACCGGAGACACGAGGGTGCTGGCAGAATGATCGGCCTCGAGGAGGTGCGCGCATGAGCGGACCGCTGCACGGTGTGACTGTGGTGGAAATGGCGGCCATCGGTCCGGTTCCGTTTTGTGGGATGCTGCTCGCGGATCTCGGGGCGGACGTGATCCGGATCGACCGCATGCGCGGATCCGCGGGCACGCTGCCGGCTGAGATGCTGGCGACGGCGAGCCGGGGACGGCGGTCCGTAGCGATCGATCTCAAGCTGCCGGAAGGCACCGCCACCGCGCTCCAGGTGGTTTCCGGTGCCGACGTGCTCCTCGAGGGGTTCCGCCCCGGCGTCATGGAGCGTCTCGGCCTTGGGCCGGATGTGTGCGCCGAGCACAACCCCAGCCTGGTCTACGGACGAATGACGGGTTGGGGCCAGGACGGCCCATACGCCTCGATGGCGGGCCACGACATCAACTACATCGGGCTCACCGGCGCCCTCGGGGCCATCGGGCCCGATGATCGCCCCCCGCCCCCGCCGCTGAACTTGATCGGCGACTATGGAGGAGGCTCGATGTACCTGGCCTTCGGTGTGCTCGCAGCCCTCCTCGAGCGAGGGACGTCCGGATCCGGCCAGGTCGTCGATGCGGCGATGGTCGACGGGGCGAGCTCGCTGATGAGCATCTTCTACGAGCTGCAGGCGATCGGGTATTGGGAAGATCGCCGCGGCAGCAATCTTCTCGACGGGGGTGCCCCGTTCTATCGCACGTACGAAACGGCGGACGCCCGGTATGTGGCCGTGGGCGCGATCGAGCCACAGTTCTACGCGGCGCTGGTCGCCGGGCTCGAGATCGACCCGGTGGATCTCCCGCACCAGCTCGATCGTGAGCGGTGGCCTGAGGTGGCGGCCCGGCTCGCCACCGTGTTTCGGAGCAGGACCCTGGCGTCGTGGCAGGAGGTATTCGAAGGCACGGACGCTTGCGTCACCCCGGTATTGGGAATGGGCGAGGCGCCGCGACACCCCCACAACGCGGCACGCCAGACCTTCATCACCCGTGACGGGCACGTGGCACCTGCACCCGCTCCGCGGTTCAGCCGATCCCGCCCTGTGCCGGGGCGACGAGCGACGACCGTCGGTTCCCACACGCACGAAGTCCTGGCCGACGCCGGTCTCGGTGAGCGTCGAATCGCGGATCTCCTCGCCCGCGGCATCGTCGCCTGATCCTTCCGGTCCCTGCTGAGCACTACCGTTGCCGGACACAGGAGGTGGTCGTGGGAATACATGATGAGCTGCTGCAGCGGCACCGCAAGGTGCTCCCGTCGTGGCTGGCGCTGTACTACGACGAGCCGATCGCTCTCGTCGACGGGTCGGGCTGTGAGGTTGTCGATGCGGAGGGCAATCGCTACCTAGATTTCTTCGGGGGCATCCTCACCACGATGACGGGGTACAACGTGCCCGAGATCGTGGAGGCCGTCAGAGACCAGGCAGGCCGGATGGTGCACACGTCGACGCTGTATCTGATTGAACAGCAGATCGAGCTCGCCGAACGGATTGCCGACCTGGCGCCCGTAGACGACGCCAAGGTGTTCTTCACGAACTCGGGCACGGAGGCGAACGACGCCGCGCTGCTGCTCGCCACCGCGTACCGCCAGTCGAACCAGGTGCTGGCCATGCGCAACAGCTACCACGGCCGCTCGTTCACCGCCGTTGCAATCACCGGGAACCGGTCGTGGTCGCCGTCGAGCCTCAGCCCCGTGAGCGTCACGTATGTGCACGGCGGCTATCGCTACCGCAGCCCCTTCGGCCATCTGCCCGATGACGAGTTCACGGCAGCGTGTGTTGCCGATCTCGAGGATCTGCTCGACGTGGCCACCGCGGGCGACGTCGCCTGCATGATCGCAGAGCCCATCCAGGGGGTCGGCGGCTTCGTCACCCCGCCCGATGGGTTCTTCGCCGAGATGAAAGAGGTGCTCGATCGGCACGGGATCTTGTTCATCTCCGACGAGGTCCAGACGGGCTGGGGACGCACCGGGGAGCACTTCTGGGGGATCGATGCCCACGGCGTGCGGCCAGACATCGTGACCTTCGCAAAGGGGCTGGGCAACGGGATGGCCATCGGTGGCGTCGTGGCCCGTGGGGACATCATGGACTCCATCGCGGCGAACTCCATCTCGACGTTCGGGGGCAACCCGATCGCCACTTCGGCGGCGATGGCGAACCTCGACTACCTCCAGAAGCACGATCTGCAAACCAATGCCCTCAAAGTCGGCGAGCACCTCCGCACCCGGTTGGACCGCTTCTCCGAAGAGGTTCCCGTCGTTGGCGAGGTGCGCGGAAAGGGTTTGATGGTCGGGGTCGAGCTGGTCGTCGCCGGGTCGAAGGACCCCAACTCCACTCTCGCCACCGCGGTGATGGAGCGCACGAAGGCGGGAGGTCTGCTCGTCGGAAAAGGAGGCCTCGCCGGCAACGTTCTGCGCGTGGCCCCACCGCTGATGCTCACGATGGAAGAAGCCGATCGCGGCGCCACGATCCTCGAGGACGCCATCCGCGCGTCGATGTGATGTGCACCGGCCGGTGCGGCCCGATCCTGCATAATGGCTTGATCGAGCGGAGGTGTGATGAAGGTCGTCATCGTCGGCGCCGGTGGTACCAGCCGGGAGCTCTTGCGCCGCCTCGGTGAGCTGTGGGATGTCACGGTGATCGACACCGACGAATCGGCCCTGGCGACGGCGCGTCCGATCCGCGAATTCGACGAGCTGGTGGGCGATGGCTCCAGCGCGCTCGTGCTCCGGAGGGCCGGGATCGGCGATGCCGATGCCTTGATTGCTGCCACCAACGACGACGACGTCAACCTCGAATCTGCCCGCATCGCCCAGAGCGAGGGCCTGTTGCGCGTTGCCGCCGTGGTGGCAGTTCCCGAGCGCCTTGCGGATTACCGCGAGCTGGGCATCGCCATCGTCACTCCGGACACCATCGCCGCCCGCCAGCTCGAAGTGGAGCTGGAGCCGAGGCGCATCACGTCGACTGAATTCGCCCAGGGCAAGGCTGAGGCAATCGAGTTTCAGATCGCGCCGGATTCCACGGTGCGCGACAAGGCCCTTCGCGAGCTCCACTCCGAGACCTGGATCGTTGCCGGATTGCTGCGCGAGGGAGAGTTGATCATCCCGCACGGTGAAACGAGACTGCGCTCAGGCGACCGGGTCACGGTGGTCGGCAGAGCCAGCGACTTCGCCACCATCGTGAAGACCTTCACGTCGGGGGAGTCACGCTTTCCGCTCAACTTCGGACGCAAGGTGGCGGTCGTGCTCGACTCCGCCGAGGATCTCGACGGTCCGGTTTCCGAGGCAACGAGTCTCGTGCGCAACAGCCAGGCCAACGGGCTGATCGTGGTGCACGCCGACCCTGAACGAGACGGGTCCCGACTCGAGCTGATCACCGACCTGCTCGGAAAGCTCGAGGCACGCTCTGACGGTGTCGACGTCGATCGACAGCCGACGATGGGCGACCTCGGTGCCGCACTGCGTGCGCTCACCGATCAGGAGAGCATCGGCGTGGTGGTCGTTCCCGCCCCCGAAGGAGGGGAGCTGACCGGCCGGATGCGGACGGCCCGTGTGCTCAACGACTACGCGGGGATCGGTGTGCCGGTGCTGCTGTCGCGAGCCACCCACCCGTACGCCTCAGTCCTCGTTCCCGCCAGGACGACGCCGGCAGGCGAGGCAGCCGGCCGGGCCGGTATCGACATTGCCCGGACGTCTGGAGCGGCCCTCACGGGCCTGGCCGTGATCCCGCCGAGGTTCGTCGGCGACGACGGCGATGTCGACGAGGCCAAGCAGGCGGCGGCCTGGCTGCGCCAGGAGGCGGCTGTGCAGGGGGTACAACCCAAGCGCCGGGTCCGGCGAGGCAACCCGGTTCGCCTCATCGAGGAGGCGGCAGCCTCGGCGAGCCTGCTCGTGCTCAGCACCCCGGAGATCCCGGTGAGCGCCTGGCGTCCGGGAATCACGGGCCACGTCGTGCGCCGTACCGCGGCGTCGGTGCTGCTGGTTCCGCCGCCGCGATGAGGCCCGTCCTGGCGCTGGCGACCGAGGCGGGTTCGGTGCTTCCGAGTGCCGCGGTCTTCATCACGATCGGCCTCGGAGCCTTCCTGCTTCCGCTCGTCGCCAGGCGGATCAAGGTGCCCGCAGTGGTGCTCGAGATCCTGTTCGGGCTCCTCATCGGTCCGCAGCTCCTCGGCGTCATCGGTTCCGAGTCGTCTTCCGAGGTGTTCATCCTCGTCCTCGCCGAGATCGGCCTCTTCATGCTGATGTTCCTCGCCGGGTTCGAGATCGATTTCGCCCGGCTGGAACGCGAAGGACGGGGGTCGGTCGTGTTCGGCCTCGTTCTGTTCGTGATGATCGTCATCACGGCGTGGGTCGGGTTCGGACTCTTGAGCCTGGAATCGACGAACCAACGCCTCTTCCTCACGCTGCTGGTCTCGGCGGCGTCCGTCGGGCTCATCGTCCCCACCCTGCGCGACACCGAGAGAACGGGGACCCGCCAAGGGCAGTTGACGATCGTGGTCGGCGTCGTGGCCGAGTTCCTGGCGGCGACCGGCATCGTGGTGTTCGCCGTGTGGGTGGAGAGCGGGGTGAGCATCCGACTGCTCGGCGTGCCTGCCTTCATCGTCGTGGTGGCCATCGTGCTGATCGCGATGCGCCGTCTTGCGTGGTGGTATCCGGAGCGGGCGGAGCGCTTGTTCGCCTCTCACGATCCTGACGAGTTGGGGATTCGTGCCTCGCTCGCCCTGCTCTTCGTGTTCGTCGGCATCGCGATCGCCTTCGGCATCGATCCGATCCTCGGCGCGTTCCTCGCAGGGGCCATCTTCTCGTACGTGTTTCGCAACACCGGAGAGTTGGAAACCCGCTTGACCGGGTTCGCGTACGGGTTCTTCATCCCGATCTTCTTCATCTCGGTCGGTGTGCGCTTCCCTCTGGATGCGCTGCGCGACCGGGATGTTCTCGTGCTGGCGCTCGCGGTGATCGCGGTGGCGCTGGCTGCCAAGATCATCCCGTCGCCGGCGTTCGTCACCCAGGGCCTCAGCCTGCGCGATTCCCTGGGATCCGGGGCGCTGCTGGCCGGCCAGTTGAGCGTGATCATCGCTCTGGCAGAAGTGGGCGTGCAGATCGGTGTGCTGTCGCCTGGGCTCGAGGCGGGGGCCGTCTTGCTCGTCGGGGTCACTGCCGTGCTGAGCCCCGTCATGTTTCGGATCCTGTCCCCGCCGCTGGCACCAGTGCCGAGCGTGCGCGTCGACTCGTGACGGAGCGTGCACCAGACGCGAGGATGGACCGGATCGCCGCCGCGGTCGCCGCTGGAGCGTATCTGGTGGATCCGCTGTCGGTGGCGGACGCCATCATCGAGCGCCATCGCCGGTGGCGCTCACTGGATGGGAGCGGTGGCCCGTTCGGAACGTCTGGCGAAGACATCGATGGCGATGACGGTCACGAAGGCGATCAGGGCGATCGCGACTGAGACGGCAACCGCCTCATCGGGAGCGCCGATCGCTGTCGAGCCCACTCCGTTCGGCCAAGGCCACAGCACGCGGAGTGATCCGAGCATGAGACCGATGAGCGCCGCCATCACGGAGTCGTAGTGCTCAGCGAGTGCCCAGTAGAGCAGCTGGGAGAAGAGGGCCAACCCGATCACGGCGCCGACGAGGAACACGGCGACGGTGCCGAGATCACGATCGTTGACGGCAGCCAGGACGGGCCCGTACATGCCGAGCAACACGAGAATGAACGAGCCGCTGATGCCGGGGAGGATCATGGCGCAAATCGCCAGCCCGCCAGCGAGGAAGAACGCCCACAGTGCGGCTTCGTCGAGTTGACCGACGGAGTCCTCGCTCGTCCCCCCGCGCAGGCCGAGTGATGCGAACACGACACCACCCGTTGCGAGCAAGATCGACATCCGCAAGGCGTCGCGTGTGCGCAGCAGCTTCCAGGCCACCACAACCGATCCGGCGACGAGGCCGAGGAACAGCGCGGACATCTCGATGGGCCGTTCCCGAAGCAGCGCCTCGAGGGGTCCGGCAAGAAGAAGGACCGCCAGCCCGATGCCGGCGACGAGCGGGACGAGGAAGAGCCACTCGACACGCGCCAGCCACGCGGCTCCGGCGGCTCCATCGAATCGCACGAACCGGCCGAGCGCCTTGCTGCCGGCGCGAATCGCCGTGATGAGCCGCTGATAGACGCCGAAAACGAGCGCGACCGTTCCACCGGACACTCCGGGAACGATGTCCGCTGAGCCCATGAAGAAGCCGCGAACGACGGTCCAGGGAATCTCTCGCATCGGTCAGCGAGTGTACGGGCGGGGGGCCGCGAGGAGTACCTTCTGGGCGATGGAGGTCCCATGCGCGCCGTGATCCAGCGAGTCGCCAGCGCGGCGGTGACCGTTGACGGCGCAACTGTCGGATCCATCGGACGGGGCCTGGTGGTACTCGTCGGTGTCGAGGACGGCGACACGTCTGCCGATGCCGAGGCCCTCGTCGAGAAGGTGGCCACTCTGCGCGTCTTCCCCCAAGGCGACGAGCACTATTCCGTTTCCCTGACCGACGTGGCAGGGGAGGTGCTGGTCGTTTCGCAGTTCACCCTCCCGGCGGATCTGCGCAAGGGGCGCCGGCCATCGTTCAGCAGGGCCGCTGCTCCGGGTCAGGCGAGGGGCTTGATCGATCTCGTCGTCTCCGGATTTGCCGCGCACGGCGTGGAGGTGGCGACCGGGGTGTTCGGTGCGATGATGCAGGTCGAGCTGGTCAACGACGGCCCGGCGACCTTCGTGCTCGAGATCGCCGCCGGCCGGGTCCGGTGATCAGGCACAATCCGACGATCAGGCGCAGCCAGACGGTCAACGGTGGGCTGCCACCCAGGCACGTCCCCCATCGCAGAATCGGATGAAGTCGCACGAGCGACAGGCGGGAGAAGGTGTCGGGGGGTACTTCGCGGTGGTTGCCATCTCAACGAGACCTGCGATGGTTGCCCGCGCCCGCGCGACGAATGTCTCGTCGGCCTCCCACGTCGATTCCGCGGTTGTGCCTCCTCCGAAATAGGCGAAGGTCACCCGCAGACGGTCGGGGAGCCGATCGGCGATGGCACCATCGACGGCGGCGACGGCGTATGCCTGGAGCTGCACGAGACGGTTGGGATCCTCGCGTTGTCGTCCTGATTTGTAGTCGACGATTTCCCATGCGTCTGCGCTCTCGTAGACCGCGTCCACCCGGCCGCGAATCCGGGCTCCCTCGAGCACGATCTCGATCGGCACCTCGACGAACCGGGGACTCACGGTGCCGAACCGGGACGACCGGAAGCGGTCGAAGGTGCCGGCGACGGCGGCACCGCGCTCTCCTTCGTCGAGGTCGTACATCTCCGGGGTCACGTCGTCGAGCGGAACGATGCCGAGGTTGTGCAACTCCGCCTTGCGGTGGAAGTCAGTGCCGTATTGCCGCGAACGGTCGGGACGGCGCGGCAGTCGGTCGACCTCCGCCCAGCGGAACCGCAGCGGGCACCCTGCCAGCGTCACGAGCCCGGTCACGGACGTGCGCACCAGGTCGTCTTCGGGAGGAGAGACGGGCTCGGGAAGCCCGGACAGCGTCAACTCGAGCTGGCGGCGTTCCTCGTCGACCATGTCTGCGAGCTCCGGATAGTGATCGGATACCCATCCTGGCCGTTCGTGGGCGCTGCGCAACGCCGTCTGCCATCCGTCGTCGGTGAAGAGCGGGTCGGGGGCAGGCACCGTCGGCGGCTGCGGGAGGTCTTCGGGGTGGGCACCGGGGTCTGCGCACCTCGGGCCCACAACGGTACCGGGCGCCTCGGCACACAGGTCCCAGAGGGCCGAAGGTGCCCGCGGCTTCACGACCCCGTTCCAGAACGCCCCGGTCACCGACAGGCGTTGCTTGGACCGGGTGACGGCCACGTATGCCGTTCTCCACTCCTGGGCGAGATGATGGTCGGCGAGCGCGTCGCGCTGCTCGGTCTCGGTTCGCCCGTCGAGGTCCGGCAGGTGCCCGGCGTCGATGCGGAACTCGTACGGCAGGAACTTGGCGTACTTCACGGGGTTGTCATACCCGCGCGAGGTGGAAGGAAAGGCCCCGGCCGTGACGGCGGGCAGGAACACGGTGTTCCACTCGAGACCTTTCGCCCTGTGGACGGTCATCAGGGTCACGGCTTCGTCGCTCGCGGGAGCTGCGGTGTCCAATTCCTCGGCTGCCGGCTCGCGTTCGAGCACGGCGAGGTAATCCAGGAACGAGCGCAGCGAGGGCCGGCCCTCGAGAGGACTCCACGACTCAGCGCGGTCGAGGAACCGGTACACGTTGAGCCGGACGGACAGCGCGGCGTGACGGGGAAGGGCATCGATCTCCGCCCAGGCGTCAATCCGATCGAGCACGAGCCTGCACAGTTCGGCGAGGGAGACGCCTTGGGCCGCGACGAGGAGTTCGCGGTATCCGGCGGCGAACCGGCGGAGCCGCTGCTCGGCCTCGGGTGCCAGGTCGGGCACGTCGTCGAGCCGATCGATGGCTTCGAGGAGGGGCAGCGGACCCTCCTCGGAGAGCGCCTCGCCGGCTGCGGTGCGCGCCCACCGCTGGAGAGGAGCCAGATCGCCGAGCCCCAGCCGGTACTTGCCGCCGAGGAGGATCCTGGCGAGGGCGGGAGCGTCCTCCGGATCATCGAGGATGCGCAGCCAGGCGAGCAGCTCTGCGACCTCGGGGACCGCGAGCAGGCCTCCGAGCGAGACCACGTCGGTCGGGATCTCCAGGGCGTGGAGCGCATCGCGTACCGCGGCGATGTCACGATTCTTGCGGAACAACACGGCGATCTCGCTCCACGCCAAGCCGTCGTCGTGGAGAGAGGCGATCTCGTCGGCGATCCAGCCGGCTTCATCGGCAGTGGTCCGGAACCAGCCTGCGGTGACCAGGCCCGGATCCGCATCCGGCAAGGCCTGCAACGGGTCGAAGGCATCGTGAAGCCTGGTCCGAACCGCATTGGCGACGTCGATGACGGCCGTTGCGGACCTCCGGTTGAGCGTGAGTGGCATCGTCGGCGCGGGTGTGCCGGTGTCTGCAGGGAAGTGGGTAGGAAACTCGGCGAAGTTGGCGACCGACGCGCCGCGCCATTCGTAGATCGTCTGGTCGGGATCGCCGACCGCGACGATGGGGAAGCCATTGCCGAAGAGCGCTTGGAGCAGCAGCCGCTGACCGGGGTCGGTGTCCTGGTACTCATCGACGATCACGATGCGGTAGCGCTCGCGGATGCGCCGCATGATCTCGGGATGGTCGGTGACCAGGCGGTGGGCGAGGCGGATCAGGTCGGCGTAGTCGACGACGCCGAGGCGCCGCTTCTCCGCCACGTACCGCTCGAGGACGGCGGCCAGCTCGCGTCTGCCGGCCCAAACGTCGCTCGGCTGCGCCAGCGCAACGACGTCTGTCGGTGTGAGCAAGTTGTCGCCGAGCTGGCGGGCGAGGGTCGCCGCCTCGTCGACGCGGTGATCGGGTGCGGTCAGGTCGAGGTGCTCGTAGGAGCCGGCCGCGAGCGCCTCGGTCAGGAGCTGGCGCTGGTATCCGGAGCTGATCACCTGTGCGGAGCGCTCCACGCCCACGAGCGCTCCGAAGTCCTGGAGGAGGGAATAGGCGAAGCCGTGGTAGGTCGTGACCTCGACCTCCCTGCCTTCAGCGGCGAACACCGGCAACTCGAGCCTCAGGCGGTCGGCGAGCTCTTCGGCTGCCTTGTTGGTGAACGTGATGCCGAGCGCCGCCTCCGGGGCAATCCCGTCGGCGATGGCGGCCGCCAGCCGGAGGACGATCGTCGCCGTCTTCCCCGTGCCGGCTCCCGCCGCGATGCGGAGCGGTGTCAGGGGATGATCGACGATCGCTCGCTGTTCGGGTGACAGGCGCCACGTCGTCATGCGGAGAAGGCCTCCGTGCCATCGGGCCAGGCGGGGCACGACGACCGAACCCGGCAGTGCGAGCAATGGCTTCCCGGCGTGGCCGGCCAGTCCTCTGCGGCGATGCCGCTGGCGACCAGCTCCAGCCGCATCTCGACCTCCTGGAGGTTGGCGAGGTCGAAGCAGCGCACGGCTACCGACGTCTTCTGCGGCTTCATCGGGTACCACATCTCGGCGCCCACGACGGGCCGGTGCTTCGCCAGGTCCCGTTCGCGATCGGCGGCGAGGGCATAGAACCCGAGCTGCAGGGACCGCTCGGCGTCTGCGGTGGTCGCCGGATACTTCGTCGTCTTGTAGTCGACGATGGCCATGCCGGGCCCGCGCGCCTCGACACGGTCGGCGCGACCCACCCATCGAGTTCCCGCGATCTCCGTGTCGAGCGGTAGTTCGAGGGCGATGGGAGCCCCGTCCGTCGGCCACAGTGAGTAGAGGTTGCGCACCGCCTCGCGCCCGCGCTCCAGCCATGCTCTCGCGAAGGGCGCTCCGCCGAACACACCGGGGTCGAACCGGCGTTCCAGGAGGGCGACGGCTTCGTCGACCGTCGCCCGGGCGTTCCCGGAGTCGAGGGCCGCGCGCTCCGCTTCTTCGAGCGCAGCATGGACGAGGGATCCGAACTCGGCGTGGACGCCCGCCGCCCTGCCGATCCCCAATCTGCGTTCGATGGCGTAGCGCCGAGGGCAGGCTTCGTACAACTCGGCCTGGCTGGGGGAGAGGACGACCGTCGGACCCATGATGCCCGTGTCTGGACCGGCCTCGAGCATGCCGTAGAACGACGTGGGAGCCCGCAACGGCTGGGGTGCTGCTGCGAGCACCTCGAGCGCGGCGAGTCGCCGCGCAGGAGAACGGGCCGGATCGGCGAGGTCCCTGCGGAGGAGGGCTTCGAGCTCCCATGCGGTGATGGGTGGCCGCTCGCGCGGGGGGCGCTCGGTGGCCGCGGACACCGTCGCCGTGCCGGCAACGAGGGCGAGGAACCGGCTGGGGATGCCGTGTCCCTCGTCGAATCCCGCAGCCGTCGCCGTCCACACGACCCGCCGGGTTGCCCTCGTCATCGCCGTGTAGGCGAGGCGGCGCTCCTCGCGAAGCCGGAAGGCGAGGTAGCCGGCGGGATCGGTCGGAACGTGCGGGTTGAGGGCACGGGCACCGAGCAGCGAATCGCGGGACCGCAGGTCCGGGAACACACCCTCTACGGCGTCGGCGATGAACACCACGTCGAGTTCCAGGCCCTTGGACTGGTGGAGGGTGGTGACGGTCAGCCGTTCGTCGTCGATCCGATGACGGAGCACGGGGGAGGCCTCGAAGTCCTCTTCGTGGGTGAGGCTCACGTGGTCGAGCAGCGTCCCCTCGGGAACCCGTCGTGCCCACGCCTCCAGGATGCCGGCGTACGCTGCCCAGGCACCGGCAAACGCCATGTCGTCTGCGGTAACGAGCTCCACGATCTGCGGGATGGCCTCCCAGAGCCGCCACAATCCGTCTACGGCGGGAACGCTCGTCGCCCACGAAGGTTCGGCGAGCAGGTCGGCGAGTGCCGTGCCGCCTTCGAGGCGAGTTCGGATCGTCTCCGCCCAACCTGCACCGGTACGCGCCCGGTGGCGTTCCAGCTCCTGCAGGGAGCCCAGGCTTGCCCGGAATACGTGTCCGAGCAGGATCCGGCGCACCGCGCGGTCGGTGTCGGCGCGGTCGGCCCCGGTTGCGGCCACCACGACGTCGTGGACGAACCGGACGGCGGGTTGGTCGACGAGGCGCGAGTCTGGCCGATCGTGGGGGACCGCACGCCGCTCCAGCGCACGGGACAGGTCCCCGGTCAAGCGGCGCTTCGAGCGCACGAACACCCCCATTCTTCCAAAGGGAATCCGTTGCTCGATGTGCAGCCTGGTGATCTCGGAGGCGATCCATTCGGCCTCCTCGGTCTGCTGGTCGAACCGATAGACCTCGACGGAGCCGCCTGGTGCCGCAGGCGTCACCGGTCCGGCCGCTCCGGGAAGATCGTGTTGGGTGACCCGAACCGCGGCGTCGAGGATGGTCGCTGGAACGCGATGCGAGGTGGTGAGCACGATGCGGCGTGCGGGGTCTCCCGCAGCGTCGCGAAAGGTCTCGGGGAAGCGGTACACATTGGCGACGTCTGCCCCGCGGAAGCTATAGATGGATTGGTATGGATCGGCAGCTGCGGTGATGTTGCGGTGGTCGCCCACCAGGACGTCGAGCATTCGGGACTGTGCGCTGGTGGTGTCCTGGAACTCGTCGACGAGGGCATACCGATACTGGGCGTTGGTGAGCTCGCGCACCTCTTCGAGCTCGAGCAGCGCGACGGCTTCCGCGAGCAGCATCCCGTAATCCACCTGGTTCCTGGTGCGGAGCGCGGCTTCATGCGTTCGGAAGAACTCCGGAAGACCGTGCCAGTGGTGTCGGTCGGCCATGCCTTCGAGCTCGTCTGGGCCGATGAGCTGTTCCCGGCACCGCAACAGGAAGTCGGCCACCTCGGCGGCGAAGGTCCTGGTCCCGAGCATCGGCCGATAGGCCGGGGACCAGTCGGCAGGGTCGGTGTCGGTGAGCAGATCGGCGACGAGTCGTTGATGGTCCGTGGCGGAAAGGATCATCGGTGTGTCCGACCATCCTCGCCGGAAGGCGTGGGCTTCGAGGAGCCGCAGGGCGAACGAGTGATAGGTCCCGGCGTCGATACCGCGAACGGTGGTGCCGAGACGCGTCAGGATGCGCTCGCGCAGGTCGGCCGCCGACCTGCGCGAGAACGTTACGACGATGATCTCCTCGGGCCGACAGATGTCGTCTTCGATGAGATGAGCGGCGCGGCGCACGAGGAATTCGGTCTTTCCGGTCCCGGGGCCTCCGACGATCAGCTGGGGTCCTTGGACCGCGGCAATGTGCTCGGCCCACTCCTTGGGGCCGAGCCGGACCTCGCCGGGCTGAGCCGGGTTCCCTCCCACGGTGATCACGCTAGAGAAGGGGTGTGACGGGATTCACAGCGGGAGCTCTGGCTGGTGGGGAAGCGAGCTCCCATCGTGCAGCAGGTGAACGACCGCGAAGCCGGCGTCCTGGAGCAGCGGGGCGAGCATCGTCGATCGGTGGCAGCGGGCGGGGGCGGCCTCGGCGCACAGCACGACGGTGCGCGCTGCCAGGGCAACGCCGCAGAGCTCGGCAAGCGCGTCGTCCTGCGCCCGTTGGGATTCCGGGACCATCCGCCCCCCGAGCGTGGAGCCCATGAACCGGTAGTGCAGCCCGGCTGCGGCGCACGCGGCCTCGAGGTCGGCCTTGTCGAACCCGGTGGCGTGGCGGGACACGGGGGCACTGCGGACATCGACGATCGTCTGGATGTCGTGGACCGCGAGCAGCCGTTCGATATCGGCGAACGACGAAGCGCCATGTCCTACCGTCCACACCACCGGGGCCGCCACTCTTCCCACCTTCTCGCAGGGTCCGTCGGTAGGGTATCGAGGCCCCGCCGATCGAGGGGGAATCGTGGAGCACATTCCGTCTGACGGAGAGTGGGACTCGCCGCTGTACCGCGAGGCGGTTGCGCAGTTCGAGCAGGTCGCCGACCTGATGAACCTCGATCACAACGTACGCGAACGGTTGCACACGCCGCAGCGCAGCTTGCTGGTCACCTTTCCCTTCCGTCGCGACGACTACGAGGACGTCGACACTGTCTTCGGCTACCGAGTCCAGCACTTGCTCACGATGGGTCCCACCAAGGGTGGGATCCGCTATGCACCAGATGTCAATCTCGGTGAGGTGGCTGCTCTGGCGATGCTGATGACGTGGAAGACATCCATCGTTGGGCTTCCGTACGGCGGTGCCAAGGGCGGCGTCCGAGTCGATCCGACGGGACTCTCCCGCGCCGAGGTTCAGCGGCTGACGCGCCGCTACACGATGGAGATCATCAACTTCATCGGCCCCGATCGCGACATCCCGGCTCCGGACATGGGCACCAACGAGCACGTCATGGGGTGGATCATGGACACGTACTCCACCCACGTCGGATACTCCGAGCCCGCGGTGGTGACGGGCAAGCCACCTTCGCTGGGAGGGTCCGTTGCCCGGCGCGAGGCCACCGGCAGGGGCCTCGTCTCGCTGATGCCGGCAACGGCGCAGCATGTTGGGTTGACGTTGGATGGCGCATCGGTCGTCGTACAGGGCTTCGGCAACGTCGGACGGTACGCCGCCCTCGCCGCCCACCAGATCGGGTGTCGGGTCATCTCGGTGAGCGACATCACCGGAGGAGTGTTCGCGGCCGCAGGGCTCGACGTTCCGGCGCTGATGGATCACGCCGAGCGCGAGGGCGGTGTCGCCGGGTTCGCCGATGCCGACGAGATCGATCCCGCGGATGTGCTGACGCTGGAGTGCGACTTTCTGATTCCAGCGGCGATCGGGGGCGTCATCACCGGAACCAACGCGGCGGACATTCGCGCCCGGGTGATCATGGAGGGAGCCAATGGGCCGACGACCATCGAAGCGGACGGGATGCTCGCCGACGCTGGGGTCTTCGTGGTGCCAGACGTGCTGGCCAATGCCGGCGGGGTCACGGTGAGCTACTTCGAGTGGGTGCAGGACGTGCAGAACTACTTCTGGTCTGAGTCCGAGATCGTGGGCCGGCTGCGCGAGATCATGAACCGCGCCTACACCGAGGTGCTCGAGATCGCCGAGGCCCGCCGCGTGAATCTGCGGACTGCGGCGCTGATCAAGGGCATTCAGCGGGTGACCGACGCCAAACTGGCGCGCGGGATCTACCCCTAGGCCGGAGTGACCGTGACGGTGCCAGACGGTGTCCTGGCGGCTGTCGAGGAGCCGGCATCTTCTCCGGGGGACTCGGCTTCTTCTGCCGAAGCCCAGGCCGGACACCGATCGCGGAACGAGCAGTAGTCGCACAGGACACCCGTTCGTGCCGGCCATCTGTCTTGGGCGAGGGCCCGATCGATCGTCGCCCACAGGGCGTCCAGCTGGCGCTCCATCGCATCGAGCTGCTGGTCATTGACGGGGATCTCATACAGCGTCGGGCCGTTGAGGTAGAGGAGGCGCAGGGCCACTGGGGTACGTCCCAGGCGCCGCCTGATCAAGAGGCCATAGATCTTGAGTGCGAAGAACGCCGGGATGGCATAGCGCTCTGGGGGTGCCTTGCCCGTCTTGTAGTCCGTGATCACGAGACCGCGCTCGTCCTCGTCGATCCGATCGAGGATGCCCCGGATCGTCATGTGCCCGAGCTCTTCGGTCATGTCGAGCTCGCGATCGAGCGGCTCGAACGCGGTGGGGTCTTCGACGCCGAAGTAGTTGGCCAGGATCTCCAGACTCTCCATGCCCCAGGAGCGCTCGTCGTCTGTGCTCGTGAAGAGCTCGGGGAACTCGGCGGGCTTGAGCTCCATCCAGGCGTCGCGGAACAGGTCGTAGAGCCGGTCCGCGGTGCGCTGCGCAGCGGGAAGGTCGAAGAGTCGCTGCAGCGCGAGGTGCGCCGTGGTGCCGCGCGCCTGATAGACCGTGGGCGGCGTTTCGATGCGGTCGATCGCCCGGTACTTGAACAGTTGAGGACACACCTTGAAGTCGCTCGCCCTGCTCGGTGACAGGTGTCGCAGCGATGGGGGCGGATCGGCCGACTCCGTCGCGACCGGCACCTCGGGGGCCGTGAGATCGTCCTGCAGGGTCTCGCCGGATGGGGCTCTGGTGCTCATCATCGGCGATCATACGACCCCGCTGTGACAGAAACCACAGTGGTGTAGTTCGGCGCACGGTCAGTGTGGGAAAAACGGTGATAGCACGCGAAAACTAAGGACGGTGTCCGGTTGACGGCCTCGGGAACAGTGGCGTACCTTTCCCGGCGCTCGAAGAGTTCAGGCTCCGAGAGCGACCCGACGGAGGGGTCTGCGGGCCCCGAGCGGGAAGGCGGGAAACCGCTGGAACGTGAGCCGGAGGGTGGACCGGCCGCTCGCAAGGGCGGACGGGCCGAGTCGACGACCGGGACGGCCCAGGTCTCGGAAGCAGGCTCGGTGTCCCGACACCGCCTTCGGGCGGATTCGGGAGACCCGAATGGGGGCTTCGGCGCCCGGACGGGATGGCCGAGACGGCCGTTGCGAGCGAACGGGAAACCGTCCGTCCGGATCGGATGTCGGAGCCGACCTCGGACCGGTTGGGGCGCAAGCTTCGGTGGGACCGAGGACCGGAGTGGCTTCATCGTCACTTCGACAGAGACAACCCCGAGAGGGTGAGGCTCCGGCCGAGCTCCCTCGGGGTTTCTCGCGCCTCACGAGGAACAGCCCGGAACGCGCTCGATGAAGTCGACCACCGCGTCATGGTCTGGACCGGACAGACGCCCCCGCAGGTGCTCGGTTGCGGAGCCATCGATCACGAAGTTCGTGATGTCGTCAGCGGTGGAGTCCGTTGTGATCTCGACCCTGCTGCCGTACACCGCCTCGAGCTCGGTGACCGGCGACCCGATACCGATGCCCTCTCGAGTGCGCAGCTGAAGCCCCCGGGGGTCGCCGCTCGACCCGGTTTCGTGATCGAAGCCGTAGGTCCATGTGAGGAAGGTGCCCGGGGTTCGCCCGCCCGCACCGGCCTCGATGAGAACCAGGCTTCCCCACCCGAACCCGCGGACCTCGACCGCCGGGCAGTCACCGAACGGAGACGTGGTTCCCCGCTCCCAGTCGAATTCACGGTCATAGCCCCCGAGCGTGTCGCTGATCTCGGCGACGACGGTCGCGGCGGCATCGCCGATGTGGTGGGGGAGCAGGCCTTCCTGGCTCAAGATCAAGGTGGCGGGACCCGTTCCGCCTGGTGCCGTCGTGGTGGTCGTGGTTGGAGCGGCGCTCACCGTGCATCCAGCCGCGACGATCCCGATGGCAATGGAGATGAGGCGCAGCGGCCGGACCCGGGTCACGTGGCCGCGGAAGCTACCAGCCTCGCGAAACAATACGCTCACTCGCGAAATCCATCGAGCGATATGGGGTGCACGCCGGGCCGCGGTGCGATACATTCACGTTTGTCGCTGAGGAGGGAAACCAAATCAGCGGGGCGGCTCCTCGGAGTCGCCGGTCCGACACCCGAGAGGGTGAACGACCGTCCGACCGGACACTCGCCGGAGACGGCGGGGGCGGCGGTTCCCCGAGAGGGGAGGTGCCGACCGGTACCGGCCTTCGGGTCGGCCGGATCACGGAAGGGCACGCTTCGACGGCGGCTTCGGCCTCGCCGGAGCGGACCTGGCGGAGTCGAGTCCTTCGGGGCTCGGAGATCTGACAGGTTGGGAATCACCCCGAGGGGGCCTCACCGCTTCCTCGGGGTTTCCCGCGTTTGAGGTGCCTCGGCGGGAAGACCGCTCGGGCCGGCTGCGCCGCCCTCGGAAGCACGACCACTCGCTGACGATCGCTGTGAGAGGTGCGACTTCGTCACTCCTTGCCTCTTGCCCGTAATGTGAGGTCATGCCCTGGCCTGAAGACTCACTCACCGAAGGGGAATCGGTCGTCAGCAAGTTCCGGCAGCATTGGAAGCTGCTGGTGGTGCCGTTCGGTTGGTTCGTGGTGGCGCTCATCGCGCTGTTCGTCGTCTTCCGCTGGATTCCCGGAGGAGGGACCATCGACCTGGTGCTGACGGCCGCTGTGATCGCCGCGGCGCTCTACCTGATCGTGCGGCCGCTCGTCGACTGGGCGGTGACGTACTACGTGCTGACGACCGAGCGACTCATCACCCGCACCGGCCTGATCGCCCGATCGGGGATCGAGATTCCACTGGAGCGGATCACCAACGTCAACTTCCATCAGACGATGGTCGAACGGTTGTTGCGTGCGGGTGATCTCATCGTGGAATCGGCCGGAGAGACCGGGCGGAGCGAGTTCCGCAACATCCCTCGACCCGACCAGTTCCAAGCGCTGCTCTACAAGACCAGGGAGGCCCGCACCATCGATCTGCAACGCGCGGCGCCGCCTGCGGCGGTGACCTCCGATGCCGCCGAGCAGATCCGCAAGCTGAAGGAACTCCACGACGACGGCCTGATCTCGGCCGAGGAGTACGAGACCAAGCGTCGCGAGCTGCTCGAGGGAATGTAGAGGCGAGAAGCACGGGGCGAGAGTCGAGATCCCCCTGGGCCCGGCAGGCCCGAGCGGTCTGCGAGCTCAGCGATTCACGAATACGGCCACCGTTTCGATGTGGTGCGTTTGGGGAAAGAGGTCCACAGGCGTGGCCCGCTCCAGGTGGTATCCCTCAGCACTGAACGCGGCTGCGTCGCGGGCGAGTGAAGCCGGATCACACGACACGTAGGCGACGGCGCGCGGGGTCGCCGCCGTGACCGCAGCGACCCCGTCCGTCCCGAGACCGGATCGCGGTGGGTCGACGATGGCTACCGACCAGTACTCATCGAGACGGTGCACCACGTCGGTGAAGCGGCCCACAACCACCCGATTCCGTTCGGGGAGGGCAGCCCGCAGGTTCCTTCTCGCGTCGGCGATCGCCGTGCGGTTCCCCTCTACGGCGATCACACGGCCCGCCTTTGCGCCGACCGTCGCCGCAAAGAGCCCGCCACCGGCGAAGCCGTCGAGGAGGACGTCGTCTGCGGTCACGGCGAGACCCTCGCGAGCAAGGCGCACCAGGTGCTCGGCCCCCTCGGTGTTCACCTGGAAGAACGCCAGTGCTGATACGCGGAAGGTCACTCCGCCGACCTGCTCCCTGATGCTGGGTGGCCCAGAGACTGCCCGCACCGATGTGCCCTCGCGAACCGCGACATTGGCCTGCCAGCGTTCGGCGTCGCTGGGAAGCGCACCGTCGACGACGACCAACCGGTCACCGGTCGCGACGCCGCAGCGCACGATCACCTGACGGACGCCGTCGAGAGGACCGAGCTCGGTGAACAGTCCGGTCAGCTCCGGCCGCAGGAGGTGGCATTCGTCGATGGCTACGAGGTCGTGGCTGCGTGCGCGGAACAGCGCAGGTCGGCGGTCCGCAACGTGGAAATCCATGCGGTTGCGATACGAGAACGGCGCGGAGGAGGCGACGATCGGCGCCACAGGTGGGTCCGGGATCCGGCCAAGGTGCTCGAGCTGCCCGCGGACCGTGGCTTCCTTCCACGCCAGCTGGGCCTGGTACTCGGCGAATTGCCATTCGCAGCCGCCACAGTCACCGAAGTGGGCGCACGGCGGAGCAACGCGATCCGGGGCGGGTTCGATGATCCGATCGAGCCGAGTCCTCGCAAAGTTGCCCTTGTCTTCGGTGACCGTGACCGCGGCGAGTTCCCCCGGCATGGTCCCTGGCACGAAGTGCGCCTTCCCGTCGATGCGTCCGACGCCGTCTCCGCCATGCGCCACGCTGTCGATCCTGATCTCGGTCGGCGGGGTCTCCATCTGCGGGACGGTACCGTGACCTGGTGGAAGCATCCGAACGGGCGGAGTCCGCGGCCATGGCTGCCGGGGTGGAATACCGCATCGTCGAGTACGGGCCTGTACCGGATCTCGCGACCGCCGCTCGGCTGCGCGGGATCGCGGTGGACCGGCTGTTGAAAACGATGGTGGTGCGCCGCGGGCCGGCCGACTTCGTGCTGGTCCTGGTTCCCGGCGATCGCATTGTCGACTGGGCGAAGCTGCGCGATCATCTCGGTGTGCGCCGGCTCTCGTTCGCCGACGAAGCCGAGGCCCTTGCCGCGACCGGGTACCGGCGCGGGGCAATCACACCGTTCGGGGCAGGGGAGTGGCCGGTGCTCGTGGATGCCGCGGTGCCTCGAGCCGGTGAGATCTCGCTCGGAGGGGGCGAGCGGGGACGGGCCATCCACATCGATGGTGCCGATCTCGCAGACGCGATCGGCGGCCATCGCGTCGACGTCACCAAGCGCATCGCGAGCTGAACCGGCCAGCACCCGGTCGGGGGTATCTTCCCTGCCGACATGTCGACCGTGCTCTCGCTTCATCAGCAGTGGTTTTGGGTGGCTGTGGTCACAACCGGGGTCGTCGGGCTCTGGGGCCTCGTGGTCGCCTTGGCACGACGGCCGCCAGGTCGCGCCTTCGCGGCGGCACGCGCCGCCGCCATCGGCGCGATGCTGATTCAGATCGGAGCAGGGCTCGTCCTGTATGCGGGCGGCTTGCGCCCGGGGAACGCCTTTCACACCTTCTACGGGGTGGTCATCGCAGTTACGCTCGCACTGGCGTATGTGTACCGGTCCACGATGGATCGCAATCCCGCGCTGTGGTACGGCCTCCTCCTGATGTTCGTCATGGGCCTCGGTCTGCGAGCATGGGCCAATGTGAGCTGAGGGAAGGGATCGTGATGCTGCTCGAAGGCAAACGACTGCTGATCACCGGAGTACTCACCGATGGTTCGATTGCGTGGCACACGGCTCGCGTTGCCCAGGAACAGGGCGCCGAGATCGCGCTCACGGGATTCGGCCGAGGGATGCGTCTCACCGAACGTGCAGCCCGTCGCCTCCCCAACGATGCGCCCGTCTACGAACTCGACATCAACGATCCTGCTCACATGGATGCGCTCGTCTCCGCCCTCCATGACCGCTGGGGGTCGCTCGACGGCGCACTGCACGCCATCGCCTATGCCCCGGAGGATGCGCTCGGGGGCAACTTCCTCACGACGCCTGCTGCGTCTGCGGCGACCGCCTTCACGACCTCGGCCTTTTCGTACAAGACGCTTGCGGTTGGACTGCGCGATCTCATGATTGCTGCCGGCGGCGGCTCGATGGTCACCCTGGACTTCGACAACACGCAGGCGTGGCCCTCGTACGACTGGATGGGGGTCGCCAAAGCGGCGTTGCAGGCCGTCACCCGGTACCTCGCTCGCGACCTCGGCCCTGACAACATCCGGGTCAACGCCGTTTCTGCAGGTCCGCTGAGCACCGTGGCCGCCAAATCGATCCCGGGGTTCGCTGCCTTCGACCGGGTGTGGGGATTTCGGTCGCCGCTGCACTGGGACTCGTCCGATCCGGAGCCGGTGGCCAAGATGGTTGCTGTGCTCTTCTCCGACTGGACGCCCGCCACGTCTGGTGAGGTGATTCACGTAGACGGGGGGTTCCACGCCATCGCGACCTCGCCAGGGGAGGCGGGGGTCGATCCTGAGGACGACTCAACCGACCCGGACGGGGGAGCGGGGTAGCGCGACCACGAACGTTGCGCCCCCGCCGACGGTGGGTTCGAACCAGACACGCCCGTTCATCGCTTCGGTGAGCCCGCGGACGATGAACAGACCGAGTCCCGCCCCACCGCGGGAACGGGTCTCGTGTGGCTGGAGTTGGGTGAAGCGGTCGAACACATGATCCTTGCGTTCGTAGGAAATGCCTGACCCGTGGTCGATCACGGCGATCCTGACGTCGTCTTCGTGGTTGAAGGCCCGCACGACGATCGCTCCTCCTCCGGAGTACTTCACGGCGTTCTCCACGAGGTTGGTGACGATGCGTGCGAGATGATCTGGGTCGGCATCGATCCTCGTGAGCTCCGGGTCGACATCGAGCACCACGCGACCCTCCACCGTCGGCAGCGCCGTCACCACCTCGGCGAGGTACCCCGCTGCCGAGAGCGACTCCACCTGTACCGGTAGGGCCTCGGCGTCGAGTCGCGAGACGACGAGGAGATCTTCGATCAGCTTGCGGAGGCGGTTCGCCTGCTTGACCGCTGTCGCGATCAGCTCGGTGGCGTTGGGATCCTCTGGCGCCAGCTCGGGTCGTTGCAGGGTCCGCAGCGACCCGATGATCGATGTCAGAGGCGTGCGCAACTCGTGAGACACCACAGAGACGAAGTCGGTCTTCAGCCTGGCGAGCTCGGTCATCTTCATGCCGGTCGCTCTCGCCTCTTCGTATCGCGCGAGCTGGTTGAGCACCAGCGCGGCAGGCGCCGCGAGTGATTCCAGGGTGGCGAGATCCGTTGGCGTGAAGTTTGCGTCGCGCTTGTCGGCGACCAGCAGCACGCCGATCCGTCGTTGTTCCACGCGCAGCGGAACCGCAGCGATGCGGTTGGCGGCGAGGTCGACGAGGAGCCGATCGGCAGGCCCGCTTCCAGCCCCGTTGTCGAGGCCGGCATCGCCGCTGATGAATACCCTGGGCACGAGGCCCTCGTCGGTGAGGGGAACGGAGTATCCCTCGGCTTCAACGGTGTGGCCAGACACCCAGATCGGCGACATGACCTCGAGACGCTCCCCGTCTGGGCGGTACAGGAGGATGAGCCCCGTCTTGGCCTCGAGAGCCTCGACGACCCGTCCCACCAACTCGGGGAGCACCTCGGCGAGGTTGCTGCCAGCGCCGATCGTCGCCGAGACGTGATACAGGCTGGCCAATTCGCGCTCCTTCTCCTGGAGTTGGCGCTCCCGGTTGCCCAGCTCGACGACCTGGGCGCGGTTGCGCTCGAGCTGGGCCTTTGTGCCCTCAGACAGGAGCAGGATCAGCAGGGCAGCGGCGAGAAACGCGGTGGCCAGCACCGCGACATGACCAGGAGAAAGGCCAGCGTCGTAGAGCGCGTATGAGAAGCCCGCCAGGCTCGCAGCTGCGACCAAGCCGAGCAGGGACGCCGATCCGAGCGTTGCCGCAGCGAAGACCACGACGACGAGGTAGCCGATGCTGGTTGGCGTGCTCGCCCGCGTCGTCTCCAGTCCAACGAGGGTGATGACCACGAGCACGGACCACATCGCAACGAGGAGCTCCCCAATCCCCGTGCTGAGGGCGCGGCGCCATGGAGCAGCGGACAGCAGGATCACGGCTCCGAGGTCTGCGAGGAGGAGAAGGCGCAGCGGGGCGCCCACCGTTGCTGGGATGCGGAAGAACCAAATGCCCAGGGTGAGCAACCCCAGTGCTGACAGCACGAGACCGATCCGGATCACCCTGATCCGGTATTCGATCAGCGGGTCTCGTGGGGAATCCATCGGGCCAGCCACCCTCCTCCGGTAACCTCGGACGATGGCCCGGGTCCTTGTTTTCTTCGGCGGCCGATCTGCGGAACATGAGGTCTCTTGCGTGTCCGCGGTGGCCATCGTGGCGGCGCTGCGTCAGCGCGGTCACCGGGTGATTCCGGTTGGCATCGATCGCGACGGGCTGTGGTACCTCACCGACGCCGATACCGAGCCCCTACGTGCGGAGGGGCGGCCCGTGGCGCTGCTGGTCCCCGACGGCGTCCTGCGGGCCGCAGCGGACGAGATTGGCTTCGACGTCGTCTTCCCGGTCCTCCATGGTCCATACGGCGAGGACGGCACGATTCAGGGCCTGTTCGAGATGATCGGGGCGCCCTTCGTCGGATGCGGAGTGCTCGGGTCATCGGTCGCGATGGACAAGGAGTTCGCCAAACGCATTGCGGGCTCACACGGGATTCCCAGTGCTCGGTGGCGGGTGGTCCACCGGGCCTGGTACGACGCCGATCCCATCGGGACGGTGGACGCTGCTCTCGATGACCTCGGCGACCCCGTGTTCGTGAAACCGGCGGCGCTGGGCTCGTCGGTCGGTATCTCGAAGGCGACCGGGCAAGCGGCCGTCAAGGAGGCGATCGATGAGGCGCTACGTCACGGCGACAAGGCGATCATCGAGGAAGCGATCGAGGGCCGTGAGATCGAAGTCGCCGTCCTGGAAGGTCCCCGCGCCTCTCTCCCCGGTGAGGTCCTCTCCGCAGGCGACTGGTACGACTACCGATCGAAGTACGAGGACGATCGGAGTGCGTTTGCGGCTCCTGCAGACCTCTCTGTTGCGCAGACGGCAGACGTGCAAGAACTCGCGACTCGATCCTTCCGCGCACTGGAGTGCCGCGGCTTGGCTCGGATCGATTTCTTCCTCGAACCAGCGCGCGGGTTTCTGCTCAACGAAGTGAACACGATGCCCGGGTTCACTCCCATCTCGGGTTTTCCCAAGATGTGGCAGGCCTCTGGGATGACCTATGCGGAACTCGCGGACGAGCTCGTGGAGTTGGCGCTGTCGTCGTGACCGCCTGTCAGGACACCGAGGATGCGGTCATCGAGGTCCGATCCGAAGAAGAAGCTGATCGCGGCACCGGCGATGAATGCGAACACCGGCCCGCGCCTGCCTCCGACAACGCCCACGATCGTGGCGAGTCCCGCTGCTGAGACCGGAGCCGCAACGTAGAGGTCGACGTCCCCGCTGTCGATCTCCGCGGAGCGTTCCCTCAGCTGATGGAGCACGAATCCGGCGGTCGAGCCGGCCAGCGCGGCCAATGCCGCGAAGAGGATCCTGCGCGCCACGTGTCAGAGCTTGACGACGGGACAGGTGAGCGTGCGTACGATGCCGTCGACGGGCTGGATCCCGGTGACGACCAACTGCCCGAGGGCGTCGACGTCTTCCGCTTCAGCGAACACGACGACGTCGTAGGGCCCGGTGACGGCCTCGGTCGAGATCACCCCCGCCATGTCCCGGATGTGGCTGGCCACTGCTGCGGCGCGCCCGGTGTCGGTCTGGATCAACACATACGCCTGAACCAAGAGGTCGCCTCCTCACTCGGGAGGCGAGTCTACCGAAATGAACCGGACGGCGTTGGGCCGCGCTGCGCCGTCAGTAGCCGTCAGAGCCGAAGCGCAGGTTGGCTGCGAACGGCGTGCCCTCGTCCTCGCTGAGGTCGAATTGGACACGCTGGCCCTGGCGGAGCATGCGGAACATCGATCCCTTGAGCGACCCGGGACGGAGGTAGACATCTGAGCGGTCGTCGTCCCGCACGATCACCCCGATGCCCGTGGCGGGGTCGTACACCCTGACCACGCCTTGCATCGTCAGACCTTCTCCACCTTGCCGGCCTTGATGCACGACGTGCACACCCGCATGCGCTTGGAGTTGCTGCCGTCCTTCACCCGGATCCGCTGGATGTTCGGGAGCCAGCGCCTGCTGGACCGTTTGTGAGAGAAGCTGACTTGCTTGCCGAACCACGGCTCCTTGCCGCAGACATCGCAACGGTACGCCATCGAGAAACCTCCTGGAGTGGGCGCAGAGTAGTCGGCGATGGTCTGTAGTCGGTGGTCGGAGCCGTACGCTCTGGGCCGTGACCGGGGAACGTTCGCTCGCCTATCTCGCTGCAGTACCCGTCGATCGCGTCAAGGGAATCGGCCCGAAGACGGCGCGTCGGATGGAGGAAGCGGCGGTCGCCTCCGTTGCGGATCTCCTGTTCCACACCCCGCGGCGGTATCTCGACCGCTCGCAGCTGTTCGACCTCTCGGACGTGCCGCTCGGCGAGGAGGTCACCGTCGGCGGAGTGGTCGACAAGGTCCGCCGGAGACGCATTTCGCGCAACCGGACGATGATCGAAGCCACGATCTCCGACGGGAGCAGCACCCTCCACGCGGTGTGGTTCAACCCCTATCTCCGCCTCGACGAGGGCACCGAAGTGGCGCTGTCTGGGAAGGCAGAGCTCTTCCGGGGACGGCTCCAGATGAAGGCACCGGACGTCGACACCCTCGAGGGAGAGGACTCGCTGGTGACGGGAAGGATCGTCCCCGTCTACCCGGCGCTCGCCGCGATGGGCCAGCACAAACTGCGGGGGGCCATTGCCAATGCGCTGCGCCGTTCCCGGCCGATCGCCGAGATCCTCCCCGAGGACGTGCTCGACCGCGTCGACCTCATCGAGCGTGATCGAGCGCTGGCACATGTCCACTTCCCCGAAACGAGGGAGGACGCAGACGCCGCGCGCCGCCGGCTGATCTTCGACGAGCTGTTCCGGCTCGAGGTAGCGCTGGCCTTGCGCAAGCAGCAGCAGATGGGTGCAGAGTCCGGAGTCGCTCACGACGTAGGCGGGACCCTGGTTGCAGGCTTTCTCGACGGGCTCCCCTTCGGCCTGACCGGGGCGCAGCAACGCGTGATCTCCGAGATCCGCCATGATCTGGCATCGGCCCACCCCATGCACCGGCTCTTGCAGGGTGAGGTCGGCTCGGGAAAGACGGTCGTTGCCGTCGTTGCCCTGCTCACCGCGGTCCAGAGCGGCTACCAGGGGGCGATCATGGCGCCGACGGAGGTGCTGGCTGCCCAGCACTACCTCGGTGTGTCGGCGGCGCTCGCCGATGCGAGCCTGGCACCCGCCGGGATGTTTGGGTCGGCGACCCCGGTCCGGGTTGCGTTGCTCACGGCAAACGTCGCCGAGACGAACGAGCCGAGCGCGACCACCCGGGCGGACGTACTCGAGCAGATCTCGTCCGGCGGTATCGACATCGTCATCGGAACCCACGCCCTCATCCAGGAGGGGGTGGCGTTCCATCGGCTCGGGCTCGCCGTGGTCGACGAACAACACCGGTTCGGGGTGTACCAGCGGGTGCAACTGCGCGACAAGAGCACGGAGTACGACCCCGACCTGCTCATCATGACGGCCACGCCGATCCCGCGCACCCTCGCGATGACGCTCTACGGCGATCTCGATGTGTCGCTCCTCGACGAGATGCCGCCGGGACGCGCCCCGGTACGTACGATCCACGAGACCAAGGCACCGCCCGCGCAAGAACGCACCGAGCGCCTCGTCCGCACGGAGGTGGCTGCCGGTCGCCAGGTCTTCGTCGTGTGTCCCCTGGTGGAAGACTCGGACAAGCTCGAGGCCAAATCGGCGACCGCGGAGTTCGAGCGCCTCGAGGAGGTGTACCCCGACCTGCGTCTCGGCCTCATCCACGGCCAGATGCGGCCCGGTGAGAAGGAGCAGGTGATGGGCGCCTTCCGGACTGGCGCCATCGACGTCCTCGTGGCGACGACGGTCATCGAAGTGGGCATCGATGTTCCCAACGCCACGGTCATGGTGATCGAAGACGCCGACCGATTCGGCCTCAGCCAACTCCACCAGCTGCGCGGACGAGTCGGCAGGGGTGGCCACGCGGCGACGTGTGTGCTGGTCGCGGAGCCCTCGACCATCGATGGGGAGGAGCGGTTGGCTGCGATGGTGGCGACCACCGATGGGTTCCGGCTCGCAGAAGAAGACCTGCGCATCAGGGGGCAGGGGACGGTCTTCGGTGCCCGCCAGGCGGGGATGACGGATCTCCGGCTGGCCGACATCTTGCGGGACGCCGACCTGCTCGTGGCCGCCCGCCGTGAAGCATTCCGGATCGTGGGGAACGATCCGACCCTGGCGGACCACGCCCCGATCGCCGACGAGGTCACGGTGCTGCTCGGCGAGCGCACCGACTGGCTGTTGCGGTCATGAGGATCATCGCCGGTGCGGCCAAGGGCCGGAAGCTCCTGACCCCAACAGCTGGGACGCGCCCGCTCACGGGACGCGTCCGGGAGGCACTCTTCAGCTCGCTTGCCAGACGCGTGCCCGGCGCTCGGGTGCTCGACCTGTACGCCGGGAGTGGCTCGCTCGGCCTCGAGGCGCTGAGCAGGGGGGCGGCGAGCGCGGTGTTCGTCGAACGGGGCCGCTCCGCAGTGCGTGCCCTGCGCGCCAATGTGACGACCGTCGGTCTGGGCGGCTCTGTCGAAGACGGAGCAGTCGCTTCCTTTCTGCGCACTTCTTCTGGTACGTACGACCTGGTGTTCGTGGATCCTCCGTACGCCGATCCTCCCCCCGCCGTCGACACTGTGCTCGCCGGCCTCGAGCCGTTGCTGGCACCGGAGGCGACGATCGTCGTTCACCGGCGAACAGGAGACCCTCCGGTTTCGGTCGAATTCCCGGTCGAACGCGCCGAGCGCAGGTACGGTGATGCCACCTTGTACGTCTTGCGGAGGAGGTCCTCCGAGTGACCAAAGCACTCGTTCCCGGGAGTTTCGACCCGCCGACCAACGGTCACCTCGATGTGATCGAGCGGTGCGTCGGAGTGTTCGATGAGGTCGTGGTTGCCGTTATCGCCAACCCGTCGAAGTCGTCGCTCTTCTCTGCAGAGGAGCGCCAGGAGACCCTACGCGAGCTCTGCGCCGGCTGGTCCAACGTCTCGATCGCCAGCTTCGGCGGTCTGCTCGTGGACTTCGCCGCCGATGTCGATGCCCAGGTCATCGTGAAGGGCCTCAGGGCCATGACCGACTTCGACTACGAGCTCCAGATGTCGCAGATGAACCGCCATCTCTCCGGCATCGTCACCCTGTTCGTGGCCACGAAGCCCGAGTACGGGTATCTGTCGTCCTCGCTCGTCAAGGAAGTTGCCCGACTGGGCGGGTCCGTCGATGCGCTCGTCCCCGGCATGGTGTCCGCAGCCCTCAAGGAGCGTCTCGCATGACGATGGAAGAAGCGCAGACCACGAATCCGCAACCGCCGCCGATTCCCGGCAGGGTGATCGACATGATCGAGGACGTGCTCGTCGAGATCGAAAACGCCAGGCAGGTCCCGCTGTCGAGCAACGTGATGGTGAATCAGGACGAGATGATCGAACGTCTCGAGCACGTCAAGGCTGCTCTGCCGGACGAGTTGCGCGCCGCCCGGTGGATGGTGCGCGAACGCGAGGCCTACATCGCACGCACCAACGAGAAGGCCCGTGAGATGCTCGTCAAGGCCAAAGAGCGGTCCGACGAGATGGTGTCTGAGCACTACGTCGTCCAGGAGGCGGTCGAAGAGGCCAACACGCTGGTGCGTAACGCCGAGAACGAGGCTCGCCGGATTCGACTCGAGGCCGAGGACTATGCCGAGCGCCATCTGACGGAGGCCGAGACGGTGCTCGGTGAGCTCCTGCGCTACGTGCAAGAGGCGCGTGCCGAACTGCACGAATCGCTGCCCCCTGCGACGGACCCGCCCGTCTCCGAGTAGGACGCCGGCGCGCAACCCAATCAGGGGCGCCAGACTGGAGATAACCCCGAACCGCGGATCTCATGGCCCGGTCACCATTCCTCGTCACCATCACGGACCTCTCGACTCCGGGAGACCGGCGCTCCGATCGCGTGTCGGCAACCGTCGACTGGTCGCTCGATCTGGTTCGCGTGCTGCCAGGCGAGCCGCTGGCGGCAGATCTCGATTTCCAGCGGATGTCTGGTGGTCTCCTCGTCACCGGAACCGTCACCGCTCTGGTGGAAACGACCTGTCATCGCTGTCTGGACCGATCCACACATGTGACGGAGATCCCGGTCGCGGCGCGGTTCCTCGACGACCCTGACGACGAGGCCTATCAGCTCGATCCGAGCGAGCTCGACCTCGAGCAGATGCTGCGTGACGAAACGCTGCTCGGTCTCCCGCTGCTGCCGGTGTGCGGGCCAGATTGTCCTGGAGTTGTGAGTAGTACGCAGGCGGACTTGAATACCATTCCCTCGAGCGACGACGAGAGCGATTCCGCTTCGCCGTTCGCGGTGCTTCGCGATTTCCTCGAGACAGATCAGTGACGAAACGGGGTCCCCATGGCGGTACCGAAGAAGAAGATGTCGCGCTCCCGCACCCGCCGCCGCAAGGCGCAGTGGAAGGTCGCACCGCCCACGCTGGCGACCTGCGCTCAGTGCGGGGCCAAGCACGTGCCACACCGGGTGTGCAAGGAGTGCGGCACGTACGACGGCCGCGAAGTGATCGCAGACGTCTGAGCACATGCCCCGGATAGCGGTCGACGCGATGGGCGGTGACCACGCCCCTGCCGAGATCGTTCACGGGTGCGCCCTTGCCCGCGAGCGCGGTATCGACGTCGTGCTCGTCGGCGATGCCGCCGCGGTCGAACCCGTGGTCGCCGCCTCCGGATCCGACCTTTCCGTCGTTCAGGCATCGCAGGTGGTCGAGATGGCTGAGGATGCTGCGGTCGCGATTCGCGAGAAGAAGGATGCCTCCATCGCGGTGGCCGCCCGTCTCGTCAGTGCGGGAGAAGCCGACGGCTTGGTTTCGGCCGGTGCCACCGGAGGGGCCCTCGCCGCGGCTGCGTTCCTCATCGGACGGCTTCCCGGAATCTCCCGGCCCGCGATCGCATCGATGTTCCCGACGGGCCACATCGTCCTGGATGCAGGGGCCAACCTCGAATGCCGTCCCGAACACCTTGTGCAGTTCGCCGTGATGGGGCGGGCCCTTTCCGCGGTCTATGAGGGAATCGACGATCCCAAGGTCGGGCTCCTCAACATCGGCGAGGAGGACGGTAAGGGACGCGAACTGGAGCGGGAGGCCTTCGGCATGCTCGCCGCGGCGCCGGACGTGAACTTCGTCGGCAACGTCGAGGGCACGGATTTGGCCAGCGACACTGCAGACGTCTTCGTCACGGACGGGTTCACGGGCAACGTGCTGCTCAAGACGAGCGAGGGCGTGTCCAAGGCGCTCTACGGCGTGATTCTCGAAGCCTTGTCTGCCGATCAGTACCAACAGGCCCTCGCCGAACTGGCCCCGGCGTTCTTCGATCTGCGCACCCAGCTCGATCCCGAAACGATCGGCGGCGCCCACCTCGTTGGTTCGAAGGCGGTCGTTGTGATCGCCCACGGATCGTCTTCGCGAGTCGCAGTGGCCAATGCCATCGGGATGGCAGCCGACGGCGTGAAGAAAGGACTGATCGATCGAATCCGCACCGGCCTCGAAGCCCTGGCCGGGTCTGTGGAGCCATGACCGCCGACGAGCAGGCCGTGGCCAGGCTCGAAGCCGCTATCGGCCACCGATTCGGATCGCCTGTCCTGCTGGCGATCGCGCTGACGCATCGCTCGTACACAGCGGAGCACCCAGGGACTCCCCACTACGAGCGTCTCGAGTTCCTCGGTGACGCCGTCCTCGAGCTGGCCACCACCCGCTACCTGTTTGATCGCTATCCCGATGCCGCGGAAGGAGAGATGGCCAAGGTGCGCGCGGCGGTCGTCGCCGAGCCTGCGCTCGCCGAGATCGGGAGGGAGCTCGGTATCCCTGGGGTGATGCGCCTCGGTCGCGGCGAGGATCAAACCGGCGGGCGCACGAAAGACTCGATCATCTCCGATGTTGTCGAGGCCGTGCTCGCGGTCGTCTACCTCGACGGCGGCTACGCCACCGCAGAGGCGATCATCACCGAGCTCTGGGGCCCGTTGATCGATCTGCGAGCCGAAGCGCCGGGGCGTCGCGACTACAAGACACGACTCCAGGAACGGCTGGCGCGGAGCGGTCTCGTTCCGGTCTACGACGCAACCGAGGAGGGCCCCGAGCACGCCAAGACGTTCACGTCCGTCGTTGGCGCAGGGAACGCCCGCCTCGGCATCGGCATCGGCTCCTCGAAGAAGCGGGCAGAGCAAGCCGCCGCCCGGGAGGCGCTCGCAGCGCTGGCGTCCGACCAGGATGCCTGAGCTTCCCGAGGTCGAGACGACCAGGAGGCTATTGGCCCCCCGCATCGTCGGAAGGTCGATCGGAGCCGTCGTGGTCACCAGACCGCGGATGCTGCGTCTCCAAGAGCAGCCGACGGATTTCGCCAGACGCCTCGAAGGTCGTCGAATCGCGGGCACGGCCCGGCACGGCAAGCATCTTCTCGTCGGTCTCGACGGTGGGGTCACGTGGATCATCCACCTGGGGATGTCTGGCAGGATCTCAGTTGCCGACGGCGCTGCACCCGCTCCCGCGCACACCCATGTGACCGTCGAACTCGACGACGGCTCCGAGGTCCGCTTCACCGACCCGCGGACGTTCGGATACACCGTGGCGCTGCTGGACGACGAGCTCGATGCCGCGCCGTATGCCAGGTACGGCCCGGACGCGCTGGCGGCGCCGCCATCTGTTGCTGTGCTCACCGACCGCCTCGACCGGCGAACAGCTCCGATCAAGGCGTTGCTCCTGGATCAGCGGCTCCTGGCAGGCGTTGGCAACATCTATGCAGACGAAGCGCTGTTCGCGGCGGGGATCGCCCCACACCGCAAGGGCGGCGACCTCGATGCCGGCGAGCTCGAGCGGCTCCTCGCTGCCATCGACGAGACGCTTACCGCAGGCATTGCCGCGGGGGGAACCACGCTCGAGGATCTGGCCTATCTCCTTCCAGACGGCAGGGCTGGGGAGTTCACGACGGCGCTGCGGGCGTATGGCCGCGAAGGTGAACCGTGCGTGCGGTGTGGAGGTTCGATCCGCCGGGACGTGATCCGCAACCGGAGCACATTCTGGTGTCTCGGGTGCCAGCGTTGATACTCACAGGCATGTAATTCACCCGGCTAGTGTTTCGCCGGAACCATGCTGCTCAAGCGACTGACACTCGTCGGCTTCAAGTCGTTCGCCGATCGGACCCGCCTCGAGTTCGACGCCGCGGTGAACGTCGTCGTGGGCCCCAACGGTTCCGGGAAGTCGAACGTCCTCGACGCCATCGCTTGGGTGATGGGCACCCAAGCCACCCGCGGCCTGCGCACGGAGAAGATGGAAGATGTCGTGTTCGCCGGAACCGCGAGCCGACCCGCCCTCAACCGCGCCGAGGTTGCGCTGACCTTCGCCAATGACGACGGGTTCCTCCCCATTGACCTCGCCGAAGTCACGATCACCAGACGTCTGTATCGCGATGGGACCTCCGAGTACCTGCTCAACGGGGCCCCGTGCCGGCTCCTCGACATCCAGGAACTGCTCTCAGACGGCGGCGTCGGCCGCCATCAGCACGTTCTGGTCGGTCAGGGCCAGATCGGCCTGATCCTCAACGCCAAGCCCGAGGAGCATCGCGCGGTCATCGAGGAGGCCGCGGGGATCACGAAGCACCGCAGTAGGCGAGACCGTGCGGTGCGCCGTCTCGAGGCGACCGCGGCTGATCTCGACCGGTTGCATGATCTGCTCGGCGAAAAGCGCACGCAGATGCGTCCGTTGAAGCGCCAGGCGAACGCGGCGGCGCGCCACGACGCCGTGAAGGCCGCAGCGACTGCATTGCAGCTGTGGCTCGGCGGCGAGAGGCTGCGTTCCATCCGCGGCAGACTGGAAGTGGCGCAGGCCGGCCTCGATGCTCGCGAGGGGCGCCTGGCCGCAGACGGTGTGGCGCTTGCTGATCTCGAGGCGGGGCTCGGCGATTTGCGGTCGGAGGCCGGTGACGTCGGCGCCGCCCTGGACCGGGACGCCACGGCGGCTGCGCGGCTGGAGACGGCTTTCGAACGGCTCCGCCGCATTGCCTCCGTTGCGCGGGAACGGGGGCGGTCCCTCCAGGTGCTGGTCGACGGAGCGGGGGAGCGCCTGGCGGATCTCGAGAGTGAGCGCAGCGAGATCGCGGCGCAGATCACGACCGAGCAGGCTGTGGTCGAAGAAGCCCGGGCGCTTTCGGAGCGTCGGGAGCTCGCTCTGGTAGCCCTCGAAGACGAGGAGCGGTCGCTCGGTGAGCAGGCGCAGCTTCCCGCGGAAGGGGTCGTCGCCAACCTCAGGGGTGAGTTGCGGTCCCTCGAAACCGCGGGGGCACGAGATGATCGCGAGCTCGAGGCGCTCGCGAACCGCCGCAGAGCCCTCGAGATCCTCGTATCGGGCGAGGACGCCGAAGCCGGCGCACTCGATGCCGCAATTCGAGAAACCGATGGCGAAGCGGCCGCGGCTCAAGCTCGATACGACGCCGCCAGAACAGCACGCGAGCAGGCGCAAACGGTTTGGGAGAGCGACGAGGAGCTTGCCGGAGAGCATCGGCTGGCGTTGGCGGCGGCCCGCGCCCGGGTCGACGCCCTGGAAACCGCACTCGCCGGTCGAGCCGATCCTGCGGCCCGTGAGCTCGCAGCAGCCCAGGACGACGTCGTTGGCTCGGTGGCCTCGCGTCTCGCCATTCCCCCGGATCTCGTCCGCGCCGTCGACGGGGTCCTCGGCGTGTGGGGTGAGGCGTTTGTGGCGCGCGAGCGTGCCACGATCAACAGCGTCGCCGAGCGCCTGAAACGGGAAGGCCTTGGCGGAGTAGCCCTGTTGATCGCACCTCCCACAACGGACGTGCCTGCGCGCGCCGTAGCTGCGGCCGCAGGCCTCGACGCCCTCGTTGATCGTCTCGGGGCCACGGCAGACGATCGTCTGTCCCGCGCATTGCTCGGCGATGTCGTCGTCGTCGAGGGCTGGGCGGTCGGATGGCGGCTCGTGACCCAATACCCCGAGATCCGGGCGGTGACACCGGAAGGAGATGTCATCACGGCGACCGGGATGGTGCTCTCCGAGCCCGCAGGGGCCGGGCCTGCTGCCGTCGAGGCGGGCCGCGTCGAGCTCGAGATCGCCGAGCGCGACCTCGCCAGGGTGGAGAGCCACCGGGCGGGCTCACGCAGATCATTCGAAGGAACCCGTTCCTCCGAACGGACGACACTCGAAGCCCTGGAAACCCTCGAGTCCAAGCTCGCCGGGCACACCGAAGCGCTCGGGCTGGTGACACGCTCGCGCGACGAGCGAGCCGCTGAGGTAGCCAGACTGGACGCCCGCTCGGCGGCATTGACCGAGGCGGCCGCTACTCGGATCAGCCGGATCAGCGACGTGCGCACCCGTCTCGCCGACTTCGAAGGCGAAGAAGCCGAGCGCCAAGCCGCCTGGGAGTCCCTGCAGGAACGCAGGAACGAGGTGGCGCGCAGCCGCGACGATGCGCGCCGATTGCGTGAGGACGCGGCTGCGACCTTCGCCGGCGCCACGGAGCGCCTCGACATGTTGCGGAGACGCGATGCTGCAATCGACGGCGAAGTCCGCCAGGCCATCGCCGCTCCCGCGGTCGGCGCCCGCATCGACGTGCTCCGCAGCGTCCACGAGCGCGCATCTGCGGCCGCCGAGGCCGTGTCCGCGCAGACCAACCGGCTCCGCACCCGCCAGCGGGAGCTGCGCGAACAAGCCGGTGCAGCCGGGGCGAGGCTCACGACGGCCGAGGAAGCCCGCAATGCTCTCGTCGACGGCATCGCCGAGGCCAAGGACGCCATCGCCACCCTCTCTGTCGAGCTCGCCGAGCTGCGGGTGCGCGACGAAGCGTGCCTCGAAACATTGCGCCGCGAGGCAGATACCGACGAGGCGACCGCCCTGGGTGCTCGCCGCCCCGAACTCGACGATGACGCGGACCCGGTCGAACGGCGGGACGCCCTGGTGGCCGACCTGAGGAGGATGGGGCCGATCAACCCCCTCGCCCAGGCGGAGTATGAGGAGGTGTCTGCCGCTGTCGAGCTCCTGGAGCGGGAGCTGAGCGACCTCGATGCATCCCGGTCCGAACTGCGCAAGGTGATCGTGGCGCTCGACGGCGAGATGGCGACCTTGTTCGTGGCGGCCTTCGAGGAGATCGCGGGCCTCTACGAGGAGAACTTCGCTCTGCTCTTCCCAGGAGGAAGGGGCCGGCTGCGGCTCCACGATCCCAACAGACCCCTGGAGACAGGGGTCGAAGTGGAGGCCCAGCCCCACGGCAAGAAGGTCGGCAGGCTGAGCTTGCTCTCCGGTGGCGAGCGCAGCCTGGCGGCTCTCGCCTTCCTCTTTGCGGTGTTCCGGGCCCGCCCCAGTCCGTTCTACGTCCTCGACGAGGTCGAGGCGGCGCTCGACGATGCGAACCTGCACCGGTTCCTCAAGCTCGTCGACACCCTGCGTGCTTCTGCGCAACTCGTGGTGATCACCCATCAGCAACAGACGATGGAGGCCGCCGATATGCTCTACGGCGTCACCATGGAGCCTGGTGAGTCCTCCAAGGTGATCGCCAAGCGGATGTCACCAGCCGGCGTCTAGGAGCACATGTGGATCCGATCGTCGTTGGGCTGATCATCGTCGTCGCCGTTGTCGTGGCGGCCGTTGTCACGTGGGTGGTGCGCCGGCGTCCGGAACGCGGAGGCAGGGCACTGGGCACGACCGACGTGCCGGTCCCGGGCGGTCCACTACGCAGCCGCCTCGGCCGCACCCGCGGGTCGCTGATGCTCGACATGTTCCGCCGGGACCAGCTTGACGCCGGCTTCTGGGAGGAACTCGAAGGGGCATTGATCGCGGCCGATGTTGGAGTCGGCACGTCCGCGGATCTGGTGGCCGCAATTCGTGCTGCGGGCCCTGCCGATGGTGATGCGGCACGGCACCTGCTCGAGGACCAGATCGTGGACCTGCTCGAACGCAGCGATCGGGCGTTGGCATTGCGGTCGGACCCTGCCGTCATCCTGACGGTCGGCGTGAACGGCACCGGGAAGACGACCTCGATCGCCAAGCTCGCGGCTCTGCTGGAACGCCAGGATCGCTCAGTGCTGCTCGCCGCAGGCGACACCTTCCGGGCAGCTGCGGAGGACCAACTGCGACTGTGGGCGTCACAGGTAGACGTCCCGGTTGTGGGGGGTGGGGAAGGAACAGATCCGGCGAGCGTCGCCTTCGAAGCCGTGAACGAGGCGCGCGCCACCGGCAGGGACACGGTGATCGTCGACACGGCAGGCCGGTTGCACTCGAAGACCAACCTCATGGACGAACTGGCCAAGATCGCCCGCATCCTGCGGCGCGAGGCCGGCGAGATCGACGAGGTTCTGCTCGTCCTGGACGGGACGACCGGACAGAATGGGATCGCTCAGGCGCGCAGTTTCACCGAGGCAGCGGGAGTGACGGGCATCATCATGACCAAACTGGACGGTACGGCGCGGGGCGGAGTCGCCATCGCGGTGGAGACGGATCTCGGGATCCCGGTGAAGTTCATCGGAGTCGGAGAGGGTGTGGACGATCTCGTCTCGTTCGAGCCGAGAGCTTTCGTGGAGGCGTTGCTGGAGCCATGACCGATTACGAGGATCTGATGGGAGTGGCGCGCACCGCCGCAGAGCAGGCGTACGCACCGTATTCGCGTTTCCGGGTGGGGGTCGTCGTCGTGGCAGACGACGGCAGGACCTTCACGGGCTGCAACGTCGAGAACGCGGCGTACGGGTCTGCGATCTGTGCCGAGGCCAATGCGATCTCGACCGCAGCCGCGGCTGGAGTGCGATCGATCGCCACGGTGGTGGTGGCATGTCCCGACGGGACCGAGTGCTACCCGTGCGGAAACTGCCGCCAGCTCATGCGCGAATTCGACACGCAGACGGTCGTCGTCCAGGACCCTCGCGGTGGCGTACGCACCCACGCCTTCGCCGATCTCTTCCCCCACTCGTTTGGTCCCGAAGACCTCCCGCACTGACGACCACTCACCGTGGGCAGGCCCACCGTGCGTGGGCAGGGTCGCTGTGCGTGGGCAGGGCCACCGTTCTTGCGTAAGAAGACGGCGTAATACGCCGGATTCTTACGCAAGAACCAGGCGGGACGTGCTCCGTCAACGGGCGCGCAGCGCTTCGATCAGCTTGGGAACGACCTGGTGGACGTCGCCGACAATGCCCAGGTCGGAGACCCCGAAGATGGGCGCCTCTGGATCCTTGTTGATCGCGATGATCGTGCTCGAGTCCTTCATCCCCACCAGGTGCTGCATCGCACCCGAGATCCCACAGGCGATGTAGACGTCGGGCTTCACCGTCTTGCCGGTCTGTCCCACCTGGTACCTGTAGGGCACCCAACCGGCGTCGACCACGGCTCTCGTCCCGCCGACTGCCCCACCGAGCAATCCGGCGAGGTCGTCCATCATGGAGAACTGGTCGGCCCCGCCGAGGCCGCGCCCTCCCGAAACGACGACGGCTGCGGCTTCGAGGTCCGGCCCCTCCGATGCTTGGACGTGGCGCTCCGCGATCGTGGCGGCCCCGGCAGCACCCGTGTCTGGGGCGGAAACGGAGACCACGGTTGGTAGAGCGCCGCCCGCAGACTCGGCGACGAACGCCTTGGGACGAGTGATCACGATGGCAGGTGCCGCGGCAGTGATCTCGGTTGTGACCGCGGTCGTGCCGCCCAGGATCTCCGACTGCACGGTGACGGTGGTGCCGATGGCCACGTCGAGGACGTTGGCGAGCACTGGTCGATCGAGCCGGGCGCTGAGCCGCCCAGCAAGGTCGCGGTCGGTGTTCCCAGCGCCGAACAAGATCACGTCCGGGGCATCCGCGGCGACGAGCTCTGCGAGCGCCGCGGCGGCGCCTGCGGCTGGCAACGAGTCCCCCGGCTCGAGGTGGTAGACGGTGGTTGCCCCGTGATCGCCGAGAACACCGAAGGCGTCGTCGCCGGTACCGAGGTAGAACGCTGCGGTGTCGCCCAGGGATCGGGCCTTGGCGAGCATCTCCAGGCCTCCCGGGGTCGGGCTGCCGTCGATCTCTTCAACGAACACCCAGGTCGCCATCAGATCACCTTCACTTGTTCGAGCAGCTCGACGATGCGCACGTGGCCTTCGCCATCGTCTTCGATGACCTCGCCTGCCGGCCGTGCGGCAACGGGAGTGACAGCCGTGATGGCCTGACCGGCGCCCTCCGCACCGACCTGGTCTGCCCCGAAGTCGAGGTCGGTCGCGGTCACGGTGTCGACCGGCTTCTGCTTGGCCTGCATGATTCCTTTGAACGTGGGATAGCGGGGTTCGACGGCCCCTGACGTGACCGCGAGGACGGCAGGGAGCGGCGATTCGACGACGTCGTAGCCCGATTGGGTCTGGCGCTCGATGCGAATCCCGCCATCGATGACCTCGATCCTGCGGGCGAACGTGAGCGCAGGGACCCCCAAGAGCTCGGCGATCTGCTGGGGAACGACGCCCGTGTACCCATCCGTCGATTCGGTGCCGGCGATGATGAGGTCGGCGTCGTCGCGCTTGGTCGCGGCCGCTAGGACCTTCGCGGTGGTCAGCGCATCTGAACCGCGCAGGGCGTCATCGTCGATGATGACCGCACGGTCGGCACCCATGGCGAGCGCCTGGCGTATCCCCTGGAGGGACCCGGACGGTGACATCGAGTACAACGTGACGGAACCTTCGGTCGCTTCGGCCAGTTGGAGGGCGACCTCCACGCCGTAACGGTCGGTGTCGTCGAGGACTTGATCCTCCGGCCTCACGATCCAGTGGTGCTCGTCGTCGAGCTCGTATGGCGTGGCCGGGTCGGGGATCTGCTTCACGCAGACCGCGATGTTCATGGCTGGCGCGCTCCTTGTGGTCGAACGTTGCTCGATGTTACGACGTGGGCGTTGCGAACCAGATTTCGCTCAGGCGGCCAAACGGGGCAGGAGATGGTCGAGCATGGCGGTGAACCGATCGCGAGCTGCGATTGCGGTTGCCGTCACCTCGTCGTGGGACAAGGGGGTGGCTGAGATCCCTGCGGCGAGGTTGGTGACGAGCGAGATGCCTCCGACGGCAACTCCCATGTGGCGCAGAGCGATGGCCTCCGGGACCGTCGACATGCCCACGAGGTCGGCTCCGGCGCGCCTGGCCATCTCGACCTCTGCAGGACTCTCATAGCTCGGGCCGAGGAACCAGGCGTAGACGCCGGTATTGGAGTCGACTCCCGTGGCCCGGCAGGACTCATCGATGCGTTCGAGCACTCGCCCGTCGTAGATGCTGGACATGTCGGGGAATCGCGGACCGAATCGCTCGTCGTTGGGTCCCTCGAGGGGATTGCGTGCGGTGAAGTTGATGTGGTCGCGGATCGCGACGAGGTCGCCGGGAGCCAGGTGTTCACCGACGCCCCCTGCCGCGTTGGTCAGCAGCACCGTGCCCGCTCCGGCGAGCGCAGCAGTGCGAACCCCGAACACGACGTCGCTCAGGTCCCACCCTTCGTAGGCATGGACCCGGCCGGCGAAGATGAGCATCGGCGTTCCTGCAACCACCGCCGAGTACAGGCTTCCCGAATGGCCTTCGACCTGAGGCACGGGGAAGCCAGGGATGCGCGCGTACGGGATCTCGATGGCATCATCGAGCGATGCCCCGTACGAACTGAGCCCCGAACCCAGGACGACGGCAGCGGCATGTTCGGGTCTGCCGGACACCCGACCAATGGTCCGCGCCGCACCGCGGACCTCTTCGTAGCTCATCGAACCTCCTCGAAGATCAGCGGGGTCGCGGGTGCCGGAGCATCCCCGATCGCCCAGGCGTCGGCGAGGGCGTCCTCCGCAGCGCGCAGCCGGTCTTCGTCGTTGTACGCGATCTCGGCGAGTGGATCACCGGCTGCTACCTCGTCGCCGCGCTTGACGAGAATCGTCATCCCCACCGCCGGATCGATGTCGTCATCCTTCGTCGTCCGACCGGCGCCGAGCCGGGCCGTGGCGCGGGAGATCGCGAGGGCATCGCAGGCCGTGGCGGTGCCGTCTCGGGGGGCTGTGACCAGGTGAGTCGATGCGGCGGTCGGCAATACCCCGGGGTCGTCGACGATGCGAGCATCGCCGCCCTGGGCGGCGATCACGGCGGCGAAGCGCTCCAGGCCCGCTCCGGAGGAGACCGCGCCCTCGAGCATCGCAGAGGCGTCCGAAGCGTTGGTGGCGATGCCCGCTCGTTCGAGCATGCGAGTGCCCAGCGCGAGGACCAGCGCCGTGACGTCTGGAGGACCCTCACCGCGTAACACGTCGATCGACTCCCGGACCTCGTTGGCGTGGCCGACCTCGGCTCCAAGTGGTTGGCTCATGTCGGTGAGCAGCGCCGACGTGACGACACCGTGGACCTTTCCCAATGCCACCATGGTCTGCGCCAACTCACGCGCGGCGTCGAGGTCCTTCATGAACGCCCCGCTACCCACCTTCACGTCCAGAACGAGGGCGTCGATGTCCTCTGCGATCTTCTTGGACATGATCGATGAGGAGATCAAAGGAATCGACGGAACGGTTCCGGTGGCGTCGCGCAGGGCATAGATCCTGTGGTCAGCGGGCACCAGCGTCTCCGTTTGGCCTGCGAACACGAGCCCGAGACGATTGAGCTGATCGGGGAACGATTCCGGGGCAACCGCTGAGCTGAACCCCGGGATCGACTCCAGCTTGTCGAGGGTTCCCAGCGTGTGCCCTAGGCCCCTTCCGGAGATCATGGGGACGGCAGCACCACACGCGGCGACCAGCGGTGCGAGGGAGATGGAGATCTTGTCGCCGACTCCGCCTGTGCTGTGTTTGTCGACCTTGGGAAGATCGACCGCTGCGAGGTCGACAACGGAGCCGCTGTGCAGCATGGCTTCGGTCCACGGCGCCAATTCCTCTGTGGTCATACCGCGAAACACAATGGCCATGAGGAGGGCTGACATCTGGTAGTGGGGGATCTCATCTGCCGTATAGGTCGCGATGATCCATTCGGCCTCCTCGGCCGTGAGGGCTCCCCCATCCCGCTTGCGCACGATGAGCTCCGGCATCGAATGCGGTTTCATGGGCGAACCCGTCCTTGCGACACGCGAATTCCTTCCGCCCGCAGCCGCTGGGCATGCTCCGCTTCGAGCCCGGGGACCAGTCTGCCCCCGGTCGTCACCACCCGCCACCAGGGAAGCCCTTCGGTCTGACGCAGCAGGTTGCCGACCGCGCGGGCTGCCCCCGGGTAGCCGGCCTCCTCGGCGACCTCTCCGTAGGTGACGACGGTGCCTCGTGGCACCGACATGATGACAGCAGCGACGGAGTCCTCGAAGCCGAGTGGGACCGTACGGTTCACAACGTTCCGAACAGGCGGTCGCCCATGTCGCCGAGCCCGGGGACGATGTAGTAGCGATCGTTGAGCTCCCGATCGTGGGCTGCGGCGACGATCTGCACGTCTGGGTGGTCCTCGTACATCCGCTTGACCCCTTCGGGAGCGGTCACGACGCAGAGCGCCGTGATGTTGCGAGCCCCGGACGACTTGACCTTGTCGACGGCCCACGACAGCGACCCTCCCGTGGCCAGCATCGGCTCGAGGATGAGTACCGAGGCGGCAGAGAGGTCGGGGAGCTTGGCGTAGTACTCCTGGGGGAGGGCAGTGTCCTCATCACGCTGCACTCCGGCGAACCCGACCTTGACGTGCGGGATCATGTCGAGCACGGCGTCCAACATGCCGAGCCCCGCCCTGAGCACGGCTACGGCCACAACATCGTGGACGCGATACCCCTTCGTTCTTTCGAGCGGGGTGTTGACGGAGAACTCCTCCATCGGGAGTCGTTTTGTGGCTTCCCACACGAGGGTGTACGTCAGTCCCTTGGCAGCCGTTCGAAACGCCTGAGGATCGGTGGTCTCCTCGCGCAGAATCGACAGGTAATGGCGCGTCAGCGGATGGTCGATAACAGTGAGGTTCATATCTGTGGAGGCTAGAGGGTGAGAGCCGAGCACGTTCTCTCCACGCACGCGGCACGTCGACCGACGTCGACCTGGATCGTCATGGTCGCCGCCGGCGCTTCTGGCGTTGCCGTCGCCGCCCTGTGGGTCCGATTCCTTCTCGGCTCCGCAGCCAATGGGTGGGTCACCGACCACAACGGCGCCGCCTTTGCAGCGGACATCGCGGCATTCTCTCGAGGAGCGTCCCTGGCTCTCGATGGTCTCGGGCCCGACCTCTATGACGCTGCGGGTTTCCAGATCGCGGGGGCTTCGGGCTTCATCAACCCCCCATTCTTTGCGTACTACTTCGTCCCCTTCGTCGGTCTGCAGCAGCCGGTTCTCTGGCTCGTTTGGTCTGCCCTCTCGCTCGGCATGCTCTGGCTGGCGTTGCGGCTGCTTGCTGTCGAGGTCCGTTGGGTCTGGATGGCTGCCCTGCTCTTGACCCTCCCCGGCTATATGAACTTCAAGTTCGGCCAGAGCTCGCTGTTCACCGTCCTGTTGTTCGCCGCCACCTACCGGCTGCTGCAGACGCGTCGTCTGGTTCCTGCCGGATTCGTCGCCGGGTTCGCCCTGTACAAGGTGCAGTTGCTCGTCGGCTTCGGATTGTGGTGGCTCGCCGAGTTCCGTCGCTACTGGAAGGCTCTCGCAGCGCTGGCGACGGTGGGCATCGTGCTGATCGCCGCCTCATGGCTGCTGCTCCCTGGTGCGTGGTCGGCGCTTGCCAGCCGTCTCACCGAACTGCAGGGAGAATACGCGGAGTATGCGGAGGCCCATTTCACGGCTCTGCACGCCGCGCTCGTCTTGGCGCCCGACCTCGGCACCACCGGAGCAACCGCCGTCGGTGTGGTCTTTGCGCTCGCGGTCGCGGCCGGGTACATCTGGTATCTCCGTCGGGTTCGTGGACACCTGGAGGCCTCGTTCGCGGCGGCGGTCGTCGTCGGGCTACTCACAGCCCCCCACCTTCTCGGCT
>Ga0255048_10000028_pt1 | contig 92351 bp, 111 predicted proteins | sample JV7_2_2_MG_FD_183619 | JGI IMG/M metagenome (GOLD analysis project Ga0255048, IMG submission 183619) | Seawater microbial communities from Jervis Inlet, British Columbia, Canada - JV7_2_2 | ecosystem: Environmental > Aquatic > Marine > Inlet | place: Canada: British Columbia | collected... | reverse complement strand
ACGTGAAGAGTTTCCCATAGAATTTTATCTCAATGGGATGTGTTATGAATTAAAAGATGAAAGAAGCCGCTCGTTCTTTTGTTTGGGACAAGAGGCTATCTTCAACGCAATAGGGGACATCAGTGTATGAAAGCATATAAGGTAATAAAGTCTACAGATGACAAGATGATTTGGCATCCTGAACTAGAATCTTTTATCGGAGACATTCTTCATCAAGGTGACCTTGATTGGAATCCATATATTTGTGAAACAAAGGACTGGCTTATTATTAAGACTGGTGACTATGACCCAGACGACCAGCATGTTATGCCCATAGTAATCCACAAGAGCTGTCTTGAAGAAATTGATATGTGCATTTGCGAATACTACCAGGTCATGCATAACGGCTGTATTTGCGGGGGCTTTTAACTTACAATAGAAGGGTTTCACGTATAATAAAAGTATGAAGAAACTAAACAAGCAATTAAGTCAAAGAGTATTAAGGGCGTTAAATAAAGACGCCAACTTTAAAGATGTCTATCAGATGGTTCTTAATAGGTCTAAGACCAAGCCATATCTGGTTGGCGGAAAACTCTATCGAACTTTAGTAGAAACTGTATATAGCTATCCGGCCCGTGCCCATAGCTGTGACTTTGATTTTGCAGCCGAAGAAGTAATCAGAAAGAAGAGAAAGAAAAAGATTGCAACCCACGACGGGACTTACGATGTTATAGAAGTAGATGGTTATTCTAATGAATCTATTAAGATGACTAGCCAATATGGATGTAGCATTGACCTGATTGATATCCCGTCCTTAAAGGGACTAAAGGGAACCTCGCTGCCTCCGACTATCGAAGGCTACATGGAGAGTGTTCCTCTATCTATTCAGGCTATTGCGATGGACCTAGAGAAGTGTGAAATCTTTGGCAAGGTAGGAATAGATTCTCTCAATGAAAAATTTGTATGGATTAACAATCAGAAGAGTCTTAATGGCTATGCTAAACACAAGGGGTGGCGCGACGGACAACCATATCTTCAGAAGAAAGCAAATAGTATCCGCTTTGGGTGTGATGAAAAGGTAAAATTACCTAAGAAGAATCATGGTTACCAAAAGTATAGACAGCCTACGTGGGGTCAGGGTCAGTTTATTGATTTTCCTACGGCGACAAGCACTCAAATTATTGACTGGACTACGGCAGCACAACCCCTAACATCAACGGCTACTGGAGCTATGGAATGGGCAAATACATTCGCACAAACAGCACAGGTTGTACAGGGTGCCGCCGCCCCTACGTTTAATCATCTAATCAATAGCAATTCTCCTGCAACATACATGTTTAATAACGAGGTTCACGCCAATGTTAATGGTGAAGTGTACAGGTTTGACGGCACCGATTGGGTAGCAGTAACACAAGGAACGGCTCCGTAGCTCAAGTAGGTAGAGCAACCGGCTTTTAACCGGAAGGTTGTGGGTTCGATTCCCTCCGGGGCTATAATTCTAAAGAAAGGAATTATTATGTTTGAATTTATTAGCGCTAACCTTAGCGCGTTTAACTCTCTTGGACTACTGTTTGTTAGCTGCACGGTTTTATCTCTTGCTCTAAATCAAGGCAAGGTAATAAAACTCGTAGATAAGTTGGTAGATTTTTGTAAGCCGACGTCTGAAGATAGTTCAGGAAAAGATACTAACGGTACTTGTTGCTAGCATAGTAACAGGCTTAGCGTCCAACGGTAAGGGCACCTGTCTGATGAACAGGAAATTCAGGTTCGATTCCTGGTGAGCCTATAGAAAGGTTTAGTATGTATACTATTTTAAGAGATAATGATTCTATACAATCGGGTGATGAGTGGTATAATCCATTTTTTAAATCTTGGTCCTATCAGATAGGATGGACAAACAAAAAAGCAAAAATACTTATGAAGGCTATTGGAGAGGGCGGAAAGGTTCGCCGAAAGATAGATAAAAAAGTAATTCATCTGGGTTGGAAATAATGCATTACTTATGTAAGGCGTGTAGAATAAAGCCAAAGCCAGCATGGATAAAATACATGGCCTGTAAAGAGTGTGGAGTTAGACCACGAGACACAAGTCATAAGAGATGTCAGCGTTGTGCTAGACAATCAAATCAGTGTGCTATCTGTAACGAAAGAATAGATACAATTGTTTACAAAAAGAACAACAAAGGCCGGGGTAGTTAGAATAGTAGATGGGATTGCTGTGCTAGATTCACACAGCGGCTCATACGTCTTAAGAAGAGTGGGTCCAGACTCTCGTAAACTTGAGGAGGTATTCAAAAGATTAGAGGGTCGTAGACTTTTATTTTCTGGTAGACCAGTAAGGCAATACTTTTTTGCATCTTCCTGGACAGAAGTAATTATGGAAACGATTTGTTAGGGTGCGTGGCGTAACGGTAACGCAATTGGTTTACATCCAGTAGTCGGGGGTTCAACTCCCTCCGTGCCTATAGCCCGACGTAGTGATAATTATGCCTAAATGTAAAAAGTGTTTTGAAGATTTTCCTAATAGAAAAATAATAGATGGCAAGCAGAGAATGCTAAATAAAAGAGCATACTGTTTAAAATGTTCACCATTTGGAACTCGCAACATTAGAGAATCGTCTAACAAGATAAAGAAAATAATCCTATATAGATGTGATTTGTGTCACAAAATTAAAAAGAAAAAAACATGTAGGTCATGCTTCATTAGGGTTCGTAGATATTGGTGCAGAAAAGCTTCTATAAAATACCTTGGAGGTAGGTGTAATAGATGCGGCTGGTCGGGATTAGAATGTGGTTATGACTTTCATCATCTTAACCCAAAGGAAAAAGATTTTCAAATAAGTTGTGCTGCAGATAAAAATTGGGATACTGTCAAAAAAGAACTGGATAAATGCGAGTTGTTGTGTGCATTATGTCATCGCATCGAACATTCCATTTATAATGATAATAGATTTAAGGTCATTGCAAATAAATATGATGGCCACTATAAGTAGCCGGCGTTGGTGTAACGGTAGCATGTGCGAGTGTGAATCGCTTGGAGTGGGTTCGAATCCCACACCCGGTATATAAGGAGGATATATGGGTTTTGGATTTTCTGATAAAGACGAAGATGAAGAGGACACTGGTCCGAAGGTTGATTTTAGAGAACGAGATAGATTGATTCGCTATGGCTGGGAAGAAGTTACAATTGGATTAAGAGTCCAGAGTATCCTTACTGGCACAAAGGGAACCATTACAGATAAGACTGAAGAATGGAATAAAATATCTATATCTTGGGACAATGAAAAAACCAGTTTCTTTTCTCATAAAGAATTCTATAACGTAATAGTCATTCAGGCTACGTAGCTCAAATGGTAGAGCAAATGTTTGAAGAACATTGAGTTGATGGTTCAAGTCCATCCGTAGCCATATATGAAAGCACTTATTATCTTCTTGCTATTATTCACTGCCTTACCTTGTAGGGCACTAGAGCTGGAATCAGTCTTGTTTAATTACAAGGCGCCTGGCTCTGTGAAGATTAAATACACGGGGCTAAAAAGAGTTATCATAGATGAGATTAGGGAAGTGCTTGAAGATGAATGGAAAAGAGATGCCAATCTCCTATTTAGGACAGGTGATATATCCTTTTCTCAATACAGAGCTAGTATGCTACGTCTATCCTCTGTTAAAAAACAATATGGATTGAATGGTAATTGGTGGACTAGAGGGTGGTATCATAGCTTGATGCCTAAAAATAATGGGGCACCATATACTAAAAAATATACTGTTGGTCGCATGGGTGACATTATAGACTTGGGGATTGCTAAGGTAAACGAAAACTTTAGATTTAAATTCAAAGAATACAGCACCGACATTTCTAATAGGTGGCACTTTAGATTTAAACCACAGGTAACAGGAAATACTAAAAATATAATTTCGAGGGCGACGGTTTCTTTTATATTCGAATACTCTGTCAGAAAATGTAAGCTAGCAATACTTACTTTAGAGGTAGGATACAAGAGACGATTCCGTGAATTTGTTGAATTAAGAATTGAGATGTTAAATTTATGATTAAAAAAAGAATGGTTGAATATATTTGGGTCGGTGCCAACGCAGAACTAAGGTCTAAAACAAAGATTATTACGGGAACTGATGTTCCAGAGTGGTCGTTTGATGGCTCAAGCACAGAGCAAGCGACGGCAGAAAATTCAGACATGAAATTGCTACCAGTATTCGTTTGTTCAGACCCACTAAGAGGAGGAGATAATCTCTTGGCTCTTTGTGAGGTGCTTGATGGTGCTGGTGAGCCTATAGAATCTAATCATAGACATAGGACAAAGTTACTTGAGAGCAAACATTTTAACCAGTCTCCTAAGTTTGGGATTGAACAGGAGTATACTCTTACCGTAGGTAGGTTTGAAAAGCCACTTGGTCTTTCTCTAGGAGGCTATGGTAGAACATCAACAGACGATATTCCTAAGCAGGGACAATTCTATTGTGGGCTAGGTGCCAATAATGTATTCGGCAGAAAGATTGCCGAGGAACACATGAAGGCCTGTCTAGATGTTCATTTGCCTGGAGGCAAGGGAGACCTAATGTATTGTGGTCTAAACGCAGAAGTGATGCCAGGTCAGTGGGAATTTCAGATAGGGCCAGGTAGTCCTGTTGAAGTTTCTGATAAACTATGGATTGCTAGATACATACTGCTCCTAATTGCAGAGAAGCACAGTGTTGGCGTCAGCTTTAAATCAAAGCCGCACCCCAAACTAAACGGAGCAGGTGCTCATACGAATTTTTCTACAGCTAAGATGAGAGATAGTATAGATGAATGTATTACTGCAGCCACAAAACTAGGTAATGATGTGGTGACTACCACTGGTGTAGTCAGTGATGTAACTTATGAAACAGATAAGTTTCCTGTTGACTACGGGACTGGCTATAAAGAAAGACTAACTGGAGATTGCGAAACTTGTAACTGGGAGCAGTTCAAGTTTGGCGTAGCAGATAGAACGGCCTCGATTAGAATACCATTGCACGTTGCAAAGGCTGGCAAGGGATATATTGAAGATAGAAGACCTTGTGCAGATGCAGACCCGTATAGAGTAACTGCTTACATTATGGAGAAAACCCTATGAAATTTTGTCGTCACGATTGGCACAACCACAGTACATTTGGCGGTCAAACATATAGACATTACTTCCTTAGAGATGTACAATACGGGGCAGCGGCGCCAGTATCAATTGTCTTGTGTTTAGTTCTTGGTTTAGCATTTGGTTATATTATATGGGCATTATTTAATATTGACCTATTAGCAATCTTCGGAGGAATACTGACATCAGCAGGAGCACTATTAGCTTTTGTGATAAATACATCAGATAAAGGAGGTGATGTGTGGATGCCTGCAAATAAATCCTGTATCAAATGTGGTATAATTAGATTTGATGCTGATAAAGCCCAACATAAAGCTAATGTAAAAGCAGAAAAAGATAAGCTTAAACAGGCTAAGAGAGATAGAATTAGTGCTAGTAGGAGCCAGAGATGCAGAGAGGCTAATGATAGATTTTTAAAGCTTCAATTATTAAGGCAGAAGACACAGGGTAAGGCCTGATGTCTTGCTCGGGTAGTCTAACGGCAACGACATTCGGTTCAAACCCGGAAGTTGAGGGTTCGAATCCCTCCCTGAGCATAAGGCCCTGTGGTGAAATAGGCAGACGCGGCGGGTTTAAGTTCCGTTATCTTGAAAGGTGTGTAGGTTCGAGTCCTACCAGGGCTATATGAATAAAGAATGTTGTGAAGAGCAGATTAAATTCTATACTTTTTTAACCTGCAGATTATGTTGGAAGTGTCAATCCTGTAAGCTACAAGGCTGCGATAAAATAATGTATCAAATGAATCCCGTTCCTATTAAAACAAAGTTTTTAGTCGAACAATATCTAACAGCGCATACTAAACCTAAGAAACCCAAGAGAGGATTAGATACCTCTGTAGTTATTATGAAGATACAGGAGAAGACTAGGATATATATGACTGAGCCTGTAAATGTATATCCTCTTTGTGATGTATCAACAGTAAAACTCTATACTCACAAGGTAGACTCTAACAGATGGGCCTGTGATATAGGGCCTTTTGATAAGCCGTTTGTGGCTACGCTAACACTTGACAATAAAAACATACCACTGATTGTTACAAAGTAAAGCTTAATGAACACAACTCAAATGCCAAAGGGATGTCGCAAAGCTAAGACGCCCTGTCCAGTATGTAGGTGTCCGTGGATTCGTGTCAACGGAGGCTGTCCCCATTGTGGAATGAAGCCATGGGGCGGAGAATGGCCAGGAGAGAAATAATATGAACTCATTAATAAAGATGAGGGAACTATTGGTTTTAATGAAAAGTACGAAAGGTTTGTAATGAAGAAGTTTTTATTTGGAATTTTAATTGGTGCTACTCTAGCGACCTGTGGCATACTATTTAGTGGCTGCAATCATCACGATAAAAAGAAGGCATCAGAATATACTGTAGAGACAGTAAAGACTGTAGAGACAGAGCCTGCACCTCCTGCACCAGTGGCGCCTATCAATTCACAGATTGATGTCAATGTTACGGTTGATGTTGAATGTAATTGCGTAGAATGTTTCGGTAGTGGTCATGGTCACAAGCATAAGAAGAAGCATCATGACCACGGTCATCATGGGCATGGACATCACGGTCATAACGATGAAGACTAAGCTGCCTCACTGGGCAGATTTAGCGGAACAAATTAAAACATCTGTAGAAGAAAATGATTGGTCTATAAAAGAAGTAACCAACCTTATAGATGAGTTAGAGACTTTCACAGTAGATTTCTAAAATCTAGGGCTAGATAACTAGCCCGCCATACATGGGTAGCTCAACTGGTAGAGTTCCGAGCTGTTAACTCGGCGGTTGCAGGTTCGAGTCCTGCCCCATGTGTATGTGTGATGTGCTACAGGTCGCAGGCAGATTATGGTGCACCTACTGTACCTTTATCTCCCTTAGCTCAGTGGTTAGAGCGTCCGGTTGTTAACCGGAGGGTCGTTGGTTCGAATCCAACAGGGAGAGTTGTCGTTCATAGCTGCGAGATGCGTGACAATTAGCACAAACTATTTCACACAAAGATATTTCGGCAAGAACTTTCTTAAGACTATGTTGGGTTACTCCTGTAGATATCTCAAAATTCTTTTCATCAATATGGTCAAACTGCATAACATAAAAAGGGTATTGGATTTTACAGTCTGAACATGGATTTGATTCTTTAATTTCTTTTACTTTAGAACGAACTAAATATCTCTTTTTTCTAACACGGTCAGCATACTTTTCTTTGTTAGACTGATAGTGTTTACGAGATAATATTTTTTGACATGATTTGCATTTAGACTGCAAACTATCTTTGGACGATTTATCCATACTAAAACAAGTTTCATGTAATAGTTCTTTACAAATTGAACATTTTTTCATAACTATTCTCCTGTGGTTCAAAACTATAATGAGGATTCAAACTAATAGAGTATAATTAAGGAGAGTAGTCAATGGATATTTGGTGTGACTTTTGTAAATTGATTCATTGGAAGCCAGATGGTTATTGTAAATGCGTATGTCATAATGATTATAGAAACGGATGTAAAATACCGAATGAAGATAACACACAGAGTTGAAAAATTTACTAATGATAAGTGGGTAATTATTCCGTTTGCTAGTGCCAATCTTGATTGGTGTGAGGGATATGCTTGGGCATTTGATGACCTGTATCCTTCTCCTAGTGTCAGGGTAGTTAGAATAAAAGATTCTAAGGTGCTCTTAGAGAAGGGTGGAAACTCAACACCTAGAGGGATGCACGTAAATTAAATGGATACATTAAAGATTATCTTTTGGGTATGTGTAGTAGATGCATTCATTGGTCATCTTCCTTGGACTGCACCTCTTGCAGTATTCGGAGTCGCTATTTTGATAGGACTTCTAGACGATAATAACAAGAAGAAAAAGAATGACGAACTACGAGAAAAAATAAACAAAATAGGAAATAGAAAAAGATGATTAAGTTACTTGCACATATCGGTTCGGGGATTGAATCCTTTGTAGACTTTGTTGGATTCAAAAAGTTAATCGCTTGGCTAATAGTTCTTGGGGCTGCCGTAGCTATTCTGGGCCCAGTAATAATCAGGGCTCTATAATGCAATGTTCATCATGTGATTCAAAGGCAGAATGGATAAGGTATAAGTGGCATGCGGACAAAAAGTATTTCTGTAGAGTTCACGCCATAGAGAATAAAATTCGCATTAGCGATTCTACCTATGTAGATTGGAAACCAGTTAAAAAATGCTGGAGCTGCGGTGGCTGGGGTTGGTGCGATGGCAGCTCTCCTATGGGCGCTCCTGCTAAATGTAATATCTGTAATAAAGATGGACTTATTAAATGGTAAAGAAAATAACCAGGACCTATAGTGTAACAGATAGCACATGAGTTTCCTAAACTTATAGTTCAGGTGCAAATCCTGATAGGTTCAATAAACCATTATCAAATTCCCAATGACAATTACGACATAGCGCCACAAGATTAGATAGACAATTTACTTCTCCTAGCTTTGATGAGCCTGGGAATTCATTTATAGCTTTGATATGACAAACCTCGTAATGTTTATCGTAATTACAGGCGATACACGATTTAGATTTAGATGACTTTCTATATATAGTCCTAGCCCTGCTTCGTATTGCAGAATGCTTTTGATACTTTTGTCTCTGTTTCATATCGTCTATTGTAGTTTCATCTGTTTGTCTACATACCTTACAGTATTTGGAATAATAATTCCATCCATACTTCTTTAAACTAATTGAGCATGTCAAACAATTACTATAATCCTTATGCCTTTTTGGTACTTTGGAATTATTGTAAGATGCCGAGCATGACCTAGAACAGAATTTAGGATTTGATGTGACTGCTTTACAATTTAAACATTTCATGGAAACCTCCTTTAATAATAGAACTACACTATATCATACACCAAAAACCTGGGTTCGATTCCTAGTGGGGGCATTGATTCTATTCACAGGATGTGTTACTCCTTACGAACCTCATGGAAGTGTAGTAGCTATAAAACAACCTGGCACAATAGGTAGCGGTGTGGTGATAGGCGAGAACCTCGTAGTGACTGCAGCGCACGTGGTAGATGAACCTGGTTACATTAAAATAAAAATAAGTGAAAACCCACTAACTAAATATACAGAGTTCTTTAAGCTTGCTGAGATTCCCCATGGAAGAGAAAACATTGTCTGTCTATATGGCCCATTTAAATTTAGTCCTACAGCTATATTCAAGCTGGGGTGTGATGAAGATGGTGAACCTTTTATGATTCAGACTCGACGCGGTCTATTTGAGTTAACAGAATTTAATTCTCAGCCAGGAGATTCTGGGTCAGCAGTGATGTGTGTGCATGGCCATTTGTTAGGTGTTCATTGGGGTCATCATAATATAGCGACAATGATAAATGGCAAAAGAAAAATAACAAAAACCAAACCAATCTTCTTACTATTTAAGGATTAACTATGGATGTATATGTATTATTCGATGAGGAGTTTGGAGAATGTAAAGTTTTCCTAGCTCTTGACGATGCAAAAGGATACTTTGAAAAGGATGATGTTGGTAAATGGAAGCAGCTAAAAGGAGACAATAGTCTTTGGATGTCTTCCAAGGGATATTTTTATATCTTCAGAAGGGAAATTGTAGGTTAATGAGTAACACAAAGAAGAAGAGTGATTGGAGAAAGAACAGGGCTCCCGAATTAACTAAAGTATTTAGTGGCTACGGACTTAAGTCTGGGGAAATGCTAAGGGGTCTGAAAGATTTTAATCGAGCTACCTTCGCTTCTGATAGCCAAGCTGTAACACAAGCTCTTGAATGGACTGAATATCTAACTGAGTTGGATAAGATTAATAGGGGTGCGTATAAGTTTGAAAAACATGCTGGCTATGGACGTAAATATCCTGGCACTCCAATGATTGATAAAGAGTTTGCTCTCTCGGATGGAGAGTTCGATGTTCTAAAGGACTTTAAATCTAAAAAACCATTCCGAGCAAGTAAGCAGGAATGGCTAGATATGATTCAGGAATTGTTCATAGACCTAGCAGAAGTCCAAGGACATAAGGCTCCGGCTGTGCTCCATACTGGAGTATGGGAGCCTAGAGAAAAGTTCAGTAGCTTTTACACTCCTCATACTGTAGTACTTACTGGACAAAAGAGCGTGATTACAGCGCTACATGAATACGCGCACTCGGCTGGCTACGGTGAAGTAGTTGCTGTTTGGTGGTCGACGAACGCTTTCCGGTTGATATTCCCGAAGGCCTTTGCTAAACTAGAACAGCACCCGGATGTCCCTCATCTGATGAGGAAGATTAGACCACCTGTCGATGACGCGCCAGAGACGTGTGCTGAGACGTGTGATATAAACGTCTAAGCAGTCGAGCTAGGAAACTAGCTCGGCACTAGCCCTATCCTCTAATGGTTAAGAGAACAGGCTTTCAACCTGTCAATCGGAGTTCGATTCTCCGTAGGGTCATGGAGAACTATAATGAAAAAACTTAAAAAGTCAGAATTTTTTACAAAAAAAACTAACAAGAATGGCACATTTGCTATTGGTTCTAGACATAGAATCATACTGCCAGAAAAGTATAAAGACCCTAGGAAAAACTTTGAAGGTGCCTTAGTAGAGATTGCTTCAAAGAATAATTACTTACACAAATTAGGCCTTAGTACTTCTAGCATTGAGAAAGCTAAAGTTATATGTAAGATTCTTGAAACTCCTAACGCAGATAGAGATGTAAAAATAATAGGATTAGAGTATCCAATTAGAAGGTCTTGGCTAGTAGCAGAAGGACACATGTGTGATTGTGATTTAAGAAAAGTTCTTATGGTTAGTGGTTGTGATTGTGGTGGCTATTAAATGATACTAAAGGTTGAAGCGCTGGACCAATTCCATATTCGCGGCAGAGGAAAGGTCCTCATAGTTGATTCGCGCTCATACGATTTAACATTCCTAAATGGGGGAGTATTCTACACTGAGTTAGACAACGCTAGAGAATTTTGGGAAATTCGTGGGATTGAAAGAATGGGTAGTAGGCCAGTCATCGGTTTACCTGTAAGAGAAAGACAATAATACGGTACTGTAGCTCAGTTGGTAGAGCACCTGCCTTGTAAGCAGGCGGTCGTGAGTTCGAGTCTCACCTGTACCTTGGAGGATTAATGAATTATATATTAGCAATTCTTTTTATGGTAGCTTCATCTGTAGTAGCTAGTCAAATAAGCAAGAGAATGAAAGAAGTAGGTCCGTTGAATTTTGCCAGATACGATAGGTATATATTCGCTGCTATGTCTACAAGGATAGCCTTAGTTATGGCACAGTTTGTTCTTATTGCAAATGGAATATCTAGACTGGTAGAAATGTAATGCAAACATTCTTACCCTATCCAAACATTCGTCCCAGCGTAGCATCTTTAACTGATGACCAGCTATGTAGACAGAGAGTCGATGCGAAAAAGATTCTCTCTACACTAGAAGGTAAGTCAAAAACTCACCGCCACCACCCAGCAGTTAAGATGTGGAATGGATATGATGAATTATTGAAAGGGTATTTAGCCGGAAGTATCTACGAGTGGATATCTAGAGGTCACTCTAATAATATGGAGATACCTAAGTTCGATTCATTCAAGTTTAAACTTCCACTATGGTGGGGAGGATACATACATAGAACACATAAGTCTCTATTGATTCGTTTAAATCCTCATCATTGTAAAGATTTTGATTGGAATATAGGATATGATATTCCCTTGTTCTGGCCCGTAAGGCATAACGGTAAATTTAAATAGCCCCCTTGGCCTAATAGAAGGGCAACTCGCTTCTAACGAGTAGATTGTGGGTGCAAATCCTACAGGGGGTATTAACCCAAGAAAGAAAGAGGGAAAATGGTTGCAATTCTTCCGTCGACAGATGTCGCTTTAACGTATGATGATGTTCTTTTAATTCCAGGCTATTCAGATATTAAAAGTCGTCATGATGTAGACTTGACTAGCGGTAGCTTAGACCTCCGCACTCCTTTTATTAGTTCCAATATGGATACTGTTACAGAGGAGAACATGGCTATTGCTATGTATGAAGAAGGTGGTCTAGGAATTGTCCATAGATTCCTTATACCAAGTAGGCTAGACCAAATTATAAAGAGGATTAAATCCTCTGGCGGTTCTCCTTGCATATCAGTAGGAATAAATGGAGATTCAGAAGAGCTACTCCATGTTGCTATTAAGAATAAGGTACGTCTTTACTGTGTAGATGTTGCCCACGGACACCATGCTGGTGTTGCTAATCGAATAGATGATATCAGAAAATTTACACATGGATGGTCTGATGTAAAAATTATAGCGGGGAATGTAGCGACCGTTGATGGTGCTCAGTTTCTTATTGATGCTGGTGCTGATATCATTAAGGTTGGAATAGGTCCTGGTAGTCATTGCACTACAAGGATAGTTACTGGTCATGGTGTTCCTCAGCTTACAGCTATTAGTAATATCAGAAATTCAATTAGTGATAACATAGAAATTATCGCAGATGGTGGTATCAGAAACTCAGGAGATATAGCTAAGGCAATTGCAGTAGGGGCAGACTATGTAATGCTTGGTAGATTACTTGCTGGCTGTAAAGAAACTCCTATGGAAACTATTGTTAAAAATGGCAAGAGATTAAAATACTACAGAGGCATGGCTAGTTTTACTGCACAAAGAGAAAGAGGGCGCTCTAAGAAGAGCATCATCTCCGAAGGTGTTGCATCTTCTATTCCTGAAACAGGACCAGTATCGGAAGTAGTTGGAAAATTACGCGGAGGTTTAGCTTCGGCATTCTCATATACCGGAGCTAGAACAATGGACGAATTTAAATCCAAAGCAAAAGTAATTAGAGTAACAGGTAATTCTCATATAGAAGGGACACCTCACGGAGTATGAGCCACGTAGAATTAAAAGCATTAGAGACTCGTAAGAATAATTTTAGAAAAAAATTGGCCAGTAAAAAAGACAGACAGGCTGCTCTATCTAAAGATATAAATGATTTGATGAGAGAAATAAGGGATGTTGAGTCTATTATCGAAGCAATTAAAATCGGCAAACTAGAAAACAATTCTATTACTATCACTGAACATGCTATCCTGAGATACTTAGAACGAGTTAAGGGTATTGATATTGAAGCAATTAAGAAAGATATCGTTACCGAAGAGGTTCTAAAGCAAATAAAAACTCTGGGTGCAGGCATCTACCCAGTCAAAGGTAGATATCATAATATAGATAAGAGTACATTTATGATTCGTGTCAGAGATAATGCAGTAATAACTGTTTTAACAAAAGGATAACTAATGTTACGAAGATATCAAAGACTGCATAAAATATTACTAATTTTTAATTCAGGAATATCAGATGGCTCCCTTGAAGACAATCATGTATATGATGCGCTACTTGATTACATGGATGTTGTCTGGGATAACCTAAGCGAAGAAGAGAAGAAGTTCCTGACAAAGAATAGATTCCGCGTATAATAAAATTAGGAACACCGGGGCATGGGAGGCAAGGTAGTCAATATATCTGGAGAAAAGATATACGGTATCGCCAGATGTATAAACAGGGGATTTTCTAAGAAAAGAATTCTTGAAGAAATATCTAAGTGCGAACTTGTTTGTGCTGTTTGTCATAGAATAAGGACACACATCACTAGAAAAGGCCAGTAGTTCAGCAGTTAGAACAGCACTCTTATAAGGTGTAAGTCGCAGGTGCAACTCCTGCCTGGCCCATTAAGGATTAATATGACTAAAAATGAACTTGAAAAAACTGTTAATGAAATTGAAAAGACTGTTGTGGCCATGAGAACATTAGCTGACAAAATGCTTAATAATGCAAAATCTATTCATGCACCATGTGAGAATGCGTACACAACTACCAAGAGTCGTATGTCAAGCTGTTCGTGCTGGAGATGTTTGCCGAAAGAAAGGCCCTAATGGCTCGACTCAATAAGCTAGGTTCGATTCCTAGATGCCCTATAGGAGATACTATGAAGGATGTATACGATAGTTTATATTCTGAGGATAGATACGCTGGAATAATCAATCACAAGCAGGCTAACTGGTTGCTGAAAAGACCATTGGCTGGTATTAAAACTGCAGTTGATTTTGGATGCGGACCTGGACACACAGTAAAGAAGCTGCGTGCTCACGGTATAGATACAACCGGGGTTGATTTCTCCACTACTCTAAAGGAAAGATTTTGGAGCGGAGATGATAAGTTTATTCAAGGCGATATAACATCTACAGACTTAGATGATACATTCGACCTTGTTGTTTGTCACGATGTGCTTGAACATTTAGCAGAAGAAGATGCTACTAAGGCATTGGACACACTAGCAAAGCATACTAATGGATTCGTTTCTTTAGTCATTGCTAATCATTCAGACGTCTGGCTTGGAAAAGAACTCCATATTAACAACCAGCCTTATGACTGGTGGAAGAATCTTGTTGAAGAGCGCTGGGAGATACTTGAATCACAAAGCCCCAGCGGCAGAGACTTTCCGGGGTCATCTTTTCCCAAGAACCAGCAGGGGATATTACATCTCTTCTGGTGCAAGAAGAAGGACTAGATGGCTCGACTCATATGATTATATTTTTAGTTTATGACGATGCTAATCCTGTCTGGGCTGCAGTTCGCGGAATCTACAACGATAGAGAAGATGCCATGCAGCACGCCAAAGATATTACTAGCACAGACTATAATTTTATTCCAGATGAAAATCGCTGGGAAAATAAGTATGGAAGTAGTGTCTGGATAGAAAAGCGAGTAGTAGAATAGTGGCCCGACTCAATATAATAATCTGTGACCTATGTAAGTCAATATCATCGGCCACATTACCTTTTGCATTAGCCCTACAATCCGGCAAGGGAAAAGATAAGGAGCAGACTAAGGCCGAGATTTGTCAGAAGTGTTATGACTCTATCTATAAAAAGATAGAATCTGATTTTGATTTTAATAAAAGTTTAAAGCCACAGCCTCGGTTGGAAAAAATTGAGATTACAGAAGGGGAATCAATAGTGCCAAGTAAGAACATAACGTCAGTGCCACTAGAACACAAATGTCCTCATGATAAAACATCGTTCGACCCCCCTAATCTTAGGTGCAGGGATTGCGGAGAGGAGTGGAGAGCTTGAACTCTAAGGAGGAAGCTATGTCTCTCAGTCGCAAAGATAAAGAACTATTACATCAGGCAATATTAAGAATAACCAGAGTTATTACAGACCTAGACGACACACCAGTCGACCCTAGGGTCCTAGATATGCTAGAAATTTGCGGGTCTCTGCTTGAACAGCAGATTGAAATGGAAATTGTATTTGAGAACTATAGCGCAACAGAGAATAATGAAGTTATTTTATTTGAACAGCAAGATATTGAAGATGAAAATATAGAAGTTGTTCATATTAAGTTTGAGGAGGATTCTAATATTCCTTCTCCAGAAGATTTAGAAAATTGGTTTAACCTAGGAGATTAGAATGACTTCTATAAGGACTAGTAATTGTCATACGTGAAATACTATGAGGACTTTAGTTTTAAACAAAGCATGGATGGCAATTAGAAACGTCTCTTGGAGAGATGCATTTAGGCTATTATGCGCCGGAAGAGCAGAAGTTCTTAAGTATTACGAAGCAACTGTCAAGACCCCCAGGGAAGAGATGTTCGTTCCTGCTGTAATTAGACTATTCAGCTTTGACAAATTACCCCTGTGTAAAGTATCATTCTCTAGAAGAACAATATTAGAGAGAGATAACTTTGAATGTCAATATTGTAGTCAGAAGCTAACACTTAAGACTGCTACTCTCGACCATGTATTACCTAGGTCACGGGGTGGAAAGACTACATTTGAAAACACTGTAGCAAGTTGCAATCCGTGTAACAATAAAAAAGGAAATAGATTACTTCGCAACTCTTCTTTTAAATTAAGGAAGAAACCTAGTAAGCCAGCTAAATTATCTTTTAGATTTAGATTAAAACAATTAGAGGAAGAATGGAAGGATTACCTTCCGGAGAAAATAAAAAATGAGTTTCAAATTAACCGTAGAAATACTTGATGATGCTACTACAAAGATTGATTTTGATGGCAATGTAAATCATATAATCTTAGTGGGTGTGCTTGAGTCAATCAAATATGAAGTTATTGGTTCGGCAGCTTTAATGGCAGCCGAGGAAGCAGCAAATGCAAACGCTGCGGCAGCCGTTGCTGCGGCTGAACTACAAGGGGAAGCTATAGCTACTCCTGAATCACAAGGAGTATAAATGCCATTCATACCACCAAAGAAGGATATGGCTCCAGAAAATGTCATGGAGCTTTGTCGGGGAAATTTAAGAGAGGCTCTGCGCCCTTACTTTAAGGGCAAGGACGCGGCGAGTAGATTAGAAGATGCTGTTGCTGTAGCGACTAATTCTATTGGACATATGCTGACAATGCGCCCGGTTCGTGAGGGGCCAGTGGGTGCCACTATAATGACAGAGAGGGCTTCAGCAGTTAAGAAGCCTGGCTCTGCACCAAGGAATATGTAAATGGACCAGAAACAACAGAATAAAGTTAGAGATATGATAGCTGCAGAGTTAGCTGGAATACCTGTGGCACCTGTCGTCCAGAACGCCTTGGAACAGGCAATGGCTGCAGCACCAGGTATGCCTCTCAGCGCACCACAGCCCGCTCAGGCACCTGTAAATATAGTTCAAGCCCCAAGCCCAACCCAGTTTCCACTGGACGAGTATGAGGCTCTAATGATTGATGCTTTAACCTGGAGGGTTGAGTCTGCTGAGAAATCCCAGCAATTAATCAAGACTGAGGCGCAAGGTATTCAAGATATGCGCGATAAAATATTAGCTCGCTGTGTTAAGAGACTGGGTATAGATGTCACTCAGTTTAATTTAGCAATTAATGCGACAACTAAATCAATTAAAATAGAAAAGAGGGGCTAAGGCCCCCCTTTTTTATCTACATATAATTTTGAATGAGACGCATTTGAAACGCAAATAAAAACATACTTCTCCAGTGGGACGTATATGAAACGAACGCCGCACGTCTTTGTACGTAAGTGGCGTTTTTTTTTATGAGCAGCTCATGGTGCTTGCGCCAGGCCCGCTCAGTGTGCTCTGGCCGGGTAATGATAATATGCTGTTCGGTGAACATATTCTATCGGCATTAATTGTTGCCGTAGGACCAGTAACATTTCTAGCAACTAAATCACTGAGGATTGTTGTAGCAGGACCGGTTATATTTAGTGAAACTAAGTCCCCAAATATAGTTGCTGCTGGTCCAGTAGTATCTAATGCTATTAAGTCACTAAGGATTGTTCCAGCAGGACCAGTATAGCCCTCTTCTTCAAACCATATAGCAAGGTCAGAGACTGTAAATCCTAATCCAAAATTTTCATTAGCCATTTTTTATCCTATGGGAAGAATATTCTAGCAGCAACTTTAGGGTTATCTCCAGAAATAATTCCATCAGCAGCAGCAGACCATCCAACTTTTACCTTGGTTATTCCATCTGCTGTAAGTCCAACGACTTGATTACTTACGATAGAACCAACTGTTGTTGAAGACAAAGTTCCTATTGCACTAGTGGTCTCACCTTCTTTATCATAAATAAGTTCTAGACTTATACCAGTTTGGCTTGCTCCATAAATTGTAAATTCTGCATCAATATTTGCACCGTTAATAGTTAGTAAAGGAGCAGAAGCATTGATGACTCCACTACCTGACCAGACTCTTTCTCCTGCTGTGCCATCTGTGGCGCTTATTTTACAGAATTGATAGTTATCTAATCCACCATCTACAAGAAACATTCGTCCAGATGGAGCATTATCCCATCTATATAAGGTTGGACTAGTTCCTTCTGTGTGGTTTTCATATACTACCATCTCATATATTGGTAAGATACCGCTATTCGTTGTATTATCAATCCTAATTAAAGCGTGAGTTTCCGTTCCTGTAGAAAAACTAGAAAGAGATGTTGGCAAAACAACTGATGATACATCTGCGAATGATGTTACATCTCCATTAGAATCAAGGTTAGCCTGTATACATTGAAACCCAGTAGCTCCATCATCTGGAATAAATGCAAATAGTTTATCATCTACTTCACACAATGCAGAACCCCAATATGGATAGTCGGCAATGGGTGCGGAAATACTACCAGTTAGTGTTCCTAGGCTTGTAGATGCACTTCCTACTACTTTAACCAGTATTGGACTCGACCCCTGTATACATTCCACGCTATACAATGTATCATTAGAAATACAAAGCTGTGAGTGTTGCATACTCTCGTCTCCTAATGACGAAACATTAATAACAGTTTCTGCTGAAACATCATATACAACCATATGAGTGGCGTTCCCTCTTCCAACGCGATACGCCACATTGTTTCTCCAGGCAAGAGGACTAATTATAGGAGTTGAACCAATATTCCAATCTGTACCTAGGATGGATTGTGCAGAACTTTCTGTCGCATTACCGTCTCTATCAATTGAAACGAAGGTCATGTCTTGTGCTGCGGGTCCAGGATATGCCATAACTAACACACCACTACCATTAATTGAGGCTGCGCAAAACCCCATCTTTACAGTTTCCTTTTGTGCAAAAGCAGTTTGACTTACATAGCTATGAAAAGAAGTCCATGGCCCATTAGCAGCTACATCGTACTTCCAAATTTCATTTTTACCAACCGCATATAAATCATTGCCCCAATGAGCTACATTGTTATACTGGGCAGATTCATCATTGGTATTATCGGCTCCAAAGTCAGAACCAATTTGTACTAACTGCATATTAATTTCTTTGAATACTGCATACTGAGTGGGTGTCGAACCTTTAATTCTCATGTATAAAAATGGCTGTGTCATTGTGCTCTCCTAATCGTCCAGGTTGTATTTTGCTTTAGCATATTTTTCAAATCTTAATACTTCTACATCAGCTAGTATTCTATCGTACATTGCCATCTCATATATAGTCCCATCATAATAAAGAGATGGAGAGTATACGCCAGAGATTTGTGCACCTGTAGTTCTTCCGAATGTTGTATTAGATAATCCAGTAGCTTCGATTGTTCCATCTGTAGTCCACTCGGTTTCCTGTAGTTGTCCGCTTGGAAATAATTGTCCTTGGCCTTCAAAGGCAGTATTTCTCCATACAGCCAGCCTGGTATTATCTGCTATTCCACCGCTTGGAACAGCAAGCTCTCGAACAGGCTGCGCACCTAGTGCTGCTTCAAAACTAAAATCTCTTAATCTTAGCTCAGAATCAGTGGAATGTGTAAGCATAGACCAGTATTCATGATTAGTCAGACTAGACGTTGAGGATACATTATCATCAGACATGCTAAAGATTGTCATCTCCGCTACAGAACTAGGTTCATAGATAAGAAAAATAGTTGCAGATTGGCCGGTAATAGGAGAGCCAGATGTGAATAAGAATTCTTCATTTGTATCTACAAACGACACACCATCTAGGCCATTATTGGCTGCTTGAATTAAAGTAGGTTGTGAGCTAGTGTTAAACTGTACAAGACCAGATAATGCTGTCCCTTTATCTCTCCACTCGGAAACATTATGGGTCACTCCACTAGTAATAGTAGTATCATCATTCGCCTCAAACCAGCTCAATAGACCATTTAAGTCTGTCGGGTCATCAAGAGCTACAATATCTCCTTGACCAAAATTAATTTGTCCATTAAGAGTATATCTTTGATATCTCTGTAGCCCATCTCCTTTTGCATCCCAATCGACTGTATATATTTTACCCTCTGTTACAATAACATTAGCAACTAGTAATCCTGTGGCTCCTATTACACCAGAGATTGCTCCATCACTGGTGCCTACTAATGTACATGCAGATTCTGGTGCATGATTATGAATATCATACCACCATCTTATATCAACATCCCCGCCTACTAGGGCTCCTGAGCTTGGTATAATGGAATAAGATATTCTAATAATTCCATCTTCGTCAGTAAGATTACTTCCTCTGTATATGATATCGGCAACTCTATGACCATCATTATCTAATTCTGAGTGACGTGCTCCTCCGCCCAGTTGACCATGGGGGAAGGCTCTCTGCCGAACCTGTTTAGCTGGGTGACCAATGAAATCAAATGCATGCGCGCCACCATCTTTAGTGGGTGGATTAGGATGATTACCACCATCAGTATTTCCAGACCCTCTAAATACATGGTAAAAAAGGTTACCAAATTCACCGCCACCACCGGGTGAGCCTGTACATCTTTGTCCCGCAAATCTACTAGCGCAAATTATGGATGAACGACCAGTTCCATCAAGGCCTCTGTCTTTTTGGTCTATAAAAGCGCGAAGAATTATGTCTTCATCTTTTCTTGATGCTGCGCCGAAACCCCCTAGCCATGAACCTTCTTGGTTATGCATCATCTTAAATGGATTTGCTCTGAATCCGGTGACTGGCTGACTTCCTGGTGCCTGTACCCCTATAAGAACGCCAGTGCCACCCACTCGCCTTAATGGCTGCGCTGCTAATCCATGGTTGGTATCTGTAGTAGATGGTATTGACCCAATATAGCCTGCAGTAGATGCATGTGTAGCATAGTATGCCCATAATGTAGGTTCAGCAGTTTCTCCTGGTGCGTTACCAGTATCATAAACATTATCGACAAAGAATAATGGGCGCCCCTCAAATTGACTAGTAGTTGTTAAGGTGTCTCCAACATCTATTCCTACGATGACACTTGGTGTTCCTGTATCAAAAATAAGACCTTCAAAAACTGTACTTGTTGCATCTACTCTTAATATTTGAACATTATCTGTAGCATTTTTATTAAGGATATACAAGTCATTCATATAACTCGCAAAGTCCATTGGATGTCTAGATGTAGTACCAAATGAATTGGTTCCAAACGAATCAAGAACGAAGTCATAATATCCAAAGGATGCTTCACTAGATGTAGTGTAATAAATTCTATCGCCGTGCTGAATCTCTGTTAAAATTCCACCATTTGTATCATTGATAGCCAGCCCTCCTGCTTGGGCAGAAGATGTGGTCCATGTTTCTGTATCTCCATCAAGCTTTGCATATCTCCATGTCGCTCCATTAGAGACTGACCACGCAGTAACTAGCTGTGGTTTATTCTGTACAAACACGGGATAGAGACCCAGTGTGCTTGTAGATGTTGCTGTTTTACCAGTGAGAAAATGCTGAGAGACCCATATGCCAGAGGCATCGCTGTAGTTATAGATTGTATCTCCAAGAATAAGATAATCTTTTCCCATGAAATTAACAGCGCGATTAACAGCCTGCTTGTTTCCATTGCCAGTTTCTGTATTCCCGGTGATGCCACCATCCAGTAATATTGGGGCACTTGAAAAATAATTAAAAGAATTTCTTGAAGCATCAGCCACTACTGACGTGAATGGTTGTTCTTGTCTATCAGCTTGTATACAATTCGACCCAAAATCCTGTCCACCGTAGTTATTAGTTCCACGTTCAGGAGTAGCCGTCATATATCTAGCATGTAATACCCATTCTAGTGCCATTATAAATTCCTTATTACACCCAAGTAATTGCGCCGTTGAAGATTGTTAGAACCTGACCCTCATCTCCAGACGGTAGTACCGTCAGGCCTCCTGCACCATCCACGTATAGGATATCTCCCTGAACATATGATGTCTGTCCGGTCCCGCCGTAATCCTGTGTAATTCCGCTACCTTGCCAGGAGCCTTGTGTAACTAAGCCTAGAGTAGATACTCCAGATGTCTTCACTACTAACGAATCAAAGGCTGGAAGTAGTGCGCCACTTAGTACCGTCAGGCTGCCAAATGTAGCTTGTGTAGGTATACTTACGAATAGATTAACCTGGCCAGGCTGATTCACTAAGCTTCCTTGTGGTCCTCTTCCTAAATAAGACATTATTCTTCTCCCAAAAACTCGTTTAAAATTTGTTCTTCTTCTGGTGTAATCTCTGCAAGTATCTCTTGCGGAGTTCTTAATTTTCCACTAAAAAAGGAACCGTCCGGTGGACCGTCCCATTTTCTATGCTTTGCAGCCCACTTTAATAGTGTAATATAGCTGTATGAACTTGCCATATAATCTTTATGACTACCTATATCTATTCCAAGCTGTTTGGATAGTTCTAATACTCTAAGGTCTGCGTCATACTCTATTAAAACAACAGCATCGCGAGCCCATTTAAGCTCTTCTTCTGTATATTTTTTTGTTTTCTGTAACCATTTCTCTAGGACATCCCAACCAAGCTTAAGGTTTTCACCTTCCAGCTTATGTAAAAATCCTGATTTCCATTGTAGGAAATGTGCATACTCATGTAGGAGTAGTTGCATCAGTTCTACTTGTGAGTGTCCCTTGATTGTTAGGGATATGATGGGATTATTATTCTTTGAAATATCAAAAGTTCCGGGACATTGAGCAAGCTTAAGTTCTTCTTTATTGTATAGTCGTAGATTACAACCATCGGCTTTTATATAACGCACGAGCTGCCAGAAATTCATAAGTCTAACTCCATTCTTATGTACTAAGCATTCGTAAATTTGTAATTTATTTATCGACTAACTGTCAGTAGACATCGCGGTGGCGAGTTTGTAGATAACAGAAATCCTTATTGTTCCAGTATCTAAAGTTCCCGCATCGGGCGTAACGCGAATTTCTCTAGCAGATGCTGACCATGCTAAAGGACCGGCAGTCCAATCTGCACTAGATGTTGTATTTGCATCAGTAAATGGCAGGGCTGTGCCTCCAGCATCAGTATCTCCTCCATCAACTCCAACATCATAACTAACTGCTGTGGTTCCGGTAATAGTGCTAGTATTTCTACATAATATCGCAACATCGTAAGCTCCGGCCGGAATTAATCCAGTAGTTACTTCAGAACTTGAAACGTCTAAGACTTCTGAGGCGTCATAGGTTTGCACTGCGCCAAAACCTGTAGTTAATTTGCCAAATTCTCTGCTAGGATTTACAAATATGTCTCCTTGTACACTAATTTGTCCTGCATTGGAAATATTGATTCGCGAGAGTCCAGCCGTTGCAAGGTCAAGTCCTCCTGCATTGGAATTTAGAATTCCCTTAGTAGTAAAACCAAGACTTAACCAATTTGTAGTTGTTGCAGTATTTCCATGCATAAACAATGTTGGATGTGATTGATTTGTGTGTCCGTAGTCAACGGCCGTATGGGTCAAGTCGATAATCTGCATGTAATTCGATGTGCTGCCAAAAAACATAGATAGCCCATCGTTGGTCTGTCCGGTATCCCAACGTATGCCAGCATCAGACCCGGTTCCCCATAAGCTATAGAGCATGTCTGTCGTAACTGTGCTTTTTCCAAAGGTTACACTAGATGACTTGAAATTGCAGGCAAGCGCACCATTAATAGCAATTGCCATTGAGTTAGTATCAGGGAAGTAGATACCGTCCCCAGCATCAGTTGGCGACTGAATTGCGCAGGCACCAATAGAACCATTTGGAACTACAACAGGAGCATCAATAACTAAATTACCTTTACCAAGACCAATAATAGCATTGCCGCCGCTGTGAGCTAAACTCATCCATTCAGTATTATCCGTACTTGGGTTACCAGAACTATGAATAAAAATAGTTGGATTATCTGGCATTGCATGGTCATAATCAAAGGCAATAAAGGCATCGTCTCCAAAAACAACGTGTCTACTAGTACCCATTGCCCACAACATTTGGTTGTAAGACCCATTGTATGTTAATTGAGGACCGGAAATCCATTGAAACGTTGTAGAATTTGCTAAACGAACTCCAGAATTTGGACGAAGTTGAACATTACAATTTATTAAACCAAGTTGAAGGTCTAAAACATCTGTTCCTTCAACATTAAGTCTTCCTTGAGTTCCGTCATGATACATCTTCATATACTGTGTAGCATCTACATCTACATCTGTTCCACCATGGTGGAGGATTAATGAAACATCAGAAGAAACAGCGTGGTGGTGGTCTTTGCTCTGGTTCGCCAACTCGGTGATAATCAGTGCGCCGCCCTGCGCGCTTGTGCCGTCAGCGCCAATACCTAAGACGAGGTTATGGGCGGTGGCCTGAGTTTTGTTCCAATTAAACGCCGCGTCGCCGCCGTCGCCAAGGAAAAGGAAGTCGTCGTCGAATATCTTCAGTCCTAGCTGCGCGCGAATTAGACCAACGAACGACGTTTCTCCGTTGCTCAGAATCTCGAAAGCCTTAGTCCCGCCCTCGCTAAATACCGCGCTGCTGCCGTCGTGGTACATTCTCATATACTTTGTGGCGTCTGAATCTACATCAGTACCACCATGGAACAATACAAGAGAAATATCACTACTGGTTGCAAGATGATGGTCTTTATTCCAGTTATCTTTTTCAGTAATGATTAATGCACCACCGGCAGTCACATCACCAGCGGCTCGCATAGCTAAAACATGATTGTTCGCCGTTGCCTGATTCGTGCTCCATAGGAATAGCGAGTCGCTAGCACTTCCATATAGACTATAGACATTATCCTTATGTTGTGCTGACCCAGTTATAACTGTGTGGTGAACATTTAGTGTCCCGAGTGCATCTCCCGCTGCTGCGCCAATCCCAATCGTCCCTGCGCTCTGGCGGTTAATGAATATATCTTGAGCACCAAATGGATTAACAGTAGAGCTAAAAGCTAATTCAGAATTAGATGCAAAGTTCGCCCCATCTCCGGCAGAAAAATAAATTCCAGAACTCGCACCTGTTAAGTCGCCTAGGATTAAAGTTTGGTCTAGCGTCTCACCACCTCCACCACCTCCACCACCGCCAGGAATAGGATTACATATACTACTCATGTTTAATTCTCCGTTTGACCACCAAATCTATTAGGTGTACGTACAGTGATTGGACTCAGTGATGCTGCACGAGAAGCCACCTTAGTAACCCCCGCACCCTCATCATGGGCTACATAATAAATAGTAGTCTGTATGTTGCCTGCCAAATCACTACTTCCAAATAAACCGCTTCCCGTACTTAGCTCAAGTTGACTACCTCCAAACCCATCTAAAATGAGAGTTCCTGAAGCACCCAGGGCCATGTTAGGTGTAATGGGAGTATTCCCATCATAAAATCTAATTGTATTTAAACTATTAGCCTGATTGCTAGCAATAAGCTGATTGATTCCAATCACAATGCCATCCTGAGCAGGAATAATAACATCAAGAGTGCCGCCACCAGTTGTGACGGCACCATTGGCAATACTAACTTTTTCCGTTCCAAATCTTCTTGCCATTATTTATCTCCTAATCAAATGCGCCGGAACTTGGGACTCTATCGACGATAGAATCATCAATACTGTCCTTCCTGACAATTGTCTCCCCCTGGTGGTAAGCCCACTCTTGTGGCGTATTAGGTACAAGTGCAGGTGGAATAACTGGAACGGCAGTATCGGGAACATTAAGGTCCCTTGCACCATTACGAGCTAGTCTAGCACTAGTACTTCTACTTTCAAACTGTAGTCCCCAAGCAATATTTTCATGATATTCAACTGTAGCGGGGGCAATATTATCATCTCTTACAATTGAACCAGAACTGATAGTTCTGCTTAGTTCGGGGCGATGGTCAGTGACTACTGCCACAACATCGTCCGTGTTATCTGTTTCTATAATCCGAATATCCTGTTTCCGATAAGTAGTTGTTTGCTTTGCGGCTACAGGAATTCCAGAAGCATTAAGTGAACCCATTTTATCCTCCTAAATTATACAGGTGTCTCGCCAGATGCACCTGCAAACGTAGCCGCGGGTGTTATATCTGTATCTGTAGTTCCAAGTGTTGCTCCAACAGCGTCTCCACTGTTATTAAAAATTGTCCAATCAGCAAAGCCACTACTCTTTGTCCTATCAGAATCAACGTAGAATATCTTTGTCTCTGTTACAGTCTCGTAAGGCGCAAGAGTGTTCGTAGCCTCTCTATTTGATACAGAGGTATGAATTCCTGCAATCTTTCTAGTAGCAACATGTAGTAGGTTGCCACTAGGTAGACCTGTTACTGTGAATTTCTCGCGTTCAACGGAGTTATCCGCATTACGCTTCGCAGCAGAAAGTCCAGAAAGTGTAACTGAAACGGTATTATCTGGTTGCCAGGCAACACCTAAAGTATCTTTACCAATATCTCTGATAACACCACTGTTAACAATCACAGTATTAGTATCTAATTGTGTGTTACCCAGCTTAAGTAGTTCGCCTTGATGATGAACCCTCAGAATATTATTGGTTTTTAGAATTGGTTGTCCGTTATTTAAGCTACCCATTGTTCTGCCTCCTTATGGACGGAAACTAGTATTGGGCCGTCTTTCAACAACCGTATCTGTTGCGGCATCACCAAGAACAAGCTTATTGCCGGTATGTCTATCTCCATAATCTCTAACAGGAATTAATCCAATCTCAGGATTACCAGAACCAGAAGTAACAAAGCGTTCTGTTTGTCTTTCGACAAGAGAATTACTTGCTGCATCTGTAATTTTTCTAGCAGGATTTATGAGCTGTGTAGCCCACTGTGTCTTGACTAAATCTGCTCTAGTAGCGCCTGATGCAAACGGAACGGCGTACTCTTCGACGAGAGTAGCCGACGTATTGGGAAGTGCCTGTTGAGTTACAGTGATAGCTCCGCCTATATTTCTATAGGTTTCATTCTGTTTTTGAATTTTGCTGCCATCAAAGTTTAAGCTTCCCATTAGATATTACTCCAACATAGATAGGTGAACTCTAGCCGACAAGGCTTGAGCCGAGGACAAGGTCACGTCTACACCAACATTTAGGAAAACAATATCTCCTGCAGAGAGCAGGACTTCATTATTATTTTCTTTATCGAGTAGTAGCTGCACGGTCGTCGCGCCTCCGGATACTAATGTACCACTAGCTACTACCGCTCCTGCAGCCCAAAGCTCTAGTCCAACTTGACCAACGGATAGGGCTGTGCCCTGGATATTTGCGACGACACCTTCAAGCCTGGCTCTTCGTGGCATTTCGTAATCTGTAACACCGTGTGGGTCTGCTAGTTTTGCTGCAGCCGCTGCACCAGATAGTGCAGAATCTCCAAGATAAAGAACATCACTACCTGTAATGTCCTGATTACCTAGGATATTTTTCATATTCTTCTTATATGCTGAACCCATGTTAAACTCCTTTTATCTATTTAAAAATTGATTTGCATATCTCTATTTAAACTCAAATTCATATTTATTATCTACTAATCTTTATCTAATTATTCTATTAATTATACTAAGTAGACCTATGGGGTCTACCATTCAGGTATTTTCATATCGGGGTTGAGATTCTTAAGCTGTGCGCCCCATAGTTTCATTTCTGTAGATGTCCAGCGGTCGCCAGTTTTCTCTTCTAATCTTTCCAATCTTCTATCTTGTTTATCTAGGGCTCTATCAATAGTAGTGAACCTGGAATCTAGAAAACCCCAGGCTCCTACTAGAATAATCACTAGAGATACGACAGCGCCAATTGGAACTAGAGTAGACCGATTTATCTGATTTGGTTGTGGATTATTTTTTTGTGGGGGCATTAGTGCTCCTATAAATTTATGAGAAAGTTCGTATCTCTAGCCCTAACTCTTGATAAATTAAGTAATTATAGACAACAACTCTAGTTATTACCCCGGCTAATTAATAATACACCAATCACCAGCCTAAAATAATCTGATACCCTTTGGTTAGTCCAATTTTAAGGAGTTCTGCCTCATCCCAGCTAATTGGTAATGCTACTGCATCCTTTCTATCTCCCTCAGCTACGGACACCTTCATGTAATATCCTCGAGATTGCTTCTTTAATTTAATCATTTTATTACCCTTAGAGTTCTTGTGGAACAAGAATAAATCAGGCTCTTTAGGGTCTGTGTTTGGCGGGAGTGCGCCATTAAATAGGGCCAGGAGCTTACCGATGTCGGCAACTCCTAGCTTTACGGTAATTTTTGTATTCTCCCAGTCATAGGGTTTGGAATCTCTCATAGGACGGACCTGCTTTGCTAGCTCCATAAACATACATTCCACGTATGCGTTCCCATTCTTATCTTCTAGCTCTCTACCTAATTTAAACTGAGCTACTGCTCCATTATTATTTTTGTTGGCCTTATAAATACCAATGAAATCGTTCTTTTTTGCCATTATATACTATCCTTCAATAATTTAACTGTGTTCGTCGAGCAAAGACGAACTATAAAAACTTGACACACTTGCAATAAAAGAGTGTCTCCTGCTCATCCCCCTTATTACCTGGGAAACTATACCTCATCCAGCCTTTACCCCAACACAACTTACAATTGCTCTTGGCTTTTATGTTAGGAGTGGCTTCGTGAGTACTTCTTTCTTCTTTTGTTCCTCTGGTTCCTAAATCAGCACCTAATTCCTTTGCAGACTTCATGATATTATCTACAACTTCGGATTCATTCTCGAAAATATTACTCATTCCCGCTATGCTCCTTCAATTCTTTTACTATTTTATTTATTAATTCTCTTGTTCTGATTACGTCCCTCATGGCATCCTCGTAGTCTTGTTCTGCTACACCGGCCATCTCATCATGATAGGAATCCTTCCAAGATTCTGCCTTGTACATACCGGCCAGGCGGCTAACATCAAATAGCCACCTGACCGCCATCTTATGGAATTTTCTGGCTCGCGCCAATCTTCGAAAGAGCTTCTCTTCTTTGGTAAGCTCCTTGATAGGTTCCTTATCAGACATTAATTTTCTTTGTTCGTCTCTTCTTCTTTTTTTTACTCATCTTATTTAAACAAGTGATTATTTCAAGCCCCTCTTCTTTTGTGAGTTTCTTAAGGTCCTTAGCATTACTAGGAACTTCTAGCATCTGGAACAACTTAGCCTTATCAACGCCATGTTCTGTGGCCTTCATCTTAATGAGATGGATTTGCTCATCCCCTATGGGACCAAGGTCTACGTCCTGAGCTATCGTCATGTCAGATTTTTCTTCAACACTACATGTAGTGATTGCAAATGCTGTTCTGAGGGCTCTAGCCTTAGCTCTGGACTCTGCCATAGCACTTAGATAGAGTTTGAAATTGCCATCACAATTTTTTGTGGTTGCATCTGCTGTACCTGCGTAGCTACGACCATCATCGAAGCTATATTCGTAAGTAATCAATACTCCGCTAGTTCCTAGCTGCATTACATTTGTGGGGCGAGCAGACACTACGCCGCGCTCTTTTGCTAGGCGCTCTAGGCCTTTTAGATATACAAATGGACGGCCTTTTTCGTGCTTGAACTCGTCCTCTTTTAGGTCTTTATTGTAATCATAGCTTGGGTCGAATGCCTTGCCTGTTTTCTCTTCTCTAAATCTTTTTGTCACTATTGTTAATCCTGCTTCCGGTTTATCTCTTAGCTGTTTCACTTGTTCTTTTGAAATTTTCGCCATCTTTTGCTCCTATCAGGTCTCTAATATCTCCATAAAAACACATTGGATTATCTGGTTGGTCTAGTGCATCGTCGTTACCTAGTGAATACCACCCAGGCCACTGTTGTCTGCCGAAAAGTTCCAGCTTTTTAACAGTTGATGCACCGGCTACGTGACACCAGCAACCATCATGATAGTTGGGGCAATCATCTAGTGCGCCCTCACATTTATCTTTTTTGGTATTTGGGTCTTGCGAGGTGGGGTCAACAACTTTGTCTATTCTATCGTAGATTTCATCAGGTTTCTGGGAATTACCCCTGCGCAAAGCCTCGATGAACTGTTCTACATTCTGCGCGTATCTCTTGGGGCTGCCGCGCTTGCCACAAAGGACAATTTCCGTGCTACCTTGCGTGCAGCAGCGGCCATATGTCTTAGCATTCTTATCGTTCTTAGTCTTCTTCGCCCACACAAAAGCACAGGTTCTGTATGAAAATCCCCAGGCCTCCATTAGCTCTAGTGCGTGAGGTAATTGAGCCCATACAGCCCACATGAACATCCAACAGTTCTTATTTGCTAATGAGGCGACATCAATCTTCATCATTTCTTTTTGTGAAATGGTTGGATACTTATATTGAATCGCTAGACTCTTTTTAAAGTATGGAACCTCTGCATAACTCCAGGGTGGGTCAGCATATATTACATCAAATTTATCTAATGACATTAGTCTAGCCTCGATTTGTTAAATGTTCTCTTTGCTGTCCGCGAGGCACCCATATAGGCGTCTATTAGGTCAGCCTGGGAGACAATGAATGCCTCATCTGTTTTGGGGGGCATATTGCTTCTATACTCTACTCGTCCATGATGTGACACTATGATATGCAACAAATGGTCGGCTATATCTGGGTCTATTTTATCATACTTAATGAGTTCATCTATTTCTTTAGCAACTAAGTGATAACCAATTGGAATGTGGTGATGCCATCTACTTTTTTGTGTGCTGACATAGGCCTCTTTACCCTTATCATACTCATAGCACAGGACCTTACCTATATCATGAAGGAAGGCTCCGGCAACAATTATACTTCTGTTGTGTTGCTTCTTATATCTATCGGTCATCGCGGCTGCGAGCATTGCTGTATTGAACGAATGGTCTAGTAATCCTCCAGCATATGAATGATGCCTACTGCATCCTGCTGGGTCAGTAATAAATCTATCGTGATACTTTTCCATAAGATTGTATACTAAGTTTTGAATAGAAGAGTCGTCGATTTGTCTTAGTATTTTGTCTATCTTCTTGTGCATAGAGTGCCTCCTATATTCATTATACGCGAAATTTATTCTGCGTCAATTATATGGACTACATTTCTTGCACCATTTTCAATTGCATCAACAATTTTATCACAAGCTCTTCTACAAAATGCCATAGTGGAAGAAGTTGAGTGGTCGCGCACCCTAAGAACAGTCCAGCCAGATTTTACTAGCATATTGTTCTTGATTGCATCTTTTGCCTGCACCCAAGCTAGACCTTTATCTCCATAGATGGGGACAAAATGATTCGGTCCGTCCCATTCAATTGCAATCTTCTCTTTAACCATGGCGATATCAATCTCATAACGTCTACCTGGAGTGAAATCTTTGCTGCGTTGAATTATTTTAAATCCAGCATTGATTAGCATATCTGCTACCATGTTCTCGTTCTTAGAACCTTTGCGGCGCTTCTTCGTATTACCAACCCTCATTTTATTGATGGCGCTTTTTCTTTCCTCGGGTGTCTTCTTGTCCCATGCACTTTTCCCTATTTTAGACCTAATAAGTTTGGCTGCCACCTTCTCTTCTGGTGTCATATTTGCCCAATGCTCTTGAAGTCCCATAGAAATACGCATCTTTTCTTTATGCGAACGTTCCCTACCCTGAAGTGGAGAGCCATTTTTCTCTAGGTTATTCTTTTGTGCTTGGCTTTTATCTCTAATTGCGAACCCGTGTTTTTTAAGAGCGCGGCGAATAGTCATAGGGTATGTACCATGCTCTTTAGCTATTTGACTGGTGCTCTTTTCTTTAGTTTCATATTCGCTTTTTAGAAAGTCATGGTTATCCCACGGCTTACTTTTGTTTGGCATTATACTTACTCCTATCATAGAAATTTGTATTTAAATGTGGTGCTATATTCCTTACATAGCTCTCTATTACGGTTTCAGATACTCCATATTTCTGTGAACAAAATACTAAACCCGACCTTAAATCTGTAAGGAACACTTTTTTATTGGGTGGCTCCCAATCTTTCTCTCTATCTAAATCAATTAGATAAAGTTTATTCTCGGTGAGATATTCAACTATCTCAGCCATAAGAATTGGTTTAGCCTTAGCTCGTGTTACAAAATGAACCTGTGTTCCGTCAGTCGTTGTAAATTTTAATGCCTTAAACTTAGCCATTCTTCCACTCCTCTATTGTCAGTCGTAATCTGACTCTCAGTTTTTCAATCTGTTGAATATTATCTTTTTTATTTTTCAAGAGTTTCCTAATCTGTATCGATAGTCCTGTTATTTCTCTATAAAACTTTATGTGTTGCATGTGTTGTCTTACATTATCTAGAGTTAAGCCAAGTGCCCTCTTATATGATGCAATCTGGGCGTTGGAATCTACTAGACTGACAAAAATTTTCATCTCTTCAAGACCGAAGGGTTTCCCTGTACAGGGATTATTTCCTCATTTACCCATTTGAATTTCTCTCAAGGTCAGATGCTACCATCTCTGTAATAAGAGATTTAAAATCATACTTGGGCTTCCACCCCAGAACTTCTCTTGCTTTTGTGCTATCTCCTAGTAATAAATCAACCTCTGCTGGTCTCATAAATTTAGGGTCTTGGACAACCCATTCTCGCCAATCCAAATCAACATGACCAAATGCAACATCTAATAAATCCATAATGCTATGAGTCTCTCCTGTGGAGATAACATAATCATCTGGCTTATCGTGCTGCAACATGAGCCAGGCAGCATACATATAGTCCTTCGCGTGACCCCAATCCCTCTTGCTATCAAGATTACCTAAGCTTAACTTAGTACTCTGGTCAAAGCACAGCCTGGCAGCAGCATGAGTAATCTTTCTAGTCACAAACTCTATTCCTCTGCGAGGGCTTTCATGATTAAATAAAATTCCATTACAGGTAAACATATCATAGGATTCTCTGTAATTTTTTGTTGACCAGAACCCCGCTAACTTAGCTACTCCATATGGACTACGAGGATAAAATGGGGTAGTCTCTTTCTGCGGAGTCTCCTGAACTTTTCCAAATAACTCTGATGTACTTGCTTGGTAGAACTTGCAATCTGGTTTAATATTTCTGATAGCCTCTAGACAATTTACTACGCCTCCGGCATTTACTCTCATCGTATGATATGGTTCATCCCAAGAAACTCTAACATGACTTTGTGCTGCAAGATTATAAAACTCATCTGGCATATAAGTCGAAACAACTCTACTAATACTACCGGAGTCTGTCACATCTCCATTCTCTATTTTAAGATTTGGATTATGATATAGGTGTTTAATTCTCCAGTTAGCAGCATTGCTACTGCTCCTGCGATTTATACCTACCACGGTATATCCTTTATCCAGTAGTATTTCTGCCAAATATGAACCACTTTGGCCTCTGACACCAGTTATTACAGCTACCTTACCCATTTGCAACCTCTGCTAAAATATCTCCGTGACAATCCAGTGGACTACACCAACAGCCAAGAATCTTTCCTTTTAATTCTGCCTTAGCAGTCTCTATCAACTCAGGTTGTTTCATCAACCATTCTCTATATCTATTAACTGCTATTTCTCTTGAAGCAACTATTATTTGAGCCGCGGTTCCTTCTTTGTGAGTAAAACGATTACCCCATTTAGAAGGTCTACCTATATAGATATCAAACGGTTCCTTTTTGCAATGCACGACCATCTTACGCCCTGCCATAATCATCCTCTAGCCTTACTACATCATCCAACTCTGTGGTAGACACTTCTACGAAGAGCGCATCGTTTGCACCAGCTCCTATTCTATGAACCATTTCGCGCCCAATAAACTTAGGCACCATATTTTGTGGCCTAAAGAATCCAAGTCTAGTATCTCTTTTTTTGTGCTCAATATAGCCGTCTCCTGCTACTAAGAACAATGTTTCAATCTTTTCGACATGATACTGTAGGCTGAGTCTATGTCCTGCCTTCACAAATATTTCCTTGACTACATAAAAATCATTATTTTCCATGATTCTTTCGTGACCCCAGGGTTTTTTAATTATCCCAGGAGGCGATTCTTCGTAAGCTTTCTGTGGTTCCTGCCCATTCATAAACAAATACTTCCTCACCAGGAGAATCTTCTCCTATCTTATATGCCATCGTTTTTTCTCTAGTATAAAGAATTGGAACTCCTTCGTACCTATCTAATTTATCTAAGTCTCTACTGGTCACATCTATTAGTTGGCCAGTTACTTCGCTATCTGTAGGTACTCTAAAAAGTTTAACGCATGGAAACTGTCCGACATCCCACATGCGAGCATCTATAAAATGAGTATCCTTATCTTCTAACTTAAGAGTTCCATAGACAAACAACTTATAGAGTCTTCTCTTCTCCAGTTTCTCCATCTTCTTTTTCCTCTTCTACCTTGATAGTTTCTTTTCTTTCTTTTAGTTTATGCTGTAATGTGGGTGGTGCAGATTTTGGCCTGGCCACTATCTTTGCCCCCAGTACATCTGCTACATGTTGTGGAGAAACTCTTACAGGCTTCTTTACCAACATAGCTTCATACTCGGTTAGTTTACCTAGGTGTATCTTAAGACCATCTCTATTCAACCCAAGCTTCTTCTCGTAAGCCTTGAGTGGTGCGTTAGATTTTACTAGCGCTACAAATTCTTTAATCCATTCTAAATTCATATTCTAATCTCCAAAGATTTTAATTGTAATTCAATCAAGTCGACATTTAATTTATCGAAACTTTTAATTCTAAGAGGTCTACACATAGCATTTACGGCCGACATAATACCTATCGCTGAATTGTCTATAGCAAGACACTCCTTAGAAAAGACGCCTAATTTGTATGAAGCCTGTAGGTATGGTGCAGGGTGTGGCTTCAGTTTTCCATTTGTATCTGCACTAGTTATTACTATATCAAAGAATGGCAAAAGACCAGCGGATGTGAGCATTTCAATTGCGGGGCCCCTAGACGAGTTAGTTGCTACGGCAATCTTGCCACCCGTATATGTGTTCGCAAAATCTACAGCTTCAATGACTCTATCGATTGGTTTACATCTTGACCATATTATTTCTTTAGTATACTTTTGTTTTAGTTTAGCTAACATTCTACGAAGATTTGGTTTACCTGGTGCCCTGCCTACCTTCGATAACTTCTCTATTCTATCTACAGTAGAGAATCCTTTTCTGTATACGTCAGGAGACACTTCGTAACCATAATCACACATTGCTCTCGTAAATGCTTCTTCGTGCCAGCCTTCTCCGTCTACCAGGACGCCATCTAGGTCAAAAATAATTGCTTTAATTCCACTATCCATTCAAAACCTCCTCAATTAGTTTCTCCCAGGAAGCCTTGCAGCTATCCCATGTGAACGGTGTAGTAAGCATGTATTCTCTGGGTGAAAAGGAACTCTCTAACACTTGCCAAATAGCCTTGGAGAAGTTCTCTACAGATAGTTCTCCATCTATTCTAACTCCCGCAGATTCATTAAAGTAATCAGCAAACCAGCCTGTGTTTGTTCCTATAACTGGGACGTCACATAGGGCTGCCTCCACTGTAGCAAGGTGCAGCGTCTCTAGTGAAGAGCACATGATACAAAAGTCAGCTTCATTATATAATCTAAGCATTCCTTGTTCATTGACTCCGCCTGGATAATTTCTGACGTTGGGTAGGTTTATTTGGTTGCGAGCCTTGGATACATAAATGAAATCTAAATTACTATTCTCTTTTGCTACTTGCTCGAATAGTCTGGTGTTCTTTGTCTGGTTATAGTCTCCTACAAAGATGCCTGTTCTCTTGAATCTCTGGAATATATCATTGGCTGGCCTGAAGTTTGCCATTGGCTTGAATAAGTTCTCGTTTACTCCAATGGGAATAACCCTTGACTTGTTAGACACAACCTCTAGCATGGACATTTCTGTATTTTTTAGGAATTCACTTCTGGTATATTCACTATTAAACACAACAAAATCTGAAGACATTACTGTGTTGTATTGCTTCTCATCGTAACCATACAGGTCCTGCACAAGAACTATCTGTTTGCAGTCTCTTTCAATAGGTCTGAAGAATGTTCCATTCCTTATTATTAAATCACATTCTCCTGGGTCATTCTCTATTGTTTCGGCTAGCTTATTAAATGGTGTGCCAGTCTTATCGACTGTGTCATCTATCTCAAGCAGTGAATGCCAAAATGTTTTAGTCCCTGGTATACAGGTGAGGTAATCGTTAACTATCCAGGTGTTCATTATTAATCCAAACTGAATCATATTGAGTTCCGTGCTGTATTCTAGCTCCCGCTAATTTTAGCATCGTAAACCCTCGGGTATTTAAGAAATTACAAACTCCATCGTGCAACATTTTCTGGCCAGAAAAGTATGGAACAGTCTCGGTCTCAATGTGCATTATCTTAACTGTATCTAGTAGGTCTCCCATACCTTCAAAGACATCATAAGTCGCCCCTTCTACATCTATCTTCATCATATCAATTGATTCATCTATTATATGCAGGAACTCAGAGTCTAATCTATAACAGGGAACAGTTCTTTGTTCTGTGCCATAGATAGAACCTCTATCATAGATACTGTGAATGCCATTAGTTATCTTGACGTGGAAGGTTGTTTCTCCAGTGTAGGATGAGATAACTTTATTAAGCCACGCAATACCACTAGGTGTATGTGCCTCCCAATTTTCCTTTAGCCCCTCATAGGCTACTACAAAAGCATCAGGAAAACATTGTTTGAAGTAAACAGAATCAGCGCCATCAAGCGCACCAACTTCTACTATAACTTTAATCTCATGCTCTTGAAAATTATCTTTCACAAGCTGAACAAACTCTGGCATAATTATACTAGCCATTAGAAACTTTCTCCAAAATGATGGCCGCCGAGAATTTGTATCTTGGGTTTATATATAATTGTCTGAAGAGTAGAAGTGTATACATCCCAATTCATATGTAGGGTTTCATCTTCTGACCACGGGTATTTGAGAAGACTTAACTTAAAGAACTTCTTATCTAATTCTAGGTCGAACCATGCCTGGGTAATGCCATGCTCAATTTCTCTCCCGTGTGAATCTTCAACGCATTTATCTATGCACATCTTAAGTAGGTCTGTTCTCATGAAGGTAGCTGGAAAATCTATGAAGAAATTATTTCTATATTGCTCGTGCCTTTTCATAGCGCACCATTCATTGGATAGCATTGTGTATTGGGTTCTGTCGTTAAATACCTTATCTATTTCTAGTAGGTGCTGGGGGCTATAGCCGCCGACATTTAACCCTAATATTCCACAAGTTCTATCTCCAAAATCAACAGCTAATGCTTTTGTAAAATCTTCCATTGTAGGTAGCCATCTGAGAGTTAGGTCGTCTTCACAATATAGGACCCATTCAGAGCTGACCTTATCTAGTGCCTGACGCAGAGACACTACCATTCCTCTGCGCTTCTCGACAAAGTAATCGAACTTGTATTTCTTGAATGCCTCCTTGTCCTGTTCCGTTACTCCCTCTCCAAAGTCATCTATGGAAATCAACCTATGTGACAGTAGGTTAGTGGGTGCTTTATTATCAATGCTTTCCAAGGCTTCCAATAGGTTTCTCTTCCTACTTACAATGGTCGTCCCTACTACTATGCAGTCAATCATTAGTTTTCTCTTTGGTAATAGCTAGGACATTCCAAGTTATATGTTCTCCGCGATGCTCGAACTGACTATCTCCGACAACAAATCCTCCGAAGCTTTCAATCCAATCTATCACTACACTTTTGTCTCTCATTATTAAATAGCCGCTATCCTCATAGCTCTTGCCTGAGCCCCTTAGTCCTGTAGAGTTTGCTGTTTGGAGAGAGAACTTACCTCCAGGCTTTAGAACTCTGACGCCCTGCTCTACCAATAGCTTTGCCTCTTCATCATTACAATGCTGCAAGACTAGGTTACATATAACTAAATCCATTATGTCAGATGGCACGTTGCTAAAGTCTTTTGTTAGATATGTTTTCGAGAAATCTTTAACCTTCTCTAGGGCTTCTGCGACAATGTCTACTGTGTATAGCTCCTTGCAGGAGTCTGATATTTGTTTGGTTGCTGTGCCTGTCCCGATGCCAATCTCTAAGACAACAGAGTCCGAGTTTAATTCAGCCATAGAACTATGGTATAGCCTATAGTGATTAATATCGTAGCCACTTAACCAGCCTAGATGATTTGTCCTGTGGTTATCTTCCCAAAATTTATTAAGGCGCATTATAGGTCTCCTGCTTCTGCACTTTCTCCCCTTTGGAAGTGATAAGCAATACTGTCGCCCACCATTAGATGCTGCATACCAAACTTTTTTGCAAGAATAGCATACGTTATTTTATCTCCGGGCCAATTACCTTTATTTTTTTGCCAACCGCCAGCATCCCTAAGTCTTTGAGTGTTAAATAAGCTGGGCATATATGCGCCCTTGTTTCCCCAGGCATGGGGTGTAATCTGTACTCTAGCAAACTCCTCAAATTCTTTTTTCTTAAACGTAACTAGTGTCTGTCCAAAGTCTTTAGAAATCAGACCGGGTAGACTTGGCATTCTTCCACTCTCTACTAATCTACTAGTTGGAATGTATGTTAGAAGGTCATATTTCGCTAGTGCATCAAGCCATCCATCGGTAAACGCCATATCACTATTGACAAAACAAATTGCTTCTGTCTCACACTCTAGAAGACATCTGTTCCAGGCATTATATACATTTTGAATCCACCAGTCATCTGGGTTTGCGTTTTTATGAACAACTATTTTTATCTTAGGGTCATAGTTGTGAGATAGATAAGATGACCATCTGCTAGCTGCAATAAGAACTTCTTTAGTTGCATCATTACATACTATTAAATATTGAACATCATGATTTTCGGAATGGTGTTCAAGGAGAGATTCCATTACAAAATCTAGATAGGCAGGGCTTTTATATATGAGTGTGGCTACTGTGATTTTCATTGAAAAGTGTTCCAATTACTAGCTATAAAAGAATCTGTTGTAGGATGTGGTCTGTAGAAGTTATGTTTTAATCTTTGAGCAAGGTCTGTTACAATAATTTCTGCAGCATTGCCGTCACCTAGCCAGAAGGTTGGATTCTTTTTGCTATGTGTGACCTTGTATGCGGCTGCCCCAATTTTATTAATTGACATCTCTGTGATACCGCTATTAAATGTTTCTGGTCTTTCTGTGCTTCTTCTAGTAACAACACACGGAGTACCTAGAATAGCACTTGTTTCTTGATTGGTGCCGGAATCTGTGAACTCAATCATTGCATTCTTCTCAAGAGCAATGAAGTCAAAAAATCCAATAGGCTTAATGAATAGGAAATTCCTTAACAGCTCTTTACTAAGAAGATTAATTTCTCCATCTTTAGCTTTTTTTTCTCCTTCAGCATCAAATACTTTCTGTAGTCTAGGCATTACTGGAAGTATTACTGGAACATGGTTCTCTTGTGCCCATCTTTGAACCTGTCTAAGTATCGAAGCACACACCATTGGATTGTCAACATGCTCAGACCTATGCAAGGTCATTACTGCATATTTCTGAGGTGAAACACTAAAGGAATCTAAGACTTCCCTTTCTCTACTTTTAATCTCTTCCATATGCTCATTGAGAACATCAACAATAGTATTTCCAGTTACTACAATCTTAGTAGGACAGATTCCTTCCTGAACAAGCTTACATTTGTAATCATGCTGATAGGTATATAGGACGTCACTTACTCTATCTATAATAACCCTGTTGCGCTCCTCTGGCATTCTCCAGTCATGACTGCGCATCCCCGCCTCAATATGAACAATAGGAATCCCCATCTTAAGAGGAGTTATGCAGCCAATAACTGCATTAGCATCTCCCAAGAACATAACTACATCTGGCTTTGCTATCTGTATAACTGATTCTAGTTGACTAATTAACTTGGCATGTTGTTGTGGATGTGAACCCGCTTTTGTATCCAGATTAAATTGTGGCTCTGGAATACCAAGCTCTTTAAAAAAGACCCCCTTTAAATTCTCATCATAATGCTGACCTGTATAAACAAATTGCAGCTTAATTTCTGGATGAGCTTCTAGTTTTTTAAGTATAAGGCTAGACCTAATAAAGTCTGGTCTAATACCAAACACTGTCATCACATTATACATTTGCATCTACCATAAATGAACTAAGGTCTTGTATCATATCAACCATATTATTTGGTTCTAGAAGACTATTTAGTTGATAGATTGTTCTTAGCGTTCTATTACAAAAGCTCTTTGCTTCTGCCTCATTGACTTTAATACCTAGCTCCCATGTTTTATTCATAAGATTAATAAGCTCATACTTATTAACATCATGTGAATAGAGATGTTTAGTTCCTTTAGACCACAAGTCTCTATGAATAATATCTCCTATCATGCGTGCTAGTTCAAGTGTTGTAACCCCATTCCACATATGATTACTGAAGCCATTAACTTCTTTGCCCTTCTGAGACAAGAGCCATTCTACTAATGACCTTTTATTTCCATTCCATTCTGGTCCAATTATACTCGTGCGTAGAACCATTACATCTTCTGGTTCGCCCAAACTCTTGCTCTTACCGTATTCATCTAGTGGATTATGTGGACTACTTTCTGTATAGCCACCTAGGTATCCATTGAATACGCAGTCTGTTGTAATGTGAATTATTCTAGCACCAACTTCGAACCTATGATTCCACTCTTCTAATTCGTGTGGAAAGATTGCATTGGTATAGATTCCCTCTTGTAATCTAGTTTTATCATTAAATACAGGCTTGATTGCACCTATACAATTAATTATATAGTCTGGACTGTTTAGTGCTGGAATCTTATTCAAGAGAGATACCATATTATATGACGGATGTATAGCTAATCCATCTCTTCTTGAGATACCTATTACATGTAGGTCTTCCTGTGTCTCTAGGTATTTGACTACCATTCCACCAAGCATACCAGTATCACCTAGAACAACAACTCTCATCGGTTTTTTACCTCCCATATATCACCCCTCACATTATATGATTCCCTATAATTATCATTCTTAACTTCATCAAATGTCAGCGTAGAGTATACCATAATCTTTGTATTATCTGTAAGGCTGATGGCTCCATTATAAAACCCTGGTGGAACATAAAATATCTGTGGCTTTTCTCCAGTAAGAACGGCGCTTTCTAAGTCTTCGTCATTTGCCATATTCAATGCAGCTATCTTAACAGCTCCACTTACTACGTGCATATAGGTATGTGCTTCTTTATGTCCGTGCCAAGCTCTAATCATTCCTTTTGAGAAATTTGTTACAGTATATGTTCTCTTGATGCCTTTAGTATGCATCCAGTCCATGACACAAAATACAGAACCTCGGTCATCTATATGTGTTGGTAGATGCGTTACTCCTGGCCTCATGCTGGCTCCTTAATTACCTGTGAAGTTTCCAATTTGTTTCTCGCCAGCACTCCTGGCATCGCTAAACTTCTTGTAGCCACCTACATTGCTACAGGTCGTAGTTCCTGCATAATCTCTTGAAGAAAATGTATTAGTATTTCCATACTTAACACCAAGAGCCTTAGCAACTTTGAATACATCATCTCCACAACCCATGAATACAAATGTCCAGTTACCCTGTGCTTCTAATGTTTTAATCATTACAGAAATATCTCTCATGCTATGTAGTTTAGAAGAATTCTCCCTGCCATCTGTAACAATATTAACCAAATAAGCTACGTCCTCACCTTCATTTGTTTTAATTTCTTGAAGAGATTTAATAGTGGCTGCTGTTGCATCTGCTAAGGATGTCCAACCAACACATTTATATTCATCTTCAGTTACTCGTTCGCCAACATCTAGTCTACGTGGCTCATCTACCTTAGTAGAAAATGTAGTTAGCGTGACTGTGGTCTTCTGCTCTGCCTCTGTTGCGTTTTTCTCTAGGACACTAAGCTCTTCATTAAGTCCACTAAGTGCTTCTTCTCTAACCTTACCCATAGACCCACTTCGGTCTAATACGATTCCTACGTGATTAACTTTCTTCATGCTAACTCCTTAATAAATTTTGCATTGTGATATTGTTTCGCCCACGGATTTTTAATCCTACCGCTCAAAATAAATGAGGCAAACTCTTTGATTCCGAAATCAAAATCTATTTTTGGTTTGAACCCCAGTCTATAAGATTTTACAGCTTCTACGACATAGTTTCTAGAGTCTTCAAATGACATCTCTGTTACGTTAACATTGCTAGATTCACCAGTCATATCCAAAATTAATGCAGATATTTTTTTAGCCATATCTATAATCTTATAATTTCTGTCTGATAAAATATAAGTTCCAAAATCTTCTGCTTTATATTTTTTAATAGAGGCCTCTGCAAATATTCTAGCAGCATCCCTTACATGCAGTATGGGTCTGTATTGTTCTCCTCCAAATACATCTAATGGCTCACACTCTACTGATTTGATAGTCATAATATTAGATACTAAATCGCACCTAATTCTAGCAAAGGCTGTAGATAATCCATATAATGTACCTAGTCTAAAAATAAAACTATTACTATTGTTCTTGATGAAATCTTCTGCAATTAATTTGGTTGACGCGTATAGACTTAATGGCCCAGTTGGACTATTTTCTGTAAGTACTTCCTCTGAAGCCCCAAATACAGAACATGTGGAAGCAAATATTAATCTTATTCCATTAGACCTACAGTAATCTGCCAAGAATTTAGTTGAATCAATATTTATAAGCTTTGTCATTTCTGGATTAACTGCACATGCCCCATCTCCAACTATAGCTGCCAGGTGAATTATTGAATCTGGTTTTATCTCATTAAGAACTGATAGAATATTTTGTTCATCATTTACATCCATGTTGTAAAAATCAAAAAGCTCATGTTCTCTTAGATAATGATTGGAATATGTAAGATTATCTACTCCATAAACATAGTGTCCCATTTCCAAAAGGGTTTGTACAACAGCATCTCCTAAATACCCACACACACCTGTTATAAAAATTTTCCTACAAGACTTGCCATATGTAGGAGTTTGCTTGTGACATTCTATACATAATGTTCTACCATTACTTATATCGAATCGCAAATCTACAAATTTTGCAAACGGCCTAACGTGGTCAACATTTAGATTTTTGCCACTGCCACAAAAAATACATTTGTGCCTATCTCTATCAAGAACAGCAGTTCTCCACTGTTTATATTTACTACTTTGTCTTATCTTTTTGTGCTCATGAGGTTGAGGCTCAGGGTTTTTATTATGAGGAGTCATTCCTTTTTTAAACCATCCCTTATTGGGTTTTGTGATATTATATTTGCCACCAGATTTTGGCTTTCTATAAATATATGTACATTCTTTTGAACAGTATTTGCCGCCGCCCTGCTTAATCTTATATGGCCATGTCTGAAATGCTTTACCACACTTGCATACCACTTCAATCATTTACCTCTACTCCTCAACCATGCTCTACTACTATAAGAGTTTACTTTTGCTTGCTGGTCACTTTTAGCTTGAACAATTTTAACAGGACCACCACAATAGCAGACCTTTTCATAGAGTGGCATCATCTCTTTGCATATCCCGCACTTTTTCGCATAAAACTGGGCAGCCAAAATAAACTCCTAGAAAACAATTAAGTAAAATAAGGGAGCACAAAATAAAACTCTGTAATTTATATGCTCGTGTATCCTCTATCGAATCAATCAGATATTCTTTTTCATCAAACCACAAATATAATCTAATATTAGTTGCGGACATATAGCCTGCCCAAATTGCTGGATTATACTTAACCTCTGAATCTTTAACTATAGAAGCAACGCCTAGTAATTCGTGGTTATCTTTTGTAAAAATTCCACCACCACTATTACCAAACCATATTCTCATAGCTATTCTATCATATAGATAGTCTTTCTCAATCGTTGTACTTTGATTTCCAAATGTAATGTGTGGATTATTTCCTTCCATTCTTCCTATTGTATATATCTGTCTTCCAGCACCAACATCTAAATGCTCATCAACATTTACTAATCTAATATTTGAATTAATTTTGATGTCCGGCCTAATAATCATGAAGTCAAAACTTTTAGCAACCCTTAGCTTCTCTGGGGGTGCATAAATAACAAAGCCTTTGCATTCAATTTCTTCCGGATAATAATACTTTATCAAAACAGTTCTTTCTTCCCAATCGATTATCCCATTGCTATTTTTATCTGCTACATGTTTAGCACTAAGAATATTTCCATTTCTAAGAGCAACACCTGTACCTCCAGCAGTAAATTTTTCGTCCTCGGCTATAGCAATACCGCATGTGGCCGCAAATGAATCTTCATATCCGTCATCTACCATGAACGTGGGAAAATCTGGCTTCGTAAGAACACCATAGATAAATAATCCACCTATTAAAAAGCTTATACAAAACATTAATATCTCATAGAATCTATTCATTTCATACTCGTGGCTACTGGAGCCTTAAAGACTTCATTAAACTCCGTTTCTTCAGGTTGTGTCCTGAACCATTCTGGTTTTGATTTAGCTACGCGAAGGCCGCGCTCGTCTATTAGTCTGTGAAGCTCCCAGCCACTTTGCCCATGAGACCTATAGGTTACATACTTATCTATAATTCTAGAATCACTAGAAAATCCATAATGTATAACCTTAATGTCTGCCGTAACTATCTTACCTATTCCGTTGGGGTATTGGCGCTGGTGGAGACCAGGTCTATCGTCGTAGTATAGCTCACCTGTATTTCTCCATAACCTGCAGAATTCTCCGTCATTGTAAGCGTTGTCTAATCTATAGAAGCATGGATTCCTCCAGAGATTTACCTCTTTAAATCCATATGCATCGTCTGTGGCTGTCTCACATATGTTTCTGATGCCGCCATTTTCCCCCGCCGCTTCTATTGTTTCATCTGCATCAAGCCAGAAAATCCAATCAGATTCAATCTCTATCGCTTTATCTATTAGTTTTTGTTTGTGTTGTATCTCATTCTTGAAATCATTACGCTCACCATTAATAAAAAGTATTTCCTTAAGCTGGTCACCTAGAAAATCTCCCCTAGCCAGATATTCCATGCTGCCATCTGTACAGCCATCGTTATATATTATTAAAGCATCGCAATAACGCTTAACAGAATCTATGAATCTAGGAAGATTGTCTTTCTCTAGTTCATTATAAATTTGTGCTATACAGGTAAGCTTCATATTAATAGCTCTCTTACCGTTGGTGCCAAGTTATGGACTACCTCTGGGTGCTTTGTAAATGGAAATAAGATTTGCTTAGGCCACCAATTAATTCCATAGGTAATCCTATCTAGATTAGGTTTATCAATAACTTCCCATCTAGTTTCTAATCCTGTGACTCTAAGGTCTACATCTTTTCCCTGTGTCCATATATTATTCTTGCGCATCTTTTTATCCATAGGCCTGGCCCAACCGTAGTGAACTATGTCTTCGCTAGGGTCGCCTATGCATCTTCTGCGGTGCTTTGGGTGACCGATATCTTCTCCGGGACCTGTGCCCCAGGCTTCGTCCGTCCACTTACCAAGAGATATGGCGCCCTCTGTTCTATAAATTCTAGCATGGCCATATGAGCCAGTAAATCTACCATCAAAGGACGGAGGTATCCTCATACAAAGAAACTCTGGCTTTTTATGACCAGCCGCTTCTTCTATTAAACCATCTGTCCAATCAATACTATTCTCGTATTTGTTTTGGTATAATTCCCAGTGGTTAATTGTGAACATGGTGACGTTATAGGGAAGGTCTCTAGCTTTTTTTACAGCCTTCTCAGCGCCCTCAAAGTAGAACACGTCGTCAGCGTCCAGTCTAATAAAGCGCTCGCACCCTTCGGCTCTCAGGGCTTCTATGGCTTTATTCTTAGGCTTACTAATATCGTAGTCTTCTAGAAAACCATACTCGATTAAAATTAATTTGCCAGAACTCAATTCATTCTCAAACAAGGTCTTTATTATTTTTAATGTGTGGTCATCTGAACCAGTATCAACTACTACATAGGTATCGACAAAAGGAAGCAGACTGCTTATTGTGTAGGCTATAGTTGTCTGTTCATTCCAACAACAAGTCATTGCTCCAATTTTCATTAGTGATATATCTCTTTATTAGAATCAATCATATCTTTATTAATGATTTCTATCTGACTTTTAATCCCATACTTCTCTTCATACTTCTTGGTATATGCTGGATGCCAATCTACTTCACCCTGCCTTCTGAAAGATGGTATCCTAAAGTTCGTGTAAGACCTTCTGCCCCACTTCTGACATAGCCACGGTGCGTTATTCTCGCCTCTCCAAGAGCCATTCTTAGAAACATCCTTATGGTGGTCCATGAACTTATAGTCTTGGGTCCTATTTATTCTGTCTTTAATTCCTGACTCGAAAATTCTTAGCTGGTGGTCATTATCTTCAAAGCCACCACCCCTAAAATTCTCATCAAACCAGCCCATCTTAAGTATGAGCCTCTTGTGTAGGCACATACCTCCGTAGTGTAGTAGATGAATCATATCAAACTTATCTGTGGCGATTTGTTCTTCTAAATATTCTAACCACCCGGGTTTAAACGTAGCATCATCATTACATATAAGGACCCAATCTGTTGGAGCTAACATTACACACCAGTTCCATAGTTCTGCTAGTCCACTTTTTTCTGGAATTAAAACAGACCTGATATAGTCTTCTGAAAAAGTCGATGTCAAAAAATCATTCTCAGAGAGTGTATAGTCTGTATGTAGTTTATCAGGACTATCAAGTAACATTGTAAGCGCTGGTCTACCACTAAAATTGTAATCCGTAGTATTCATAAACGAATCAACAAACTCTTTCATAGGTTGCCACCTATGCCTGGTTGCTACTGCTACACTAATATTCTTATGCATCTGGAGCCTCCACTAATTGAGGTTTAAAGGTACCCTGCATTGTCTGCTGGATTATTGCATCGTATCTACCTGTCTTCATGTATTCAAGAGCCAGTTGTTTGCACTTAAAAGATTGAGCAGCCTCTTCTTCTTTTCTGCTGCCTGTAATCTGCTGGGAGTGAACTCTGAAGCCAGCCAAGGGGACCTTGATTAATGCGAACCTTGTGTGCTCTGCTGCTCTTACTACGAAATTAAAGTCTTCACAAATCTCATGGCAGTAGTCTCCCACCTTCTCCCAGAGTTCTTTTGTATACATGAACGACATACCTATATCATAACCGTTTACAAGGTCTTGAGCTGGCTGTGGCCTTGTGTGCTCTACCTTTTGAATTACTTTATCATTCTCATCTACATATACGAAGTCCGAATATATGAAATCAACACCCTCTGCGGATGTTTGCTTCAGGCACTGAGACAGAGCTGCTGTGAAGTTAGCAAAGTAAAGATTGTCTGCACTACACCATGTTAAAAATTTACCCCTAGCTTCGCTGTGGCCAAGATTTAAAGCGCTACCTGTTCCACCATTCTCTTTCTCGAAATATCTAATGCGACGGTCAAAGAAAAATTTCTGAATAATATCCTTGGTCTTATCTGTTGACCCATCATTTACTACAATAATCTCAATATCTTTCATCTCTTGTTTTAACAAGGAGTCAAGCGTCTTAGAGATAAACTTCTCTGCATTGTATGCAGGAACTATAATTGAGACCAATGGGTCTCTCTCTCCTAGTTTAATTTCTATCATCTCCAGTTCCTTATAACATCTCTGTAAACATATTTAAAATATGGAAGCCCGCCGTATCTAATCATGTGCTGTAACACATAGCTTATTCTCTCAGAATCTTCACCTATGCCAAATAAATTAGTGATTGTTCTATCTGCAAAAGTATCTATAAACTCTGCTTGTTTTGGATTTTCTTGTTCTAGTCTATTCCAGGCAAGCTGGAACTCAAATAAACTAATAAGGTCTATATCTCCATCTCTTGTCATGTCATCTATATGATGCATGTACTCATGTAAAATAGCAGAAACTCCGTTGCTCTTTATTCCTTCTAGACTAAGGACAACTCTACGACCTACTCCTAACCGAACAGCAATGCCAAGCATATTGGTCCACACATTAACACCAGTGACGTAGCTACCACCCCACGTAACGGTATCTATACTAGGGATATCCTTGACTGCATTATATGCTTCGTCGGTAAAATAATATTTCAGGACACTATCTATCGTCTCGTGTTGTGGAACACCTACTTGTCTCGCTGGAAGAATATCATCTAGATTTGTTACGTGTGTGGCACATCCTGTAAAAAATAATAGTAGAACTAATAAATATTTCATTTACTTTTCCCTCCAACCAGATAGTATCCACCGCTATACGTGGCACCTAGTTTTTTTAGAAAAGCCTGGCATTCTGAGTCTGGTCTCTTAACAGACAAAGACCATTGTTCGGTGTTCTCTATGCCTATTGTTCTGATGGTAGCCTGCATCAGTCCTCTTGTTAGTCTCATCCTCTGCCCTATTTGAATTGCTTCTATTATAGGAGTGAAGGCGTATGCCTTTGGATTTCTTTCAGCATACTCTGCTGCCTCTGTAAAACCACCATCTGTAATTAGTATTATACTGAGGCTTCTCTTCATCACCCTGTTGTGGTTAAGGTTATTAACTTTTCTAAGCGCGGAGGAGATAGCTATTTTACCCCATGAATATGTCCCAGTATTATTCCTAATCCACTTCTTTGCTTTTGCGAACTCTTGTTCTCCTTGCGGTCCACCCGCATTAGTCCAGTCTCTAAATCTTTCATCTCCTTTATCATGAAAGGTATAGATACAAAAATAGAGTTCGTCTGATGCTATCCTAGATGTTGTTTCTAGCCAGGCCTTCTCGAACCTAGCACTTATATCGTCGCTTAAATTAATTGAGCTAGATGCATCTATTACGAATACAATATTGGGAGACAGACTAAATGGCTTAGGCGCAACTACTTCTGTATAAGGAACTTCACTCTGGGCTAATGTAGTCGTTAGCATGAATAACACTATGACTGCAGCTAATATTTTATTTTTCATTTGCAATCATTTTGCTTTTTAGAATCTGTTCTACAAAAGCCTCGAACGTATATGCAACATCATTCATATACTTCGCCTTGGTCGCCTGGCCGTAGCTTACACCTCGGACTCTAAAATTAATTGAGCTTTTCCCCGTGGGAACTACAAATGCTATGTCTCTTTGATTGAATGCTACTAGAGCAAATCCATCAATATCATCTTTCTCGTACATAGAAGCTTTTGAGCGATTCTTTTTTAAACTAAATTCATATATAAGCTTGCCAGTCTTTGATGCTTTTCGCGGCAGACGGATTGTCTTAACTTGAATCTTGATTAGATTATCATTAACGTCAGCTACCAGGTCGTACTTAACCTTGGGTGGCGTTGTTAGACAAACGTGTCCTAGTGCCGTAATCTCTGCGGCTACTAAGTATTCTCCGGCCTGCCCCATAAAGTGTGCATCGTGTTGCATTAGTTTTCCTCAAATAGATTGACATCAAACAGTATATTAAAATCATCAAGACACTCCCAAGACAATAACATTACTGTACAGCCTCGTTTTCCTTTTACAAAGATAGATGCTCCGTATTCTGGTAAGTATCCAGTTATTGGAAACTCGTCATCTTTTTTGAAAATATCCCAATCTTTTTTTAGTATCGCTATTCCATGCATTATTGTTTCTCAAAAATAAAGACGGCCCTAACCCGATGGTTAGTTGACCTGCTTATTGCTATTTCTCCAACTCTTTTAAATTCTTCTTTACGATACATTGGCAGAACCATATCCATCCAGCACAAGTAGCCCCCCTTACGTAAAACCTTGTAGGCTTCCTTGACTACCTTGTTTCGATTAACCATCGGGTTGCCGTAGCGAAGAGCGTCAGATTCTGTATAAGGAGGGTCTGCTAATATTAGGTCATAGTAATCATTCTTTACGTGGTCGCTAAGTTCTTCTGCATTACAACAGACGTCTGGCTTTAGGTCGGGATTGATATCAATCTTAATACCTCTGTCTAACTTACCTAGGCTTCCACTAAATAAGTTCATGGTTCGGCAGTTTGCTACGTCTGGAAATAGAGAATGAATGCGCTTGAGATAAGAGGGTGGGTAGGCTCCATGATAGCCGCTACCCTTGTAGTTATTTCCTATGTTCCATACGCCTAGAATCCAACCCTTATCTGACCACATGGAGGGATACTTAGGAAAGGTTCCGTTATATAGCTTAACTCTTTCGTCTAGAGAATACTTCATACTTCTACCGTATTGTAGAACGGTTCCATTCTTTTTGTTCCCCAGAAATCTTCCATCCATACTGCTATGTTTGGTAGCCTATCCTTAGAATAAATCTTATCCTCTTTCCAGTTCTTAATCGGTTGGTCATTTTCATTATGACAAAGCTCTGGATAATCTTTCATATCGCAATAGTTATCTGTGCAAAATATCTGAGCATAATATCTACTTCTTATAGTGCACGCCATCTCCTGTCTCTGCGGGTGCTCATCTAATATTTTAGGCTGAGGGCCATTGTAAAATAGAATCTCGTTAAGGTCTTCTTTGAAGTTAACGAACTCATCAAGCTTAATATCGAACTCAGTTGCTGCACTTCCTCCGCGACCTTCATACTTTGCTAGTTCACTACGATAGAACTCTGCCTTCATCTTGTGGAACTCATGCCCTTTAGCATGACCATAGTGGTAGATATAAAGGCCAGGCATTGTATACCTAAGTTGCTGCATCTCTGGAGTAAAGTAGGAGCATTTACCATTGGGTAATGTCGCAACAGGATGAGTGTAGTATCTCATGCCAGGAACATATTTAATAATTCTCTGGTGTTGCGGTTGCCACTCTGGGTGTGGTGCCCTGACGTGAAAGAAATCTCTGTAGAAATGTAGGAACGTCGGTATAATTTCTGACGCTGTGGGATGCATATGTATGGCCTGTCTGACTCTATTTACGTCACCCTCCATATAGAACTCATCTGCGTCTACTATGAACAGCCATTCACCTGGAGACGCTGCATCAATAAAGATTTGCTTCTGTTCTTCCAGCGATTTAAACGACCTGTTAAGCGTATATAGTTGAATCTTATTGTCAGGGTCAGGAAAACTCTTAATAATCTCCAGAGTGCTATCAGTGCTAGAACCATCAGGTGTAGCTCCTGGACGCCCCTCAACAGCACCTTCAACCACCCGAATAATATCGAATTCATCGTAGTTGTTTTTGAGGACGTATTCAATCCAGTCTTCTTCATTATGACATCCAATACATTTAACGAGTTTAATTTTATTAAGGTCGTAGTTGACCTCACTCATAATTTTATCCATCTGTTTCATGCTGGACAAACTTCTTTTTCTACACAGGACATAACACTTTTAATTGTATTATCCCAGGACAATTGCTTCGCTGTTTCCATGCCTGCGACATTTAGTCCTAGTTGTCCTGCTTGTTTTTTATTATGAACAGTCCTCATATGGTCTGCTAATTGCTCTGTGCTAAAGTTTGCCCATTCTCCTTGGCCGTTAAACCACTTGCCATCGTTAGCTGATTCCATTCCTGTAACGTCTAGCTTAAGTGAATTCTCGTTAGTTAAGAATTGGGTATGACCAGAGTAATCTGTAGCAATGATGTGTGCTCCGCACGCCATCAGTTCTGGAATTTCTAGGTTCCAGCCTTCAGCGTGACTTGGAAATACGCCACAGTCTACGTGATTAAAAATCTTTCTAATCTGGTCGTGGGTCTCTAGCCTTGGAAAGAACTTAATATGACCGACCATTGGAGTGCTGGCGTATTTCTTTTTCCACTCAATGTTTTCGTGCCCAATGAATGGGTTGTCATTAATCATCCATAGTTCTACGTTATCACCAGGTTGGAACGCAAGACAGAAGGCTGCGAGTAGTTCCTCGTGGCCCTTTCTTTTTTCCCATTTACCTATGTTGATAAAAATTGTGCTATCTTTCTGCCAGTAGGCCCTGTTGCTTCTTTCGTTTTCATCTACAAAAAACTTGGCCGGGTCTACACCTAGGGGGGCAACGGTTACGGGGACATCTATATTATTTTCTTCAATGACATCCTTGGCCCAGTCAGAACACACAACTAATTGGTCAACATTGCTCAGGCTATGCTTCTCTCTATCATTGAATTTATTTAGTTCAAAGATAGGCCAGCCGATTCTCTGTCCCCTTCCTGGGAACATATCTAGCTGATACTGATGCCATATTCTTAGAGATGGTGCATTGCTATTATACGATTGTGCATTAAGAATGGAACTCTTGATTGCATTTTGTATTCCTGCATCTGGCCATTCTGGATTTCCAATAGGAAAGTAAGATACCTTATGGCCGTTAGCCACTAGAGACTTAAAAACATTACAACCAACTACACCATAACCCAGCGTATTGATTGGCGCTACTAAATTAAAATCCATTTGCCAACTTCCATTTCTTGTAGTAATGAAGTATGGTATCCTTCATGTGCTTTCCTACCTTGCCATATGAAAAGTCATCGACTCTTTCTTTGCAAAGTTTAATTCTATTTTCCCACTTGGAGTTCTTACTATCAAGCTGACAATAATTCCACTCATGGTATGCATCTCTCATCGCGCTTCGTAGGCTAGAGATGTCTGGTTCTGCCCAGTTATCTTCTCCCGTATACATAAAGCTATGTGGGTGTGACATATCGAAGCATGGACTAAGTGTGTAGTCCACTAGCCAACCTGTATCCTTATTGATAAATTCTGTTGGCCCACCCCAGCCTACTGCTATAGGTGGAACCCCGAAGCCCATGGCATCAAAGTGGGGAATTCCCCAGCCCTCGCCTCTACTAGGAAGAACGTAGCAATCAGATGTTGCATATAATCTTTTGATTGCTTCTTCTGAGAGAATCTCATGCACCAAATATACTTGAGGATATGAATTGATTCTCAATAGTTCCTTCATTTTATTAATTTGGTTTATCATTTTCTGCTTATGCTCTTCTGTATCTTGTGAACCAAAATAAACTTTCAGAATAAGCATTACATTATCTGTGCTTCTGAACTCACTGAAGTATGCTTTGAGTAGCGAGTCTAGTCCCTTCTTTTTACTAATTTGACAAATCGAAAGAAACTTAAACTTCCCTGTAGAGTTGGGAATTTGGAATGGTGCCAGGTCTTCATACTTTACTTTATCAAATGTATGAGGAACTTTTACTATAGGTATTGTAACGCCAGCTATTCTAGCTGCTTTTATATTCTCATCACAGGGAACTAGGGCTAGGTCCATGGTATTAATTTGGTTTACCCATTCCTGAGGAACTCTATCGGTCTCCCATGCAAAATAATTTACGTTAAAGACATCTTTTCTTTTAGTAGTTTCATTAGGGGTGGTGTGCTGGATAACTATATCTACATCCTGTAGGCTTCTGTTCTCTAATTCCTTCTCTCTATCTGAAAAGTTATGATTACCTCCATCATAATGGAGTGACCTTGTAACTAAATTACAGTCTGCGCTATCTAATGCTTTGACATAATCCCTAGCTGCTGTAGCATATCCACTAAAGTCCTTGAGTGGCGCGACATATAAAATTTTAGGACTCATACTAAAACTCCTGGTAGCCCTATACTTTCTATGGATAGAGCTTTGTTAGGGTCATAGCCTCTAACCTCAAGGGACTTATTCCATCTAATAGTCTCAAACTTATTATGAGTTTGATTCTCTCCTCTAAAAAATGCCTCAACAGACTCTCTACTATTCCCAGACGCCAAAGAGTTCATCCAATTTGTAAAACCTTGCTTGTCTGGTTCTCTATGTAGTATGTTTCTATAACAGGCTAGCACAAATTGTTCGTTGTTTAATCCAGCGGGGAGCGCTATATTATTTACGATTTTGAATTCTGGACGTCTATTCCACGTTTTACTTCTATCATGCATATCTAATTCATCAAAGATTCTTTCAAATTCATTTGCTGTGGAATCCCAATTATGAAGAGTGAGGGCACACTCTCTAGCGCGCTTCCCCATTTTCTTACGCTTCTTAGAATTAGTTAACAAATCCTTGAAGCCAGCAACCATGCTATCTACATCTGGTAATGAACGCACAGCCATAGTTTCGGCCTCCGTATAGAAGGTTCCGATATCTATTGCTATACCTCCGCCATTTTCCACATGGTCTTCCATGGCAGAATAATTAGAGTAAAGCCCGGGGACTCCACAAGCTTTAGCTTCTACAATAGGTAATGCCCATCCTTCGCAAATAGCTGGTTGGACATAGATATCCATCATATTGAAAATTTCTGATAGTTCTTCTGTTGAAACTCCGCTGTGTGTGTTTGGCATGTGAGCTTTTATTTCTCCACAGAAAACACACTTTCCATTTCCACTCTTCCCCTCACTAGGAATAAACCACGAAAAGAAGTTACGACTACAGGCGTCGCATCTGTACGTAAAAATAACGTGTCTATTAAGACCGTTTCTTTGAATAAGCTCAGGAATATTCCAACCAACATCCGGCCAGCTAGTATGACATAACAAAACAGATTTTTTAATTTCTTTAATATGTCCATAATCCTTGCGGAGTTTTGCATAAGCTTGGAACAACTCTGGGAAACACTTCCTCTTTTGGTTTCTCATCACAGTTCCAATAATTTTAAGCCCCTTCTGAAGACCCCACTCAGACCTTACTTCGAATTTATCTTTTGGACTAAATACATCTAGGTCTACACCTGGGCTAGTGACGCTGGTCACATTTACCCCTTGGCCTTCTAGAATTCTTTTGCCAAACCTGCTATAGGTAGTCACTATATCTGACTTCTTAAAGGTATCTTCTATCCATTCTTTTCTTTGTGGGGCGCTATCTACGGTAGGAGTAATTACTGTTTTAAAGTTTGCTCTGAATTGAGACTTAAGAATATGCTCAACCATCCATGGGTCTCTAGCATCAAATACAATATCTGGCTGGAAGTCTGCAACAACAGCATCAAATTTATATACTCCAAATTGATTTACCGGTTGGCTCTTATAAACCTGAGCCTCCTGTTGGTTCTTGGGTAGATTCCCATAGAACTTCCACGGTAATTTCAAAGCACTCTCATCTGCCGAGTTTCCATAGCTACCGAACTCAGCTATTATATACTTATCCGTATCATAAATTCTTCTTATGATTTCTTTATTATATGTAGCAAATCCGGTAGAGAGCCAACTAGACTCTCCACAAAATAGAATTCTTTTCTTCATTCAACCACCTGGTATGGAACCCTCTGTAGATTGTAGAGCTTATCCAGAGACCTTACCCTACTCTTTGCCAACTTTTTATCTACTGCTGTGTTATTACTCTTCGCTGTTTTATATTTACATAGCATCATAAACGTAACCTTATCTAAGGATATTGGATACTTAAGCTGTGCAACTACCGTAAGTACCTCGTGATACATACAGCTCCAGGCATATGACCTGAAATTTCTAATAGAATCTTTTTTCTGAAATGCTTGAAGCAAACCAACGCAGGCCGCCTGATAACAGTCGTCTCTGAGGTTTGATGGAACATTTTTAAGCACAGACCTAATAAGGCCTTCATATTCTTGTAACACTAGATATACTCCAGGGGGAGAGCAATGAGTTGCTCTCCCCCTTCTATTGTATTTAGAACGGCAGGTCGTCTATTGCTTCAGAGCTGGTAGCCGGAGCAAGCGTGCGCTCATCCACGGGCTTATCTTTACGATTCTTTCCAACCTGAAGTTCTAGGACATAGACTTTAATCTTACTTCGTTTCTCGCCAGTCTCTTTGGCTGTCCACTCATCAGTTTCTAGTCTGCCTCTAATATAGACTTCTGTCCCCTTACCAATACTTCTTTCAATATAATCAGCCTTTTGATTCCAGGCTTCGCAGTCTACAAAAGTCGGCTTATCAATCCACTCATCGCCTTTTTTATACGAACGGTTGACAGCTAATCTAATAGTGGCGACTCTACTGTCTCCGCCAATCTTTTTAATCTCGGGCTCTTTCGTGGTGTGACCAACTAAAATGACTTGATTTACATTCATCGTAACTTCCTTTACAAATTCACTAAGGACAAAAATGGAGACAATACTCCATAAGAAATGGCTTCGCCGATAATCTCTTCATTCAAATTATCGCCTTCAAAAACAAATCTTTCATATAGTTCTTTTATCTTATCTTTCTTAAGAACTGTATCAAAATTTATTATTCCTAGCTCCGGGGGGCTGAAGATAACTCCATCAGTCCTTTCTCCATCGGGGCCAACATATATTATTTCATCTAGGCTTACACCCTCCATTCTAATGAAGGACATAATCTCCTCAATTATGAGCGCTTCCGCTGCTAGCGCATCTATGGGTAGTGGAATGTCACTACCAGGACACACTAATCCATTATCCCATTTCCATAGGAGTTTCGAGCCATGATAAGATACGACAACTCTACTATGAATTATATCTGATACCACCACACATTCAGCTTTTGGTGGGGATGATTTTAGATAATTTACTATTCTATTTCTGCTTGACATATAGGTCTCCTAACATTATTATACGCGGATTGAACATCGTGTCAAATACTTTTTTATAAATGTTCAATCGCATTTACTAATAAGCCGGTCCCTTTACTATTATCACTTTTCCTTCCTTTAATTAATACGGCCTTACCTTCTTTTATTATCCATCCTAACTTATTATATTGACTAGCAAATACAGTAACTCCATCCATCATATATGTATTATCGCTGACTTTCATAAAACACATAAGATTACCGTTCTTATCTTTAATCTCTCTAATGCCCTCTATGATTACTCCTACCTTAACTCTATCTCCATGTCTGAGATTAAGGAAGTCCTTGCAGGTTGTATCCACCTTGTAGTTATTATATAGCTCTACTTCACTACCACTTAAAGGCATTCCTAGGTGAAACTTTTCCCAAGCCAGAGCCATGCGCTTTCTATTTCCACCCAGGTCTCTCTTTATATCATTCCACTTCTCTATAATCCTAGGGCCTCTACTCTTATTAGGAATATTATTATCGAAGAGAGATATTATCATATCATCTACTGAACATGTATCAATAAAATCTTCACTAAAAAGAAAATCTCTTTCTCTATCAGTCAGAGATAATAGGAATTCATAACGAGCTAATAACCTAACACGGTCTATAGGTATTGCCAGAGCATTGCATTTAATTAAAGCTTGAACTACATTCTTCTTTACCTTGCACTTATCTAAAAATAATTTCTTAAATAAACCATAGCTGGTATCAATACCTTTTAGTTGTTTAATATTCTCCAGGGATTTTTTACCTATACCTTTAATATGAGATATACCAAATACTAAATCATCATTATCTGTAAATTCAAACTGACTATTGCCAAACTCTACACTAGGAGGTAACACGTTGATATTAAATAACTTAGCTTCATATACCAACTGTTTAATTTCGTCAAACTCATCTGGGTTACTATCCGAAAACGCCAGTTTGTTCTTGAAGAACTCTATTGGGAAATGAACCTTTGAATAAGCTCCCCAGTATCCCAGGATAGCATAACTGACTGCATGACTCTTATTGAATCCATAGCCTGCAAACTTTTCAATCCAAGAGAATACTATTTCTGCCTTATCTTGTGAGTGATTATTTTCAACTGCACCTTTAATAAACTTATCCTTAATCTTTTCAAATAGGTCAGTATTCTTTTTACCCATAGCTTTTCTGGCCGTATCAGAATCTTGTAACGAGAAGCCCGCGAAGTCGGTGCAGATTCTCATAATCTGCTCCTGGTAAACAGGAACACCCATAGTATCCCTAAAGATAGGTTCTAGGACAGGGTCAATATATTCTGGTCTAAGCTCGCCATTCTTTGTCTTCACGTAGGTATCTGTAATATTTAGCATCTTCCCAGTAGCTGGGTCTTCTCTATACTCTGCTTCTAGGCATCCCGGACGAATTACACTAATGACTGCAGCTAATTCCTCTATGTTTCTAGGCGCAATCATTTTACAAAATCTTCTACCTAGCTGCTTCTCAATTTGAAACAAACCCTTGGTTAAACCATTACTAATTAAATCCCAAGATGCTTGACAATGTAAATCAATATTATCAAAATCTAAAGTTTCAAACTCACAACCACAATCAAACTTCATTCCAACACTCGAAACATCTAGGCTCGAAAGCATCTATTCCTCCTACTACTACTTGACCTTTATCTTTTGTTTTTCTATATGTTCTAGTGGCACTATTAATTTTCTTACACCTAGAGCATACCGCCTTGAGACAAACTATGTTATCTGCCAGCGCTAATAATTCTGGCATTGCACCAAAAGGTTTACCATATGAATCTTGTGATAAACCAGCTACAATAATATGGGACCACTCAGACCATTCGTCTATGCATCTAAGAATTTGTACTTTATTAAAGAACTGTGCTTCATCAATAAGGATTACATTTATATCTCTATCATATTTTTTAAAACATTTGTATGCTTCATTAAAAAAGCTATTTGAATCGACAGCATAGGCTGAAAATTTATCTCCGTAATGAGTAGTAATATCACTCTTGCTATATCTATCATCTATTTTTGGCTTAAATGCAATTACAATATCTCCTGCAACTATATGAGACATAGCTTTACTTATTAGGGCTGAGCTTTTGCCAGAGAACATTGGCCCCGTAATTACTGTTAGCATTATTCTCCTAACAAATCTTTTCCAGTTTCTTTTTTATACCACTTGCCTAAAGTTTCTCTCTCTATATGAATGGCATTACTTCCAATGATTCTTCTTTCCCCTTTACCATCACATCTCATAAAGCTGCAATTGATTTTTTCTTTAGGGTCTGAACTAATAGGTAGGTCAGCATTCCATGTGCCGCCACATAGGTCACAATGATATTTATATCTAGGCATCTATGTGCTCCACTCTGTAAGCTACGTTATCTTCTTCAATCATTTCTCTCTTAACGAGCAGCATAAATGTAGCCCATCTATCTCCGCCCTTAACACTTCTAAATCTTGAAGCGTTTGCTACATTAAATAGATAATTTCTAAGGTCCTCTGTCTTAAACATATATAGAGTGAACCCCTTATCATCTGGCACGACGTAATGAACTTCGTGTGCCTCTGTTGAGGATATACCCGTCAGCTTGCCCTTTTTGTTATGTGTCTCGAAGCATAGGTTGCCCGTCCTCTTCGCCATCATATCATACTTAACTTCTACACTATATGATATACCACAGTCTGATGTAATCTCTACATCTCCTTCTATTTGCCTTGCCTTTTCAAGGTCAGCAATCACAACATTATCTGCTGCTTCATGCAGGCTATCAAGAAAGGTCTTAACTATACTAACCGCCACTTTTGACTCCTCTAAATCTTTTAAGAAATGTCCCATTATGAAACACCCGTACTTCCAAATCCGCCCTCTCCTCTTTCAGAGACTGAGACACTATCGGTCCATGTAAAGTCTCCTTGAGGAGCACGCTTCAAAACAAATTGTGCAACCCTATCCCCTACTCTTACTGCAAAAGGATGCTCAGAATTATTCTGTAGAATCACACCACATTTTCCTCTATATCCAGAATCTATTGTGCCTGGAGAATTCAACACAGTAATACCATCTCTGAGTGCTAGACCAGACCTGGGCCTCACTTGAACTTCCCAACCACTTTGAATTTGTATCTTAAAACCAAGGTCAATAAGTCCACGACAACTTGGCTGAATTACAGTTTCAGTGACGCTGCTAACATCTGCTCCTGCATCACCATCCTTTTTATAACTTGGTAATATAGCTTCATCGTGTGTTCTTTCTAATTTAACACTAGGCCTACACTGAACAGACCATTCACTATTATTTTTTTTCATCTTTATTATCCTTCTGTTGGCTATGTCTTTTATTCACATCCTGTTGAATGTTATAGAGGACATCCATTGTATTAAGTCCTAGGATATCTACCTTTAAAAACCCCATAGAATCTAGTGTAACTCCGTCCCACTCTGTAATTTTTTTCTTTTCTTTTGTATTCCATCTCAAAGGAATAGAACCAGTTTCAAAAGACTCATTACTGATAACAATACCTGCTGGATGTTGTCCTGAACTTTTCGGACAGCCCTCAAGCTTCTCTGCTATTCTAAATAGTCTAGGATTCTTATCTTTGTATTCCTTAAGTTTTTCATTCTTATCTATTGCGTCTGCTAAGTTCTTTACTTTTGCTGGAACGTTACGTGTCATTACATTAGCATCTTGAAAGCTCATGCCCTCTTTGCCAAGAATAGTTGCGGTATCTTTAAGAGCAGCCTTGGTGGCTAGGGTATTAAATGTCACCATCTGTGCAACCCTATCTTTTCCAAACCTCTCCTCTATATACTTAACTACTTCTCCACGCCTACTTCTACTGACGTCAATATCAATATCCGCCATAGAACCTTTTCTACCTATGTTGTAGAATCTCTCCCAGATAAGACCATATTTAATTGGGTCTATACCTGTGATTCTGAGAATATAACTAACAATAGAACCCGCAGCAGAACCACGGCCTGGACCAATAGGTATGTGCTGAGAACGGGTCCAACTAACAATGTCCCAGATAATAAGAAAGTAATCAGCAAGATTAGCATCTTTAATATCTCGAAGCTCTTTTTTAACTCTGGCCTTATGCTCCTGAGAAGCTTCTTCAATCGGACAGCCATACCTTTCTTGATATCCTGACATGACAAGCTCGACCAAATAATTAAATGATGTAAGGTCAACTACCTCTCCTTCGGCATCTTCGTGCCCACAATTCTTCACAGTAGCACAGCCCGCAGATTCAGGAACAAATTCATATTTAGGTAGACGAAGTTTGTGTTCTATATCTATATCTTCAATGCGGTCAGCAATTTGAGAACTCATTTCTAACTCTGCTTGAGTCAGGGTACTCATTCTTCTCTCGCCATCTTCTGTTGTTAGATATTCTTTAAGCATATGGTGTGCATTTTTAAGCCAATACTCTCTAGTAGAATAGTATGGTCTAAACTGTTTACCTTTCCCATATCCTACTGGTTTATCGAAAGTATCTTTTGTTCTAATTGCCCAGATTGCCTCATGCATTTCTACGTCATCGCGGTCAATATAATGCGCATCTTGGCACGCCACAACAGGAATGTCTAGATGGTTTCCCATTTGGCGTAGCATCTTGTTAATTTCTGGCTGACAATTCAATCCGCCGTCTTGTGTTTCAAGGTAGAGCCTATCACCAAAAATATTCTTGAGTCTTGTCGCGTGTTGTGCAGCGACATCAAAATTACCTTCATTGATATTCCATGGTACGATACCCTTGAGACATGCTGTAAGACAAATTAAACCCTCTCCATATTTATCTAAATCGTTGAAGTCAACGCGTGGGCCATAATAAAACTTTTCGCTAGCTCGCGTTGTTAAAATCTTAATATTATCCCAGCCTGTTTTATTCATTGCCAGAAGAATTAAATGATGATTACGAGAAGCTCTTCTCTTATCTTCTTTAGCTTTTATCTTATCTTGTTCATGGTTATCTACCATATAGAATTCACAGGAAAGAATAGGTTTAATCTTACGCTTCCTACATTCCTTGTGAAACTCTGGTACACCCGCGATAGTCCCGTGGTCAGTAAGAGCTAAGGATTTATGACCATACTCATCTGCTCTCTTGACAATATCTGGTACCTTAGATATCGCATCTAATATACTATAATTACTATGTAGGTGTAGGTGTGTCATCTCTGTCATTTTATGCTCCTGCCATCGGCAACTTCTTTTTATGCTCTACCTCTGGTGGCAAAACGAACTGACCATTTTCATCTGTATACTGTTGCTTGATTTTACTACACTCGTCATAACCTATGCACCAATTGCACTTGAATGACTTCTTTCTAATTGGGCTACATGCTGTAGCAATCTTTCCGTAAGAATCTTTAAGAAATGCCCTAGTCTTTTCATCATCCTCTCTGTTAAAGATAATGCTGACTGGTCCCTTTCTTAGATAATCCAAAGTCATAACCACATAGTTATATTGAGGAAATAACTCTTTAGCTACCATGCTATAGATTCGCATTTGTAAATCCTTAAATGCGGCATCTGTATTCTTTGTGTAGTTTCCAGTCTTATAGTCTCTGACTTCTAGGGTTTCTTCATCTATCTCTGTTACCAAATCCATAAAGCCACGGACCTTAAAACCCTCATACTCTTTTTCAAAAGCAACCTCGGCTCCAATTATCTTGCGATTAAGAACTGAGTCTGGCCTTATGATAGTATGCTCAAGAATCCTGAGGTCGTCCTCAAAGTTTGGCTTAGGGCAGCCCTCGAAATCTTCTACGATTCTGTTCGCTACGGAGCAGATACCTCCACTAGAAAGCCACTTGCATTCAGTGCAGTTCTTTTCTACTGGGTGAGGGAATCCTCTATTGGGTTTTCTATCATCAAATTCCCATACCTTATGCTTTTCATAATAAGCCTTCAGGTGTTTAACATAGTCTTTATCTTCTTTTACATAAAGTTCAAGAGCTTCGTGGACCGCACTCCCTTTGTGGGTGGCTATTGAATCTCCCTTTAACTCTGGTAGAACCAGATGATATTGTAAAAAGTATCTGAACGGACAATCTATATATGTGTTTAATCTGGATGCCGATAAGTATTCAATTTTCATTTTCGAATTTAGCCTTTAGTTTTATATATTCAACGTATTCCTTGGTTCGCTTCTTTTCTTTTCTTTTCTCTGATGCTACTTTTCTTTTCTTAATTTGAGCACATCTATGTTTATACTCATTGTCATCCTCTGGACGAACGCCAATAAGATGAATATCTGTAGAAGAACTTTCTAGAAACAACTCAGTGTATTCTGACTTTTCAAATACCCTCTTTAATTCTTGAAGATATTCTATAGCTGAATCTATATCTGTTGCCAATTCATTAGCAAGATGACACTTTATGTATTCTGTAAACTTCTTTCTTTGGGGCTTGCTGCTCACTGACATTCACCCTTATACATTTTTCTGAATTGTTTCCAGCCTACGAAATTTCCTGACCTATACTCTGGGTTTCTAGATGCTTCAGCTACGTGCTCAAACGGTGACCAGTGCCCATGTCCGCTACCAGTAAGTAGTCTATCAAATAAAACAAGGTCCTGGTCAACATCTCTGTTGCCATCGTGGGTAAGATAGGATACGCGAGCACAGCGTGCGACACTTATCTTTCGTCTTAGGTCTATATCAAAACCTAACTCATCACCTTGAATATAGGGAGTATGCCATAGTCGTCCTACTGGCTCAGATTTTCTTTGAGATTCAAACATTCTGTCAGCTAGATAATGAATCTCCGGTTGAGCATCTTTATGCCTACGTAATCCGTAGAAATTACTATAGTTTGTGGCTGTGCAGATAACAGTTATATTCTTCCATGGCTCCACTACTCTATTTACAATTTGTTTATGCAGACCTATACTGTATAGAGTTCTTGCATAATCTACTGCGGAATCTCTTGCTTTAAGCCATTCCCTTTCTGCTATCTCTTGTTCAAAATCTGATAATTCTTTTCCTGCAGACATTCCTTTTTTATTCTTACCCCAAAATACAGGCATAGCAGGGTCGTCTATGACCATCCTAATCATTTTCTTGGTAGGTATAGCTCTACTGCTTGCAGCATTCCTACTAAACATCCTGTGAGTCATGAACTCTGCATGGATGAAGCGAGGATATGTTAACTCAAAGGTAGTAAGTCGTGCTCCTGCCTGGCTAACTGAATCAAGAATTACTTCTACCTTAAAACTCATCTTTGTCCAACCTTTTCCATCCAGAATGTCTGGAAGCAACAACCATCTTTATCTCGCCACATACGGTACCCTGCTTCTTCTGTGAAACCAGAGAGTGGGCCGCCAGAACTAGGTGGTCCACCATGAAATTCAAATATAGAATCGCATTGTGGACATTTCCAACTATTAAAATCCACTCTTATCTTCTTTCTTTTTTAAATCTAAGTGTGTAAATGAATCCTTGGCATCTGGATACTTCTCTATAATCTCAAGGGCAAGCTTGTCCATATCTGCAAAGAATCCCTTGGGGGCAGGTGGCGGTCTATCATCAATAAACTTGTCGCAAATCATTCCATCTCTCATCACAACTAGAGAAGCAATAGCTTTTGTAATATGATTAAGTCCACTGTCAGAATCAATATCTTCACCCTCCCACCATTTATTTAAGTGTCTCCAAGTTGCATCGCGATAGACGCTAGCACGCACACCATCAATACGATAATTATGCCTACCATATTTCCTTGCTCCTTCAAGCATTGCACAACCAATTTCTGCAACCACCGTTCCTGGCACTGTAGATATTGGTGCCTTCTTAACGCCTACGGAATCTTTAGGGTTTGTCTTCTTGCCTTCTGATGTTTGCATTTTTTTAATTACCTTGTCGAGTGCATCTAAATCAAGCTCAGGAATATTGCCTGGTCCTGGTCCATATACTGTTTCTCGTTTATACCCTGACACTAAATAGCTTCTGCTAATAGGAAGTCATCCCAGTCGTTAATTCTCTCAACCTTAACATGCTCAATCTTCCTATTATGGGGATAGTCTACGCAATAAACATATGCTTCTGTATGGTCAGCAATATCTATAATGGTAGACCCCGAGTCTTCAATGAACACACCGATATTAAGCTTATTAACTAATGAAGATTTATCTTCTTTAACAAAGAATAGATTTTTACTAAATGGAAAACCATGCTCTGCTAGTGCATCTATAGTATCCTGTCTGGCATATCCTGGCCTCTTAGTAATATAGAAAATCTTATGTCCACCATTCTCTATTCTCTCTAACGCGTCTAGAGTGCCTTCGAGAAGCGGCAGATTTCTATACCCACCATTTTTTCCAAACTTATGAAACTCCTCCCAGAATCCATCTTCAGTAAGACCTTCTGTATCTTTGTGCCAAAAATAGTTTGTAATTTCGTGCTCTTGTAAATTTAAATCGAATGCACCATTAAGGCGCTCCCTAAATACATTAAGAAAATCGAAACAAACACCATCTAAATCAACTCCATATCTCATGCGAAAATTTCCCTTGCTTTCTCAACTGTTAAATCTCCTACGTCTCCGTCTTGTAATTCTACAATAGACACATTAAAAAAAGCTTTTGCTGTATTGAATGCGGCGCTCGCGCCCGTCTTCCCCGCCGTGTCAGCATCTAGGGCTACTATTAGCTCCTGTGCTCCACACTTTGCTAGCAAAGCTATCTGTCCATTGTGTAGCTTTCTTCCAAAGATAGCCACTCCATTATGTATTCCTGCATGTTCTAATCTAAGAACATCTAGCGGTCCCTCTACTATAATTACCTTACCAGTTTGTTTTATATGAGTTACAGCTCTATCTATATTAAATAGATTCTCTGCCCCTATGAATCCCTTACTATGAAACCACTTGGGTATTTTCTTTTCTTTCCAATTAGGGAATAAGGTCCTGCCTGTGAATCCGACTATCTGACTATAGATATTTCTGATAGGTATAATAAGTCTGTTAGACATTTGCTTGTAGCCCTCGGCAGTTACTCCTATCTGATAGTTTTCTATAAGTCCTTTAGGATAACCTCGGCCTTCTAGATATGAATGGTAGAGTAACTTTTCTAAAATCTCCTCTCCATAAATCTTTGTTTCCTTCTTGGCCTTTTTAATAAAAGCTTTATTGGCATGGAGGTGGGTTGCCTCATCTATATTAATGCCATCGCCTTCTACTATCTTTTCTATGAACTTGCACGCATCTGGAAATCCACAATCTAATACGCCCATTACTAGACCAAATACATCCTTGCTAAAATTGTCATGGCAGCCACGAGAAAAGCATTGCCAAATCTCTTTGTCTAGGTGCCACGACCATGCGTCATCTCTATCTCCGTTATGAACCGGACATGCAGCAGTCACGTATTGATAGCGTTCTCTATAATCAATCCTTAGTGCGTCAAGAACCTTTAATATTTTTTCAGAAGCTATTAGCCTCAGTGTTTCAATTTTCTTTCTATTCATTACCATTCACTTACATTTCCAATATTATTTGTTTCTTCTTTTCCAATCTTTGCTTTTAGTTTTTTAACTGCCGTAAAGACTTCTGAGTTTCTCTTGTCTTCCTTAAACTGTCCACATGATTTATCAAAGTGAACATTCACCCATTCGTTGAATGCATGACCACAACCATTACGAGAGAACCTAGCCTCTAATACATGAGTCCCACGAGTCGGACCATCTTCTTGTATCTCCTCTAGTTTCTTTGGCCTGAGGATTGTAGCAGAGTCTACGTTCTCTACGATTCTTCTAATACCTATATCCTCTTGTTTGTTTAATTGGCCAAGAGCCATAATGGGAATGTTCAGGTGCGCCGAACAATCATGAAGGCTAGACATTAGAAGACCTATAAGCTGGTATTCTTGAAGCCTATCAACATCTGACGAATCCATTAGCTTAATGTAATCATATATTACTAAGCCCTTACCTTCGTCTCCTATAATGGGGCCGCCCAGATTCTTGTATACGAACTTTCTAATAATAGGTATGACACTATGAACCGAGCGCCCTGCTATATTCTTGTAGAATATTGGCGCGTCCCTAATGAGGGCAACTGCTTGTTTTACTTTTTCTATTTGATGCTTATCGTTCTTCCAAGTGCCTCCCTCAATAATATTGTATGGGATACCTGTCATGATTCCACAAAGCCTCATTTGCTGCTGTCTAAGCTGTAGCTCAGTATCTAAATACAGAACTGGCTTTCTTTGCAGGACTGCGGTTTGAAAAGCTGACCACATAGATAGCTGCGACTTGCCAACCTTTGTGCTAGCAAAGATTCCTGTGATTGCTCCGTTACGAATATAGCCAACATCTTTCTGCCAGCGAGGTAGACCTATATCAATCCCCATATCTCCTTCTAGGTCTGCATAGTTATTGATATTCTCTTCGAAGTCGTCAGCTAGACATTGAACATCTTCTTCTCCGGCATCTAGTGCTCTAATAGAATCAAGAACTCTTGTCTCTACCATGCTTCTCATGTCGGAGGTTCCGCCACTCCAATCCTCAATATCATCCTTGAGGTCTTCGCATGTATTTATTAGGGCTCGTTTAATCGATGCCTGTTTTACTGCGGATATATATCTAACAAAGTTTTTGGGGTTTATATTTTGGTCCACGATGGCATCAATTAGTTCGCCATTTAATGTGTGGTGGTAAAACCCTTCTACATTTTTTTGTTCTGCTGTCGTTATGATAATGTGCTTATCAATTTTGACAGACTCTTCTGATACAATCAGGTCTTTAATAATTTCAAAAATTAGGGCAGCACCAGTATTAACAAAGTCGCCCGGAGTTAATACATCATTAATAGTAAAAAATCTATCTGGTTCTTTGATAAGAATAGATAGGATGGCTCTCTCAGCCGCGTGTGCTTCTATACTCACTTCTTACCCTTCTATCATATATCTTCGACATGACATATATTTTATTTTTAATTGTATCACAAACTGGTCTAAGCATCTCTAATTTAGCCTTTTCGTTATCCATCTGCGCCTTGAACTCTTGAAGAATCTCATGCTTAGATATAGCAATAGCTCGTCGTTCTTTCGCATGAGACGCTCCATACTTAGCCGCCAATGGCGCAACCCTTATATCAAAGGCATCCTCTAAATTCTGAACACGTGCCGAAAGAATACCCAATTCGCTATATAGATAGACATAATAATTGGATAGGACGAGCATCAATTCATCAAACTGTTCCAAGGTGACCGACTTAAGCTCAGGTGCTGAAAATTTAATAGCATCCTTGAGCATATTCTTTTCTTGGTTTTCAATATATACTAGGCCAGCCTGTTGCCGCCAATCGCTTATTGTTTTACTCATATAGAACCTCTACGTTTAGTATACGCGTACTTTATTAGTTGTCAGATAACAGTTTATTTCTAATTTGTTCTTCGCTATCTGCTTCTCTTATGACTACTAGATGTATATTATTAACACTACACCATAGAGATTTTTTTCTATCTCTTGCTTGGGCTAACCTAAAATTCTCCTGTGAGCCGTGAAAGAAATTACTGTATTCATAATGCTGTTTACCCTGTGCTTCAACGGCAATTCTTTTCCTAGGAAGAAGGAAGTCTATGTATAATCTGTCACCTGGAATATAAAATTCTTCGAGTATGACTTCATTGGGGAAGACCTCATCTACTACTTCTCCTACGAAAAACTGAAAGTTACTCTTGCATTTATCAGAAGACCTCCGAGGCCACTTTGATGGTCGGAGGTCTATCTTATATTCGCGCCCCTCAGTTGAGAGGAACTTCACTAGAATACTTCTTCTATCTTATCAGTAATACTTTTCTTAAAGTCAACGTCTGTTCTAAACATCTCAATAACTTTTGCTTGTCTGATTCGCTTGTCTGTTCCATCTGGTTGTGGCACCATATACCAACCATTGCTATAGGGAAGAATTCCTAAGTCTCTAGCAAACTCTAGCATATCTAGTTCTGAGTCAATCCCTTTGCCATAGATAATAGGAAATTCTACCGTAATCTCCGGCCTGTTAACGTTGTTTTTAACCACCTTGGCTCTTACTCTCTGGCCTATTTGGTCACCATTAGCATTTTTAATCCTACCTGCTGCTGGAGCAAAAAGCTCTATGCGTTGCGCTGACCTATTTTTTATTGCCTTGCCCCCATGTGTCGTAGTGGCCTTGCCAAACATCGCCATAGTAGAGGTTAGGTGATTAAGGAATATTGTGACGCACTTATTACGTGCATTTATTCCTGTAAGCTTGCGTATCATCTTATGACACAATCTGGCGACCAGACCCATGCTTTGCTTTTCAAAATTCTCAGCGCCCTCTACTTCGGGCAGGAGGCCTCCCACTGAGTCGAGCACAATAACACAGCCAGGATGAGCTACCATTAAATCATACATCATATTCATAGCTTCTTCGCCAGTATCTGGATATAAAATAGTAAAATTGGTTCTGTCAAATCCATCAATCATATCAAGCTGTGCTTCTCTGAGTTTATATTCTAAGTCTATATAGAATACCAACTTACCCATCTTCATGGCATTAGAAGCAACCTCTAGGGCTAGGGTTGTTTTACCTGTGGCGTTGGGTGCATAAACCTCTACAAATTGTCCTTCTAAGAATGGTCTGCCTAGGGCCCAGTCTAATTTAATTGACCCCGTAGGAATATGTTTAAGGTCATCATCATTGAAGTCCTTACCAATCTTTACCTTGTCTCTCCATTCTTTTTTGAAATCGTTAATATCAAATCCCACGATATCACTTACCTCTTGCTCTGCTTCTGTTGTCATTTAATTGCCTCTGCTAGTTTCTCAGTCCTTGCTTTTGCTTTTTCCCCTGCCGATTCAAAAAGTTCATCGTGGGTAATTCCGCATAGTGTTGCAATATTTAAACACACCACTATGACATCTCCCAGCTCTTCTTTTACAGCTTGCTTAGGTGTTTGTCCTTTCTTTAATAACTTTTTAATCTTACTCTTGCTATGTCCACTAAACGCAACGATAGCTTCTAGGACCTCGCCTGCCTCTTCTCCTAATTTAATAGCAGAGATTAGAATGCCCCTTGGCTTCTTTGCACTGAACCACTTTTCATATTCGCCGTGGAACCTATTAAACGTTTCTTTCAAGTTCATCAAGTTTATCAAACAATCCTTTCTTCTTAATAAAAAAACGAGGCTCTCTAAGGTCTTCAACCTCATATGCCTCGTTCTTAGTTTTAGAAGTATCTTTGGGTGCAGCTAGTCTTTGAATCCTAGCCGCCTCTTTCTGAAGAAAAAATTCTAGTTGTGCGTAATCAGTAAAGCTTGTAATCTTAATATTGTTGACTACCTCAACAACTGCTTGCGGTCCGTATGTCTTTAGAAATTTTGAAACAGCACGGACCTCTCTAGTATAAAGGCCTTTCCAAAATTTGTGTCGCCAAAAGTATGGCCGCAAACTACCGACTCCATATTGTCGTATCAACATAAGTTCTGCTATGTAGGACCTGAGTTGCATTTTATGACCATCTGTTGTTTGACTTAGCACTTTAATTTTCATTGGTTACAATCCTTCCTAATTCTGTACTTTAACTACTGAACCTCTACTAGTATGATACGCGTACTTTATTGTTTGTATGTTATTCTTTTAAGTAAAGCCTCCCACCTAATCCTCCGTGAAGTAAGTCCAACGGAACCAGCCAAGTTACCAGTCTCCCTTGAGACATATCATGTTTTCTAATCGCATTCATTTTTGCTAATGTAATATTTACGTTCTCTTTTGTTTTCTTTGCTTCTTTCCTGGTTCTAACTAAGGTAGCTTTTTTCATTCTTTGTTCTTCACACGTTAGATAATTTTGTGGCTGTCCAACTGACAAACTTTTTTTATCTCGTCATTTTTTTCTTAGTTTATTATTCATTTACTCCTCGTTTGCAGCGCATGGTCCGGTATCTTCATAATCTGGTGTTGGAATTTCTCCTCCACCACAACCAACTCCAATGTTTAGTTCCTTATCTGGGTTGTTAGAACAAGGGGCTTTAATTTTAACAGGGACACATTGGTCACAATCAAATTTAGGTAGAGGAGTTATGGTTAACGTGCCTCCTCCAGGAACGGGGACTCCACCACCAGGAATAGGAGTTCCCTCTCCGGGTCCACCAGAAATATTAATTACATATTCACATTCACATGCTGCAAATCCAGCATTTATATTTTCTGCCAAACTCTGTAGGTCAGCGAAGTGTGTAGCTGATATTGCAGCTAGTGCTGCACCTATGGCAGCAGCCATTCCAGCAAGCGCTGCGTTTACTCCATTTGCGACAGTTGCTATACTTCCTTGAACACCACCGATTGCTCCTACTAGTTCATGATTATTAGCATCTTGTATAGCCTGAAGATTTTCTGAGTATCCATTAACCTCTGTGCATAAGCCATCTAATCTCGTAATAGTATTTATATCGTTGCTAACTAATGTTTCACATAATCCAGCAACTAAAGAACACTCATCTATTGCAACAGCAGGTACCCATTCACATGGCGGAGTCGTGCCAGCCTCTAATGGGTCATCATCACAAGTAGGCAATTCTTCATCCATGAATACCATTTCTCCAATAAATAATTTAGGTTTAGTTTTAAGAGATGATGAATCGCAGCACACCTCATCTCCTAGGTCAGACATGTTTCTTCCAAATTTTATTGGACCATCAATTTCATTTTCTTTCCAAAAATGAACAGTGCTTTTAATATCAATACCAACACCATCTCCTGTAGTCTCGTCTCCTAGAGATTGTTCTTCTCCCTTTTTATGACACGAGTCATCCTCTTCAGATGCATCCTTATGGGGAATAACAAAGACAGTACTTAGTTTAGCAGAACCATTAGTATCTTTGTCAAAGAATTTATGGTTTAGATGTGTCATTATTTCGCCAGTCTGAACACCCTCGGTTTTTCCATCAGTGCTGGCGAAAGCTGTTGATTGCCTAACCCACCATACATCTTCCAGCTTTCCTTTTAGCCACGGGAATCCTTTGCCTGTATCGGGATTCGTACTAAAGACAGTAGTTCCTAGGCCTTTACTCTCTTGGTCAACAATTAAATCATTCCACGCACCCCATACGTTACGTCTTTCATCCCATCTTAAATCAACAGTTCCTACCTTCCATTGTGCTCTATCTAGTTTTGCATCTTCTTCATTCTTTCTAGCGTCCTCACTAGAGGGAAACAGCGGAAGCATCTCCTTTGTTCTACCGTAACCACAGGCCATCATTGGTGTCCTCATACAGAGACCTCTGATGTTAAATAGTTCGCCAAAATTATCTATACGTGTTCGACCCGTCTCTACATCATCTCCACTAACTACATATTGAACTTGTTGTTGTAGCCTTGGCTCAGGGACCAATTCAGGACTAGGTTCTACATGTGCCCATACATTGTCTGTATTTGTATTGGGAAATGCGGAAGCATATATTCCCTGAACCGTTATTGTACTCATGGCATTAACAATCTTAAATCCATCCACTATAGATAGGAATGAATCTAGAGACGAACCATATGTGTTTGACCAATCTGTATCTAAAACTCCTGGAGTATTTAGATTAATCATCATTGGTGCATCTATACCTTTGTCTATAGCCCAATCTGAACCAGATATTGCATAGCCTGCCCTGGGTAAATTAACACCAAGCAAATTATCTATATTTTTTTGTTCTGTCATTATCCGAAATCTAACCCTCCTCCATTTAAACTAGAATCAGAGAACCCAATATGTGAACCAAATCCCTTATCTACATTTACATTGTGTCCACTAATAAAACCAGCTTGTTGTTGTGGTAATACTCTACCACCACCGTTGTTAACCATGTAGGCTATAAGAGCTAGCTCCTCTTTACTTATTTCACCAAACTTTCTAGTATATGTTTGAAGTGAATAGCTAGTCTTTACTCCGCCGTCACCGAAGCTTATACTAATAGAGTTTATATTTGAATTCTTTTCAAGAGAATCTCCAATGCTAAATTGGGGAAATCCTTCTACTTGAATATTGGCAGAGAATGCCTCCTTCTGTAATGATGTAGCATTATCTACTTTTATCTGCATGGATTCTATCATTGCTCCTATACTTCCAAATTCCCATGGAGCAAATCCATCATCTTGTATAATTTGAACTTTGCCTTGAGAATCAGCCCCAAGATTACTTGAAAATACTGGACCATATCTAAGAGTTCTAGAGCGCGTAGGTATAAAAGCAAAGCTTGGTTGATAAGCAAAAGCATGAACACCAAAAAAGCCTGGACCATAGAATCGCGTATATCTCTCCCAAATTTTATTTACAGCCTCTTGATACTGTATTCCTATGCCATCCGCTACTGCTCTGGCATCCGCTATAAGCTTCTGCTTTAGTGGAGTTTTTTCAAAAACACCGCCAGGAATAGTTACTACTCCATCTTTATCTACAGTGCATGATACATATAGAGATGTTTTAACAGTAGCAAATGGACTAACAGCTTCTTTGTAAACATAGCTTGCAGTATCTTTTATTTCCAAAATTACATCGTTTGGGTCATATTCATTATCTAATTTTAATACCAGAATAGCTTGTCCCACTTCTATTCTATTTTCAAATGTATTACCAAATCTAATCCAATCTCTACTGAAGGATTGTTGGTTGCCAAATAGTTGTGTTAAATTTTCTAACCCAAGAGAAAACGCCCCGCCAGCAGCTTCTGAAGAAAATTCAACATAAGCCTTAGTTCTTCCATCGTTCTGCCTAAAGTATTCATTAGGGTCATCGTTCCCCCCTTGTACATCTCTAGTCCATGCAGATTGAATTACCTCATCTAATATTGTATCATGAACAAATCTTTTTCCATATGTAGATTTTGCGTGTGCCTCTAGCTTTTTAAATAGCGCGCCCATCTCAGCAAACTTAGCTAACTTTGCTTTTGTCAACGCCTCCTTCCTTTCTTCCGACATAGGCTGAACTTGTCTGCCCTCTTTTACATCCTGCTCATTTAAAAGTAATGTTACAATGCCGCCCAAATCCTCATTATTAAATCCAGGACCATATCTTGATAATCCAAGAGCCTCTGATATGAACGTCTCCGTTCCTAGCCATATTTCCCATTGATGTCTACCAGCTATTACTGCTATTATCTCATCTTCAGTCATGATATAATTATTGATTCCACCCTCAATGGTTAAATCCAGAGGCTCATTAGCCATACCTAAGATTGCTACCTTGGTTAGATTTTCAAGTGGTGCACCCTGAAGAGCCATACAAGAAACTTCGTTTCTAAGTTCTATTCCAGAGGTTGCAGTTATTACTCTTTCATCATGTTGGTCCAAGAAACTTTGTAGGTCTATATCTATATTGTCAGTAGACCTATCAATTACTCTAACAGTTACTTCTATGATACCGTCTGCTCTCTTTTCTGATTCAACAAACCAATCAAAGGAATGTCTCTGTGACAAATCTTCTATTAAATTAGAAAGAGGAGTTAGGTTTGTATTAATTCTGTGGTTAGGATTTACTATTGCCGCGACCTCAGTTAGGTCAAATACATACTGCTCCCCAAATACATTAACAACTTGTTGAGGAATAGGAATTATAGCAGTTCCAACTAAAACATTATCTCCATTAAGTACGGATACTATGCTACTAAAGGGCATACCAGATTGATTCCAGTTAGATAAATTTACAAGACCTTGGCCATAAGGACCATATACATCGATAACAGAGCAGCCTGTAGTATTTATGGTATCTATTATTGCCTGAGAGCCGGGAGCAAGAATCATAGGAATAGATTTCATTATCTCCCTTGGGTCAGATAGTGAAACTCTAATTGTTCTTCCAGAGATGTTTGCCACATCTATTTCATATCTAGTTATTACACCAGAGAAACTCCAGACAGTTCCTAGAGCTATTGTTTGAAAAGTTCCTACATCTGGAAATTCAAATAATGAATCATCATCTTCTACAAGAGTAAGAGAAGCTGTGCTAGGACTAGTAGAAAGACCTAAGTTATTAGATACGTTTTTTACATATGAACCGAGGAATTTATCTACTCCTCCTCCACCTAAATCAGTTGCCGTCATTAATCACCTATGTATTAGTGTATTGCCAAGTTATACTTCTAGTAAAAACAAGAGTCTGTCTATTGAATGAATACTGGTCTGATGTCTTAAATGTCTTTGTCGCAACAGGTTGCTCTCCTCTAGTATCTGTGAGCGGAGTATTATTAACCAGTATATTTGATTCTGTTAGAGCTTCCATTTCTAGCAGCCCTTGGTTAATAGTATTGACTGTTCCACAATCGGTTCCACTGGGAGTCATTGTATACGTAATCTTTAGGGTCTTCTGTGAGCCCGTCTGAGTTTCCTGGTCCTGAAGGATAGGCCCATCGGGCTTTTTAGGAATAGGAATTATAGCAATGACATCAGATGGCAAGGAATAATTAACATCAATTTTTTCATCACGAATATTAGGGTTGGCTGTAATAAATCTATTATCAAATCGAGATGAGTATGTTAGTGTGCCGTTTAATTTATTGAAACCTAATGTAGTCTGAACAGCAGTAGAACCTAAGCATGTTCCTGCGGGAATAATTTCTAATGCCCTGCTATTTATTAATCCCTGAATTGTAGAAAAGAATGCGCCAGACGCTGCAAGGAATCTTTCAATACTACTTGTACTTAACTCAGTTGCTAGTCCTTGAACAGTTCCATTAACAGAGACAGTAGTTGCTGCGTTCTCAATATTTTGGTCACGAGAAACTTGATACTCTTCTCTATAAAGACCTACTCCTTGCTCTCTATATCCTCTAGTTAAAGAGAATGATTTAGCAATTTCATCTCTTTGATAACTAACTATTTCAATATTACCAGAGAGAGATGCATCAAAGAACGGCTCAACAGTTGAATCAATTGGAAAATTATTAGCAAAGCAATAGTCTATTGCGGTTTGAATACCAGAATCACTAGCCAATCTAATCGAAGCAGAGGTTGTAACAGTTTGCGTAACAGTTCCATCTTCATTTCTTTGTAGTGCGTATGAAATAGCCCTTTCTTCTAGGGGACTATCATCTGTCGCATCGAACGCCATGGAATAACTTACTGTGCCAGCAAATCTATTCTGACTAGTTGACTTAGAAACAACACTTGAATCAGTAAAGAATCCAATTTCTACAGAAACTACACTATTAAAAGCATCTAGTGCGTTATTAAGTTTTTCTGTTGTAGTATCTCCGTAGCCTTGAATGGTGCCGTTGATTGATGTAGTTTCTACTAATATACCAAGTTCATTTAGGTCATAAGTTTTATCAATAGTTCTATCATCTTTATAGTTACCCGAAGCCATAATCCAGGTTTCGCTAATTGCATATGAAGCATTCGTTTCATTAATGCTCTCTGTCCGGATATGATTAAACTCGAATAAATTATCAGCATCCACAATAGCAGGAACAAATGGAGCTGTTAGAAATGCATACTGAGTTCTATCTAGCGTGTTTGCTCGGGCAAGAACGAAAGTTTTTGCATTATCCAATGCCCCAGTTCCATCCTGGTCTGATATACCAACTGCATTTATACTATGGCTTACGGATATTGTGTCATCTTCTTGTGCAGAAAAATCCCAAGATTCATCAAACTCATTAACCTTACAATCAGAATCAAAACCTTCTTCATACTCAAATGAGATAGAATAGTCTCTCTTCTGAACCATTTGGCTTTCTGGAAAATCTATAGATACAACCCTAGGAAATACACTGAGCATGGGATAGCCGCTACCATCTACAATGAGAAGGTTACCTCTATCTTCATCTAGTGCTTTGCATAGTTGGTCGGATTTTCTATCAAGAATCTCAAAGCAAGAAGCGCTCGGGTCTATTCCAGAAAGAGCAGGCTTATTAGGAAGTAGAGTACCAGTGAAGGTAAGAGAGTGCGTTACACCCAGTCTTGTTTCTACTCCGTCTTTTATTTTAATTAATGTTTGCTTGCTATCTTGTATAAGCGGCACAGGACTAAAGCAATATGCTAGACCATCTGACTGTCTTACATAATACATTTGTGTGCCAGCATTAGGATTCGCACTCATTATTTTCTCCTAATTAATAAAACCAGATGGTAATGTTATTGAAAGTAGTGGACAAAGAGGGAAGTTATGGGATGGACACGCGGAAGAAGAACTTTGTGCATCCTGAATTCCTATTAATGTTCCCCAAATTTCAGAACTAGGTAGGCCAACTCCAGTTAGGTATCCATGAATATTTGTATTGATAACTCCGCTTACTCCAAATACGTAGCCGTGTATGGACGAAGCACTAAAGCCTAAGCCACTAGCGTAACCATGAATACTACTAGGGATTTCATCTGAGGCATCAACAAAGCCGTGGATAGTTGTATCGGCCGCCCCACTAAGTACATACCCATGAATAGTTGAAGTTGCAATAGGTGGTCGTTTAACATAGCCGTGAATAGCTTGTGCACCAATTCCGCCCTTTAAATATCCATGAAGAAAGTTAACACCAGGGACTACATTAGAAGTAGAAGGGTCACCAACTAGGCCTCCGCCGGAAGGAACCAGCCCCTCGCTTCCTAGATAACCATATATGGTAGAGTTGGGATAATTGCCTAGTAGATATCCGCGGGTAGACATCGAGCCTGAGTCAACAGGCGTCAATACATATCCATAAATAGCTTTTTGATTAGGACCTAATCCGAAAACTCCACCATCCCAACCCTGGGTAAATCCATATCTAAGCTTGCTTTCAAACGCTCCAGATTCACCAGCAATATATCCATGAATAATCTGAGAACCGACAAGCCCCTCAAGATAACCATGAATAGTACTTTGAGCAGACATATCTCCAGAACCAAATCCTCCTATCGTGAATCCATCTCTAGAGGTGTTGATGCTAGTGGGGTCTACTGGGAGATTGCCAATTAGATAACTATGAATTTCAGAGGCTGCTAATTCATGTCCATGCAAAAATCCATGAATCTGACCAGAAGCTTCTGTTCCAAGACCTACTAGGTAACCATCTCTTGATGATTGTTGAGGTAGGCCGGAAGGAATATAACCACGAATAAATCCTGTGGCGACACCAGAGCTAACTAGGTAGCCCTTAATATTACTTATTTCAAATGGACTTCCACCAACTAAATATCCGTAGCGCTGATGCTTAGGGCCGAATTCAATGTCGACTGGGTCGAGCCCAAATACACCATCAATCCAAGCAGCACCATAGGGATAAACAATAGTTGTAGTAGGAATATCATAGATGCCTTTAGTATATACCCACTTTAGAGTATGTGCTCCCGCAGAGCCAGTAGAAAAGGTTTCTTTTTCTCCAATCTTGGGGATATTTGAAGCGAATGCTCCCGGGTCATGCCAAAACATATCTCCATAAGTTTTCTGAAGAGTGTTATCTATAAAGAATTCAATCTTATCATTTACATGAACATCCGAACGTATGTAGAATCCTATTTCTCTACCAGTACTTCCATCTGGTAGTCTTTCATCCACAAAAACATCTATGTCTACTTCTAAAATAGCAGTGTGTCCTGGTTGTATTCCTCCAGCCGGTACTGTTCTTAATGGGCTACCTAATCCAGAAGCATCTCCGATGGCCTCACTTCTTATAGAAAAACCATCATCGACTCCTCTTTGTGGAAATACATATGACCAAAGGCCACTCTGTACTGTTCCATCAAAGTCAACTGGAAGAGGAGTAGATGGCAAGAAATTTTCTCTTGTAGCATTACCACTAGCTACAATTGCCCATTCAAAATCTCCAGATGTTCTCCAACCGTCTGGCAAGGTACCTTGCTTTTGCCTGAATGTTTGCTGTGTAGTTTGTAAAGGGCTTCTTAGAAATTCTCTACTATATGGTGGTGGGTCAGAGGTTGCATTAGACCACGTTATGACTTCTGGATTAGTAGCTCCCGGACCATATAATTTAATTTCATATACTCTTGAGCTAGTTTGTATAGAATTAAAAAACTGAAGTGTTATGAATTTTGCAGTAAATGGATTAATATTAAAGGTTGGAACGAACTCTGCTGTGTTTAAAGATTCTGTAACGGTTTGCGTTCCTGCCATGTATTTTTCTAAAGAACTATTTTGCGGAGGAAGTAAACTAATTGCACCAGATGGTATTGTAAATAATCTAACATGATTTATTCCATCTAATGTTCCAGATACAGCAATACCAGGAGCAGACGTTGTTCCGTTCCTTTGAAGAATTTCTACTCTTTCTATGGTTCTAATCTTATCTAATTCAAGAGTTAATGTATAACCATCTCTTACTCGTCCATACGTGGTATTATCATCATCAAAAAGATTAGGAGATTCTGAATAGTGTGAAGAAAATTGCACATTGGTATATGCAGCAATGCCAACAAAAATTTCATGTGCTGTGCCTGACGTAAGAGTATAATCAAATGTATGCTCTGATTCTTGCCACCTTCCTAGAGCTGGAGAATTAGCAACATCCCACACAGTAAGAACTCCACCAGAAGGATATACTGCAGTATGACCCTGCGTAACAAGTAGTTCTTTTTTTGTACCGCTGGCTCCCGCTGGTTCTGTTGGATGCTTCAGCGCCTTGAATCCTCCCCAGAATATTTTATTAGAAAATCCACCCGTAGTAGTCTGGCTGGCTGATGCTATATGCTTAAGCCCAGAATCAGGGTCTTGCATTAGTGGAAAGGTCCAATTAGTTCCATCGAAGTCTGCCTTGAATCTTCCAATTGATTGCTTTCCCCATTCGTTTTTCTTTTGAAAATAGAATAGAAATTCCCCATCATCATTAAATGAGAAATCGCAATTTGTTCCTTCTCCTGGAAAATTATGTACAGTTACACCTTCTCCCTCAAAGTTACTAGGTCCTATACCATACATGTTGCCAGTAGGTATTATGCCAGACTGAATTAATATACCACTAGAACTACCATTAGTAGACCCCGTCTTTGCTACCCAGCTACCCTCTGTTCCGTTTGCTATATCTTGTATGTTTATATATTCGCTTGTATCCTCTGTCCAGTGCCAAATATTCTGACCAACTCCTTTAATGCCAGAAGAGCATATGACTGCTACACCATGGCTTCCGTTAAGCCCACTACCAATAGCCATACTAGGACCAAATTGAATTTCATTTGATTCAATACCTCTTTCATCTGGAGTCCCAAACCAGCCACCAAAATCTCTATGCCATGTCTTAAGTTCATTATCTTCTGCATCATAGTATGTAGCATACGACGTTTTAAGTCCAAAGATTTCTGATATATAGATAATAGGAAATCCGCCACTTTCGCCTACGGCAAAATCTCCGAACTGAAGAGGGTCTAAGGAAGGAGCTACATCATATGGCGTTCCTAATACAGCAGTAGTTATATCATTGGAAGAATCTTTTACAACCATTTTAACTGCGGGAAAACTAATACCAGCTACTTCGCTAGCAAATGCAGCCTCCTGCATTGTAAGCGAGCCCTGAAAGCCTCTAGCAAGAGGGTGGGTGTCTCCAGCCGCAACAAGTCCTATTGGACCCAGGCCGCTGGCGCGTGTCCAACCACCACCGGGAAGCTTACCTACAAACTGATAGCAGCCGGAGCCGTTGAATCTAAAGCCACAATGTATATGGCCATCCCTATCCATGATTGTATCAAAGTTATTATGGATATGAAAATCTTCTACTGGGAATAGAAGTTCAGGAGCACTCCAGGTTAATCCACCATTAGTAGATGTTATAAAGTCAACCTCACTGGTTCCTGAACCATAGGCTAAAAATATTTCATCATCATTAGGGTCTTGCCAGAACGCTCTACCCCACTGAGGAAGTCTCATATCCTGAGACCCTGTAGTGGCTACTGAAAAAATCATTTAATCATCCTATGTTAAGTTGCTTCCGCGAACTCTTACCTTTGGCTTTCTTGTTTTATTTCTAGAGCCAGAAGAATCCATTACATTAATACCTGCATTGCCAGCTCGCCCAGACCTATCAATTTCAACCTGAACGAGTTCCGCGACAGCTTCCTGAATTACATCTACCTGAGATTCTAATCCAGTACCAAGTAGGGCTGTTGCTAGCTGTTGGGCAAAGTCTTCTCCTCTAATTATATTCTCAATAATAGCTTCTATTTCCATTTCTATAGGTCCGACTGTTACATCTAATGAGCCATCGTTAATTGCATTACGGAATTGTGTTACCCATAGCTGACATGCTTCATCAAACTTCTCTTTAAAGGAGCTAATAAAATCTTCACGAGAGGCTTCATCTATAACTACCTTGGCCTTTTCTGCATCCGATAATTGTTTTCTTTGAATTGCATTTTGGTCATGCTGAGTTGTTTGTTGCTGCTTCAGAGTATTTATTTCATTTATTAGACTATCTATTTTTGCATTTAGTTTTGCTGTTTCACTTACATTTTTGACTGCAGCGTCAGTAGCTGGTCTTGTAGCGTCAGCCACTTCTTGTCCAGTCTGCTGTGCCTGCTTGTCAATATTCTCTTGTGTTGTTTGAAACAAGCGGTCCAGTCCCGCTGCAATTAGACGAACTGGTTCTTCTCCACTTTCTAGTCCTTGTTTAATAGCATCTAATCTTTCTTTATCTCCTTGCTGCAGAGAAAACTGAGCTTTTAGTTCTGCTAGATTCTGCTTAGCAACAGCTAAAGATTCTGCGGTCAGGCTTCCAAAGAGTCCCTCTTGTGTTAGCTGGCCTTCGTTAGCTGCAATTATTTTTTCCATCGCCGCTATTTGTCTAGCGAGAGGGTCATTCATAACATTCTTGAGGGCATCCTCTAGAAGTCCCTTTTCTTTTTCTGCGGCCGATTCTCTAGCTGAATTAATTTCTTTTGCAAGTACTCCGGGGGCAAGAACTTCAAGTAGCGTACTTCTTAGTTCAGCAGGAATGTCTCCATCCTGTCCTCGCTTATCAAGGATTTCTCCAGCTAATGCACTAATAAGATTTTGATTAACTTGTTCTTCACTATCTATATTAGTTCTACTTACAATTTGTTCTAATGTTTTAAAACCTAATCCGATTTCATTTACGAATTCCCTAAATGGGTCTTCGAAGTTTTCAATGAACTGGTTGGGGTCAGATATTCTTCTAGAAATTGCCTCTGCAAAATCAAAGCCCAATGTTCTAGATAAATTTTCTACTAGTTGACCTTCGTCTACTCTATCTCCTTTTTCTGCAGCCAGCGCAGGGTCTATTATTCTTGGAGTCGCAAACCTAGCATTTTCCCCAGGGTCTCCTCGCAAATCTACTTCGCTAGGAGTTCCGGCTACTGGTGCATTTAGCAGGTCTCTTCTTTCTTGTTGTCTTGCTGCAATCTCTGCAGCCGCAACTCTTCTTCCTTCTTCTGCTCTTGCTAGAGTTTGTCTCGCAGCTTCTCTTAGTGCTTCTCCTGCAGTCTTGAGTCTTTCATTATTGCTCTTGGCAACGTCAGTGCTGGTTACTATTTTTTCTGCAGCCGCAGCTTGTTCACATGCGGCAGTAAAGGATTTGTTGGCGGCAGCCACCTGAGTTTCTGCGGCAGTCCTAACAGCAGAATCTGTTGCGGTGCTAAGCTTTATATCTCCTCCCGTATCTATATTAAATTTCTCTCTTGCCAATCTATTTAGTTCGGCAGCACCTAATGCTGTACTTATTCTAGCTGCATTAGCGGCATCAGCAACCTGAGAAGCTCCGCCAGCTAAATTATTAGTAAAGCCCCCCATTGCCTTAATAACATCAACCCCACCTGCTGCAAGAGATTCTTCTAGTGTTGCTATTCTAGCCGCGATAAAGGTAGTTTTAAATTCACTCTCTAGGGTAGCTGCTGACTTGGCAGTATCTCTTAATTTCTTAGCTAAGGTATCAGAATCTTTTCTTGCGGTATCGAAGAGTTTCTGCTCTTCTGCAGTTAATCCAAATCCAGAAGGTCCAATTCTACCAGCAGCGAACTGCTTTATTAGATTTGGGATGTCTACACCCTCAGCTCCACCGAATGCAGTAGCTCCGGCGCCTCCTACACCACCAGAAAGAGCGAATGGGTCACCGCGCGATAGCGCACTAAAGACTTCTCTTAATTGCTGAGGACTAAAGTTCTTTTCTAAATTAACTAATTCAGCCTCAATAGCTGCGAGTCTCGAGAGGTCCCTAGAAACACCACTGAATGCCGTTTCTAGTGGTGCTCTCTCTCTGTTTCTTCTGGAATTTTGTGCAGCCAGCGCATTCTTAAAAGCTTCTTCATTTTCTTTTCCTATATTCCCCTGCCTAAGTCCAGCAAGTTCGCTTATTGCACGCGAAATTACCTGAGGCTGACCACCTACATCTATCTCTCTTGCATCTCGAATGTCTTCTAGTAGCTTATTAGCATTAACTAGAGCAGAGACAATTTGTTTATCTCCTTCCGTGGCCTCGGGAATCTTTTTACTGAAGGTTGTTTCAAGAGCTCTTACTTGAGTTACTACATTTTGTAAATTAACCCTTGCAGTATTAGCATTAGACTCCGCTGCAAGCGCACCATTTCTAGATGACTCTACAATTGAGTTTAATGCCAACAACTGGTCAAGAGCAGTATCTGCATCACTTCTTAAAAGTTCTTCAATAGCTTGTTCTTCTGCAAGTAAACTAAGAAGAGCTTTTGCGTTATCCGTTTGAACATTAACAAGACTATTGACTTCATTTAAAAGCTTTTGTTGTTCAGTAATCTGTTCTTCTAGTAATTTGGCATTTGGATTTGCAGCAAGCCTGGCGAATAAAGAGGTTAGTTGTCCAGGAGTAATTCCTTCTACTAAACTTTGTCCACGAGATTCTGCAACTTCAAATCCTTCAAAAATAGATTTTAATGCTTCTCCACCCAATTGCTTATTCACTGTAGTGATAATTTTTAATAATCCTTCCTCAATATTATCACTGTTTACTTTTGCTAATTGTAATACATCTTCAGATTCGAAAAGTTTGAGAGAATTTTCTAAGAATTTTTGTGGCGTCTTAATTAGCTCTTCACCAATTTTAACTTCTAAATCTATTCTCTTCTGCATAACATCTAGCTCTTCTCCAATGAGAGCTATGCGTTGTCTTGCAATATCATTTTCTTGATTTAATATATTTTTCTGAAGACTTATTTCTGATAAGGTTAAATTCTTTTCAATATCAAATAATTGTTTACTTGCAGCTATTTCGTCTAGTTTAAATTTTGTACTCCTGTCTAGACTATCTCTGAATTCAGCGAAGGGACCACCTACAGATTTTATGTTTTCTCTTAACTCTTCCGCAATAATAGTAAGGTCCTCCAGAGAGGGAACTATACCAAGTTGCTCAAATTGTCTATCTAGTAATTCTCCAGCCTTCTTTGCTCCGTCAAGTAAGATTTGATTTCTTCGCCTAATAATATCTCTTTGCTGCCTAATATTAAGGTCAGTGATATCTCTGACAGCTCCTCCAGCAGTTGTTCTGGCAGCTACTCTAACACCTTCTTCTTGTAGTTTAAAAATTTCCTTAAAGGCGTCAGCCTCTTGTCCAATTAACGCTACAATTTTTTGCTGACTATCTACTAGATTTTTAATTTGCTGATTAGCTGCGGAGGTAATGTTACGAAATCTCTCAGCTTCTGTATCTGCTACTTGTTCCCTAGCATTTAGTTCTTCTTGTGCCTTATCGAATCTAAAATTAATTACATCGAACTCTTTATTTGCAAGTTCATTCTGTAGCGCAAGCCTATCCTTTTGTAATTTCTTAACTACTTGGGCATTCTGGTTTTGACTTTCAGCAGAGAAAATAGCGACATTAACTTCACCTAGTCTTCTTTTAATAGATTCTTTTTCTATAGCAAGTTGTCTCTCGTCGGCCTTTGCGTTTATTTGTGCCTCAATTACGGGAGAGATAGAAGATGTTCTGTTTAAAGTCGCAAGCTCAGCCTTTTTTAATAATTCAGAAGTTTTGGTTAATGTATTTTGTTCCTGTTTTATTTGGGCAATTCTTTCTTCGAAAAGAACTTGTTCTTCTAGTTGTCGAGCTTCTAGTTTTTTCTGCTGTGACAATAGAATATTTAACTTGTGTTGTGCATCTTTCTTTTGTTCAATCAAAAACTCAGTACCAAGTTGAGCTTCGGAGTTAGCTTTAATTCTAATATCTAAGTCACGAATATCTTTTGTAAGCTGTATGGATAATTGTTCCCTTGCATTAATTTTTTTTCTACCATCTAATGCTTCATCATCTCTTTCTTTCTGTAGCTTTCTTTCTCTTTTAATTGCTTCTGCAACCTGTAATCTAATCTTTACTTCTTTTGCAGTCTGTTCATTAATAGCAACAAACTGCGCACGTAACGCAACAGCGACCGCAAGTATAGCGGCTAGAGCAGCGCCGGCTGGCCCAAAGATGGCAAAGCCTATGGCGGCCCCAGATAATGCAGACTGCAGTGTTGTTTGTACTGCCTTTCCAGTCTCTCCTCCTATAGACTTTCCGATAAGAGGTGCAGCAAAAATACCTGCACCGACCAGGGCAGCACCAAATCCCACCTTTGCTCTTTGGAAATCCCTATCTCTAATTACACCTGCGCCACCAGCAACTGCCGTTTTAGCACGCTCCTGAATCGCCAATCTTTGTGCGTCTAGAACTTCTAGTTCCGCAGTTAGTCCGGCCTGCTTAGCTAATGCTATATTAATTTGTTGTGCATTTACTAATTCGTCTTTTTTGAGAACAGCTAATTCAGCATTAAGACCTATAACTTCTCTATCTTTTGCAGATATAGCCGAGGTTATATTTACTATTTCCCGCCTAAAAGATACTACTTGTTGTTCACTAATTATACCCTCAGCTCTAGCTGCATTAACACCAGTTAAAAGGTTGCCCTCTTGAGATAATGAAGAAACAATTTGACCTTGAACTTCGGCTAATTTTTGAGATGGTAATAGTCCAGCAGCAAATCCCTGAGATACATTTCTTAAGGTGGGGGCAATTGCAGCAAACGCGGCAGCAAAAATAGGAGCGACGCCGCCTATTGCATTTATAAAACTATCGGCTGCCCCGACTATAGTAGTTAAGCCTCTAGTAGCAGACCCAAGAAAATCAACCACACCTGAATCGTTTACAAGGCTTTCTAGAGATGCGCGCAACTTGCCAAATTCTGCAGTTACCGTTCTGCTCTGTGCTTCAGTCTCTGCCAAGAATCTTCTTAGTGTAGCCGTTGTTCTTGCAGCTCTTGTCTCTTCGTTCCCAAGGTTTGTGAGAGATTCTGCTACTTCATCAACATTACGAGCTAGTCCAAGAATAACAGAAGCGTTTCTTTCATCTGTGAATTGCGAGATAAAATCAATAGCAGCCTGTTCTCCTTGGAAAGAATTAATAACCTCTAGGACTTTTACTAGGGCTTCTGGCCCAGCTAGCTGTCCTTCCTCTATGATATCAATACCTGCGAATTCTTTAATTTGGTCAGCACTCTTGGCAACACCAATACTTAATTGTCTAAGTGTAGTTCCGACGCGCGACACACTTGTTTGCGCGGCGTTAGATGCAGAGGCTAAGAACTCAAGAGACTCAGCTACGGTAGCACCTTGCACCGAACTAAACGCACCACCAACTCTAGTAAGACCCTCAGCAAGCTCGCCAGCACTGAATGCACTTCGTTGAGACACTTCAGCTAATTGTGCAGCTACAAGAACAGCATTAGAGCCTTCAAGTTGGAACTGATTTAGAACAGAGTTGAGGTCAGCAGTTAGTTTTTCTGCATTACCGAGAGGTCCTTCTAGACGAAGTAATCCCTCAACAGCTTGTGCGAATGGATTTAGCTGCCCCGTTTCAGAGAAAGCCTCTCTGTTAACACGACCTGCAACTAATACAATATCTGCAAGCTTAGAAACTTCAAGTCCAGTCTCTCGCGAGCGCTGCAATAATAATGCTTGAGTTTGTGCAGCAGCAGTTGTTAATGCAATATATTGTTCTGTAACATTATTTAATCTATCAAAAGAGCCGGCTAGCTGGGCTCCACCCTGCCCTGTATCTCTTAGGGCACCTCCTAGATTTGTAACTCCAGCAGCAGCTCTATCTAGTGTTTCAGGATTGAAGAATGCAATTCTTGTAACTTGTTCATCTAGTCGCACAATAACTTGAACAGCTTCACGCAAGGAACCAATTGCTTGGAAAATAAACGCAGCAGGACTAGCCCACGCCAGTAATCTATCCGCAGCATTAGCAGCAGCAAAACCAAACTGGAACGCAGCCTTTTGTCCAGATGTCATAGTGGATGTTAATCTATCTACAAGTTGATTTGATTTGCCGATATTACCTTGATGAGCTTTAAGCTGGGTGTTTACAGTTTTTAGATTTGCATCCTCTTGATTTAGAATAGCAACAAATCTTTCTTGAGTACTAACATCTAACTTCTGTCCAAAGTCTTGCAAAGATTTAACATCAAAAGATTGTAGTGGTCCACTACCGCCGACGCGATTATCTGTTCCTGAACTAACGCGATTGTTTCTTTTTTCTTGTAGTTGTGCTGCCTTCTCTGTTGCATTAGCTAGGCGGTTTTCGGCAGTGAATATATCATCTTCTGCGGTTTCTATTTTTCGTAGGTTTTCTGTTGATTTATTGGCAGCCTGAAGCTGCTGATTAAAAGCTATTGCTAGTCGAGCTTCAGTATCGGCGACCGCTTGTTCTACTCCCACCCTCTTAAGCAGCAAACCTTCTAGTTCTTTTTCTAAGCTTAATGCCATATCAAAATCAAAGGAATTTATTGAATCTTGTATCTGGTTCCTAAGTAAGCCAATAGCACGTGCTAAGGATGCTTGTACGGCTTTATTTTCACGCAGCCTAGTTTCTTCAAACCTTACAGTGCCTTTTGAATTAGCTTCCTGTTGCCTTAGTCCAGCCACTTGTGCACTTAGGGCTACCACTAATCGTTTTGAATTACTTATAATTGCCGCATTGGCAGACTTTGTTTCTTCGGCATCTGCTAAGATTTGCTTTTCTTCTTTAGAGAATGCATTCTTTAGCGCTCCGCTAGCGTTACTAAATACATCTTTAAGCGCGCGACTAACAGCAGCCAGCCTGCCACCACCAATAGCCTCTCGTAGTTCTTCACCCCTAAAGGCGTCATTAATTCTTGCAACAAGTTCTTCTTGCGCGGATTTTTCTTTTTGTCTAATGGAAGCTATCTCTGCATCTGCGCTACTACGAGACTCTGCCGCCTTCTCAATCTGTCTTCTTAATGGCCTAGTTACATCATCTACAATCTGTTCGCTTAATCTAGGGAAGTCTGTTGCAATTTGACTTATGGCATTCTCTAAGAACTTGGGGTCTAGTAACTCGCCAGCTTTTCTTCCTGCATTACCAATATCAGAAGCTAATTTCTTGGCTCCCCTTAAGGCTTCAGTATCTAAGATTCTAGCGACGTTTTTACTTTCTTTAGTAAACTCTGATTCAAAAGTCGCCCCGGCTCTAAGAATGGCCTGTTCGAGTATATCCGAAACATCCACGCCAGCCTGGTCTAGAAAAGAAATTTGTCCCGGGTCAGTCGCCGCAAGTATATTACGCCTTACTATGGCAAGACCTTCTTCAAGGCTTTGGAACGGAGAGCCGTCTACAAATTGAGCAGCGGCTGTGCCGGCTCCACGAAGGCTCGTTAGTGTTCTTTTTATTGTTTCCGTTAAATTTTGTTTCGCGTCTTTTAACTCTGTGTCGGCTGTTTTTTGTAATGCTGTGCTAGCTTCTCCCCTACGAGAATCTGCCAACTGCTCTGCGCTGTTTGCTAATGCAACTGTTGCTTTTGAGGCTAGGTCAGTTGAAGCTTTAAAAATAGCCAGAGATGAATCAATATCTGCCGCAGAAGAGCCAGCACCTGGAATTTGCTCTCTGAAAACCTGAACAGTTCTCCTTAAGTCTTCGCCAGTACTCTCAAAGATTCTTCTGAACTCTTGTACGCCCTTATTTATTTCCTCTCTGCTTCCCTTTGGTATAATGCCTCTTACTATATCTTCCGTAGCGGAACTGAAGCCAACAGCTAATGCTTCTATTCTATTTCTGAGTGGCTCAATAGGCCTAGACAAAGTAGAAAGACTTTGAGCGGAATTCAATAATTGTTGAATCAATTCAAATTGAGCATCACTCAATCCTTCTGTAGAGTCTGCATTTTGTCTAATGCGATTTGCCTGTGCTAATAAATCATCTTTTAATAATTGTCCGGCAACTGCGCCATCCTCTAATATTTTATTGAATTTTCTAGATGCAACCCCCAAGGCGGCACTGCCTGCCTCAAGGCCGTTTAAGGATTCAGTTGAACCAAATAGTCCTAATCTAAATCTGTTTACAGCATCAGTGCCCTTTTTAACTTGGTCTTTAAAGTCTGCATTTACATCTTCTTCCGCAAGACCAAGAGTTGGGACACCTCCAGCGCTGGCTTGCCTTGCAGCATCTTCTGTATTTCTACGTGCTCCTCTTGCTGCGCGAAGATTACCAAGTGCTTCTTCTGTAGTTTGTTCAGTAGCAGCCTTTAATCTTTCTTGTGCATCAGCTTGGGCCGTAGCCAATCTTGCCTGCTGAATTATTGCAGCCTTAGTTCGTCTAACACCTTCTACGTTATCAGATATGGCAGCAATCATTTCACGAGTGACTAGCTCGCCGTCTCTTAGGGCAAAGAAAATATTTCTATCAGCCTCTTCTGCTTTTGCCTGAAAGTCTCTTCTCTCTTGTTGGAGTCTATTAAGTATTTCTTGACTCGCAAGCTGCTCGGTAGCTACTGCTGTTTGTTTTCTTGTTATGATTGCTAAATCAGATTGGAATCGATTAGCTATATTTATTTCTTCAAGTCTTTGTTGTTCTGCTTTTCCAACTAGTTCTTGTGTTCGTGTAATTTTAGTGAATTCATTTTCACCACCCTGAACAACACTGAGACCGGCTGCAATATTCTCAAAGCCTTCAGTAAGTCTTCTAGCAGAACTTATTTGGGCTTTTGTTTCCTCAACAAATATCTGTTGATTAGATTTAACTTCATTTAACCTAGCGTTTATAGAATCTTGTAGAGTATTGACGTCTGCAATCTTTGCTGCATTCAATCCCCACTCTACATCTATTTGTTGCATCTTATTCGTGAGTTCAGCAGTAATAGGTATTAAGTTTTCAACTCTAAAAGCATAAGCTTTGGAAGCTCTGTTGGCGCGCACAGATAGCTCTTCGCTCTCTCTTGTTAAGGAGTTTAGAACTTCTTGCGTTGCCTCCCTGGATGTTAGCAGAGGTATAATCTCTCTTGCTACACTGGCAGTTCTGGATTCTAGTTCAGCAGATAATTCTATTGCTTTTTGTTTTTGTATGAGCGCCTGTTTAATAGCAGTTTGCTGTAGGTCTGTATCAATACTTTCGCCAGATTCAATTTGGCCCTGTCGAGCAGGCACGGATAATCTATTTAAATTCCCGGCTGTTCTGGCGGCTGCTGTGGCAACTTCCACCATGCTTGACGAGGCTGTCCCAAATGCATTTCTTAAATCTGTAAAACCTAGATTTTCTATTCCAGCATTTACGGCCCCTAGTTTTGATTTTAATAGGTCAACCTCTTTTGCTAGTTCGTTGAAATTACTCCTTGCTCTATTTGTAGCTGTAGTGAGTCCACCCTTGGAGGCGTTTGCTCTTTTAAGTTCGGACTGTTCTTCTGCGGTTAGGCTTGCCCCCTTTGCTTCTAGTTCAGTTATTCTACTTAGATTAGCGGTTCTTTTTGCGGAAGCTGCTGTAAGCTTCTCTACGGATTCTTTTGCTTTTCGTGTCGCCTGTGCCAACTCGGACTGAGCTTTTCCAAGACGAGAACTCTCTCCACCGCCAAGGCTTCCTCCCGCAGTAAATGGATTCGAACGCTTCGAAGACGTTTGAATATCAAGCTGGATGGGTCGACCAAGCTCTTTATCTAAAGCGTTTCTAACGTTCTTGAGAGTACCTTGTGCTAATTTGAATTGAATATCAAATGGAATTTCTTGAGCCATTATATACCTCTAAAAAAATAAGCCATACATACAGATGTCGGTGCAACTGTAAGCATGGCTTTGTTTAGTCCTTAAAGCTTTTACTTTGCGGTAGCTTTTGCTTTTTTCTTTCTAGTCCTACGTTTTTTTGTAGTTTTCTCTGGGGTTGTTTTAGTTTCTTCTTTTACTGTGAAACCATTTAGCCACTCATCCTCTGGCAACGAGGTCTCAGACAGGTCTTTGGGCAAAGTAATACCTAATGCCTTTTCATAATTAATGATTAATGCCTGCTTATAACAATCAGTAGAAATTTGCTCATCCAGTCTAGCCAGGAAATCCTTAAGACTATCGAATACCTTTCTTCCTGTTGTATTATACACCGCGCATTCACTAGCAAAGAATTGAGTTCTCATCTCTGATGCCATTGATTCTGCAGTATTATCTAGGACATTACTTCTAACACTATTGGCTTGATGTAGCTTGCGCCTAGTATCTTTAATTTCATCATAGAGAGAAATACTAGTGAAGTCTTTATCTTTACATTCTTTTAATTTATTCTCAAGCTCAAATAATTTAACCTGTAAATCAACAACTTCTTTCTCTTGCTCATCGCCCCAAATGTCTCTATCTCTTAGAATTTTAAGAGCCTCGGCGTTTGTCATGACTCCTGAGCGCATAGCCTTAGAGAAATATTCTCTATAAATAAAGTCTCCTCTAGTTAGCACCACCTGATTTAGGGTGCTAAACTTAAGCTCTACCTCTTTATCATCCTTATCCTTACTTGTAAAAACCCTTTCCTCAGCCATTCCTATTCTCCTAACTCTTTTGGTAGTTTATCTAGCGGCAATATTTTAATATGATACGGAATAAATTCAATATTATATCGCTCTAGTTCCAATTCCATGTTCCTAATCTGGTCATTTCCAACACTTAATATCTTACTGCGAATTCTTTTAAATCTTTCTTTCTCGCTATCATCAAGTTCACTCTCAATAGCAATTAATGATTCAACGAATGTCCGTTTAATCTTATGCCTCATCGCAGCCTTCAACTTCTGCCTCGAACCTATAGAGTAATTATCTTCTTTCTTTTCAGTATGTTTTTCTAAATAACTCATATTATTCTTTCCTGCCTTGTAAGGTTCCTCCTGGCTTCCTATCAATTACTTGCTTGCCAGTAAAGCCATCTTTTCTTCTAGCCTTCTTAAAGACTACATCTTTTGAGCCTATGGCTCTCCTAGAATTACCATCTGACCTAAGGTCTTCTTCTTTAATTACGCCATGCCTTTTAATTTTTTTTCTTTGATGCTCTAGGAATTTCTTTTGTAATGGTCCATTAAGGTCGTTAACTTCAGCAGCCGTAGGGATATATGTATTCTTTGCCAGCCCCATTTTTGCTGACCTATTAATGTCTGCCTGGGCGTCTGGGTTTGCTACAATACCAACTTCCGAATGTCTCCAGATTCTGTTGCTTCCAGACTTACCTATATCATTTTTGCCGGCCTCAGTCTCTTTAATTTTTCTATTCTTAGCCTGGTCTTCAAACCATTTATCTAAGGACTCATCATCATCTATTGTGCTTTGGCTTGGTCTATCCATTGATTCATAAGCAACATCATAGACCTGACTCCAATAAACTAATGCGTCCTGGTCATTGGTTAATTCTTTTAGCGGCTTCCCGAATAAATCACCAGAGGTTTTATATGCTGACCACTTGAATCTCCAATTAGAAGACCTAGCAATTTCTCTTATCTGTTTAACCGTGACTGATTTCTTACTAAAGATTTCAATAGTGGCATTTCTAATTAGCTTATCATCTGTTTCATTTAAAAAGTCTTCCCACTCAGGCCAGTATCTATTGGCTTGGTCTTTATATAGACTGGAGAAAATTGAGGCATTAACCTTTTGTACGCCGGCATAAGTCTCAAGAGAGTTAGTAAAATGATTTGATTTTATATTTTCTTTTTTATTTAATTCTGCCGTCAGTGTCTTTTGTAATTTAAGACTAAACTTTTGTTCTCGCTTACTAATATCTTCGGACAAAGTTTCTTTAATTTTTCCAAGACTAATTTTTAAATTCTGGATTTCTTTATTATCTTTCTTTGTCCAGACGCCGCATTGCTCTAGAAAAACAGCAAGCTCACTGGACGGTATGAGCCCGTTGGCTTTACCGTCAGCTAATGCTTGCTTGTATATGAAATCAATCCAGATTTTATCTTGTAATTCCAGCTCTTTTGAAATAAGAACTTTTGTTTTATCCTTACCGTCCTTGACACTTATATATCTCCTGCCCCACAAAATACTATTAAGCAGATTGGAAAGCTCCG